>Ga0181588_10000024_pt1 | contig 115297 bp, 86 predicted proteins | sample 071ome_26_FD_148607 | JGI IMG/M metagenome (GOLD analysis project Ga0181588, IMG submission 148607) | Coastal salt marsh microbial communities from the Groves Creek Marsh, Skidaway Island, Georgia - 071409BT metaG (spades assembly) | ecosystem: Environmental > Aquatic > Marine > Intertidal...
TCTAACGCAGACGATACTTTCAAGCGACAATGCGGTGGGTTCGATGTTGTCATCTTTCCCGCAAGCCGTCCCCAACCCTCTCAACCCAACGGTAAGCCTTTCGACGAACTTCTGAATCCCATCACCGTGTACTAATAAATTATTTTTTGCAGATTTTCACCAGTGGTATTGTTGCTAGGTAAGTAATGCAGATTTCGTTGTCAAAACGTGTGCTCAATTAAATGGATCACAGCGAAAGCTTCGTCTTCAAATCTGCACTTAGTCCACTGAAGTTATCTTTTCAAACAATGTGAGTTTACTTTTGACTACTGAGAATTAAATTAATTGAATCCTCTGAGCAGAACTGGGGATAGAACAGTGATGATCTTCAAGAAAGGAGATGATTTACGGCAGGATCAGCTCTGTGTACAAATGATCTCGCTCATGGACAAGCTTCTCAAGGCAGAGAATTTAGATCTGAAGCTTACTTCGTATCGCGTACTCGCCACAGGAAGCGACACCGGTCTGATAGAGTTTGTCAAGTCGCAGGCACTCGCTGACATCTTGAAGGAGCATGAGAAGCTTACAACCTACATAGCCTTGCATAACCCTGACTCTCACGGTCCGAATGGATGCACGATGGAATCGATGATGAACTTCGTGAAGAGTTGCGCTGGTTACTCTGTCATGACATATCTGCTTGGTGTTGGTGACCGCCACCTTGATAACTTGATGTTGGCGCCGGACGGTCGGTTGTTCCACATTGACTTTGGTTTCATCATGGGTAGAGATCCGAAAATATCCCCACCGTCGATGAAACTGTGCAAGGAGATGATCGAGGCGATGGGGGAATACTTCAACGAGTTCAAGATGTACTGCTGCGAGGCTTACAACATCCTAAGGAAAAGCGAATCGGTAGTCCTGCTGTTGAACCTATTCAGCTTGATGGCTGATGCAAACATTCCAGACATCAACATTAACCAGGATTACGAAAAAGCTTTACTTAGATTCGAGTCCAAGTTTGCCCTTGAACTGGACGACGAGGCGGCAAGACAGCACTTCATAAGTGAAATTCACCGCTCAAGCAACGCCTTGTTAGATCCTTTGTTTGAACGTGCACACAGAGTAGCGCAGTATCTCAGGTAAGAGTGTGAAATGTAATATTAACGATTGTACTGGAGAAGCATCATGAATCACTATATATACTTATTGCTACAAAACAATGATTGGCTACACAAATGGCCTACATTTCTCGTAAATTGGCTCTTCTGCGTTTCTCGCGGCTCTCTTTCAAAACATCTTCTAGATCATAAAGTTCTGCTAAGTCATCCCATGTCTTCGTCTTATTGAGTCGATGCCCTTCTTCTGAGTTTAGAAGCTTTCGATGGCCTAGAATTTCCCGTATTTGGAATTTAGTGAAGTTCCAAGGATTGTCATATTCAATTGCGCGACGGACAAAGTGACGTTTGGCGACGTCAAACGGAAGTAGACCTTCGGGTCTGAATATAGAAAGGTTCCATTGTGCACCTCGCGCGCACATAGCACTAGCTGCCCCAGTTTCCTTCCTGATTCTCTCGAAATCCTCGTAGCAGAACACGTCGCCATTGGCAATGACAGAACAGTTGACCGCCTCGACTACATTTTTAATGAGCTTCCAATGTGCGGGCTCTCGTGGTCGCTGAGGAATGTATCTACCATGCACTGCGAAAGCTGAAACACCGCAAGATTCTATAATCTTAGCCAACTCTACGGTTTCCTTTTCACTTTCGAGCAAACGAATTTTGCACGTAACATGAGTAGTTGAGGGCAAATTTCTTCGTAGCGTGGTCAATATATCTCTGACCAGTTCCGGTTGAGTCAACAGACGTGAGCCCATTCCTCCTGACGTACTGAAATGCTTCGGGCAGCCCATATTGACATCGATCGCCGCCACATCAGTTGCAACTATCTGTGCACTTTGTAAAGCGAGAGCCGCCGAGCTTGTTCCAACTTGGAAGACGAGCCGTTCTTTTTCCTCTGGTATCGTGCGGAAGGCCAAGCTCCCCTTGGCATCGATGAAATCGATTGTCCCAAGTTCTTTATTCACCTCACGCTTACAGTGAATGAACCTCTTGTCCACTATTTCCTCTGAATAGCACAGGTCTGCCCCGTATTCATGAGCCACTAGTCGAGTAGCCAGGGTGCTCACTCTCACCATCGGAGCGCATATATTCTTCCCGGTGTAGAAATCTCGTGCGTCATCCGGCGTCGCCATATTGCTAACGAGTATCCATTAGTTTCAGTGAGCTTCGGCACTCCGCGAGTTGTGACGTCCACTCCAGGGCGAGCTGAGCAGGTAGGCGAAACTCCCTCACTGCGTGTCCACAAAGCGACGCCGTTACCTGTCGCCATGTCTGCGTGCACAAGAGTGGCGAACGGAACTGTTAGAACTCGTGTCGCGACGCATCGCCAGACTAGAGCGAGAAGACAATGCTTGGCGCGAGCGCTCCCAACTCTCCCGAAGGATACTACTGAACAGATAAAGCAATGTGCTGGGGCCATCCAATCGGCGCTCAGAGACGGAGCCAACACTCAATCGATCGAGCTCAATCTTCCGTTGATCGGTGCTACTGATTTAGATGACTGGCCTGGTGGTATTCGCCAGCAATACAAGGCACTCGCCCCGATGGTGGGTGACGTCCTCAAGCTATTGAACGTGGAAACGCAAGAAGTTTGTCAACAACGTGTGATTGACGATGCTGACGCTGTGGTAGCTATCACACTTGAATCAGATATCGTTGTTTCTTTCCCCACCGCTGAGGTTTTGGATGAGTTGAGGAGTATCGAAAAGAGCGATCGCCGCGTGAAGATCATTGCTAATCCGCAGTGGAATACTCAAGGTGCGATCATAGGTGATTTTGGGTTTGGGCCTTGGAAGAAACGTGCAGAGGAATTTGTAGCCAAGTTCGAGCAGGTGTATTATTTGAAGGAACAGCGCATTCAAGGTGAGATCGTTCGGACCTTAAAGGTTTATCCGAACGATTGGCAAGTATTTGCCCTTTCCCCAGATGCGAACAACAATATTGTTGCAGAGCCCCTCGGAACTTTTGCAGAGCGCCCTATGTATGACGAATTGAAGAAGTTACTAGAATCGAGAGAAGGCTCGATTGCAGCTATGAATTGGGTTGAGAGAGCGAAGAGAGAAGCAACCTTCAACGCCAAAAGCCTGCAGTCGCCCCCAAAGCAAGAGTAGTCGCCAATAGTTAGAGTATGTGCAGCAGAGCTTTGTTTAGTCAGACGAATCAGAGTGATCCTTCATGCCCCCACGTTACAGTTGAGCACGCGACCGCGATTGCGCATCAACGACAAAGACTGGTCGAGAACTATCGACAAACATCATACTGAAGTTCACACAAGCAGTGAACACTCCCGAATTAGAGTGGACGCGCAAGGGTGAAAGCAAAGATGAGCAGGAACCAAGGCGGACAACCTTCCGTTTTGCAAGAGTTGTTTCTCGTCGCGTGTAGCGCTGTTTTGTCCATGGTGGTACTCAACTTTGGATTGAAGAGACTAGATCCAAATAGACAAACGAGCAAAGCTGCGATTGAGCGAAAGAAGGAGCTCGCAGCTCGTCTGGGAAGGCCCAAGCTGGAAACAAATGTCTATGAGGATGTAATTGCCGCAGACGTTGCAAACCCTGACCATATTGACGTCACGTTCAATTCCATCGGTGGCCTTGAAGACACTAAACAGTCTTTATATGAACTAGTCATCTTGCCGCTCGTCCGACCAGAACTATTCGCTCGTGGTAAACTTCTCCAGCCCGCCAAAGGAGTGTTGCTATACGGTCCGCCAGGAACTGGTAAAACTCTTCTTGCAAAGGCTTTAGCGAAGGAATCGGGAGCCTGCTTTATCAACGTCAGATCTTCTACATTGCAGAGTAAATGGTTCGGCGATGCCCAAAAGCTTGTCTCTGCAGTTTTTACCCTCGCTTGGAAGCTGCAGCCATCGATTATTTTCATTGATGAGATAGACTCTTTCTTAGGCACCAGAAAATCAAGTGAGCATGAAGCGACGTCGACGATGAAAACGGAGTTCATGACGTTGTGGGATGGATTTAACACGGATGACAACGCACAAGTCATGGTTCTTGGTGCGACGAATAGACCATGGGATGTTGATGAAGCTATATTGAGACGTCTGCCTAGAGCTTTTGAAGTTGGCCTCCCCAACACAGAACAGCGCGCACAAGTACTTGCGGTCACGCTCAAAGGTGAAAACTTGGAGCCAGGTTTTGTCTCTGAAAGTAAAAATTGCGCGCTGTGGAAAATCGCAAACGAGACTGAAGGATTCAGCGGGAGTGATATTCGGGATTTGTGTAAGCAAGCTGCATATGGTCCTGTCCGTGATTTCCTTCAGCTAGAAAGAAAGCAAGCGGCCACAGGGGTCATCACTCTTACTCGACCACGTCCTATTGGATATGCGGACTTCAAAGAGGTTCTTGATACTAGTCCACCCTCTGCTGAAGCAGCTTCTCTGTACCAACAAACAGATTTCCGTAGAAGAGCTCAGAGAGATATTCGCGCAAGTGACCACGTGGAGAATTCGGAAGAGATGAAGGAAATGTTTGAGCAGTTATTAAAAGCGATGGCACAGAACTCAAGGAAGAGCGATGCTTCTGACGCGTTAGATTGAAATTAATCGTATTTTAGATGTGTCCCAAGAAGAACGCGGACCCGCTGGTCGAGCCCTGTACACACCGCTAAACCTCGGTAGGCGCTATGCCAATCAAGGGCATTTATGGGTTGTGAAGCGATTTTGTAAGAGCCAATATACTTGAGCTCGCCACAAATCCCCCGAAACTCACCGTTCGGGGTTTTAACGCGCCTGTGCTCTGGGTACTCGTACCTGTACAACTCAATTGACCCATCACCCAAAAGTATGGCGGAGATTTCGCGGTCTTGTGGAAGATGACGCACCCCCCACAGTGTGGTTCTCGTCTTAGTACGATGTGTTGTTGAAGCGAAACCTTCTCGCGAGTGCTGCGTTCGAGCATCAAAGACAGAGCATTGACTCTCAAGGCAAGAACAGATAAATTTGTTCATGCGAATATTTCGACGATCAAACTCAATGCTGCACACCCCATTTCCGACATTCATTTCACATCGGACTTTGCCTGTACGTAAGTCGTAGAGCTTTACATCGCCATTCTCGTATCCTGCGAGGACACAACGCTCCTCGTCACGAAAAGAATTACCGAACGCGACAGTCCAACACTCGCATGTTGATGTAGAGCTTGGTCTAAATGTAGCGACTGCGTCTGGCTGTCTCGTATCCCAAACCTTCACATATCCATCTGCACCCCCGGTCACAAGTTCCGGTGCCCCATATCCTGCTGAGTCGATACTAATTCCATCGATGGCGTGAATAATACCGCTGTGAGCGGATATCGTCTTACTTGGCACTTTCATGTCAATATCCCACGTAACGCACGTGCCGTCAAAGTTTCCACAGGTAACCAAGCGCTCAGCTAATGGGCTAGCACCAAACGTACAGCATTTAATCCCCGATGTGCAGTCTATCTCAGCGATGGAATCCACACCGTCCTCAGTTGCCTCTAACACAGCGAGTCTACCTGTTGACTTTGACGTCGACCCAGGCACGACAAACCGCGCGCTAGTGGGAATCCAACGACAATCGTGAGGAGTGAAATCAACGTTGCAACTTGAAAACTCAACAACCTCGCAGCTGAACATATGTAACCTTGAAAACCGTGCTCGAGAATAAGGACTGCAACTCTGTCACTGCAAGTTCACTGCGCCGCGGTAGCGTTAGTAAATGCGTCATGAAACATTGTGAGTGATGGGGTTATGTGATGCGTCTAGGTATATGTATTAGAAATGAAATGTACACGGCGATTACGCTTGTCATTTTGCGCGTTACGGCATGCGAAGGTCTCAAATCCTACTCTTGAGCGCAAACTGTTGACCATCGCATGTTAGGCACTGAACTTTCTCATGCTGCCAAATGCCGGGTTTGTTCACTTCCCACCGAGCGTCGGAAAGGCGGAGGTGTCTTCGACATTGATCTTGGCGCCACGACCACCGCGGTTGCCACCACGGTTGTCTCGGCCACTGCGACCAGAGTCACGGCCGCCACGGCCGCCACGGCCGCCACGACCAGAGTCACGGCCACGCGGACGTTCATCACGATCATCAGCCGGTTGCGTCGGCGCAACGCGGAACGCAGCAACGAGCGTTTGCTTAGCCCCCGCGTTCTTAGTACGCTCGCGCTTGGCCTTCGGGCCGGTCGGATTGCCGACGTCAACTTCGTCGTCGTTGCCACGGGAAGCCAAGGACAGACCTTCAAACGCCGAGGTATCGATTACCTTGGCTTCTGGAGCCTTCCATTGGGCAGCAAGAGCTTTTTTCTTTTCAGCCTTGAGCGCTTCGGCTTGTTCAAAGGTAATCTCGCTGGAGTTGTCGACGACTTCCGGCTCGGTTTCACTTTCTTCAACAAAAGCGCTACCTTCTTCGGCAAGTTCATCACCAGCCTTGCCCCAGTTTCCTTTGCCGGCACCGCCACGATGGCCGTCGTGCCCGCGCCCAGACGCGTCGCGTCGGTCAAATTCACGGCGAGAACGCTGGCGGCCTTCGCCATCGCCGCGGCCGCCGCGTCGGGCAGAGCGAGAGTGACCTTTATGATCGCCTCGGCCGCCACGCGCATGGAAGGCCTTGCCGCCTTCAGTGCCGACGACTTCGCCCTCGAATTCGCGCGAAGCCTTAGTTGGCTTGGACTTGTTGCCACCGGTAGCGCGGCCAGAGCCAGTAGCTGTCATTGTGGAACGAAAAAGTATGAAAAGTCAGTCTTGAGTCCTCATTGGGGTTTACTCCTTTTTCCCCAATCCAATCGGTTCCGAGGTCATCAGCCATCGCCGACAGGGCGCCTTCGGCGATGCGTTCGACGGCATCGGAAACCGATGCGAAGGACGAAAAATATTTTTCTCGTCCCACTCTCCGCTTCATTGCGTGGGCGCTCGCCTATGCGAGGCGCATTTATCGAAGTTCTGCGAGTCGCATCGACACGCACCTTTCCCCGAAGTCGCGGGTTTGGCAGCCTTCGCGGATTCAGACTTGGCCTCGGACTTCGCCGGAGCGGCCGCGCGAGGCGCGTCCTCGTCGAGCGCCAAGAATGGGTTGTTAGTCGACGACATGGCTGCAGCAGCCGCGATTCTCGTTCGAAATCGAACGTGAACGACGCGTTCGTTGCTCGCCAGCCGGCGCGTGTACGTGTGAGTACACGTACGCGTGCGTCTTCCGGGACGCCAACCGGTTCTTGAGCAATTCAATGAAAAAGATGCCATAAGTAACATACTATGTTTTATTTAAGTGCATGTAGAAATTTATCTTTTCTACAAACCCTGGGTATCAGCTGCAGCCTCCCGAGTGGCCGTCTGATGACGCGGTCGAGGGCGGGCTCGGAATTCCAGTTCTTTGTATGGAGATATAGTACAAAAGGATCCCACGGGCGAACTCGCGTTCGCGTCCTCGGGCGTTCGCCGAACGAGCTGATTGTGACGACCTTTGGCGTTCCGCGCGCGCGCGTTAAACGCCAGAAATAGTCGACGATCGATGGAAATCGTCCCGAACCCATCTGCAGAGGAGGCGAAGAGCTCCAAACCCGTTCGATTCACGGGTGCGGACCTTTCGAGAAGCGTGCGGAAGCTGGCCGTGCACACGGGCAAGGCGGCTTGGACATTTGGCACCTCTTTCCTCGTTCTCGTCGTCCCGCTCATCGTCCAACTTCACCGCGAGGAGCAACTCATTGAGCTGGAAAAGGAGCAGCTCGGTGTCCTCGACTCGCAAACTTCAACTCCGGCGCAAGGCTTGGTGGCGGAATAGGTTCAGCGGTGTGCGCGAGGTGATCGTGAGCAAAAACGAGGTTTCCTCGATTCCGACGCTCGCTTCGGTCGCTGATCGAGCCGGATTTGTTAGCAATTAAAAGAGTACATAGAGTGGGGAGCGGTAACATGAGCGGAGTCGCGCGGATTTTCTCGCTGTATCGCCAGATTTTGCGTGCGCACAGGACGCTCCCAGTCCCGATGAAGGAACTGGGGGGCGCCTACGCGCGGGAGGAATTCGAGACACATCTACGAAGCGATAAGATTCAGGAGAAACAATGGAAAGAGTTTGTTTCGTCTTGGGAGAAGTACGTATATTCGCTTCAAGGAGAAGGGGAAGAGATGGTGTCCGGTGACCTCGACGTGAGCGTTTTGGAGTCTCTGAGTCCAGAGCAGCTGGAACAGCTGGAGCGACTGAAGCGCGAGGCTTTGACGTTTAAGGTGGATGGACCTTGATTAGTATAAATATGAATAGTTTGTTTACGCTGAATGCGCGAAAGTAACTCTCGTGTGATCTCGTATACGCCGTGTGCCAGAGTTGTTGTTAAAACCTCGTACGTGCGAACCGGCATAGTCCAGTTTTATATCACATGAACGTCATATCACGCCAAACGCACCCTGAGATGCAGTCTTCTAAGGACCATAATGAGCAATTACATTCGGATACCGAAAGTAAGGTTGATTCTAAACCGATCATTCGTTCCTCGAAAGATTTGATATGCGTGCGAGACAAGTTTGAAACAAAACGAAGGAAGGAGAAGGAAGCCGAAACACTCGCAGGCACCTTGAGCGCTTTGACGTCCGAAATTTCATCCATGAGGGATGATATCGAAAATTTAAGACTACTCGTGATGATTCAAAGGGAAACGTTTTCGCAATCCCATCATTTCAAGCACAACGCAAATGACTCGTGCGAAGCTCTGTCTTCACAGTGTTCGCTCAGTGACCAAGTCGCTGCATTGCTGAGTGACGTTCAGGTCACGAGTGTGCGTAAGCGTGTTTGATTAGAGTAACTATCCATATAATATTACCATTATTTCATCGCAGTACGTGTACAGAGTCTATTTCCTTCACTTCTAAGCTGATTTTCAGAACTTTCTCAGATATCGATTGACGTCAAGTTGGCGCCTTCTTCGGTAATGAGTTTCCGTCTCGGATCGACGTCCTTCGACATGAGCGTAGAGAACATATGATTCGCCGCGGATGCGTCGTCCACTGTAAGACGTTTGAGCATACGTCGTTTCGGATCGAGGGTTGTGGACCAGAGTTGCTCTGGCATCATTTCACCGAGACCTTTGAAACGCTGGATATGTTTCGCACCACCTTCCGGAAGCGTGGCCAAATACTCTTCGAGTTCGTCCTCATTGTAGCAGTATGTCTCCTTCTTGCCGACCACAACCTTGTACAGCGGTGGTACTGCAGCATAGACGTAACCCTTCTCGAATAAATCCCTTTGGTACCGGTACAGGAACGTCAAAAGGAGAGTTCTGATGTGCGCACCATCTACATCAGCATCCGTCAATATAATGATCTTTGAATAACGAAGAGCGCTAGTATCAAGATCTGCACCCATCTCGCCGAGGCCTAGGGCTGAAATCATGTTTGTAATCTCAGTGTTCTTGTACAGAGCCGCAGCATCAAGTTTGCGTTCGACATTCATGATCTTACCACGGAGCGGCAAGACGGCTTGGAAGGCCCTGTCTCGACCTTGTTTGCAGCTACCGCCAGCGGAATCACCCTCCACCAGAAAAATCTCTGTCTGATCTGCATCAGATGAGGAACAGTCGGAGAGCTTCCCAGGCAATCGGTTCGCCGTTAGGACAGTCTTCCGACGAACCAGTTCGCGCGCCCGTTTCGCGGCCTCTGCCGCCTTGTACGCTGACTGTGCCTTGGCGAAGACAGATTTCAAGATGTCTGGATTAAATTCCATGTGACCGGCAACCGCATCGCTCGCAATAGTTTCAACGATCCTGCGAACTTCTGAATTACCAAGACGTGTCTTCGTTTGGCCTTCAAATTCTGGTTCGGGAACCCAGACGGCGATGACTCCAGACAAGCCCTCACGCACGTGATCACCCCCAAGATTGGCATCAGAATCTTTCAGCAGTTTTGCTTTTCGACTCACAGCGTTCAAAGTCTTCGTGAGAGAGTACTTGAGCCCGTCCAAGTGGGTACCACCATCCGTGGTACGAATACTGTTGGCGTACCCGAGGAGAGTGTCAGAGTAGGAATCCGAAGTCCAGCACAGTGCACCTTCGACTCGAACACCTTCCATCGTACCACCGAACGTGATTGGTTCATGCAGTCGCGTCGCATCTGATGTCAAATCGAGAACATAATCCTTCAAACCGTCGTCAAACAAGAGCTTCTCCGACTTGTATTCTTGCGACTTCTTGTCAAAGGTGTGCAAGTTCAACTCAGTGCCGCTGTTCAGGAAAGCCAACTCCTTCATGCGCGTACGAATAATGCTCGTATCGAACTTCACCTTGTCGAAAATTTGATCATCGGGCTTGAAGCGAATTTGAGTCCCCGTCTTGTTACCTGACCCATCCTGTTGTTTCTCCTCCATACCGCCAAGCGCAAGCCCTCGCGAGAATGACTGTTTGAATTCCTTGCCCTTGCGCCAGACAGTCACCTCGACGAGCTCAGACAGAGCATTAACCACGGATATACCGACACCGTGAAGACCACCAGAAACGTGATAGCCACTGTTATCGCCGCCAAACTTGCCACCGGCGTGCAAAATGGTGAGAACCGTCTCCAAAGAGCTCTTTCCCGTCACCGGGTGGATGTCTGTCGGAATCCCGCGACCATCGTCTTGAATGATTACGAACCCATCCTCATCGATCTTCACATGTACGTGGCTGGCGTGTCCAGCTTGGACCTCGTCGACAGAGTTATCCAAAACTTCCCACACCATGTGGTGCAAACCTTTCGAGGACGTGCTGCCGATGTACATGCCTGGTCTCTTACGCACGGGCTCTAAGCCTTGTAAAACCTGAATCGAACCCGCGTCATAATCCCCATTCTCTCGTCCAGTTGAAGCAGATGACGAGCTCACTGCTCGAGTGGTGACGTCGTGCGTCTGCGCTCTGCTCTGCCGCCGCCTACGCGCCCACGCGTCGCTCTCTCGTACTCGCCGGAAACTTTGAACGCCACTCAGCCCGGGGGAGACCGTCCTTCTCGAGTTTGTCTTCGGCGCCAGCGTCAGCTCTTCAATCATCGACGTTCCCGAGCTTGCCGCCCGCACGCCAACCACCGAGCTCGCTCGCGTCCCCGCTCTTCGAACAACGGCTGTCCACATGGACGCCGTCTCGCCTCGCCAACACCGACGAGCGCGTATCGACCCGGACTTCTTCGGGCTGAGGTTCGACGCGAAGGACGCCGTGCACGAAGTCGAGCAATTCGTCGTCGCGCTCACGCGCATGTGCCTCGACCGGCCTGCTTCTGTCGTCGTCGTCGTCGTCGTCGTCCGTCGTCCTTCTCTTCTTCCACCACGACCCACATCTTACTCCTCTGGTTTTTCAAAACGAGAAGAAAAAAACGGGAAAAAACGAACTCGCGCGCGCGTGGTGCGAGCGAAGGCACCACCAAAACCAAAGGAGAGGGAAGCCCGCGGAGACGCGGGAGACGGGGACGAAGACGAAGACAACGCGCGCGCGAGCGAGCGAGAGGGGAAGAGGGCGTGACGTCGGTCTCGGTGAAGATGGCGACGATGTCCTCGACGGGCGGGACCGCTCGGCAGCGCCCGGCTGGGGTGCTGCTGGAACCAGAGAAGCGAGAGCAGGAGCGAGCGAGAGCTGCGCTCGATCGAATCGGAGGGAGCGCGAGAACAGATGGAAACGGGGCGTGGGCGACGAATATGAGCGCGGGGACGGTGTGTAGAGCGATAGGAGTGTTCGCTTGCGTAATTGCGCTCGTGGGTGCGGGGATATACGCGACGACGCAGTTGGAAATTGACTTGTACGAGGATATCATGCCGCACGTGAAGAATCCAATTAAATTTTTTCTCTTCAATGTCGTCGTCGTCACGTTCGGGGTCATACCTGGAGCGTCGAGCGCGACTTGCGTCACGGCAGGAATATTGTTCGGAACGTTGGGAGGTTTGGCGCTGTGCGTCACGTCGGCGAGCGTTGGAGGCATCACCAGCTTCATTCTATCGCGATACGTCGCTCGACCTTGGGTGGAAAGGTTATTAGTTCGAGATGGGGGTAGGTTCAAGGCGCTGGACGATGCCGTCGTTAAAGATGGATCTCAAATAGTATTGTTGGTTCGATTGTCGCCGTTCTCCCCCTTTACGGTGGCCAGCTACCTGTTGGGTCTGACATCTGTGCCGTTCATGTCGTTTGCGGTTGCGACACTCGTCGGATTACTTCCCTCGAGCTTCGTGTACGTTTATATGGGTGATACGGGTCGTCGCGCGAGTGGTTCAGGTGGTGCCACGGCGCTAGAAATTGTCTTCTACGTTTTTGGGTTATTGATGACCCTTTTTGTTAGCTATAGGATTGCGATGATTGCGCAAGACACGATGAAGAACAAAGTCGGCATAGACTGGGATCCGTCTTCAAACGGTGAAGAAAACGTCGAGTTGGACGTATTCGGATCTAGAATCGATGTGGAAGAAGGTCTTGTCTCAAATAGTGATGTAGAAGAAGCGGGTGTAGCGTCAAGGCGCCCCGAGGATCTCTCGCGCGAGGTCTTGTAGAAAATTAGCGCAACGGAATATTAATTTTATGTTCTTGATGCAATTTCAACTCTAAGCATGCTAGTTCCGTTTGTTAGTACACAAGGCGAGGTAATTTCTACGTTCCTTGGAGGCTTCACGTCCTGTGCGTGGGATGCACGACGGCAGTCGATCGCGCCAATGTTGATGACCGGTGTGTTTCAACCAAGCTCCACCTCGAGATCGTAGTTGTGCGAGACATCCCGTACCGTCACACATGGACATCTTGTCCACGTCTTTCGGTAGACACATCTGAAAACCCGTGAGGCCCGTACATATCGCCATGTTGATTCGACTGAGCACGCTACGACAGCTGGCTAAGCACATTCTGTGCATCTGTGGCTTGTTGTGCCACGAGTCGAGATGAACATTTGACAATTTGTTGACGCTGTGCAAACCTTCCCACGACGGAACGCGTTGGAGGGCATCCCAGAAGCACCAATGCCAACACTCGATGGGATTCGAGTCTGGATTACACTCCGACCACATCGAGCACTGATTTCCTCGGTAAGGAACTCCGTTCGTGCTCGACCACTCCGTTGCGAGAACGTGCCACACGGCGGGCTGGTCGCGTTTGAAACCAACCTTGACAACCTTGCCATCGCGACTCTCCTCATGCTCGTGAACAGCGTTGAGCGTGCGCTCAAAAAAACTCGTCGCCCACTCGTTTGATCTTGCACACATCAGTCCTGAGTTTAGCCACACCTGTCCCGTGTCTCCAAAGAATAACGATTTGCGCTGCGGCCAGTCGCTCGAGTAATGACTGAGCGGATCCCAGCTTGCAAACCACGCATCCATATCCACGTGGCAAACCATGGCGTATTGCCGTCGTAATAACTGAACACCCGTCGACATGTGCTTCGCAAACTTACCCGATCTACCTTCTAACTTGCGTTGCGGGATAACGGCGAGAATCGATCCGTAACCGTGGTCCTCGGCATAGTTCTGATGGTTCAGGAGAGTCTTGTGATACGCCGACAGCATTTTCAGCGTCGTCACCGAGCTCATGATCAGAACTTTTCCTCCAGACTCAGGTTCACTCTTCAGATACCACGCATTACTCTCTATCGAAGCCCCTGCGGCCGGTTTCCTCACTCCTTTAAAGTAAGAGCAACGCAACCGCGCAAGCAGTTGCTCGTCGTCGTCCCTCTCCAAGTTGTGCTCATACGTTTCCCCATCATCGTACAGCACCACAATCGGTGCGTCCAGCTCTACGTAAAAATAACAATTATCCCCCACATTGCGCTCGTCCTGCTCACTGAGCACCGACAGCGACAAATCCTCCGTCCAACTCGGCCTATCGAGGATCTTTCCTTGCACAGTGTACCCCTTTGTCGTCGTCGCGATGGCCCCATCCTTGGCGTCCAAGCGCACCTGACGATCAAACCTTTTCGCGTAAACCCGTCCAAACGAGTACCCCGACCTTGAGAACATCAGGTGCGCCCAAGACTCGCTCGCCGCCCGAACCGTCGCGTCCCCTGGATAATACGTCTTCAATCGCAGAGCCAGCGCGAAAATCACCGCGAGGAGCGCCAACAGCCTTCGTCGGCTCGTCTTTCTTCGCGCTATCCTCGCTCGGTGTCGCTGTCTTCTATCGTTCGGAGACACACCGTAGGTACCGACCATCGAGCGGTTCCCTCGACCGCCGAGGGACATCACGCGTTCGACAGTGCCGCTCTCTCGCACGCACTCGTCACAACCTGTTGCAAAACTTGCGTTCGTGCCGACTGTCCGACCGACACTTCAAAGAAAAGGAGCACCCGCGCGCCCGCGATACGATCCGGCGATTTGTTTTTTCACGGCGAGTACTGTTTACACATAGCGAAAAGAAAAAGCGATCGCACGAGAAAAAGGCGGGAAAACGCGCGCGTTCGCTTCATGCGCTTCATTCGACGACGACGACGACGACGACGACTGGACAAGCGACGTCGGGATGCGAATCGAGCGGAGTCAAGGGACGAGCGCGTTGGTGAGAGCGGCTTTGAAGCGATTGGCCAAGCGAAGCGCTTCGAGCAAGGCGCTGGGGGGGGAAGGAGGAATGCGAGAGCGACACGCGTCGAGCTCCTCGGCGTCCGCGTCGACTTCTTCGTCACTGAGCGCGGCGGCGCCGGGTCGTAGAATGGTGACGACTCGAAGCGCGGCGCTCAAGGCGAAATCTATGTTGCGCGTTTTAGCGTTTGAGGATAGCTACGATATCGAAGAGATGCTCCGAGTCTCGGGAGTAAGCACGGTGGAGAGCTTCAAACAGTGCTGGGACTCGAGCAACTGTCTGGACACTGTCAACGAGTACAGACCGGACGTGCTCCTTCTCGATTACTTCATGCCTCCGCACACGGGATTGTCCGTGTTGAAAATGCTCAACGAGGCTGTCAGGGAAGGGCGAGTCGTGCGGCCGAGATTTGTCATCGGAATGAGCTCTGAGCTCTCATGTAACGAAGCACTGCTCGGTGAGGGCGCTGACTTCGCATTCAACAAGTTTGAGCTCGCAAACTGGAGCGGATGGAAAGATATGTAAACAATAAATGCAAGAGATGGGTGCGCAGCGATCAAAACATGTAATAAAGAGTACTAGCTAGTAATAACAATACAAACGATCAATCAAAGAGGTCTTCTTCTAGTAACATAATCAGATCTGGCTTGGTCAGCTTGCTGTAACGCCGCAAGCCGCGTTTCTTCGCCAGGCTCAGGAGCTCGCTACGCGTCATCGTCCTAAGACGAAAACGATCATCCCATGCTTCTAACTCATCCGTCAAAAATTCTGACTCGCGTTTCAACGCTTCTTCCGTTCGCGTAGCGTCCTGTTCAATCTCTGCTTGCAACTTGCCTTGCGCAAAGCTTTCACTGAATTGTTGCGCGAGAACGCTCGCTTTCCCGATCGCCTTGCCCATGCTAACCACATTTTCAATCGAGTCCTGCGGTCCTGGAGGACGCAAAAAATCAGGATCCTGGTTAAACAAGCTCGCTTTCTCCACTTCTACCTGGGAACCGGGACGGAGCAACGATCGAACGATGTTGTCTTGGCGAGAAGTGCGCAACCGAGAACCAGCGCCGCCAAGTTCATCATCAATTTCTCCTGGGACCAGAAGCGCATTTGTCCTCTCCAGTTGTACGTGACAAGCGCAAAGAAGTGCAATGGCCCACGTGAAGCGGTCACTGAGGTTGAATCCATGAGAAGCGTACGCAAGAAGGTATATGCAGGTGAGCAAAGTTGCCTCCGTTTGAGAAATGCAACCCGGTCTTTCGTCTCTATCCCATTCGCCCAGCGAAATCGTCGGGAGCAACCACGATATCCACGAAAACAAGGGTAAACAACCCACAATGCTAGCTACAGTCCACTTCACGTTCGTATCGTCGCCTGATTCGTCTTCTAGGCTCTCTTCAGAAGATGTCCAGCCATCTAGTTGTCGCGAGCGGTATTTCACACCCGAACGAGCGATGGCCAGGAGAAGAGCGCTCCCAACGACGCCATCCGTAACGTATGAAAGTGACGAGATGTCACTCGTGGCGTAAGCGCGCCTTGTTTGCCTACTCGTCGCGGTGCCACGACTTCTCTTGCGTTCGACTAGCTGACGCTGGGCGAGAGGATTGTTGCCGACGAGTGATCTCCTAGTGCCTCCATCGTGCGATCGAAACGACCTCGAAGCGCATGAAATCGATGGCTTCACCCTCGTTCCATTCATTGGCTCGAAGAACGAATCACCTCCGCGCGGATTTCTGGAGCGTCAACGTGCACTGAAGAGTTGGCTCAACTGCTTGAACTCAAAAATTTGAGGCAAACAGATAGTTTCAAACTCACTGAGTGCATTCCGGATTTGTGGGGGTGCTTCAAACGTCGTGACGCGAAGCTTAACTTGCTAAAGAACTATAAATTAATGATAAAAATCTATTCATCTACGGTATCTAAACCATCCCCACTCTTAAGCGTTGCGTCTCACACGCTGGCTTCCGCGGCGGTGTCACTTCCACATCTACAGCACAATACCTTGATCGCATATTGAGGTGCACGTTCGGGTAGATCCTCAAAGTGCATGTTGTTACCGATGTAATGATTCCAGAAGTAGCTTGGGGCACGAGCGGTGATGAAGCACGAGCAGCAGCAGCACCAAGGGTCCTGGGGAGTGTTCCATTTTTCATGTGCCTCCTTCTCTTTGAAGGAGCGCCGAGCGCTTGTCGGTCTCATTTGACTTCTTCGTGCGAAGTGATAAGAGATGAAGCAAAATAAAAGAGATGCAACCAACCAAGAAGCTGCCTTTGATAACCCAAATCGCCAAGTTACGCCACCGAGCTCTGCAACTGGCATTTCTGTCAAGAACGCAACCAAACCGATGCAAAGCACGACGCAGCCAAGTAAGAATTGGAAAACCATACCAACTCTCCCACAGAGTTCGAAGCACTTAACGATGCAACGGGGGCATCCTTGAACGCACAAACACTCGGCAAATACTCTCAATAAAGCATCGTAAATACCCTGTATCAAGCCGCCAATTACCACGCTCAAAATGGTTTTCGTTGGTTCCTTGGTGATGAGACTGAAGGCGCACGTCAGTCCAAAGCCCATGATGACTGAGCAAAATAGACAAACTAAACGCTCAGCCTTGGAGAACGGATGCTTCGGATGTGCAAGCAAGATGGACAAGATTAAGTGATTATTCTTCAAGTACAGCCAGGCATCCGAGGCGTAACTCTGAGAAAAGATCACGCTTCCCATTGTTATTCGCTCGACGAAGATTGGATACGCTTCACGATCGACGAATCCATCTCCGTCGGCGAATCTTTCCATCATAACTGGCGCCGGAGCGTTGGCAATATTCTGAGTTGCCCGAACAACCTCAGCTTGAACAGCCTTTCTCGCTTGAATCGCCGCTTCCTTCGCCTTACGCTTCGATTCCTCCCAACCCGCGATCGCATCCTCGAGCGTCATGACGCGTGTTCGAGCTCGCCCTCTCGTTCGTGCTCGAGCTCAGCGTCCGACTCCGGACTCGCACAGCGAGACAGAAGTGGAGAACGGTTCTGCACGTTCTCCCATTCTGCACGTTCTCCACTTCGGTCTCCACCTCTCGTTCGTGCAGAAGTGTTCAATTTCGCTCGAGGACCCTAGGGTTTATCCTAAAACCTACAATCAGTTTGTCCATAGAACCCAATTCGTACGTCGCCAAGTTCGTGTGTGACGCTCGTTCGTCGTCACTGCGAGGCTCGGAGCGACGAACCTCGGGGTGGGGCGACAGGATTGAGCGTCAACAGTGTGTGCTCATCGACTGGGTTGGCGCTCGCGGCATGGAAGGACCCGGTGGAGTGCGCTTCGTGAAGAAACGCACGGCAGATGGAAAAGATGGAAGTGGCCCGAGAGCGGTAAACGACGCGTTGAAACATGCAAACAAGGCGCTGAGGGGCGAGGCGGCAATGGTGGATGGTCGGTTGTTGGCCGATTTTGAATCCGTGCTCAGTGGGAATGCTATCTACTTGCCATACTTTCACTGTCACGCGAAAGACTTCACGCTGCTCGCCGAGCTCGCGCGCGACATGGAGCTTGAGGCTGAGAATGGTGGGATGGTGAACTGGTCCAAGCACTTGAAACATGAAAATCCTGCATTCAGCGCAACTTTTCAGAAGATAGTCGACGACATGGCTGATTATTTCGACGTAGAGGTCTATGCTACGCGAATGAACTTCTACAGAGACGGGAGCGACTGGAAGCCTTTCCATCACGATAGCCACGCATACGGAGGACGAGCGCAACGAGAAGATTTCACAATGGGTGCTTCATTCGGGGGGTCAAGAGAGCTCATCTTTTTGCACGAGCCTAGTGGAAATACGTTCACGTTCCCGCAGAATAACGGAGACGTGTTCGCGTTCACATCAGAAGTCAACAAGCGTTTCAAACATGGTGTACCCAAGGCGAGAGCTAACAATGATCCTCGATTTTCGATCATTGCTTGGGGAAGGCGTAGAAGCATAAACAATAGAAACGGAGGTGGTGAGGTCACCGAGTCCCGCGAAAGAGTAGAGCCTGTGCACACGGAAACTGCTCACAAGGCGATCCCCGTGCACTTCGAAGAAGGCAAACCACAGAACGAGCTGGTAATGGGTACTGGTGAAGTCTCTCAATTGATTAAAAAATTCTTCGAGAATCAGCAGAAAGACGTGCCAGATAAAAAACGTAGTCTAGTCAAAGGAAATGCCCCCAATCGCGGCAAGGCGCCCGAAACGAGCTCAAAGTTGGCGCTCGAGGTCATTCATCTTATTGGTGAAAATGCGTACATGGAGCTCCGCACAGTCGCACGACAATACCAGGAAGGGCACGTGTCGGTCAAGTCGCTATATTCTCGCGCCTATTCCCTCTGTGATGGGAACATTGACATTCTTCTCCGCCTCGTCGCATTCTTACCGGATAAATCGCGCAGGGATGAGATATTAAGGTATCATGGAGCTGCTCAAGTTGCAGATTTGTGAAGCTTTGTTTATTACTCAATGTAAAATACTTAGAGATTTGACAAACCAGTCGTCGCCTTGAACGCTTCGTTGTACGCACTGTAAGAGCCAGAAGAAGTCGTGGCGGCCGCCACCGTCGGAGCTTTCTTTGGACCCTCAGATGCCTTAGTGTACAGGTACGCCCCGACAAGCGCCAAGGCGGAGCCAGCGGCGTTCAAGGGAGAAACCGGGTTCTTGAAGTAGATAACGGACGCAACGATGACCGCAACGCGCTTCAAGGCGTTACCAACGCTGAACGTCACCGGAGTAATGTTCGTCAAGGCTTGGTAACTGACTTGGTTGTACAAGTGGTAGAAAATGCCAGACAAGAAGAGCATCTGCCAGAGTTTTTGCTCACCAACCTTGGCCACCGCTGCAGCGTAACCCGCGGCCCACTGAGAGCCCTCAACAACGTAAGCTGCAGGAGCGAGATAGAAGAGACCGATAATTCCCAAAATACCGTACAAGTTGATGCCATCAATGTGCTTGAAGTCATTCAACGATTTCTTTGACGTAATATTACGAAGAACCATAGCAACGTTGCTCACCATGGCACCTTGGAATCCCGTGATGTTAAAGCTAACTTCCTTCATGGCAGCCATCGAGCAACCGGCGACGATTGGGATGAGAGAGTACCAAACAGCTGGGCTGAAAGTGGAGCCGAGGAGCGGTCCAGAGAGGATGACAGAGAACACCGGTTCAGCAGCCTTAATAACGTGCGTAAAAGAGACAGCCATCTTACTGAAACTGACACACGCAGAAACGTGACCCACGGTGTGAAAGAAGGCCACGGGAGCGACTGCCATCAAAAACAACTTGTTGACTTGGGGCGTCGGTTGCACCTTGGTGGCCCACACGGTGAGCATCCAAATGCTTGTTGCTGCGAGCTGGAGTGTTGAGATAAGCCACGGGTACGGGAACACGTTCAAAGTGGACTTGTTGTAGACGTTGAAAACGATGTTGAAGAAGTACCAAAGGAAGAAGTAGACGGCCGTCTTCGTTTTCACATCCATGTTGGACAGGGATACTTTTCCAGCGGCAGTCACAACGCTCGTTCTCGCCTTCGGCAAGCTTTCAACAACTGGGTGTCGAATGCATCGTCGCTTTTCCACAACCGACTGCGAGGAATTTGAAAATTGCATATTAGTTAGTCTTTCTGTTTGCAAGTAAGCTCAGAGTGCTCGTTAAGGCCTATCGATGTGCACAGCTCCTCTGTTGGACTTTGGACTTTGAACGTTCAAAGATACCCAACCGAAATTTTTGGGAACCAGCGATCGAGTTGCGCGCTGTCGCGGTGACGTACCGAAGTAACGCGTTCAGTGGTGCGAACAGAAGCACCTGCGACGACGCGACCGTGCACAGCGGCCGGAGCCGCCCGAGAAGAGGCACGCGAGGCCTTGAAGCTGGTCGCGCTTCTCAAAACCGAGACCCGCGTAACGGGCGAGCTGACGGAGAACATTATTGCCCCAGGAAAGGCTGCAGTATTGATATCAATGCAACGTAAGACTCAAGTTCTGACCTTCCCGTTCGATGACGAGTCACCTCTTCGTGTGTAGCGCCGTCGAGTGCGGCGAGCATCGCTGGGTTGGAAGTTAAAGTTGGCTATTATTTGAGCTTGACAGGCCACACAGGACATTTGATGAGTCGGCATGACCCTCATAGATGATGAATACTCTAAAGTTTTAAACTAAAAGTTCTAATAATGCTTCAACGCGCTAATATTTTCCACTTTGCTCGCGTGCTTCCGGCTACTATTGTTGGTTGCCGTGCTTTAAGCTGTAAACTATCTAGACTTGCGCCGAATCCCGGCTTTCTAGCCGTGATGAACGTATTCTGGGTCGAGAGCATGTCTTCATCGGCTAGCATATTTCTGCGTGATGTGTATGGAATCCGAAAGTAGAGCTGAGTGCACCAGCATTGATACGGAGAGAGTGACGTGATGGAGCGCGCTATATCAACACAGTGGAAACCAAAAACATCATGTCGCCTACGACGAGGCAAGCAACAGGGGGAAACGACGAGCGCGCACACCCCTTCTACGTTTTCATATAGCTCAATAGCTCGATGAGCTAACGTTCCGCACAAATGGACCCCAACAAGCACGACTGTCTTACCCAGTCCGGCGCTATTCACGATGTCACGTATGAAAGCTTCACACTCGGCAGAATGTAAGTCCAACAAATGAAAGGACAAACGATCTGGATCGTACGCATCAAGGTGCGTCACATCCATCCTATCATCATTGTCAACCATATATAGACGCGCTTTGGGAAACGCATCCGCAAACACTATCGAAATGAAGCCCCGGCCGCTACACAGCTCTACAAAGACGAGGTCCTCACCGTCGCCAAACGCCTCTCGTTCCAACTCTTGATCTCGTAGCGCTCTTCTCGTCGCACTCAAAGCCGCGTAAGCTTCAGTTATCTCCTTTTTTATCCCCCTGTGCCTCGACCACGACTCGAACGCCGGGTCCTCCTTGAGCCTCCTCGCCACCTCGCTCGAAGCAAAACTACGACCGTGGTCATTCGCATCATCAAAGCGCACGAAATCTATCGCTCGACGCGGAACGAGTCCACGCTTCGAAGAGCGGTCGATGTCTTCGTCCGGTTTCGACGCCGTCGCCTGCTCGGATCGCTCAGCGCGCCCGTCAACCTCCTCCATGGAGCGTCGCGAGGTGGCGGCACGAACCCAAACTAACTGTTTGTGCATACACCTACCACGATACCATACGTTTGGAAACTCACCAGGAAGAGTGCGTCACTCGACGGCGAGCATAGACGACGAAATGTCGAGCGAGGCCTTCTTCCTGATGGAGAACTACTTCCACATCGGTGCTTACGCCCGATGCGTGGAAGCCGCGTCGGAGTGCGACGACGTGGGCGACATCGACGCGCTTCGTCGAGACGTTTTCGTGGCTCGATCGCGAGTCGCCTTGGGAGAGACTCAGGTACGTTTAGAGCGTCGTTCGAAGAGAAGGCATCGAAACAGATGCGAGTAGTGTATTTGTTTCGCACAACGCGCTCGCTTACGCTCGTTCCCGCTCTATGTGGATGAGATGACTGACGATGATTTGCTCTTTGTGCTCGATTACTATGCAGATCGTAATCTCGGAGACTGGGGCAGATGCACCCGTATCGCTCAAGGCTGTCAAGTTATTGGCGCAATACCTGTCTGGAGGTGACAAAGAAAGCATCGTGGGCGAGATCACCGCGATGGTTGAGGACGAATACATGTCTCAAGACGCCACGGTGCAGCTCATGGGGGCAACAATTTTGGCAAACGAGGGCAACTATGTTGACGCCATGAAGTGCTGCCATACCGGTCTCTCGCTCGAATTGAACGCGATGATGGTCAATTTATTGTGCAAGACCGACCGACCTGAGCTTGCCGAGAAGCAGGCGAAGATGATGCAAGCTGTTGATGACGATTCGACCATTGTTCAACTCGCCTGCGCCTGGGCTCACATGGCGAGCGGTGGTAAGAAGATCCAAGACGCTTCTTACATTTATCAAGAGCTTGGTGATAAGTATGAGTGGACGCCGAAGCTTTATAATGGCTCTGCGGTATGCTCTATGATGATGGGCAGCTATGACGATGCCGAGCGTGATCTTTTGGAGGCGATTGCGTTAGACAGCAAGGACGCCGAGACTCTCGCCAACTTAGCCACATGCGCGCTTCACCTCGGCAAATCGTCTTCCAGATTCTTCGGGGCTATGAAGTCGACTGGAACGGCGAACGAAGCCTTGGCGAAGATAGAAAGCCTGGAGATTGACTTTGATCGCGCTGCTGCGAGCGTTGAGGCTTAAAGTTGACTGTACTAATGTTTTAATTTCGATAGCAATGAAACACACTGAAAACGCGGCACCATGTCCCCCTCTAAAGAACCACCGGCGCACGTCACTCCAACGCTCACAATTTTCACGTGAGTCAAGACCGGTGTGCAAAGGATGTACTCTTAAGCACCGCGAAGTTTGCGCGCGCTCATAGATCCTCGAGCACTACTTGAGGCAGTTCGACGGTTGACACGGGTCAACGAGACGGCTCACGATGCCCGCGACCGCTTCTACGAGTGAACGAGGCTTTACATACTCGTTCTCCACTCAAAATCCTCTCGGAGCGCCTCTGAGAGACGAATTGGCTGTCAATGCGCTCGCGAGTGTGGTTGATTGCGATGCGATCCGGACTGCGGTGGCGCCATCGAGTCTGAACGACCCCGCCTTGCGGAGAGCCGTGGTTTTTTTAAACAGTCAGTATTCTAGTCTGAGCATTCCGGACCCAGGTTCAAGGATTCCAAGAGCTAAAACTAGAATGAAAGAGAGCCACGTGAATAGTCGTGTCGCACCAATCGTGCCGTCCGACACCAGTGTCGATGCAGCGGCAGACAAACCAGCAGTGGTATCCCACGCTCAGGCTGCGACAGGTAGCGCAGAGTGTAGCGCGCAAGACGCATTTGAGTTCGATGATGACGACGACTTCATGGCTGATTTCGATGTCGAAGAGGTGGTTAAGCAAAAACGTGCCATTTCTCCTCTCACAAAGTCGTCGACGATCGCCCCAGAGATCACATCGACGATAACCAGGCGGACAGAACCAACACCGCAGCTGGTTTCTGTGCCGCTGCAGGTGCAGCCTACGGCATCAGTCCCACCGACGCAGGTGAGAATGCCGCCTGTGGACGTTTGTCAAGCGCCACCGCTGGATGGTTCGGGTGCGGATTGGCTGTGTGAACACGGTGTATCTCTAAGAGACTGCCAGCACAGAGTATCACATGTGGAGAAGCTGAAGCCAGAACTTGATAAAATTATTTTCCAGCTTGAAGACGATGACGTCGTCCTGAAGAATAGTGATCGAAAGCTACTCATGAGGCAACGTGTCGAAGCTGAAACTATCGTTCGTGTGTGCACTAGTAATCGGACGAGTATGCCTCCGACGATGGCGAACGCATCGATGGATACTCATACGCTACACCAGTTGCAGAGGCCCATGGAGCTTCCACAGTATCAGGCGCCATCTACGTCGTTTCACGCCCCAGAAAACAATTGGTCTATGCCCCCAACGACAGAAAACTTTGACAACCGGAATTTTCCAGGCTGGAACGACGATTTAGAAGTAGGAGACGACGTGGTCATCCCAATGAACGGTATTGGATCTGTGAACACAGGCAACAATATCGAAGCAGTAGACTGCCAGATGAACTGTGGAGACGCCAAAGATTGGGGACATACGAACTTTCAATGGAGTAAATTGTGTGAAGCAACGTTACGGAACACTTTCAATGCCAAGTCATTTCGTAGCTTGCAGCTCCTGGCCGTGAATGCAACCATGGCGGCGCGAGATTGTCTAGTGCTCATGCCAACTGGCGGTGGTAAGTCACTCTGTTATCAATTACCCGCCGTTGTGAAACCTGGCATAACCGTGGTCATCTCTCCATTGATTTCATTAATTCAAGATCAGCTTTACCACTTGAGTGAAATCGGAATATCTGCTACATGTCTTTCAGCAGCGAAGGAAAGCGACAATGAAGTCTATGCGGACCTTTCAAAGGCTACACCACACCTACGTCTTCTGTACGTTACGCCTGAAAAGGTCGTAAGAAGCGGTAAGCTCAAGTCAGCTTTGCAAAGACTATATAATAGGGGCATGTTAAACCGGTTTGTGCTGGACGAAGCGCATTGTATAAGTGCATGGGGGCACGATTTCAGAAAGGATTACACTGAACTTCGCGGTTTGAAACACTTGTTTCCAACGACCCCCATCATGTGCTTGACGGCAACGGCGACGCGAAGAGTTCAAGACGACATCGTCAGACAACTTAATCTGCCAAAGTGTCTGAGGTTCTTTGACACTTTCAACCGAACCAACCTGACCTATGAGGTTCATCCAAAGCTCAAAGGCAAGGCAATGGTGAGTCAGATTAAGGACTTGATTGTCGAGCGTGGCCTGGTAAGAAATGCCCGAGTTCAAAGCGGAATCATTTATTGCTTCAGTCAAAACGACTGCGAAAGATTGGCAACGGAGCTTTCAAAGATAGAAGGCGATGACCGTCGTCGTTTCCCAAGAAGACTTCGCGCTGCGCCGTACCATGCCGGACTTCCTGAGGCGACGCGTAAGAAACATCAAGAAATGTGGCAACGAGGGGAAGTTCAGGTGATCTGCGCCACTGTCGCGTTCGGTATGGGTATCAATAAACCCAATGTGAGATTCGTATTCCATCATAGCATGCCAAAGTCCTTGGAAGCGTATCACCAGGAGAGTGGCCGTGCTGGACGGGATGGTGAGCATGGTTTGTGCATCCTCTTTTATAGTTGGGGTGATGCTTCAAAAGCTCGTAGTATGCTCATAGACAGCGCAAAAAAGGAGCGAGCCCAACCCGCGGTGCTGCAAAACAACTTGGAGTCCCTGAACACCATGGTTTCATACTGTGAGAATTTGGCAGATTGCCGCAGAACGCAGCTCATGGCTCATTTTGATGAAAGGTTTGATCGCCAAAGGTGTCGAGGCATGTGCGACTCGTGCGCGGCAATAGCAGCAGGGGCCAAGTTTGAACCGACTGATGTGTCGCATTACGCCATTGGAATTTTGAAGATAGTTAAATCAACTCCTGAAGGGATTGGTATTGGCTTGCTTGTCGATGTTTTCAGAGGTTCCAACGCAAAGGCTGTCACCCAAAAGCAGTACAATCGACTGCCGGGTTATGGTTCTGGAAAAGGACTGGACAAGTCTGATTCAGAACGCTTAGCTCGGGCGCTAGTGTTGCGTGGATATCTCTCTGAGAACACTATACGTAGCGAGGGTGGTCTGTTTGCGACAACAGTGACAACCATCCATTACAATCGACAAAGGTGCGAGGCCATGGAGAGAGGTCGAGAAGCCTTCAACCTGTACATCAAACAGCGCACTTCAGGTAGAAAAGCCGCCTTGGATACGACAACTGTCGTCGTCATGGACCCGATTGGTACCCAACCAGGCACCCAAACAAATGTTAACCAATTCTTGGAAGAGTCGCTTGCTCCGGAAGCCGTGCAGGCGCGGGCTCGAGAAGAAAAGATGAGCTTGGCTGTCTACAACGCTTTGAGTACATGGCGTACTCGAATGGTGAAGGCTCGCGAGCTCAAAGAAGGCAAAGAAGTCAACGCAGATGTTGCGTTCCCTCCAAACCTTTTCGAGCTGCTCAAAGTTGCCAAACCGTGCACTCAAGATTCCATGAAAGTATTCATCGATAACTCTGTCAACAAAGCAAGCGAAAGAACGGCAATCATGAAGCATCAATCTGAAGTTGTGAATGTCGTCGCGCAAGCTGTTGATTGTGTACAGCGAGACGTGGCAAATCCCTACGTAGAGGAGGATGGTCGCAACGAAGACGAGATCGAGGATGACGAGGCAATTGACTCGGCGGAGGATAATGAACGACGAAGATCCGTGCGATTGTCGCAGCAACCAATTCAAGATTACGATCCTTCTCCCGCCTGGAAAAAAGCGCGCAGATCTCAAGAATGATTTAGAATTGTGATCCAACTATAGTAGCTAGTGAAACAAACTTCCTCTTGTGCAGCCTCACTTTCCCCTCCTTGACGCCATTCGAGCGCACGAGGAAGGTGGATAGGGCCAAGATGCCGCAGTCAGACGCAGCCAAGCGTTTTATGCGATCTTATGACAAGTTTACCATTGCACTGTGCGCTACCGCCGCGCTAGCTTACGGCGCACAACAGTACTACGACTGGCCCGAGGCTCCGGCGGATTTCGACTTGAAGAAGTGGTTCCTCGGAGGTTACGACGTACCCAAGGCCGGTAAGGATGTTGAAAGCAAGAAATAATGCGGTAGACGTCTTTTCTAGCCCTAGAGATTCCGCCGTCCACACATAGTGTCGGGATAAGCGCGGTTGTAAAAGTAGAAGACGCTCTCGTGGTTTTTAGTTATTGGGAGTGTCGCGCCTCAAGATTGTTCAATAATTCATCGCTACAAGTTGTACCACTAACGGATTAGGCAAAAACTCTCAAGTTGTGATCGGTGCTGCCGACCGCAAGAGAGCGCGCATCGCGTCCGAACGCGACTGCCTTGACAGTCTTGGCAACCTTGAATTCCTTGAGCATGTCCCACTTTCCCTTGACTTGGTAAATCTGCGCATTGTGCCCACCGATAGCGAGGTAAGAACCACTGTGGTCGAAAGCTACAGCGTGCGCATCACGGCATTCGATTTCATGCACGATCTTCGACTTGCGAAGATCCCAGACCTTGACACCATCCTTCGCAGAAGTGGCGAGATAGTAGCCATTCTCAGAGAAGGACAAGCCGGTAACATCAGTGGTATGTCCATCTAATTGAAGCAACTTTCGAGATTCCTTCGCATCCCAGAGCTTAACAGCCGCATCCTTTGTGCCCATGCCTAGAATAACACCGTCCGGATGGAAACTTCCGCACGTGATCGCCGAGTCAGTGTCATCGTTGACCAGCGTGATGCAAGTTCCAGAGGCGATGTCGTGGAAGCCCCACGTCTTGTCCAAGGAAGTGGAAACAAAATAGCTGTTCGAAGGATGAACGCTGACACTTGTCACATCCGCTGTGTGGTCACTGAACACAGCTTTCTCGGCACCATCAGATCCCCAGAGCTTGACAATCTTGTCAGCTCCGGCGGAGAGGAGGTTGTCACCGACAAACTTAACGTCGTGGACCTTCTTCGAGTGACCACTGAGCTGTTGGACTCTTTGAGAGCTAGCCTTATCAAAGATCGCAACAGTGTGATCGATGCTCGCCGTAGCGATGATGTTTTCATCGCTCGGCTTGATGGCAATCGCATTGATACCACCAGAAGTCGTCTTGTGCAACGCTTGGGTCACCTTGGAGTCGTACCCACTGATATCATCAGTCGTCGCGAGCGTGCTCGAAATCGCACGCTTTTTCCGAGGACCAGAAAGTTCTTTAGCCATGGTTTCCATCTTCGCGATGATATCGGCAGAAATTCCACCACGCTTCTTCTTGGACTCTGGCTCGACAGCGTCAGCCGCGCTTCTCTTTCCTGAGCCCTTGGCATTTGCAAGGGCGTCTCTCGCGTCATCTCTCTCCTTCATCATGCGCGCGATCACTCTGCACGCGGCATCATGTTGATACAACGCGTGACTAAGCTCTTGCCTGGTCGTCTGTAACTCCTTTCGCAGCGCATGGGTTTCCAACATCAGGGCATCCCACTCGTTGTGAAACGCGCTCAAGAGACCCGGCACGGACATCGTTGCCTCTGGTCTCGGGTTAACCCACTTTTGCGGCTGAACCGCGATCAAATCATCCACGCTCAACGATTCCTTCGTCACCGGACACTCTCCAGTCTCCTAAAAACCGCGTTAAAAACATTCGCGCGAGTTCCCCAATTCGTCAGTCTCCTTCCAAACCTCTCCAGTCGTCGCAGCAATTCCAATAGTCTCTCGCGCGCAGCATTCGTCGTCCTCGTCGTCGTCGTCGCTCACCGCGCGTTCGCTCCTTCGTACCTCTATCGCCTTGACTATCACCGATCTTTCGTACAACACACCCTTCGGCGTCACCACCGGTTCCTTCGGCGTCGTCCCGCTCACCGCGCAAAACATGCTCCGAGTCGGCCGTCCTCACGCCGTCTCTCGCGCCCCGTCGGCGTCTCCCGTCGCGCGCGCGAGGCCGACCCGATCCGACCCCCCCGACCCCCCTGGGTCGCGACCTCCACACCCGGTCCAGCGCGATCTCGGTCTGGTTTTTTTTGTGACATTTTACGGTATTTTTATCATTCATCGCAACACGTGCTGCGACGGCTACACCCACATACGATAGATTGATTACACGGTATACAATGAAACAAACCGCGCGTGTGCACCGAAGCGAATCTAGGTAGTACATTCCTGTACGTATGGACAAACAATCACAAGGTAACTTAAAGCGGGCACCCGTCCCGCATCCGACCGACGCGTGCGCCGAGCGACACTCGCGTGCGGTGCTCGTCGCGTCCGGACCATCGAGCGCGGCGGGTGCGGTGCGAAGCGGGTGGAAACGATACGCGCGCGGGGAAGACGGACGCGGAAGAGGGAGAAGGATCGACGCAGCGCGTGCGCGCGCGGGTGACGGCGGGTCGCGGGCGGGGAGCCGGGAAAAACTGCTCGCCACACGCCGTTGGATCAAAGGGGCCCGGAGACGCGTTGAACTTACGGAAAGCTGGACGCGTGTACGCGGAGAGTGCGGTCGCGGTGGATTGCTAGCGGGTAGGAACGCGCGAGAAAGAGTTAGCGGCGGGCACGCGTGGGATCAGGGCGGTTTAATTGCTCGAATCGCTCGATCACTGTGATCCGTGGGGACAGTCTTCGTCTCAGACAGCGTATTCGCGCTTTGCCAGAGATATGGCGAAGCGTAAAACACAGGCTACGAAGGTCGTGAGGGGGAGATCGAATCAGAAAATCGAGGTTGATGAAGAAGAAGACTACGCGGACGACCCTCTCGCCGTGGCTACGCAGGTGGCTGAGCTCGGGGAAGGGTCGAGTCTCATGCTCGTCCTTGACAACAGCGGTATCGACGAGATTGAAGAGGATGAAGAAGCTAGAAAGAAGCAATTAAGACGCAATAAAGAAAGGATTAGAAGCATCCAGCGACGCATGAATCAGACGGCAGAGCAGAGAGAGCGGGAGAGGCTTCGATCACAGCGCAGGAGAGCGAAGATGACATCTGAACAAAAACAAGCAGCGGCAGACGCCAAGGTACGCAGAAGAGCACAACTGCGTCAGACGCGAGAGACGATCGACGCGGCGACCGTTCTAGCGCTCGACATGGTCGATAAGAAAAAATAGAAGCGTTTTGATCAGGAACATCGGCACAACATTAGAGAATGTTGAAATGTAACACCACCACCAACAATTGCAACACTATCCTAAGTTGACCTCCATAAGAAGTTCGTTTCGCCGCGTCTTTAGACTATACAGCGGACCGAACGTGTTGATTCTAAACGCATTCGGATTTGCACACTTCAAACCATTCTTTTCGAGCGCTGATGTGAGGTTTGACCGGTAGTACTCAGCAATCTCTGGAGTTGCGTTCCCTTCAAACTCAACAGCCGCAAGAAGTTCGCCACCACTGGCGATTACCCTCACTTCACTATCCTTCCTAGGCGCCGCGATACTCTCACGTGCGCGCCTTCCGAGAAGCGCTAGTTCCATCGTCTTCCCTTCGTCATTGTACCTCGTGGTCAGAGGTTGCGTTGGCGGATACATCGCCCCTTCCTCGTTGCCACCTTCAAGGTATTCGAGCAGCGTTGTTAGACCGCGCTCACGATTCTCGTATGGGGTAGCGGCGACATAATATGCTCCATACACTCGTAGTTCGTAACCATCACTCTTCTTCGTCTGCCGATTGACGACGTCGTATGGAACGTCGTACTCACTAGAGGAGGTTGTTGAGGCATCGCCAGCACGGACGCTCACGTTCGCTCTCGCCCTCGCATCTGCGCCCGCGCCGATCCGATGGCTTTTATAAACTGCACAAGTACATCTCTTTGGCGCGCTCACAACGTCTGCCAACGTCATCTTCGGTTTCGACCCGCTTGGCTCTGACGGCTGAACTGCACTTTTTCTCTGGATAAAATCAGAAAAGGAAACGTCCCGGCACAAGGTGCCGCGACGAAAATGGTGGTCGCGACATCCCAGGTGGATGCCGCCGCAAGGGGACTTGCTTCGTCATGGCACGCCGGGCGCGGCGAGAAGGCGAGTGGAAGGGGGCAAATGGCCGTTCGAAACGCTGGGAAACGCGGTGGAGAGGTCTACAGGGAGGGCAGAGTCGAGCAGTACGACGCAAAGGACAAGGAGGCGATACTTTCAGCTAAAGGGCTGAGAAATACGTACGACGGTGAACGTTACCAGTTTTTGAACGTCGACATCGCTCTGAGCGAAGGACAAAAGGTGGCTATCGTCGGGCCAAATGGGAGTGGGAAAAGCACGCTGCTGCAGACACTGGGAGGTCGTCCGGTAGGGTTGGAGGATGGCGAAGTCTGGCGCCGGAAGGGTCTACGCGTTTGTTTCGTCGATCAAGAGCCGTATTTCGATCCGAACCTCACGGTGCTCGATGCTGTATATGCCAGCGATACTCCCGTGATGAGGGCACTGCGAAAGTATGACGCTGTTATGGCAGCAGCTTCCAGAGGAGAGCTTGACGACAATTTGATGTCATCGGCGATTGCCGATATGGATGCGATGAACGCATGGGACTTAGAAGAAAAGACACAAATTGCACTAAAAAAACTAGGCTGCGACTCGTTCATCGAGAACAAAATGGGCGAACTTTCAGGGGGGCAAAGAAAGCGTGTCGCTTTGGCGGCTGCTCTCGTCGAAACACCAGATCTTCTGATTCTCGATGAGCCGACGAATCACCTGTCTGTCGAGGGCGTCGAGTGGCTGGAAGATCAACTCCGATTGTCAAAGCTCACAGTGCTACTAGTGAGCCATGATCGGATGTTCATCGATAACGTGTGTCCAGATATCTTAGAGCTTGATGGACGCGGCGGGTCCTATCGGCACCGCGGAGGTTATGCAGCCTTCTTAGAACAACGGGAAGAAAGGTGGTCGACAGAGGCACAGCAACTACAAGCGGCCAAGAACATGTTCAAGAAAGAGCAAGAATGGATGAGACGCCAGCCCAAGGCTCGATCTACAAAAGAAAAAGCAAGGATTGAGCGGTTCTCAAGCCTCACTGAGCGTGTGAATTACAAGGGCACAAAAACAAAGTCTGTCGAGCTTGGAGAAGTATCATCCTCACGCATGGGTGATGTGATCGTAGAGTTTGACCAAGCCCGATTATCATTTGGAGATAAGATGATATTAGACGGATTCAGTTACGCTTTCAACAAGGGTGAGAAAATTGGATTGGTAGGCCCAAATGGAGCCGGGAAGACGACGCTCATCAAAACAATTCTAGGGGAAATCCCGCTTGATTCTGGGTGGGTATCCGTGGGCGAGACTGTTTCGTTCGGGTATTATAGTCAAGTGGTTAATTTCAGAGACCCAACTATGCGCGTGGTTGACTACGTCAAAGAGGTTGAGGGTGAGGCCAAAGATCTCATAGGCGGTTTTGCTGGACAACGCTTAAGTGTATATACATTACTGGAGCGCTTCAACTTTACCGACGGCAAACAAGCCGTACAAATTGGTGCTCTTAGTGGTGGTGAACAGAGAAGGCTCCAGATGCTTACCGTTTTGGCACTCTGTCCTAACTTCTTAATACTCGATGAGCCTACGAATGATCTTGATCTCGATACAATTGAAGCACTGGAGGACATGTTGTCCAATTTTGATGGTTGCGTGTTGATCGTTAGCCACGACAGGCAATTCGTCAATAATTTAGCGGATCATATATTTGTTTTTGACGGTAAAGGGGGGATTAGCGACTGGAGTGGATCTTACTCGGAGCTTCGCGACTATGTTCGGTCGCAGGAGGAAGAAGCGTCGGTGCAACATACTTCTATTGCCGAGAAATGTCGAGAGCTGAGCGAAGAGGAAAAAGCTGCGGCGAAACAAGCGGAGAAGGAGAAACGGGAGCTCCTTCGTGAGGCTCACAATGCCCCTGGGATTATCAGCAAGATAGAAAAGGCACTCGAAGTACTGGACAAGGACATATCAGCACTGGATGCCAAGCTGTTCAATGCAGGGGCTGACGTTAACAAAGCGCTAGAAATACAAAAAGAAAAAGACACCAAGGTTTCTAAGCAGGAGCTCTATTACGCTGAATGGGAACGATTAGAGGAGATCATGAGTAAGGCTGCTGCAATAAAGGCGGTAGAAACTGCTTGAGACGTCAACTGCCACTATGCTAAATGCTACTTGCCATACAAAGCTAATTCTAAAATGCTACGTCATCTATCATCCCACACGATCGCGTCTTAATAAATCGCATCACGGATCGCTCGCTCAGGTACCCGTTGAAGTTTTTGCAGCATTCTTTGGCCCAAAAACTGCCTTTCTCGCATAGTGACGTGCTGCTTCAAACCAGTCTAACCTCTTCTGCTCCATATGCGCCGCTGGGTCGATACTCGGCGCGAAATGAACGTATCGAATCATGCGTGCCCTCACGAAGACTCTATCGAGTCGTGTCTTTTCTCCGTCAGGGGTCACGCGTATAGCACTCGTAAGTGTGCAGTGCATCTCATCGTCACAGTGTTCAAGCTGGCCCCTTATAGCGACGTCGTCTCGACACTCGATCACTACGGTCGTACCAACGAGCGCTTGGATGAAACACACGAGGGATTTCTCGTTTCTCGGGACCTTGTGCTTCATCGGTGGTCGGGCACCCGCGGCGCGGGCTGTGGCGTGCAGCATGGCAGTGTGCACAGTTTAGCGAGTTCGCACTCCACATGTGACATGTCACGCAAAAATGAATTTTGACCGGGTCACTGTGCGACTTTCGCGGGAAACGTAACTAATAAGATATTTGTTTACATGGCGTGATGTACATGCTGTCTCTCTCATCCCAACAGCGCAACTATGATCACCACAGTGTCTTCAACTGTGATTTGAACCTCGTCTTGAGTGACTCCGCGGCCGATATTGATGTAAGTAAGGCTATTCAGGATGGCTAAAATGACACTAGGTACTGCTTTAAATCTGATCTGGCTGTTTCCTGTTCCATCTCCCACCAGAAAGGGGTTTTCGCACAGCGCCATTGCAGAAGAGTTTGATATTGCAAACAAGTTGGAGTGCGTGGAACTAATCATGACTACAAGTTGATCGGCATCCAAGTCGCTACTCCAGACATCAAAGGTACCAATGTGACTCCTCTGCAAATATGGAGCGTTGAACGTGGTTTGATTTACCGAAAGTCTTGTTACGTCCGTCTCGCCTTGTACATAAATGTTGAGTGTCGCCGGCGTGGACTGTTGCCAATCGTTTGTCACGTGATAGGTCAACTGGGCAGGTTCAAGCGACCACGGCGGATGTTCTGGACCAAAATAGTAATCGTATTCATTGAAATAGTTTGGCGCCGGGATGAAAACAATGTCCAAGCACTTGCAATAAATTGTATGAAGAATGTGTTCGAAACAGTTTGGCGTGCAACTACAACTGTAACCTTCAACCGTCTGACCAGACGGTATCTTCGTCCCATTCTTGAAAAACAATGACCCATACTCAATGTCTGAAATGACAAAGTACACCGGAGGATAATTCGATCCTATCGATTCTATCGTGCTAATGGCTCGAAGCGTGGTTGTCGCCAAACTATCTTCGACCAACGACAGAGAGGTGTTGCACACTAGGATGCCCTTGTGAACATCGATCAAGAATCGGAATTGCGTTGAAGATTCATCAAGGATGCTCAAAACGACGCTGTCTAGAAAATTGAACATTGGCTTCTGAACGTTGAACGGCGCTGCACTTGCAGAATAGCAAAATCTATCAATTTCGTACGTCTCACCGACATCCAATTTCAGATCATTCAAACAGTCGATAAGCATTCCGTGGGATGGTAAGTTCCGCACAACGAATTTGGAATGATAACTTAAGCCACAGGTGCGTTTGTTCTCGTCACATAACACATCTAAACGCGTTTGGTTTAGTTTCAACTGTGCAACAGTGTTAAACATGGCCACGAAGGGCTTTTCTTGCAGATCAATGGTCGTGTTGGTTTCAAAGGACTCAAGTATGGAGTCAGAAGAAGTTTTCGTGCCAGCCAAATATAGTTCTTGAACGTCTTCTACGCGAAGCTTTTCGGAATACAGGGTAATCACTTGAAAACTACCCTTCCACCAGGCGTCGGGTACACCGTCTGCTCTTCCACCGAGACGAAAGTACGCCCTCGCTGCGGCTTGACTCGGTGGTACAGTCAAATTCATTGGATAAAAGTGTCGTAAGATGGAGTTGACATAAACGCTTACGCTAGAATGATCGATATTGAGCACCATATGACAATTCTCCTTCGCAGGGACGCCCAACGGAAATCTTGCCAGTTTGTAGCCGAACAATTTCTCAACAATCCAAAGCTTGTTATCGACGAGAATCTCCATCAATAACTCTTCACTGCTTCGATCAGCAATGGTTAAAATAGGAAACGTAGCCTCTTGAGAGGATGTAGCCAAATCATTAGAAAACCAGATCTCTATTGACATTTGACTGACAAACATGTCGCCGAAGCTTTTTGCGGCTTCATCATCGGCCGCTTCTTCGACTTGAATCGAGTTGATCGAGGACCCAAGTGCGAGGGAGTTTGTACCATAATCGCACTGGCTACCTACCTCTTTCACAGGAAAGTAGCGCGAGCGTTGACCTCGAGAGTCCACTGACGTTTCATCGTTCACTCGTCCCCGCAAAGAACACTCGTCAGCATCGACGACATACGCGCGCACAGTCCGCGGATCATCCAATCTAGACTGACTCAGCTGTGCGTCAATTCTTTCCGCGCGCACGAGCATCGCCATCACCGCACACAGCATCCAAGTCCGTGTCTTCATTCGGGTCCGTGGGTATTTGTCACGCATACGAAACGACACCGTGTTGACCTCAGCCCACGTCCTCCTCACACCAGGTCGACCTCTCATGTTTCGGCGCCGATGCGATGCCGATCGCGCGTCGCGTTGTGAGGCATCGACATCCACATCGGACGAGTCCGGCGCGGCTGGGTCTTTCAAAGCGCGAGGTCGACGGGACGGATCGTTCACAGTCGTTATTCCAGCCTTGAACGAGGAGAGCAGAGTAAGCGCTGCGATATCGAGCGCCAAGCATCCAAAGGCTACAATAATCGTCGTGGATGGTGGAAGTACTGATAACACTGCTCACGTAGCGCGAGCGGGCGGAGTCAAGGTGGTACGATGCGACAAGGGACGAGCGAAACAGATGAATCACGGCGCGGCGATGGCAGGGCGCGCGGCCAGCGCGAAAGATGATGATATCTTAATCTTTTTGCACGCGGATAGCACGCTCCCTGTCGACTACTACGATTTAGTGATGCATGAGTTCAACAACCCTCGTGGTCGTCGGTCGAAAGACTGGGGTGCGTTCAAGTTTAAGATGAGCTCGGACCAAGGCAGCGGTCTCGGTCTTCGAGCTCTCCTGCGTTGCGCGATAGAATTTGGGACAAACACACGATCTAAAGTGTTTGGAATGCCGTACGGCGACCAAGCGTTAGTCGTGCGAAAGAAAACTTTTGAAAAAGTCGGTGGGTTCGATGAGTTACCTTTCATGGAAGATTACGTCATGGCACAAAAGCTTCAAAGGCACGGCGCGCCCACCATATTTGAAGGCGAGGTCACCACGAGCGCTCGTCGCTGGGATGACCGAGGTTTTGCCAAGGTTACGTTAGTCAATCAGCTCATAGTTTTAGGTTATCACTGTGGGATTCCGTTGGGGACGCTCGCGGATTGGTATCGGAAAGTGTAGAGGAAGCAACACACTGAGTTTTATTACTTCTTGGTCTAATTTAATTAATCTTCGTCGTCGTCGCTGTCTTCAAGCGCCGCGAGCTGGGCGCGAAGCGCTTCTTCCTCCGCAGTGAGCGTTTGTTTAACGGCGTTAAACTTTGCCGGATCGCGCGCCTTACTCGCCGCCGCAACGATGGAATCGGTCGGCGCACCAGCAACCGGGACAGGTTCTGCTGATCCGACCGGAGCCACCGCCGGTCCTTGCGAGAAAGCTTGAAGCTCGTTAATGTCGATCTTACCATCCTCAATCTTGAATTCTCGAGGAGAAAACGTTGAAATATCAGCCCATTCATAGGATTCGTTCGGTGTGTTGATATCATACGTGAGACAGTGCTGTTTCGTCTCTGTATTGTAGTCTGTGATGATGCAGTCGAACCATCCCCCTTCGCTCGGCCAAAATCTCTTCACCTTCTTGCAGATGTACTCGTTCACGCCCATGGCCGCGAGCTGCGCCGGCGTAATTTTCGGCGCCCGGTTCGCACTGTGTTGAGGTTTTCTCCTCACCGGCGGCGGCGCCGCCGCTCTCGCTGCCGCCTGTTGCTGCGCCGCGAACGCGCGTTCCTCCGTTCTCTGTCTCTTGAGCTCTTGCCCCTCCTTGTACTCCACGTACCCCGACCTCAACCGCTCGACGTTATCATCCGCATCCATCTGTTCCCGCATCCTCGCATGTTCCTCGCTCGATATGTTCAGCTCCAACCGCAGACGCGCCAAAAATTCCTCCCGATCCCACGTCAGCCCCGTCACAGCCATCGCCTTCAAGATCGCCGCGTACGCGTTCGTCTCCAGCTTGCGCACGCTCGACCCGATCGACATTTTCCCCGTGGTACCCCTCCCGTCGTTTCGGTTTCCTCTATCACTCGCTCGCGACCGGCTGAGATCGTCCGTCGACGATCGTCCGTCGTGGTCGTGGTCGTCGTCTGTCGTCCGTCGGTCCCGTCCGTCCGTCGCGAACGCTCGCGCTCGAATGCATTCGTTCATTTTCATTCCAAAATCGTCTCGATTGTGCTCGACTCGTCTCCTCGCCCCGCTCGGCGCGGGTTTTGCTTTTGTCATCTGTCCGGTCGGAGCACCCTACTCGCACTGTTTGACCAGACAACGTATCGAATGCGATCGTTTTTTTAATTCTTCTCCTCAACTCTTATCGCATTTGATACCGGAAATGAGGTGTCAACACGGTGGTATTTGGCAATCGGACATGTGGACGACGACTGGACCGACTGACCGCGGACGACTCTGGGCGACTCGGCTCGACGAGAGCGCACGACTGGGCGTGGGTGGAGACGCATCGACCTCTTAAACCGACGCGGAGACGAGACGATGGTACGTGACGACGACGACGCGAAGGATAAAATATGAAGGGGAAATATTACGTGCGCGCGCTATGGTTTGCGTCGGTCGGTGGACGCGCTGCGTGGGCTTCGGGAGAGGAGGTCCGCGGCGTGGGATCGCTCGCGTGACCCTAAAGTGGCGTCGGCGGGGCGCTGCGCTGTCGATCGGGGAGACGGCGAGGGGGAAAGAGAACCGAACCGCGGGCGACGCGCGTTGGAAAGGGACGAACGCGATGGGTTAAATTTTGATTTGTTTCGTTTCGCTCGCGCGTCACGACGGGATACTAACCTTACGCGCGCGTTTTTTTCGCATCGTTCGCACAGCCGTCTACTGTTCCGGAATCCGTCCTCAAGAAGCGCAAGCGCGACGAGCAGTGGGCTGCCCAAAAGGCTGCCGCTGCCGCCGAGGCCAAGGCTTCGGGCGAAAAGAAGCGTGAGGAAATCTTCAAGCGCGCGGAGAAGTATGTCAAGGAGTACCGCGACCAGGTGAGTGTTTTTAGAAACGACGCGCCCGCGAGGCGGATGCGACCCCAGTGGCGTGTTTTAGGGTTCCGTCAGTGAGGTGACTGGGGCTCGGCGCGCCACGGCTGACGCGATGCGACGCGACGCGATGCGATACGAGCGAAAAGATATCGGTGAAAAGTTTTGATGCCCTCTTTACGCCCCTCGCGCGCGCGAGATGCGAGCCATCGAACGAGAGACTGACCAAGCCTTTTCACTTTTGCTTGTCACGCCGAGCAGGAAGCCGACCTCGTGCGCCTCAAGCGTGAAGCGCGTGCCAAGGGTGGCTTCTACGTCGAACCGGAGGACAAGCTCATCTTTGTCATGCGCCTCCGTGGTTTGAACGACATCCACCCGAAGACGAAGAAGATTCTCCAACTCCTTCGCCTCCGTCAAATCCACAACGGCATCTTCATGAAGGCGAACAAGGCGACTCTCAACCAGCTTCGCAAGGTTGAGCCGTACGTCATGTTCGGTTACCCGAACTTGAAGAGCGTTAGAGAGCTCATCTACAAGCGTGGCTACGGTAAGGTGAACAAGCAGCGCATTCCGCTCACGGATAACGCCGTGATCGAGAAGGTGCTCGGCGACAAGGGTATCATTTGCATTGAAGATTTGATCCACGAGATTTACACCGTCGGCCCGAACTTCAAGGAGTGTGCCAACTTCCTCTGGCCGTTCAAGCTCTCCGCCCCGAACGGCGGCATGACCGAGAAGAAGAAGCACTACATTGAAGGTGGTATGGCTGGTAACCGCGAGGACAAGATCAACGCGCTCATCCGCCGCATGAACTAAGGGGTGCGCCGCACTTTTCTGCCAAGAGAAGTCGACTTATGTGAGAGAGAGGTTTGGTTTGCCCAGTTAGTGGGATTCTTATGTGTAACAACGAGATACACGTTCGTAAAACAAAAGTATTAAAACTCGCCATTGCATCGAACCGATTTGCGATCGCAAAAGGTACCGCAGCGTTGAGGTGTCGCGTAGTCAAAGCAGCGGCAACTTGCAAGCTCACGCTAATGAACTCCCGTCTGCCCTCAGTGCTCGCCGCGTGTTGGACAGACTCATGTCGCGGAGTGCGACGCGTTTACCGCAGTCACCGACTCCACGCTCGATCGTGCCGTCGCGGACGCGCAACGAGGAGCCCGCGGGTGCACAATACGGGTTTAAGGAGAGCCTCGCCCTCGTGAGAGCAGATGGTGGCGACTACAAGGCGACCCTTACGAAGCGATATCTCGAGGACCAAGCGATCGTGGGAGACGATGGATACGTTCCTCCATCAGAGGTTGACAGCGAGTCTCCTTGGATCATCCCAGAGCGTCACATGCGTTTAGAAGAGACGTCTTCGCCGGGTGGAATCGTTGGTCGACGAGACGCCGAGGATATTCGTCTAGTCGGAGAAATGAAAGCGGGAGAGTGCGTAGAGGTTTTATTTAGGAGCGGAGTGATCGATAAGGATAGTACGATTCGATGGCAGCGAGTTGGTCCGGACGGTGAGGTTGAGCTCATCGAAAACGCTCGCGGTGTACAGTACGTATGTCAGGACATTGACATTGGCTATGTGTTGCGAGCAGTCAAGTACGGCGAAGGAGAGTGTGAGACCGCAATCGCGGATAACGCAGTCGTCGCAGCGGATGAGAGCACTGAACCCGAACATGGAAAGCGCAAAGAAGTTGTTCTTCCACGAATCCCGCTCGGACCATCGAGTGAAGCTCACAAATTGTTTCTACGAGGAAAGACGCTTGAGGCTGAAGCTTCTGATTTCTTTTTGGACCCTGAAACAAGCCTAGAAAAGAAGAAAGAGGCTTTAAAGTGTTATGTTCTTGCCGCCGAGCGACGTTATCTTCCAGCCTATTGCAGTATCGGTCGAATCTACGAACTAGGTCTCGCAGTCAAGCGAGACTACGAGCAAGCGCGCGGGTGGTACAAGGAGGGCGTGAAAGCAGAGTGTTCAACTTGCTACAACAACCTCGGTGTGCTGGAATATTTAGAGTTGGGCATCGGTGCTGAAAGGGCTAGTGCTGCAAAATGGTTCAAGATTGCCGCTCAGAAGGGTAACGCTGCTGCCATGAATAACCTTGCCATGTGCTTTGAAGAAGGAGTTGGCGTCGAACAGAGCTTTGATCAGGCTAAAAAGTACTACGAAATGGCGGCTAGAAGTGGAGTCATGAGCGCCTACACTTCTCTGGGATACACGGGAATAATCAACGGTGAGCTAGACTCCGCTCTAGATGCGTTTAATGCTGGTCTTGAAAGCGGTAATCCAGAGGCAGCCAATGGGCTGGCGCTCCTCGAAACAGTGGAGCAGACAAACGTTAGTAACTCTGAGCTGATGAAAATTTCCCAGAACATGTCTAATGAAGTCGTTCAGGCGGAATTGGATCAATACGCGCGACTGTCTCGCGGTTTCTACGATATCATCATGCGTGGCAATAGCAATTCGCTTAAGAAGCAGGCAAATCGCCTCTTACTAGATGTTTTCCCCACCGCCGGATGAGTGGGGCTGATATGTTGGATTAAAAAAAATTAAATTTCATCGCTAGTTGTGTTTAAACGTGGCAAGGTAACTCTTCGCGGCGGCTAATTCCTTCCTTCGTCGCATGACCCCCCATTCGAGTTCAGCACCGAGCAGTGCGATCACGCGCGGCAAAGCTTTCTCTGCGGCATCGACGTCAAGGAACGCCAGGCGGGTCCGTCTTGCGAGGAAATCCACTGCTGTCTGGCAGTATTCTGCGCGCGCGGCGTACACGACCTCCGCTTCAATGATCGGATGGTTAGATACCAAACGCTTCGATAAGTGCGAATAGGCAGCCAAATCAGCAACGACCAGAGCCCTGTCTCCGTAAGAGTTCACAAGATGCTTGGCCACTGCTTCGTCTGGCGGACCACCAAAGCCGCTTCCGCCTTTCTGAGCAACCTTCACGAAGAGATCGTTCGTGTATCCGTGAGCACCAACAACACCGAGACTATGAGTGCGACATTTACCAGCTTCCTCGGCGAGACCACCAACTTCAACGGCTCTGTCCACAGCTTCCTCTGCCATGCGTCTGTACGTCGTCCATTTTCCTCCAGTGATGGTAACCATGCTATCCTTCTCCACAGCGATGACGTGGTCTCTTGACATGTTCTCCGTGTTCTTCGCCGCAGGATCGGCAGCTAATGGGCGGATACCACTCCATGCACTAAGTATATCCGACTTACGCGCTTCAACTTGCAGATATGGTGCGATTGATTCTAAAATGAATTCAGTCTCGTCTCGGGTCGCCGCCGGGGTCATTGAGACATCACACTTTGTATCAGTTGTGCCCGCAATACAGGCGCCAAGCCACGGTAGAACAAAGACCACTCGGCCATCTTTCGTCTTGGGAATAATCAATCCGAGATCACTTGGGCAATAGTACGCTGGAAGAGTTAAATGCGCTCCAGAAGAAGGCGTCATTATCCCATCTGCCTTGTCGTTTGACAGCTTTCTTACTTGATCAGTGAACGGGCCGCTGGCATTGATGACAGATTTCCCGTAAACATCGTACTCACTACCTGTGAGCATATCACGAGCTCTGACTCCGATAACTCGATCACCATCCTTGTGAAACTTGATGACACGGGTATGGTTGACTACAGCTGCTCCCGCATGCGCCGCTGTGCAGGCCAAGGCAACGTTTAAACGCGCGTCGTCAAACTGCCCGTCGTAGTAAACAATCGACCCCTTCATCGACTTCTCTCCGATATCTGTGCGGATTTGACTCAATTGAGGGAATGCCTCTTTCATTGTGCTCGCCCGCGCAAAGCTGGACATCGTCAAGCCGTGTGTGCCGGCGACAAAGTCGTACGCCTTCATACCAGCCCAGTAGTACGGTACTTCCCACCACTCATAACAAGGTGTCGCTATCGGAAGCGCTCGGGTCAAATGCGGGGCGTTATTCAGCAATGTTTTACGTTCTTGCAGAGCTTCAAAGACGAGTTTCAGCTGTCCCGGGTCCAACTGGAATACCGCCTTCTCTAAGTAGCGCACTCCACCGTGTACAAGTTTTGTACTGCGACCGCTCGTGCCAGCTCCAAAGTCTTCACCTTCGATTAACGCCACGCTGAGCCCTCTCGTAGCGGCATCTACTGCACACCCCGCTCCAGTGGCTCCTCCACCGATGATGAGAACGTCATAAGGACTATCGTTTCGCTTGAGCGCCTGCACGGTGGCCTTTCTAGTGGGAAGCGGCGTGGATGAGTTACTCCACGGATCCCGCGGAAGTTGCGCGTCGTCGGAAGAAGTCAAGCCATGAATGGCGAGTCCAGTGCCGGTAACTGCGACAGTGAGTCCGACTGCGCTCTGCGCGGCCCGCCTGAGCGCCATCGAACCACGATGGCTGCGTGTGCCGCGCGCGCGGTAGCTGCCTAAAAAGTGACGTCAGACTGCAAAAGTTGAACAGTTGCTAGAAATATGCAAATATGAGGACAAGTTTTACTACATGCAATTCATCGCGGAGGTTTCTTAAGAGCTGCGAAACGCAGGGCGAGATCGTCTTCAGAGTCGCGTTTCGGTGCTTGATTGGCGCTTTTTGGCGCCGTGTCGCTCTTTGTTGAGGACGCTTCCAACTCACCAATGGATACAGCCACGTTGAGCAGAGCGTCAACTTCCTCGTCATTGATATCCTTGGTTGAGTTATCCATGGAGCTCTGAGACGCTCCGCTAACAATGGCCACCGCTGCCTCAGACGCTTCTTCTGCCCGTCGAGCGGCCGCCTCTGCGATTTCAGCAGCCTTGATTGCGGTGGAATAAGCCACCTCAACCGACTCAGCGGATGGCTCGCTAACGTTTTGCTTTGTTTCCTTTTGCTCAAAAGCAATATCATGAGCGACGCACAGCTTTTCTAAACGTTGTTGGACTACGCTAGATTCGATGTTTTTCACCTTGAGCGCTTCGAGGACAGTCAAATTCACTCCGCAAGCTCGCGCAGTCCCTTCACCTTCGCAAGACAATACGTACCCGCGTCCAAACTTACGACCGAATTGTCTCTTTATGGCATCTAACTCTGGTAACTCTTTGGCTCTCTTCGCTGAATACACTACGGTTGCGATCGCTTCTCGCAGTTCATCGGGTAACTCCTTTGCAGAGTCAACAACTGCTAATCTTGTGATGACTGTTTCAAGGATTAGCTCCAAAATCTCGTAAGCCTCCAGCATAGCTTCCTCTCTGCACAGCGCTTCGCATCGTATTCTCGCAGAATCTTGTCCGATGCCTCGTTCGCTGTGTAAAAGCTCCACCACCTCGCGCTCGAGTTTCACTCGCTGATTCTCGCGCTTGTTCCGGATCAATTTGATTCGTCCTACACACAGCCTGAGTGCTGTTTTAGTCTTTGAAGCGTCGTATCCGACGTGAAGGGTGTCCTTGAGTTGATTGATGAGACCGCCGATCATGGTGCTATACGTCTGTCACCTTTACCGTTTCGAGCAGCGAATAGTCTCGCGCGCTGTTCGCGTGCGGGTCGAAGAATGAGGGGTAACTCGCCAGGTGGTTAGTCTACAGCTACTTAAGTTTTATTGATACGGGGGAAACTAATCGCGAAAGAGCGCCCTAAGAGTGTTAGCTTCGGCCGTCATCTCTTCTGTCGATCTCGGTGGACGATCGTCGTCCAGAGCTTTAGATCCAGCCTCGCCGCGCCACTTTTCTAGCTCGTCGTATATGTCGTCGTTTCGAGCAAAGTCTCCCTCCTTGCGCGGGAGCACGTGCACGTGCACGTGTGGAACCGTCTGACCAGCCAGAGGTCCGTCTTGAATCGCTAAAGTAGATGACGTAGTGTTGTACTCGCGCTCAATCACTCGCTGCACGACGGCGACGGTGCGCCACAGATCAGATATCTCTTCATCTAACAACTCTGTCAACTTGGGCGTGACTCTACGCGGACAGACCAACACGTGTCCCGGGACGACGGGCTTGAGATTTACCAGCGCAAACGTGGTCGAAGTCTCGTGAAACACTTGCGACGCTGGAATCGCGATCGGGCCAAACTTGACGCCGCCGTTCGATTCCGTAGACATGCCGAAAGTTTTCGTCCGGTTACCAGTTCTCGTTGCTGACCCAGCTCTGGGCGACGAGGATGCTCTCTGTAAGAGACCACGCGAAGACCTCAAGCCGCGTCTAGACGTGCAAACACGAGCCGTTAACGTTCTCGAGAGCATTCGTCGCGCGTCCGATCGAGACCGCGCGCGCCAGACTGACGTCGAGCACACTGCGGCATTGCATGAGGGGAGCGCTCTGTTTGCGGATTTTTCTCAACTACAAATCGAAATACAAACGAGCGCTTGATTTACTTGAATTCAGTCTCGTAATACGACACAGACTGGCCGTTGTAGTTGGCAAATTCGTTGTTCGCCTCCTCGAAACCACTCAAAGAGGTGGTTGCGAAAGCCACAGCGGCGACCACGCCGAGCGCGACGATCGCCCCGCCGACACCACCCAACCCTTGCTTGGCGTACTTGTCGCTCGTCGGCGACTCCGTGTAAAGCTGCTTGGGCTCAATCGCGAAAATGTTACCCATACCAGTGTTATCAGATTCGATGAATCCCGTTTGGCGGTCAATCTTAGCCGGGGTGATCACTCGAGCAGCGCGCTTGGCGCCAACGCGTTCTCGCGTCGCCCGTCTGTTTCCCACGCGGTCGAAAACAAAAGTCACCCTCCGTCAGTCCCGGCTCCATTCGCGTCCGTCTCCACCACAGACGCTCGCTCATTTCGCTTCTCCATATTTCTCGCGAGTTTCTCTCGCGCCGATCCCTCGGTGTCGTCTCTCCATCCATCTGCGTCCGTCGTTATAAAACAAAACGAGCTTGGTGACGTAGGCACGCGTCACTCGTTTCACTTCATTTCACTTCATTCACTCCGCGTTCTTTCTTCGAGTTTCGCTTCGGACGCACCCGCTGACGATGGCTCTGTTCGCGACGCTCGCGATGGTAACGGCGTGCATGTTCGGTCTTTTCTCTCTCTACTTCTTTGCGCGTGTTCGGTTCGCGCGCGCGACTGACGACGACCGACGGGACGCGGTCCGAGCCAAACCCCGCGCTGGGGCGGATGAGTCAGCATGTATGAATAAACAGTGCGTATCGTATCGCGTGTTGCATGCGTCATGCCGTAATCGCTCGTACAATATGGCGGGGCGAAGAGGCTGGTCCTTGTCTGTTACACGTGTGTCTGGCTATTCGAGTGATTCCTCGCTCGTCGTCTTCGTCGTCTTCGTCGAATCAGCCTCGGCTCGAAGCGCGGATTTCGTCTTGTTCGAACCGCTGGCGTTCGCGGGATCGAGATTGACGCTTTGGAGCTCGCGAACGAGCTCTGCGGGTTTGTAGTTGGCCTGTGCGGGCTCGGGAAGCTCGGCGAGGCGAGCCTGAAGCTCAGCTTGGGACGCTTTGAGGTCTGAGATCGCCTTGGAGAGCACCTCAAATTGCTTTGAGCTCACGGTGTGAAGCCCTGACATGGTTGATTGCCCTTGTGCGAGCTCGCCTTCGAGGAGTTCGATGCGCTCAGCGACGGCGGCTAAAATTTGTGCACTTTCCTTGGTCTCCGCCTGCACCTTTCGGAGCGGTGGAGAGAGCTCGCGACGGGTTAAACGAACGCGCGTGCCTAGACGAGATACATCTCTCGCTGTTCGTCGGGAGACCTCCATCACGCTATCCGTCGCTTGCTCAAGGACAGCTATTCTTGCCTTGAGCGAGCTGGGCACACCTTTGAGTTGACCAACGGACGCTTCATCCTTCGCCTTACTCAATCTCCGCATCACGGTTCCAGCAACGACGGCAACGTAAAGCGGCAAATCCCCCCAGACTGATGTCACCGCGCGAGGCGGTACGTGTTCGATGTAACCGCTCGCTCGAGCCGCCTTTGCTACTTTGTGCTCGACGTACGCAGCTCTCGCCTTGACGCCGACGGCAGCCGTCAACGCAAAGACTTCCGCACCATCCAAAAACGCATCTCTCATCGCCTCGTCGTCCTCATCCAGCGCCTTCTTCGCCCGCTTTTTCACCGATTCCCGCGCGTTCCTTCGCCCAGACGCTCTATCTCTGTCACCGTACGCCTCGAGTTCCCCAAAAGTATCATCCTCATCAAAGTCATCCGGACTCAGTCTAGCTGCAACGCGTCCACGCGCAACGCGTCGTCGCAGATCCAGCGCGTCCATGCGCGACGCGTGCGAGTTCCATTTACCCCCGACCGTCCCACGGCTCGTGCTGCATCGATCCGACGCGCCTCGCGCCGGTGAACACGTCACGACGAACGCTCGCTGCATAACGGGTTGATTGATTAATCACTCAACGTCAACGCTGTCCTCTTCCACTCGCGTCGCGTCGCGCCCTCCGTCACGTCGCGCTTTTCGATTGACTCGACTCGATCCTCTCACACCTGTTCGCGCCCACGCGCTTGACTCTTCGTTCGAATGCTCGGACACGTAAAGTCAGCGAACGCCAAACGCGTCGGAGAGTCGCACTCTGTCGTCACACGGCGCCCGCCTCCATCGAGTTGGATCGCGTTGCCGATCGCGTCGCACCAGACGGAATCCAAAAAAAGAAGATGGACGCGAGCGTGCACGCCGTGCGCGTGTTCGGTGCGAGGGGTAATGCGAGCGCGCACGCCGGGGTGGATGCTGAACTCGAGGTGTCATCCAGAGGCTTGAGACTCGATCGACTCGTTCGCGACGGTGACGACGGGCGAGCGTCGACGACGCGCCGGGCGTTGCTAGGGAAGTTTCCGTACGCGTCCGTGGTGTCGGCGTCGCGGGTGCAGAGCGCGGTTGGGGACGATGGGGAGGTGGAGTTGGTGGTTTCGGTCTCGGGCGGGCGAAGAAGCGTTCGACTGGCATGCGGCGGCGCGACTGCGGCGGCGCAACTTTTAGGGAGAGTTTTTGAGTGTGGTGGCGATGAGTTGCGAGAACGATCTATTTCTGTGCGCCCAACGACGCCCGGAAGCGTTTCGAGGCCGGTTCGGTCGGTCGGGACGCCAGATGAGAGTTCGCGAGCAGCACTCGTTAGAGATTTACGAGAAGAAAATTTGTTGCTGTCAAAGGCTCTCGAAAGAGCGGAGGAGGCGCTGCACGCAGCGAGTAATCGCGATGCATTGAACGACGATGCCGATTTTGACGGTCAAAGGGCGGCGTATGAAATCAAACTTCGTAATTTGGCTAAGAATTTGGAGTTTCAAGAAGGTAGAGCGGCGCGCTTGGCGGCGGATGTTGAGGAACAGCGCGGGAAAATTGAGAGATATCGATCGGTAGAAGAGGTTCTAGGCAAGGAAAATGATGCTCTTCGTAAGGATTTGACCAAACTGACGGAAGAGAGGGATAAAGCGGTCAGAAGGGCGGAGGCTTCGGAAGTGATGACGGCGCACGCTCGCAACGAGGTTGAGGCGCTTCAGAGCGGAGAGATGACACAACCCGCGTTGTTCGACGAGAATGCCAGCCTTAAACGGGAGCTTGCAGTCGTCACTTCGGCGAAATCGACGGCTGAAGAGCATTTGAAATTGACCCTCGCTCATTTACGATCGGCAAGGGATGAAAATGTCAAGTTGACAGAGCAACTTTTGAAGAAGACAGATGAGAGCTTTGAAAAAGACGCTCAACTCGCAGAGCTGGAGCAGATGATTGAGTCTAGCGTTCTGCGAGAAAACACTGGATCTAAGGAGCTTTCATTGGTCATTGAAGAGCGGACCGATGCTATGAATAGAGTCAAGATTCTCGAGAAGGATGTCAAGCGGCTGAGCGGCGAAGTCGAGCGTCTGGTGGCAAAGTTGGGCGATGCGGAAAGAGAAGCTCTCCGAGAAAAGGAAGAGATTAGATATGAATGTGCAGAGCAAGTTCAAGAATACGCCGCACAAGTAGCGAAACACACTGCATCAGCTCGAGATGCCGCTATCGAGGCCCAAAGACAGGCTTCAATCGCTCACAACGCTCATATTGCCAAGCAGGAGATGGAATTTGAGCTTCACGAAGAAAGACGCAAACGTATCGCTCTGGAGCGCCAAATAGAGTCCATGGAGGCGGCGAAACAAACTATCGCTGAATTCACTGCCGACGCAGAAGCTTCTGTCCTTCGCTCGATACAGGCTCAGCGTGAAGCGAACGCTGAAGTCCAGCGATTGCGCATTGAGAAGCACGACTTGCAAAACGTTCTGTCCGCGACAAAGTCTGCTTCACCTGGGTCACCGGCTCAAGAGACGCAAGCTTGGCGCACTCAACTCAGTGCAACGCTTGATTTGCACCGAACTCTTCGAGGTAGCCCGACAACGACGCCAAGCGCGCAGAATTACACCACCTGGTCTCGATTATCAGACTTCGGTTCTGGAGCGTCTTTCAAAAAGCCCGTGCCGTCGTCTGCGCAGCGCCTCGAGGAGATCAAATCAGAAATCGCCATCATAAAACAGAGACAAACCCCAGTACGAGCGTCTCTGGAGACTAAATTCAATCTCTCCGATGGACCTCGCGTGACGGCCACGCCCACGGATGTGTACGCTACACCTGGCAAATAGAAAAGCGTTTCCATGAAAAATCAAGAACAGCCCTCCCTCACTTCACGCCTCGCCTTTCCTCATGTCGGCGTCAATTGCTCGGACGCAGCGAACGTCCGCTTCTGCGGGGACGACACCGCGTCGTGCCGCCGCAAAACTTCGAACAGGAACCATCGTTAGGGACACAGCCAGTTCTCGACCGGGGTCTCTCATCGCAGAAACCTTGGAAGCGATGAAGACGGACACGGAGTTCCAGACGGCGCAGCAGCGACTGAACGACCTCGGACAAAAAGCGCTCACAAAGGAAGAAAGAGCACGTCGTCGTCGTGCGCTGGATGGCCTCGGAGTTCCGTCTTTCGAGGAGTACCTCTCGTCCAAAGGTGGCAAGGAACTAGAGCGAGAGCCGACCACCATCTTGCAGGTAAACATCGGGCTCTACTGTAATCAAGCTTGTTCGCACTGCCACGTGGAGTCGTCTCCTCTCAGAACGAAGGAAGTCATGTCTCGCGAGACGGCGGAGGCGATCGTGAGAGTCTTGAAAAACTCTCCGAGCGTCAAGACGCTCGACTTGACAGGGGGTGCGCCAGAGCTTCACGAACAGTTTCGCTATCTCGTCACCGAGGCGAGGAAACTGGGCGTTGACGTGATTGATAGGTGTAATCTCACTGTGCTCTATGAGGCCGGGCAAGAGGATTTGCCCGCTTTTCTGGCGGAGAATCGTGTGAAAGTTGTAGCGTCGCTCCCATGCTACAGCGAAGCCAACACCGATGCTCAACGCGGTAAGGGTGTTTTTGAACGCTCCATCGCGGCGCTTCGAGATCTTAACGCCGTTGGCTATGGAATTGAAGGAAGTGAATTAAAATTAGACTTGATGTACAACCCTGGTGGGGCGTTTTTGCCTCCAGACCAAGAGAAGCTTGAGGTGGCGTATCGTAGCGAGTTGCGCGATACATGGGGCATCGAGTTCTCTCAGTTGTTCACTCTGACGAACATGCCCATAAAGCGTTTTGCCGATTATTTACACAAAGAAGGCAAGACTAGCGACTACATGAACCTTTTGGTTGAAAACTTTAACGTGGCTGCGTCGGCGGGTGTCATGTGCCGCGATCTCATCAGCGTGTCGTGGGATGGTCGCCTGTTTGACTGTGACTTCAACCAACAGCTTGACATGCCAGTTCGAGGTACGAAAACCATCTTCGACCTCGAAACGGCGGATGATCTAGTTGGAGAGCGCATCGTGGCCGATAATCACTGCTTCGGCTGCACTGCTGGCTCTGGTTCGTCTTGCTCTGGGGCAACAATTTAGCTGCTTTGTCGATTCTGTAACATTACAACATTACTTCTTTCCTTTCGTTTCCACGACAACCTCCTTGTGCGAGGCCCACGAAAGGTACGTGTTCCACAACAGAGCCACGACGTTCGCTGCGGCGACTTGCAAGTTGAGCGGCACAAACCTAAAGTTCAGGTACTGGAACGGGATCCAGATATTCCAGTTCATGGAAACGGTGGCCGTAAAGTCTTGCTTGAGCTTCGGGACGATTTCGTTCATCTTGCCGTCGATGGTGAATAGAGATGACAAGAAAACGCACAAAAAGGCTGGAGCGAACAACCCCTGGTCCAAAACCAGGCTAATGAACGCCTTAGTGCTGCCTTGCGCGGTGACAATTTTGCCCAAAGTGCCGTACCAAAAGTGAAGCGTTGGCCCAACCAAGACGGCGCCGAGAAAGGTAAACACGCCCGCACGACGCCAGTCGACACCGTTTTCCGCCGCACCATCAAACATAAATTGTGCGAACAAATCCCCGAGGGCGTTCAACAAGCCGGACGTGGCACACTTGGTCGCCAACGGATTCTTCTCGAGCGAGTTGAGATACGCCGCCCAAAGCGACGAAACGCCGCTGGAGGACGAACCGTCGCCTTTACCACCGTTCCCGCCGCTACCTCCCCCTCCACTTCCACCACCATCACAACCACCTCCTCCACCGCCGCGCGCTACGGTAGACGCCCGTCGACCTCCAATGTTTTCGCATTCGATGTGCCCGCGCTTCCCGCCCGCGCCTTCCCGCGGCGCCCGCCAACTCGCCGTCCTGCTCTCCGCGAACCTCCCCACCGAGTGCCCCGCGCGAGCCCCCGCGTGTCCCCGCGAGGCATTCGCGAACACCATCGGGGTCGCTCGTCGGCATCCTCGCCTTGCCCCGGGCGTTCGCGCGCAGGTTCTTCCGACCGTTAACACTGCGTAACTCGTCTTTGTCAGAGTCGTCAACATCATTATAAATCTTCGTCAAAAGTTTTTCAATCTCTTTTCGTTTCGCCGTTGCGGGTGATTGGATCGGTTCGCTTCGGTTTCGGTTTCGACTTCCCGCTCGAGTCTCCCTCAGTCGTCCTCGCGCGCGTGCGTCGGGTCGGCCTCGCAGAGTGACGCGTTCCATCGTTTGAAAACTCCAAAAAATGCGCGACCACCACTTTATAAAAATAATAGACGTTTGGTACTCATAATAAGTAGAAAGAGCTCGTCAATGATGATTTTGTTTTCGTTGGGGAATTTAAAAAGATTATATGACAGCCGTGGGTTTCGGCTCACGCGATCGGCGATCGCCGCACAGTGCCGTACAGTGCGGCGATCGCCGATTGTCTTCGTGAGGAGCGCGGATCGAACGGACGGAAAGAGCTGCGTCTTTTTCTATTCCTCTTCAGGCATATTTCGTCGACCGTAGCGCACGGGACGAAAGGAGCGAGACCTTGTTTGACGGTATCCATGAGCGGAGGACCCTACGGCGGGTCGAGCTCGCTCGCGGCGTTCATTCGCGTCGGGGCGGTGACGGTTGGATTGACGTATGGGGTTGTGATGAATACGTTTACGGGATTGTTCTCTCCGTCCAAGAAGTGAGAGCTTCAAGTGGATCGGAAGAGGAAGAGGCGGTCGGGAGGGAAGATCGCAATGTGTTCCTCTGGCGAGTCGAGACGAAGACAGAGATGCAGAAGACTTAGCGAAATTTGTAATGATTGATTTATATGCGCTTAATGACGATTGATTCTTAAAACGGGATTGACTATTGGGTGAGATCCTTGAGACACTCAACCCAGCGGTCAAGAGGCACCGGACCTTCAGCGTCGGCGTGCACGGGTTCGTGCTTGGCGCCGGCTTGGCCGTGACGAGCCATGTCGATGAGCATAAATAGACGCTTGATTGGAATTTGGTCTCCCATGAGTGCCTGGAGAGCCTGGCACGCGTTCGGAAGATCTGCGTCGGTGAAAGCGCCGAGCTGTCGAAGGACTTCGGCGGTTTCGTTGGCGGAGAGCATGGGCACGTGAAGCGATACGTTGAACGCAGCGTTCAGACCCATGTCTTCAAAGACGAGCGGCAAAGACGTCGTGCCTATGACGAAAAGCTTGCGGCCAGGCGGAGGCTGACGCTTGAGAAGTACTAACAGCGCCTGCAAGACGACATTGCTAAATCTCGGACCAATGGCGACGTACTCCAGAAGACGCTCGATATCATCCAACACGATGAGCGAGACGGGCGACTTGTAAGCGTCATCGAACAACTTTGCGAGAGCCTGACACTTTTGGACCTCAGAGGAACCAATAAATCCGTCAGAAGTCAAAAGCTTGGTGAATGGAAACTGGGATTTGATGGCGAGAGCGGCAGCCAATGCCGTCTTACCGCTACCGGCTCCACCTTCAAGCAAACACGTGAGCATTGGGGTCTTTTCCGAAACTCTCACCTGTTCGATGAGCAATTGCATGGTGGAGACGAGTTTCTCGTATTTTGAACCGTACGATATCATACCGTTCAACATACATCGCTCGAACAAATCGGTAGACGCACCGAAAGCCGGCTTCACCTCGAGCAAAGCCATCTCGAAATCCGCCATCGTCACTTTAATGTTATCTTCGTCAATCGGCGCTCCGATATCATTCATGTCCACTTGTCTCGTCAAAGCGAACGAAACGGCTGATTTTACTAGACCCTCTATCTCAGCACCGCTGAAGTTGCTCGTCCTCTTCGCAAGCTCGACGACGTCAACATCTCCACCGAGGAACTCGTTCTCACTCATCTTGTTGGAGTGAATGTTCAAAATCTGAACACGACCATTCTCATCCGGTAAGCCTATTTCTATGTGCACTTCGAGACGTCCTGGGCGTAAGATGGCTTCATCTAGCATATCCTTTCTGTTCGTCATACCGATAAGCAGGATGTTGTTCAGCGCGTCGACACCATCAATCTTCGTGAGCAACTGGTTGACAATCGAATCATGAACTCCAGTACCGCTCGATACACTACCTCTAGCTTTACATACGGCGTCAATTTCATCAAAGATGATAATATGCAAATCGCTGTCGTCGCCTCTAGCCTTGTATTCCGCTTCTGCGTCGGCAAAAAGGGCGCGAATGTTCTCCTCAGACTGACCGACGTACTTTGACATCACCTCGGGCCCATTCACAATCTTTGGCTCTTTACCGTTCAGCATCTTGCCGATTTGTCTCGCAATCAGTGTCTTACCCGTACCCGGGGGACCATGAAGCAACATACCCTTCACGTGTTGAATACCAAGACGTTGAACCACGCTCTGAGGGAAAATTCGAGACGAGAACGCTCGACGGAAAATGTCCTCAAACTGCTTGTCGAGACCGCCAATGCCGAGCTTGGAGAAACTGAAATCCTTGCTCTTGAATAGACCCGTGTTCATCACTGCTGCCTTTTGACCCAAAATTTTAATCCCACTATTCGATGAAGCTTCGTACACTACCGCCGTTGAAGGAGTAAACATCCCTCTGAGCGTGGTGACTCCTTCTCTGGCGCCCTCGACAATCAAATGGTTGACGCTTATGAGGTAATTGTTTCCACAATACTCAATCGCCGCCTTTTGTCCAATCGTAAACACTTGCGAACTGAATGTCCGCCGCAAGATGGACGTCATCGCCTCTGCCTCAACGCCCTCATGTGCGTTTCTCGCGACGTATGACGCCGCCAGCGCGGGTCTCGTAAACTCGAGCTCAATCGTCATTCCTGCGCAGTCAAACTCCCGCGTCGGAGGCTCATATCTCGCGCATCGCACCGCATCTCCCACACTCACACGGAGTTGCTTTCTCTGCACACCATTCAGCCCAACCGTTCCGGGCGCAACTTCAGCGTGCGGTTTCGTTGCAAAGATGCAATCTCCAATTTCAACATAAGGCACGTACAAACCAGCGTCCGCTTCGCTCAGAAACGCGCAATTCGTCAGCGCCAACTCCTGCGCGAGCGCACGAAACAACGCATTCATAACGTTCACACTCGTCAGTCTTCGCTCGTCTCGTCTCATTTTCATGCACGACGGAATGAAACAAACAAACATCCACGTGGTGCGAATGAAAAAATCACTCTACTCCTTTCCGACCCTCCCGCGACCGCGCGCGTCGCACCGTCGCCATCGACGCACCTGACTCGGACAATTCGCCACTTTAAGACTCATCTCGAGCGTCCTCTCGCGTTCGCGCGCAGAATTTCCTCCGACGCGGCGGCAGCGTGTGGTGTTTCCCAATCCTTTCGATCGTGAGTGCCAAAATCCTGGCAGCATTCATCGCGACCGCTTTTGGGACGTCCTCTCGCGACACTTCGCGACGCCTCGCGCGCGATCGGCGCGCGATACATGTCGACGGCGAATACGCTGACGCCAAAGAACGAGGACGACGATACGGGCTCGCTGAGCGGTGAATCGGGTAGGAGAAGCCCGTTCGCGTCTGTTGCAGACGACTTGGAGTTTTTCCAACCCAAGGCTCGAGACGTCGGGGGCGTGGACGAACGGCGGCGAGGGTTTTGCGCCGGTGGGATTGGGGCGTTGGCAAGAGGTTGGTCGTTCGTGTTTTGTTGTCAGGAACCAAAGAGAGGATCGGATGGAACGTGTTGAGGTTGCGAGACGGGTGGCAGGGAGACTTGCGGTGGGCGGCTGCGGCATCGGAGACGAAGAGAGCGCGGTTCGGGAGATTAGAGAGCTGAGAAACGCGTGTGCAGGCGATATTCAGGCGACGAAAGTGTTACTGAAGAGTGGGGCGTGTGATGGTTTGGTTCGGGCGTTGGTGACGGCGTCCAAGGCGTCGCCGACGGGAGATGAGGCGCTTGAGTCGCAGGCAAAGTTTATGATGTTCGCTCTGCAGACGTTACTCAACGCGGGCATGGATGACCAGAGATGTTTAACCGCGGCGTGGGAGTCGAGCTATTTTCAAGAGGCGCTGGTCGGTATCGCTACGTTGCGAGGTATTCGAGGGGCAAAGACCCACGGATTGGCGTGTGCGTTGGTGAAAGCGTGTCTGACTCGGGATGCCGACCGAATGCCCAAAGTGGTGGACATGGCTCAGGGCTTTTGGCTTGCCATGCTCAGGGCTTCTACGGAGCCAGATGAACCAGACGGAGTCGGAGGTGGTGCGCATCTACCCGCGCTGATTCTGGAAGTATGTTGTAAAGGGGATGGCTTGCCCAGACTTTTCAGAGGCCTGTCTCCAAATGGAGACGAGGTTGCGGCGCATAACGAAGCCATGCTTCGCGCACGACTCGTCGCGCTCGCAGAAGATGACTCTCGTACAAATGAGATCCCAGATGGCCCACGTTCGAAAGCTCTACGTCTCAAATACGTGCCCGAACAAGCGACGTTGCTACACTTCATTGCTACACTGATGGACAGTAAAGTGGCAACCTCGTACGTGGACGTGCATCGCTCTCAAATTAAAGAGGGCGAGCAGCCACCTTTACTCATGCCAGAGGGCGCTCTAGCTTTTCTAGTGGATACCACGTCCGTCGTTGCCGCTCGTTTCGCAGAATCTCCCTCTGAAGAGGAAAACGGCGCAACTCTCTCCATTCTGATGGAGTGCACGAGCGTTCTACGCACAATAAGTGAACGCGAGGTGAGACCGCACGCAGGTGATACGACAGCGTGTCTAGCCGCTTTAGGACTTATCCGCCTGGCTCTCACTTTACTTGCGTCGCTACCACCGCCGCTCGGTATTGGTCAGACGAGTAAAGCCGCGGGGCCTGCCGCGGCGCCAAAGCTTGAAGCGCACATGCCAAAAGAGCTGCAGAGTGACATCGTCTACCCGAACAAAATACCATGGAATGGATACCGGGTCGATCTCATTGCCATCATAGGCAACGCGTGTTTCAATAGAGTGAGAGTCTGCGAAGATATCGCCAAGCTCGGAGGCATCCCAGTTGTTCTCAATCACACTCGAGGAGAAGACGGAGAAGCCTATCTCCGAGAGTGGGCGTTGTGGGCCGTGAGAAACATGACCCAAGGGAGCGATCTGGCTCGTAAGATGATTGTCGAACTCCAACCACAAGCCGTGGAGGAGAGTGAGGAACTGTTAGCACGAGGATTAGGTGTTGAGCTGAACAAAGAGACGGGCAAACCAAGAGTAGTTAAGCAACCTGGCGCTTCATCTGTCACCATTCAGGAAGTCTCCGAGCAACCAACTCCGACGAAGGAGGAGGAGGAGGAGGAAGAAGAAGAAGAAGAAGAAGAAGAAGAAGAAGAAGAAGAAGAAGAAGAAGAATTCACTATTCCAGCGAATTGGAAAGTTACAGAGTTGTAATAATCTATGACTATGTTGTACACTAAGGAAACTACGCCGAATGTTGCATACGGAGTTTTGCCGCTATACCAAACGCAACCGCAATCATGGCGAGGTGAGGAATCGCAAATCGGCGGTTTATACGATCTTGAGACCTTGCAAGTTCGTTTTGCGCTATTTCTGGCGTGAAGTGCCGTTCAATTCGCACCACACTTCCGGCCGCAGACCCTACGCTACCTATGCCCGTGCTTACCAACTTCGCACCGTGACGAATGTAGTAACGCAGTAACCTCCCTCTGCTTATGCGTGGATCTACTTCAACACTCGCCTGAAGTCTTCGAATCCCGATATCTGCAGCGTGCGCTTGCGAAATACGCATCAGATATGAACCGTACCCTCTCTTCCTTCTACTAGGTATGACGCCCAAGTGCGCCCCGTACCAACTGTCTGCGTACTTGTAGCCGCAAGCAAAACCGATCAAAGCTCCGATTTCTTCGTCTTCTGACGTCCAAGTGACTTCCCTGAGCAAAAACCAAGTCGCCTCCGTTTCTTCATGAAGCCAGGTGACGCGATCGAAGAATTCATCGGCGCTTTCTTCCTCGACGTCTGTCGGGACATCGTCCGGGAAGCACTTTGCGTGAACTTTTGAGAGCTCCGGGAATATCTCGCGCGCGCCCGCGTGATCGACAGTCTGGACGCGCAGGCGCGTCATCGCGCGACGTTAGCTGCGTTTTAGGCGCGCGCGGGCTCTCACCGCGTGGTGAGTCGACGACTAGGGTGAGAGAAGATGAGGTCTAAAGTTTTCTTTTCAAGTAGGCGTCGCTATCGAGGGCTCACTGGTAGTTTCCTCCCAAGATGACGTCATCCACCTTGAGGATGAGCTTGACGACTTGTGTCGCGAGCAAAATCTGTTGTTGCTTACCGATGAGGGTCTCAAAAACACCCTGAGACTTCATGTCGTTGGTTCCGACTTCCTTGCAGTCAATGCCGAGGAACGGGTTCTTTTCCTTCAACTGTTGCGACTTGACGTTGGCGACAGTTTCAATCGGAGAGAGGCCACTGTTCTCGGCGAGAGCGGTTGGAACGGCGTCCAACGCATCAGCAAAGGCACGCATAGCATATTGCTCGACGGTGGCAATCTTGTCCGCCTCCTCCTCGACGGCGATGGCGCACGCAATCTCCGCCGCTCCGCCGCCATAGACAATGTTGTTAGAACGAACCAAGTTACGAGCGACGCAAATGGCATCATGGAGAGACCTCTTCGTCTCATCAATCATCATCTTGTTACCTCCGCGCACGAAAACAGTGACAGCCTTGCTCGCGGCGCAGTCTTCGATGATGACCATGCGATCCTTCGTGGTACCAAATGCAACCTCCTTCACCATGCCCGCCGCACCGAGCTTTTCAGGTGTAAGCTCGGTGAATCGAGGGACGATACGAGCGCCGGTCGCGATGGCCAAAAGCTCCAATTCAACACCACCGACCCAACGAATCGCGGGCAACTTCTCTTGCATCAGCATCGAGTTCGCCTCATCGTCAAAGCCCCACTGACAGATGATGAGAGATGCTCCGCTATCCTTGCACTGCTTTACCATGTCGTTAAAGTACTTTTCTTCCTGCTGTCTCAGCTCTTCATACTTTTCAGCAGTGTCAATTTCAATCTTGTGCTTAGTTTTCGGCTTCGGTGGCTCGAACGGGCACGTCAAGATGGCAATCTTCGCGTCCTTGATTTCCTTTTGCATCTGCGGATGGCTGATATCTTTATCCAAGACGATGCCATTCACGAGCATGGTATCCTCAAGCTTACCACCCACCTTGCCTTCAACCTTAATTAAGTCTAAGTTCACATCCTTGCGTTCTAAATCGGCGACCGCCATTACCGCCTTGACACAAATCTCCGCCATCTCTCGCTTGCACCGGTTTACGATCTTACTACTCAGAGTCGTCATGCAGGTTTGAATGAGCGGTTCAATATTGTTCGCGTCGAATTCGAACTTTTCGCTGATCCTAGACAATTCTTTAGTCGCCACCTTGGCTGCCATTTCGTAACCGTCCGCGATTCTCAACGGATGAATACCTCGGTCGAGGAGCGCCTCTGCTTGTTCGAGCAGAGATCCCGCCAGCACCACGACGCCGGTGGTCCCATCACCGATTTCATAATCCTGAGACTTGGAAAGCTCAACCAACAGCTTACCAATCTCGTGTTCCACCTCCATTTGATCCAGAATCGTGGCTCCATCGTTCGCTGTTAATCACACCAAGGAAGAAACCAGTTGTCAGTCTCTCGTTCTTTCCAAAAGAGTCAACCCTCGACAAAAAATTCGCGTGCGCGCCTCTCTCTTGTCGCCTCTCATCACGTACTGATCGTCACATCACCGTCCCCAGATTGCAAAATCTTATCCATACCCTATTATCACGCGCATCACACACCCGCTAAGTCAGTCTCCGCGCCCTACTATTCCCTCTCTCGACGAGCGCGGCTCGCGAGAAAGCGAAGTCAAACTCCAGATGAACGCGCCTTTGGTCCGAGCGACGACCGCAAAGTCCTCGCGACGCTCTTCGCCGCCGCAATGTTCGCTTTCTGTGCATCAATTCCGCGCACTCGAGTTTTATTTCCTTGTTCCTACGAATCCGCGATACATCCGTCGTCGTCATCGTCGACGACGCGGTATTTTCTCGTCAGTCAAATCAATCAACTCGCGCGTCTAAGAAGTCGTCTAAGAAGTCTTCCACTCCACTCCGTCGTTCGAAACCCGTCGCAACACGCACCTTTATGATGATGAACGGTCGCCCGAACTCATCGAACGCGAGACTCATCTTCTTTCAAACGCGCGCGCGCTCCGTCCCCTTCTGGTGGTTTTTCGACGACGACGACGACTCGACGCGCGCGTCGCCCTCTCCAGCATCCGCGCTCGCACGCCATCGCCGAACGCGCCATCCATCTATCCATCCATCCATATGCTTTAGGGAGAGATAATATATGAATACGAAATACGCTTTTCAATGGAAATACTTCGAAATGATGATTGATTGTAAGTCATGCTGTTTTTTTGACGCGACGTGACGAGAGGCGAGACGAGGAAAAAAACGCGAATCTATGGATAAACAGTACTGTCATTATTAAATAATGCTGGAAACACGAACTATCTACGGCATCCGTACGGTCTTTTACTCTTGTAGCAATAAAAAAGCCGGCACGGGTCGGGGCGTACCACCTCGACGCGCGTTACGTGAACGTCGTGGATCGGTCGCGATGGATCATCCGTGGATCATCAACGGATTCATCATCCGTGAGGATGGATGTCGTCGTCATCGTTGTCCAACGGAGCGCGCCGGGCTCTGGTTTCGGAGGATGTTCTCCGCTTTCACACGTTTATAACGAAAAAGCGTAGCGTGTACGGTGGGACGCGGATGTGTCAAACGATAGCTAGCGTGCAATATTCATGGGTCTAGTCTACTAGGCGGCATGGGCTGTGTCTTGGAATCTTGATCATGAGATCGTCGTTGCCGTCGTTGACGGGCGGTGTCGATCTCACGGATGATATCGTCGAGTGCTTCAAGAGCGGGATCGACGATATCGGCGTCTATGCGTCGTAGTGAGGAGGATATGGAGGCAGAAGGTGGTTGCTCGCTCGCGGGTGCAGCTCTTCTCTCATCATGCTCGATTGCTAATCCATCGCTTTCTTCGTCTACGACGCGCTGTGGAGCGTCGTCGGCTCCGTCGCGGGCATCGCGACGCGGCGTCACATGCGGAGAGTCGTCCGCGAACGATTGTGCGCGGGAGAAAGACTCGTAACTGCGTTGGACGTTTCCAGTCGTGGCGTGAGGTGCCCGGACTGGAATGGTCGTCTCTCGCGCCGCGATGGCATCGTCTGGTCGATCGTCCGTGTCGGCGCCCGAAGATCGCCGACTGCGATGCGATTGATCATCGCCTTGCGACAGTGTGGATGCGGCTTCACCCGCGGAGTGGAGCTCGCAGCGTGAAGTGGGGACTGGCGAGCGCGCGAAAGGACGCGCACACGCGGAAAGTCCAATCGAGACGTCGCCAATCCGTCATGCAGGACGACTTACCGGTGATGAAATAAAACGACTTTGATAGTATTTAAACATATGAGATTGACGCTGCGCGTACGTCATCCGCCTTGGATGAAATGAAATCTCCAACAGTCGTGTCGTTGAAAGATTTTTGTTGCTTTTCTGGTAAGAAGGGAGAGCGTGCGCCGGGGATACCGGCGCGGTGCGAGGTGAGATGTTGACGTGTGAGATATCTGTTACATTTATGCGAAGACTACGACGCTTCCGGAGGCTGTGCCGGCGGCGACTGAGTTTAATCCGTACGGTTGAGCGCGCGTACCAACCGAGCTCATTGCAACACAGGTAATCTGCGAACGTTCCGATGCGTCGGGAGTCCATCGCGCGACAACTTCACCGGTAGAATGGTGGAGAAAGTCTACGCTCGTTCCGTCGGCGCCAGAGGGACAAAGGAGCGCTCCAGATGCGACGTCGATGGTTGACGAACGCGGGGCACACGCTTTACGCAACACGCGCGACAACGGGAACGGCGCGGAAGAAGACCAGGCGTACACGTCGCCTTCGCTCGAAGTCGTAATCAGCTCACCAGTCGAGTAATCGTGCGACACAGACATCCAATCGGGTTGGTGATCGCCCGGAATGCTCAAGCGCGTCGAGCGACCGTTCATTCGTAAATCAAAATAGCGCAAGTCGTTGGATGCGGCAGCGACGATGGTTCGCCCGTCTGAACCAAAAGATATTCCACGGATTTCAAAAGCACCGTGAGAGTACATGACCAACGGAGATCCACCGCTTCTGGCGACGCGCGCGTCCCAAATTTTGATGTCACCGCCGGCGCCGGCAGCAGCAACGAGCGTATCGTTGTCATAGCCTCTCGTGAGAGTCTTCACGCTCCAAGGCGCAGCGTGTTCGCCTTGAGTGAGTGTAGCTAGCTGTTGACCAGTTGCAAGATCCATTTGGATGACTTGACCGATATCAGTACCGACACACACGACTCGTTCATTCACAATCGTTGATGCGCTCAAGCCCCTCGGAGCTCTCATCAGGGCGACCGGCTTACGACTATCTGGAGCCCACAAGCGAAGACAGTTGTCAGCGCTAGCGGTAAAAAGGGATAAACCACCCGGGCCATCGATGAAATCGAGCGAAATGAGCGCCTTTCTCACGTCCAACTTTTGATGCGGAACCATGACATTGACTACGCTCTCCGAAGTTGACGGTTGTGCGTCTTCTCCAACATCCCGACCTTCAAGCTGCTTCACCGCTTGCGGAGAAGGTTGCTTTCTTTCTTGAAGCGAAACAATCTTTTCGACGCTAGCGACGTCTGGGAGAACCGTCAAGTCATAAGGTTGCGACTCGTTTGTACAATCCAAAAGCTGACGCTGAATCTGGGCGGCGCGCGTGTACAAATCTGCCTCCTCGCGTTGAAGTTGTCGCAACATTCGAGAGATTTCAATCGCATCGCTTTGTCGCTTTGCAATTTCTAGTTTAACTTCTGCCAGCTGTGCCGCAAGTTCCTTCGGCGTCTTTGCCAACGGTTCCGCCGGTATGGTGACGGCTCGAGCTCTCAGCTGTGCCGCTCGCTCTGAGAAACCAACGTGTCTTGTGGTCGGAGTCGAGTAATCATTCAGTCCGGTTGCGGCAAGCACCGGTGATTTTTCAGTCATGGGAATAGAACTCGGCCACGGAACCGCGCTGTACAGCGCAGGCGTCGGCGGTAACCCGTTCGTGTGCGTCAGGGGGACAAACGTCCTCTTTGAGCTGTCTTCGCCCGCCGTACTTGCCCAGAATGTCTTCGACGCTCGACGTTCTTCGACTGCATCTGTCTCTTCTCGTAACGGAAACGCAAATTCACTCGTTTCATTCGCCGTCATCGCATCAACCTCGATATTTTCCTTCTTCGCTGCGCTCATCGATCCTCTGCGTGTCGGCGCCTTTCTCGGCGTCGGCGTCTTCTTTGCCGTTCCTCGTCCGCGCTTCCCACTCGCGCGTTTATCCTCCGACGACACATCCATCGACTTTCGGTTCACTCGCTCAGCGCTTAATTCCACGTTTTCGAGCGATCGCATCGCCCCAATCGGCGTGAACGTGAACGTTTCCGTCGCGTCTTCGCGCGTTCCCGTCGCTTCGACATCCATCGTTTTCCCGCTACCGGGGGTACTCAATCTTGCGCTTCTTCGGCGCGTTCCTGGCGTCGGCATCGCGAACGATCGTTAGCTGCTGAGCGCGTTCAATCGTTCCTATTCTTCTCCTTCGCGTCTCTTAGTCGTCGGCGCCTTTCTCTTCGTCGTTGACGTGTGGCGTCGTCGGCGTGTCGTCGGCGTCGTTTCGGTCGTTGGAACGAACGTCCCCCTTAATGTATTACAGAACGAATAAGACTATCATTTGAATTACGAGAACACACGGGAACGGATCACATGCTCATGATTGGTATATAATACATACATAGCCCATACATGATGAAATAGCGCTTGAATATGACAGACGTGACGTTTCATTTCGCTGACAACGACTTCGAGAGACGCGGACGCGAGAGACTCGCGAGAGACTCGCGATAGACGTGCGAGCGAGACGACGCGCTCGATCGGCCGCGTGCGTACCTTTTTGTTCTCGTCGCTCTCTCGTCTCGAGCGTGGGCGTCGTCGGTCGATGGATGGGTGGACTGAAGCGCGCGAAGCGACGCGGAACGTCGTCGTCGAGGACCCCTCAGCGTCGTTGACTGACGCCTTGCGAACGATCGAGGACGGTCGATCGAGGTCGAGAGAGAGGGAGCGCGCGGCGCGGCGCGTTGAGGCGTGGGCGGTGGATGCGTGCGCGCGCGCGCCGGGAGTGATGTTGCATTGGGAGTGCGCGGGGAGACGGTTTGCGGAACGGTTGGTGGACGGACGAGAGACTTCCGAGGAGGTTCGCGAGGCGTTGACGGACGCGATGGTCGCCGCGACGGTTGCGAGCGGCGTTGAGAAAGATTCAATCGTCATTGATGACGAAGTTTTACGAGCTCTCGCTCTCGGCGCGAGGGATTCGTGTGGGAAAGTTGCGATGGCTTCGGCGCGTGGCGCGAGCGCTTTGTGTCGAATCGCGCAGGAGGATTCGCGCTCAAAGGTGATAACGCGGTCGCTCGCTTCGGCTCTGACGCACAAAACTGGAAAAGTGCGTCTAGAAGCTGTGCGACAACTCGAGTGCGCTTTGTTCGAGAGCGACTGCTTTCATCTCGTATACGATCTCACGGGCGGTTCCCACGTCGATGTCTCCACGGTGAGAATTAACTATTTTAGCGCGCTCGCGTGCGATCCGTCTCCTTTCGTTCGTATGGAGTTTACCCGTTTGTGCGGCACTTGCTTAGACGGCGCCTCTGCCTCACTCACCCCACGAATACTTCCTTACATACTTTCCTCCCTCGTCGACGAAATCATCGACGTCGTTGAAGTAGCAAAGCAGATCATCCAGTCGCGAAACAATTTTCACGAGACGGTTTGTCGCCATCTTGGAGATGTGCTTTTGCCCGCGCTGAGCGAGCTGCGTAGTCACATCGGATCGAACTGGCGCATTGACGTCATCTTGCGAATTTTAGATCTGATCGAAGCACTCGTCGTGTTTGCGAAAGATCGGGCAACGCAATTCATTCCAAACGTCATAGATGGTTTGGACGAGGCGGTGTCGAGCACTTCTGATACGCTTGTTCAAATGAAAGCGCGAGCCGTGCGAGAAAGGTTTAAGCAAGTGTGTCCAGAAGCGTGCAATTATAAAAACTAGTACTTATTCCTGGGCATCCGTTTCAGGATCGCCGATGCGAGCCCATAGGGCTAATCCTCCGCCTCTTCCGCGAGCCGCGATGCACTTGTCATCCGTGTAAACAAATTTAAAGAATGGGTTCGCACCCGGCTTTGACGCCTTCACATCACCCTTCTCAATGTTGCCTTGGCCGGAACTCGCATTTTGTTCCGCCAGCTTCACGGCTTCCCACTTGCCATCGTCGATGTCTTTCGACCACGGGCCGAGTGAACCGAGCGCCAGGCTCACGCGAGTAAAGGTGAACTCGAGCATGCTGAGTTTCTCGCGCCAAATGAAGGGTCCATCGAAGAAAAACTTCAATGGGCCGAGGTAGATGCCGTTGCGAATGCGTCCAGATTCTAAATCGAACGACTGAACGGCCGGAATAGGAAAGTAGCTTCCGCCACCCGTGCGGTTGAGGTTCGCGCGGACCTTCTTTGTACCGGTGGTGTAGATTAGTCGCCACTTTCCGGTGAGCTTTTCTCCGCTGACGTTCGACTTGTCCTTCGACTTTTCGAGCGCACTTATGGATGTGAAAATATCATCAACGTACGCTTTGCGGGATTCTGAAGCGAGGTGCAAAGTGGCGACCGGATCTGGCTTTGCGGACGGGTCATCGCTCAGCGCCTTTTCAACCACTCTATCCGCGGGACAGTAACCGAGGATACCTCGGTCATCGTGTCTAAAGGCAGCCTCCCCGTCGTCAAAGATGATGACACCACCGCGCTGAATGAGCAAGTTGGAGTCCTTTGGGGTCAAGGCTTCCCAGTTGTTCACGATCTCAATCATGTTGTTCAGGCGCAGCGTCGCGAGCTCAAAAGGACGAAGGTAGCCGTCGCCCAAAGTCAACTTCATCGCCTTGCGAATCAACGGCACGTCCACGTTCGACCCTTCGTTAAAGATTTGATCCTTATACTTTGAACCAAAGTAGCCCCCGAACACGGCCGGAAGCGTTCCCGGAGACCCGATACCGGCACACATGAGTAACAGCTTGGCGTACCCGTTCACGAAGGGCGCTTTTTCCTCCAGCCACTCAAAGTCACCACCCTTACGCCCCAAACCCGGCGCAAACCCGAGCGCGGCGTGACACTTTGCCTCTGAATCTGCGTACAAACACTCCAACGGAAACCCAGTCCTCTTTGCAAACTCCCGAGCCGCATCATCCGACCCGACGCCCACCGCCACAACGCTCGTTCCGGCGTCTCGCAACCGTTCCAAGTCATCCACCAAAAACTGCGCCAACTCGAACGAATCAAAATCGCCGAACTGCGTCAGAAACAACGCCGCGACTCGTTTCCCCCCGTTCGCGATCGTTTCCCCGCAATCCACCGCGCTTCCATCCGTCGCGCGTCGCACTTCGATCCCTCTCAGGATGTCCACCTCTCGAACGACCGGGGCGCCCGTCCCACCACCGGTGGCGTCCACCGCCGGTGCCGACACCGCCGATCTCCTTCGCCCGGACGACGACGACGGGATCGACGACGACGATCCGTTTCGTCTCTTCCACCTCCCGACGACGGAGACGGGTGCGGATCGCGTCGTCGTCGCCATCGTCGTTCGCACCGCCCTCGACGTCATCGGTGCGAAATCAATCAAATCAATCAATCAACCACAAATCAATCAGTCAAATCGACCCACCCGCGCGCGCGCGTCTCTCTCGCCCTCGTCGTTCGCCCTCGCGGGTTCGCCCTCGCGGGTTTTAGGTCGTCGTCGACGTTGCGATGTAAAAAACACAAAACCACGTATGCGTATACACTACTAACCCCGATATTTTTTACCCCCCATCGTAACGCTCCTCGCGACCGGTCGATTCCGACCCGCGTCGGGCGTCTCGTTTTTCCCCACCCTTTTCCTCCTTCTTCTCCCCTGTCGAGAGGAACGATGAAAGGGTGGTAAAAACATCTACCACCCGGACGGTTCACGAACGGTCATTCGTGGACGGACACGGGCGCGCGGGCGGGCGGGAACGGGAACGGGAACGGGAACGGAACGGAACGGAACGGAACGGAACGGAACGCGCGAGAGATCGACGGAGCGCGACGGAGCGCGACGCGCGCGCGGTGTGACGATGAAACCGGTCGTTGGACGCGTCGTTCTGCGGGTCGAGGCCAAGGTACGGAGAGACGCGGACGCGACACTCGTGATTTTTTGGTTCGCGCCCGGGAAAGGGCCGGGGTCGTTCAATTCGCCGCTCCCGGGTTGGTTCGTACGGAAAAAGCGAGACGAACGGAACGGAACGGAATGGAATGGAATGGAATGGAATGGAATGGAAGACGGAGTGCGCGGTGATGACGAACGCGTGGACGGTATCGACGGTATCGACGAGGAACGGATGTAGATTCGCGCGATGGATGAGGGAAAGACGGAGAACGGGGCCGTCGGAGGGAACGAGAAGACTGACGAGACGACGCGAAAACGCAGGGCGCGACGAGGAGACGCGGAAACCGAGGCGGGACGGCGTCGAGTTCCGGGGATGGATCGACGTGGTTCGGGGATTACGACCCTTCACCGGTACCGGTGTATGATGGCGAGAGTGTGGAGGAGTTTTGCGCGCGTTTGGCTGGGAAACGGGACTCTGGGGTGGAGCTTCTGTGGGGGACAATCTTGCTCCCGGATAGCGAGATAATTCAAGCGTTGACGACGACGAAGCCTTGGCAGATTGATTTGAAGGGTGGACGCGAACTTTTGCTGTTGAGGATGCCTGTGGATGCGATCATGTCGGATGAACTGCGAAAGTACATGAATAAACGGGTTGTGGTGGAGTCAGAGAACGTGGAGATCGAGGAACCTGAGCGCAAGCCAAAGCCGGCGCGCAAGCGCAAGGAGAAACCAGAGAAGCCCAAGGCGACGGAGGATAAAAAGGCGAGCAGTCAGACGAAAAATGGTAGGACGCCCGCGAAGGGTGACGCTCCACCGATGAAGGCGATCTCGCTTGACGCGAAGAAAAGTTACAGTACAGAGGAATATGATCTCTTGCAGAAGAAGCTGCGCAAGACCAAGAAGCAAACGGCGAGCAACGCGTCGCCGTCCATCGAACCCAAGGCTCCGCCCGTCAAGGTTAGTTTGTACAAGGATGTCATCGAACGCAATAGACTTGCGAACTCGAAGCGACCGGTTCGTGCGCTGTCTGACCTGTACGAAGCTGCCGGGGCGCCAGCCGCTCGCGAGGGCTTGGGCAAGGCGAACCGAGCGACGCAAAGATTCGAACGTAAAAGCGACAGTGGCAAACGAAGCCTGGCAGATTTGGCGGAAGAGTCAAACGAAGGCAGCTTTACGACTTCGGAAATCGATATGGAGCTGGCTGAACAGCTCACGATGCTCGCCGACACAGCGCTGCCCGCCAAGCCGAAGAAGCGTCAGAAGAAGATCAAGGCTGTTGAGCCCAAGCCGAGGACGCATTACTCCAAAGAGATGGTTAACTTTGCTAAGAACGTTGCCAAGTCTTCTAAAGCGATGGGCGCAAAAGTCGATGTCGACGATCTACTTCAGAAAACGTTGGACACGAAGCGTTCCATGATTGCGGCGACGCAAGGTTTACCCGGCGCAGTTCCCTTGTCTCGCGTCAAGGCGGTTATCGTCAAGACGGCGACCATCGGAGAAGTTTTCAAGCTACAAGATGATATTCATTATCAAAATCTCAGCACGATGCGTCAAGTCAAGCGAAACACAATCGGTTCCGTCTATTACGTGAATCTCGTTCACGAAGCTCTCGAGGACGTCTCCTTGGTACCGTCAAGATTTCTCATAGACGAGCGGGGACCCGTGAAAATTTAAGCGCACATCGCGCTCTCAAGATTTGAGATACCGTCAGACTCACATTGATGCTTCTCATCATAGTTTAATTCCGATAGATAGTGCATATGGAATAGTGAAAGATATTTCGCTCAAACGCATGTAAACGCTTGAGGCTTCGCGGGCTCGCCGCACAGCGACGCGTCATCTGGTCACCAGACAACGTCATCATCGTAGTCATGAGTGATGCACGCGACACGTATACTCGATCTAGCAGCCAGTCGTCGAGCGAGAGCAAGCGAGCGTTCGAATCAAATCAGTGTGTGGACATTTGCACGGCATCCTGGAAAAATCGTGAACTCGACTCGCGTCGCGCGTCGGCACCCTCTCCTTCCACGGAAGACTACTACAGATGCGACGAAACGTTCAGTCCAATAAAAGCAGTGAGTTCGCGGGAAATCAAGCCGGAATCATTCGATTTCCCGTGTCCTTTATCGCAGTTGATGAATGAACTCTCGTCATCCAATATCGACGATACGAGCGAGTGCAGTAGCGACGATTCAGGTGCGACTCCAGGCAAATATCTGCCAGAATATAGCAGCGATGACGAAATGTGCACTCATCGCACTCAGCTACGAGCTAGTCGGCTAAAGGAACCGTCTCATGGACCGTACTGGCAAAACGAAGCTATGTTTAGCGTAGAGAGGCGGGCGCTGTGGCTCGGTTCTCGCTCTGTGCTTCCATCCGAACACGAAGTGTTCCAAGCGCTGAACAAGCTCGAGCTCGCCTTGCGAAAAAATCGAAACGTTGAATCATCGTTTAATACTGGTTTAGCCGCGGGGGAGCCACGGATCGAAAAGAAGCCGTGATGCGGTGCGCGCGTCTCGAGCCAAAAGAATACAAAGTTACAACAAAAGTTTACGTGCGCTTCGGGGTAACGATCGCATCGCCGCGAGTAATCAGCCAATGATGAACGAATATAATCACGTCTTTGTCGTATCCGCCGCATTCGTCTTTCCATCGATGGCGTCACGTGTCTTCGCCAGCATCCGTTCCCGTCTTTGCGCCGCGTGTCTCGAGCCGAAAGCGGCGTACAGCGCGCGCGAGAGCGCGCTCTTCTGTCACCCGACCGAGGGATTCTTCTCCACCGGCTTTGTTGCGCTCGACGGTGAGGCCGTGTCCTGCGACATTGCACCGTGACCGGTCGGTGCGTCGCCCAGTGGAGGCGCTCTGCTGTTCCTCTCTGCAGAGTGAGCCTCGGCGGAGCGAGCTTCAGCGCCTCGAGTCTCCCCGCATGGAGTCTTAGGACACTGGCACGCTCAGCCCAGTGAAAAAGATCCCCCTTCTCACCGTCTCCGCGACTCCTCGAGATGGCGCGCGATGAGCGGCGCGTTTGCGAGAGGAGTATCTCGCGGTCATCGGTTACGTGCGCGCAAACAAGGGACGAAGCTGTACAGCAGAGGACAAATTTGTTTGACAAATTTGTTTGACAAATTCATTTCAAGCCCTTATAGGCAAAGAATGTGCCGCATTTCGGAACAGCGCACGTGATGTGTCTCGCATTAGCGCCTTGGTTGGCGGTGGAAGTGCCCGTCATGGTTGCACGCGGTATACTCGCAGAGTACGCAAAGTAGTTGGTTTTGTATTTCTAGATGTGTGTATTGCTGTGCTGTGCTTGGCTTTTTTTTATTCTTCTGCTTGCTCGCTCTCCTGCGTAGAGATTTCCTCCGCCTCCGATACATCCTCTTCCGGTTCCTCCACGACCGGTTCCTCGACTGGAACTTCCTCCTTCTTCTTCGGTTTCGCCGGCGCCATGCGCTTGGCTGCGCTTTCAAAATCGAGCGCGGCTTGCGTGGTGAGGGGATCGGCGAACATCTCCGCCGCCACCTTCTCGCCAATCGTGAACGTATCGCAACCCTTTGCCGCGAGCTTTGAAACCTCCGCCGCGGTGCGCACGCTCGCCACGAGCACTCGCATATCGCTTTCGAGTTCATCCACAGTCTCTTGCATGGAAATAATCGTACCCATTCCGTCGCGTCCGGCGTCGTTCATGCGCCCCAAATACGGCGCCACGTAGTTCGCCCCAATGGACGCCGCAACGAGCACCTGATGCGGTGCGTAAGCAGCCGTGATTGTCACTCTCACACCATCACACACCAACGCGTTCGCCGCCTTGATACCCTCCAGGGTCGCCGGAACCTTCACTACCAACCGCTCCGGGTCCTGCCTCGCCAATGCGATTCCGTTTTTCCACATTTCGTCGCTATCCTCTCCCCACGTTTGCACCTGGAACTCCTCCACCGCATCAAACTCGAGCGCGTTCCTCGCCAACGCACTCAACGCCTCGACGCTACACTCCACCCCATCTCTCTCGAGAATCGCAGGATTCGTCGTCACGCCGGTAAACATACCCGTCGGCAACCACGCGTCGTACGTATCCGCGTCGGCGCTGTCCAAAAACAACCTCAGCGTGCCCCGGTAATCGTCCTCCGCCACCTCCACCGAGCTCTCCGCCTCGACAAAGGGCACGACAGACTTGACCGTCGCCGCCGTCGCCGCCGGCGTCGTCGCCATCGTCGCGTCAGCGCCCGCGGACGACGACTCGGTTCCATCCGCTCGAGTCTCCACGCGTCGTCGTCCACGCGTCGTCGTCGTCGCACGCGCGCACCTCGCGCGTCTCCCGAACGCGCGCGTCGTCGCCAAAGTCGCGGACGACCTCGTTGCGGCCATCCCCGCCGTCATCGCGAGATCCGAGTCTCGTCGAGCGTCTCGCGCGTCGCGCACTTTGGGCGCGCACGCGTCGACGTCGACCGAGTGAGTGCACGCCGACCTTCCGCGCCGTACCACTCTCGGTCGACTACGCAAAGGGGAAAATAATCCATGACACACGCGCGCGCATCGATGATTTTAACCGATCGATTCCGTCGAACCACGACCATATTGTTGTTTTTTTGTAAAAACATCAAGTTTTCGTTTCCATTCAAAGCCGATTTTCCCACGATCGATCGCGTCGAACCTGCGTTTTCATCCATGGAGGTTGAACCTGGATCCCTCCAAGGAGGCGATGTCGCCGAAGAAAGGCTAACCGAAGAAACGCTAAAACCGTCGATCGCTCGACTTTTTTAATACGAAAAAACCACCGATGAGTGAAAATCAGTCGATCGATCGAGGGGTTTGGGGTGTCGCGTTTCACGCCCCGCGACGACGACGGGTCGCTCTGCTGAGTCCTTCAGAGACGCGCGCGCGGGGGCGAGCACGACGCACGCGCGAACACCGGCACGCACGTCGTCCACCCTTGATCCTTCCCGTCTCTTTCATCGCCGGACGAACGACGGGACGTCATGTCGTCCACGGTGCGAAACGTGCGCGCGCTCGAGGGCTTGCGGTACCGACTCGTCGATGCCAAGGGTGAAGTCCTCGGCCGGTTAGCGTCTCGCGTCGCCGTTGCGCTGCAAGGGAAGGATAAACCGACGTACACCCCGGGGAGCGGGTGCGGGGACGTCGTCGTCGTCGTCAACGCGGGTGAGGTGGCGATGACGGGGGATAAATTGAAGAAAAAGCTGTACCACAGACACACCGGGTACGTCGGGGGACTGGTGACGCGCACGGCGAGAGACATGTTCGATAGAGACCCGACGTGGGTGCTGAGAAAGGCTGTGGAGAGAATGTTGCCGAAATGTTCGAGTAGTAGAGAAATGATGCGGAAGCTGCGGGTGTTTCCGGGGAGTGAACACGCGTTCGATGAGGCGAGGTTGGTGCGCATGGACATGCCGCCGAGAGCGCTGAGCAAGCCGCCGGACGCGACGCTGCCAGAGGGGATGATTCCGTTTAATCCAGAGGCGTTCGAGCGACGCGTGGCGTTGGCGAAGAAGAGCGCAGAGTCAAAGGTGAAGCTCGCGAGGAAAAAGTGAGGAAGGATTTGTTTTTATTAGCACAAGTAGCAGCGTGTAACGGCGACGACGACGAAGATGTACGTACATTTTTCCCGCAACTTTTCAATGGTTTTTCATGACAAAAATTTTAATTAAAAGTTATGCGTTTGGTATGAATCTGATTTAGACTTGACCGCGATGACGACGCTCGCGCGTCGCGTGCGATCACGTCTACTAGATTTTAAAGTCTTGATAAAGATATAGCTTATTGCGCGACTCGGAAGATTAGATCAAGCCCGCCTTTTTGGCGTCAAAGTGACCGCCGTCGATCATCAAATCCGAGTTGGACATGCGACCGATGGTGACGAGCATGGTGATCCACAAGCACAAGTAACCGACAGCGGTGACGATGAAACCGTTCCACAACATGATGACGGCGTCGGCGGTGCCGTGGCAGCCCGACTGGATGGACTCGAACGTGTCGCGGATGAAGCCGCACTGGAGAATGTCTTCGAACTTTGGAATGACTGCGTTGAGTTTGGTGAGATCGTTGAGGTTCTTTGCCTCAGCGGAGCCGGCAGTGAAGAGCGACGCGTAAGTGGTGGATGCATCTTCGGGAGCGACAGAGTTGCTCGTCGGTGTAGAGCCATACTGAGCGAAAGTGTCTCCTGCAGCGGCACCAGTAGGGACACTGTAGTCTTTGTAACCGTTCGCGCCGCAGTCCCACTTCGGGTAGACGGTGGTAGAGGCAGTGTAAGACGAACCGAGGTTGCCGTTATGGTAGTTCTTGCACACGTAGTTGGAGTACGGATCGTCCCAAAGCGGCGACACGAAGGTCGTCGTTGCAATGTCAGTAGCGCTACCGCACAAGTCTCCGATGGTTTGTCCTTCATAGGTGGCGCAAATGTAGTCGTTTGAACCGCCACCGACATTGTCATTGTAGACGCCGTCGTTGACCACGTTGATCGAATCGCGGATTTGCTTACGGAAAGCATCACCGAAATCGATCACGCTCTCGGGATCCGGGCACGGAATTTCCTTGGAAATCTCGACAGACTCCGGGTTGATGAGGTACTGGTCGATGGTGAAGCAGAAGTCTTGGAGGAAGACGCCGATGGCTGCCATGAAACCGACGACAATCCACGTCAGCACAAGAATGATCGACGTCAAGACGGAGAAGAGAATGAGTAGACGCCAAAAGTTGAGGATGGACAACGCCATGGTGATGAAAGCGACACCGAGAAGGATGCCGGCGGTGATGTCCGCTCCGAGGTTGATCTTCTCCACCGCGCCGTCGATAGAGCTTCTAAAATCTTTTATCGTTGTCCTGACACTTTCAGAGGAAGTTTCTAAATCGGTGAAACCACCTGTGAGCTCGCTCGAAGCGCCACTGCCACTGCTACCGCCTTCGAGACTGCCGATAGCGTCGCTGATGTCCTCCACATCGTTGAGCAACGCCTCCGTCGAGTCCAACAAGCCGTTGGTGATGTCGCGAATGCCGTCGCCAAGATCCGGAGACTTGACGAAAATGATGACGCAGCCGCAAAAGCAGAGCATGACGAAGAGAAGTTGGATACCCTTGGCCACGTGCAACGCCTTACGCGTGTACGGCGTCGGACGGAAGCAGCACTTGCAGCACCCGAGGCACTTGCAGCAGCTCGAGAGAATGTAAAAGAACAGGCACACGATCATGGACAAGAACAAGAGAACGGCGATGACGAGACCGGGGAGCAGCTGTCCCGCGATGGCTCCCATATACGCCGAAGAAAAGTCCATCTGACCTTTGAACTCTTCGTTCGTAGAGATGTCCACGCGCGGGATGCCGGTGAACGGCGCCGGCAAGTACGGCATTCCATCCTCTTCGAGGTAGACGTAGTTGTCGAACTCCCAGGTGTACCTGTCGCAAATGGAGGAGCCAGTGAGACTACAACCGCTGATACCACTCGGGCAGTTCATGTCCGGACCGAACGTGTCGGGCACGCCCGTGCACAGCTGGCTACCCGCCGGGGCAGAGTCAAACTCCCCCGTGTTCACCGGGTCATCGTGCATGGCTGCCACTCCCGTGAACAACGCCGCGATCGCCGCGACCGCCATCGCGATCACGAGCGCCTTACGGCTCATCTTTCTTCCGAGCATAGTTTTCGGCCGCGCCGTGCTCTTCACCCGTCGCGCACTGCCGATCGTCGAACACCATGGCCGGTCGTCGCGTGGATCCATACTAGTAGTGTTACTGACTGTTTACACACATAGATATTTCATGAACCGCATCCCGCGGCCCGCGCGGTCGTGCGTGCGTCGGGACCAGGAGGGTGCCCTACATGACGAGTCGTGACCCATGAAACGAACATATCCGTTGTGTGCGTGCATTTTACAATCGAGTGGTTTGTACTAAATCGTTCATCTTCCACGTCTACACGGGGTTATGGAGAGCTAGAGTACGTGTTGATCTGGAGGTCAGGAGGTGAAAGTGGACACGTGGCTAGATGTGTGGTTGCGCGTCGGCGTCGGCGTCGGCGACGCGCGAGACGTTGTCTGCGTCGACGACGGCGCGGTGCTCGTCGACGAGACCGCGAAGACGATTTGTGACGTCGGTCGCGACGCCGTCGCGGTCGATGAGGGCGGAGGCGAGGTAAGAGGCGAGGTAGCGGCACTTGCGCTCGGCGGCGGACGCGGACGCGCGCGCGTCCTTGGGTAAAGGAGGCTTTCGGTCTCTCGCCGCGTTGAAGACGCGGATGAGGTCGAGAAAGGCTCGTACCGTGGATGATGGACCGCCGGAGAAGAGCTTGGCGGCGTCGGTGGTGACGGAGGTGGTGAGCGCGGCGGGCGGAGGGACTGGAGCGGCGCCGGGCGGCGAAGCGGCGGCTCGGCGGATGACGTCGTGTAACGCGCTCGACGCGCACTGAACGTCCGCTATGGGCGTTCGAGATGATAACACAACGGATGTGTAGAGGAGCATCGCCGAGGCTTCGGCTTCCTCGTCTGACCAGTCGCCGTTGAACACGCGCTTGACGAGCGCGTATGCGGCGAGGGCGTTGACGCAGTGCCATCGAAGGACTTCCGGTGGGTCTTTACCTTGACACAACGCCTCGAACGGATCCAAGAGTTCGTTTTCACTCGCGAGCGGTGGTATCGCACCGGATGTCGACGTCGACGCGGTCGGCATCTCGCTCAGCTCTGCGACGGCTCTCGCCCCTCTCGCGCCGACGCGCGTTTGACTCGCTTCTTCTAATTCCCACCACGGCATCCAGGGCTCGATGAGCTCACCGCTCGCGCACGCGCGCTCAAACATCGCCCTCTCTTCTTCGTTTAACATGGAAAGATCGAGTTCGTCTCCCAAACGTAACCTCTCGAGGCTCGCCTCGCTCAGCACGCAGCGCTCTCCGGCGTCCTCATCCTCCGCGCCCTCTTCTTCGTCGCCCTCTTCTTTGTCATCCCCGCTCATTCCGAGATCCAGCACGCCGTCCTCCGCTGCGCGACGCCTTAAAGTCTCCATCATCGCCTTCCGCGTGTCCTCCGTCGCCGTGAGACCTCGCATGGCGTCCGCTAAATTGTCCTCGTGAAAAGTGCTTCGACACCGTCCATCGTTGTGTCGCTCGTAACACTCCAACGAACAGAGCTTGGAGCCGCACTTGGGACACGAATACTTGGAGTACGCCTTTTCACACGCGTGACAGTACGTCTTGGACGCCTCTGCCTCGCTCTCGAGTGCGGGAGTCGACGCCATTTTCGACTTGCGGCGACGACTGGCGCGCGGTGTGTCAGAGGTTGGCGCGCGGAAGACATGACCTCCCGGGCGCTGAGCGCAGCCGCGCGCGCGAGGCGGACATGGACGAAGAATTTATGCGCCCGTCTCGCGCACACTGAGGCGGCGACGTACGAGGAGCGCGGGGAGCCGGGGCGCGTGTTGAAGATTGCTTCGATACCGTTGCGCTCAGCTCTCGATGCCGTTGCACCGAACGAGATAGCCGTTCGGATGCTCGCGGCGCCGGTGAACCCGTCTGATTTGAACATAATCGAGGGCAAGTATCCGGTCCCGCGGGAGTTGCCCGCCGTCGGCGGTAACGAGGGCGTGGGGGAGGTGATTAGCGTTGGGAGCGACGCTGCGGGGGCATTCGCGATTGGCGATAGGGTCGTGCCGAACCGATCGTACGCGCAGGGCACGTGGCGAAGGGAGGTTATCGACGTAGCGAGCAGTTTTGACGTGATCGGTAGGGACATTCCAGTGCACGAGGCGGCGATGCTCACGGTGAATCCGTGCACCGCGTATCGTCTGCTCGAGGACAGCGATATCAGAGAGGGAGAGACCGTGGTGCTCAATGCAGCCACCTCGGGGGTGGGACGGGCGCTATTACAGATTGCGAAAGATAGAGGCATAAAAACCATAGCGATGTGTCGTCCTCGACCGGACGAAGTAGAGACAGAGGCGACGTTTGAAGCCCTACGCGCCGCCGGCGCTGACGTCGTCCTCCCAGACGTAGAGGGTAAAATGTTGCGTCTAGACGCCAAAACCCGCGAGCTCGCCGCCAAGGCGCGGTGTGGTTTCAACGCAGTCAGTGGTTACAGCGCGCAAACCATGCTCAGATTGCTCCAACCGAACGCATCATCTGTCATGGTGACGTATGGAGGCATGAGCAAGCAACCGCTCGTCGTACCCACTGGCGCCTTCATCTTCAAGGACATCACCCTCCGAGGCTTCTGGCTCACCCGTTGGCTCGAACGCGACGCGCACGAAAACGCTGGTGCCGGCCGTCGTGCCATGCTCGACCAAGTCTCCGATTTGATTCGCCGAAACGTCGTCTCCAATCCCGTTTCGGCTCTCTCCGACGTTCCGCTCCGAGACCTCCCGACCCGTCTCCTCACCGACGATCCCGACGCCATAGGTCGCAAAAAACTCCTCGTGCGGCTGTAAACGCACGGAAAACGAATGTAGTTTTACCCTCTCATCCCACCACGGCGCGCGATGTGATCCGAACGTCCACTCGTTCCCATCCGAACGCGCGCGACGCCATCCGCGCATGTGGATGCAGCTACACATATGATCAACAAAAAATCTCAATGTAAACACAAATCACCCCCCCCCCCAAAAATTAGGGTCAATGTCTGCATTTCACGAGTCACGAACCGCCCGAAACACCCACACGTTCCTTCCCCTGTATTCCAAAATCTCCACTCACGGTCACATTTCTCTTCCAATACGAAAGGACCCCCCAGCCCTGGATGCGCGCGCGACGCGTCGTGCGTCTACCGTCGATCGTCGTCGCGCCGGTCGTCGCGCCAGTCGTCGACGACACCGCGGGATCTCGTCGAATCGGATCTCGACCATCGCGGGCACGGATTCGTCGTCGGAGCGAACCGAACCGAACCGAACCGAACGCGCGCCGTCGTCGAAAAGGATCCGCTCATCGGCATCCGCTCCTCTGGATAAAAAGCGCGGGGACGGCGGCGCGTCGACACCGCATCGCATCGTCTTTTTGATTCGATACGCGAACCACCGTCGAGATGTGCGGAATCTTTAGCGTGCTGCGATTGACGGGGGACTCGCGGAAAAACCGCCAGCGCGTGTACCAACTGGCCAAGCGCTTGCGACACCGAGGACCGGATTCGTACGGCATGGAGACGCGAATCGATGGCGAGGGTAGGCAAACCTTCATGGTGCACAAGCGCCTGAGCATCGTGGCGCCGGGGAAGAGCGGGGATCAACCGCTGTTTACGGATGCGACGAAAACGACGGCGTTTATCGCGAATGGTGAAATTTATAACCACGCCGAGTTGAGGGAAAAGTACGGCATCGTGAGCGAGAATAAGAGCGATTGTCAAGTCATCGGACACCTGTACGAGGAGCTCGGGGTGGAGTTTGTGAGAGAGCTCGACGGGATGTTTGCATTTGTGATTGAAGACCGCAAGAATGATGTCATCGTTGCGGCGAGAGATCACATGGGTAAGATTCCGATGTATATGGCGAACGGGAAGGACGGAAGCGTGTGGTTCAGTAGTGAGATGAAGACGCTTCACGACGACCCGGGGGTGGCCAACTATGAAATCTTCCCTCCGGGGCACGTGTACGTCAAGAGAGGGGATGAACCAGCCACCATCACGCGGTGGTACGACCCAAAGTGGATCGTGGACGAAAGTTATGTTCCGACCAAGCCGGCTGACTTGGTTGAGCTTCGCGAGTGCATCGTTGACGCCGTGACCAAGCGTTTGATGGCGGACGTACCCTATGCCGTGCTCCTCTCCGGGGGCCTCGACTCGTCCCTGATCACCTCCATTGCGGTTCGCCAGCGCAAGTTGGCCAAGAACACGTACGGTGCAGATGAGCCCGTGCACTCGTTCTCCATCGGTATCAAGGGGGCGCCGGATCTGGTTGCCGCTCGCAAGGTGGCTGAGCAACTTGGTACAGTTCACCACGAGGTGCACTTCACCCCGGAGGAGGCGCTCGACGCCCTCCCGGATGTCATCTGGCATCTCGAAACCTTTGAGCAAGTTCGCGCTTCTGTGCCCATGTACTTGCTCAGCCGTCACATCAAGTCTTTGGGCTTCAAGATGGTTCTTTCGGGCGAAGGCGCGGATGAACTCTTTGGGGGTTACTTGTACTTCCACAAGGCGCCAAACCCTGCCGAGTTTCACGCCGAGTGCCGCCGCAAGACGATGCGACTGCACCAGTGGGACGTCTTGCGCGCCAACAAGTCCACCATGAGCTGGGGTATCGAAGTTCGCACCCCGCTCCTGTCGCAGCAAGTCATCGATCTCGCGATGAACATGCGACCGGAGGATAAGATGATTGACGTCAGCAAGAAGGATGCGGATGGTCGCCCGATTCTTGAAAAGTATGTTCTCCGCAAGGCTTTCGACACGGAGGACAAGTACCTTCCGGAAGAAGTGCTTTGGCGTCAAAAGGAACAATTTAGTGATGGTGTTGGCTACGATTGGGTCGATGGTTTGGCTGCGCACGCGGAACTCGAAGTTTCTGACGAGGAGTTTGCGCGTCGCGCCGAGCGCTTCCCGCTCCATCCGCCGACGACGAAGGAGTACTACTTGCTTCGGTCCATCTTTGAGGAGCACTTTGTCACCGGCCACGAAAACGGTGACTGTGCGTACGCAACCTGCCCCTTTGGCAAGTCCATCGCGTGCTCCACGCCCGAGGCGGTGTCTTGGGATCCGGAATGGGAGAAGAGCGTCGGTGACATTTCCGGCCGCGCCGTGAAGAATGTGCACGTCGCAGCGGACAAGTTTGAGGTGAAGAAGGATAGGGCGAGCGAGACTGTTTCTGCGTCCGTGGTGGGTGTTCGCGAGCGAGGCGTTCGCGTCAAGACGCGCGCGACTCGAGAGGTGTCCGCGCGGGCTCGAGGACACGTGCGTTTCGTGGGGCTGCGTGCCGCGACCGCATTCATGTAGAATTTGCACTTTCATTCAGTAGACGAGAGTCGCCGAGCGCGTAAAGACATTCTTTATAAAATTAGAAACAGTAATGAAACGCAGATGCCAGATTGTTCAACTATTTACATAATCAGTGTGCGTGCGCGCGCGCGTCATTCTTCCAAATCACCCTTTGACGTGTTCCTCGAGATCGGTCTTGACACCGGGCTAAAAGCGGACGGAAGGGAAATATTGGACAAATTGCTCGAAGTCCTGCTGAACGGCGGCGTCTTGGCTTCGGCTGAATTCGTCATCATCGCCGTTCCATCTCCCAACTTTTCTGTCGGTGACTCGCACCTCGACGGCGAACCTCCATCCACATCCAGTCGTCTCGCGCGCGGCTTCACAGCCGTCGACGACGCCACCAACAGCGCCCTGTGATTCGCACCCGTCGGCATGAACGTCATCGATCCATTTCGCCTCGGTGATTTTAATAAAATTTCCTGAGAAGCTCTTCTCGACGACTCGTCGTCAATTTGCATCGGGCTCGTGCTCCCGCTTCCGCCGTCGCCCGCCGCCGAACCGTCTTCCAACCACACCCGCGTCTTCCCCGGCGCCGGCGGTCGTCTTCCCACCGCCTCTTCCTTCGCTAGACTTTCCTCATCCGCCGAAGGCAACACGGAGGGAAATTTCAGCTCCCCCTCAAAAGAATCCACTCTCGGCAGCGACGCGTCGCCGCCTAGGTGCGCGTTTCCGCCCCGCAACGACCCCTCCGTCGAGTTTGCGGTAAACAGCTCATCCTCGTCGTACACTGCCCTCGCGCTATCCTCCACCACACCCTCAGCGCGCGAATCCCCAACGATTTGAATCCCTCTCTTCCGCGCCTCCGCCGCCTCCGCCTCCGCCTCCGCCGCCGCGCGTTCCTCCTCGCGTCTGCGCACCGACAGCCTGGTCACCCGCTCGCCCAGCGCGTCCACGGGAGACTTCGCGCCGGGCGTCGTCATCCCTCGCCCTCTCGTCGTCGTATCTACGCGTACACAGACGCGCGCGATACGCGCACGCGCACTCACGCGCGTTCACGCACTTACGCGCGCCGTCGCTTCCGTCGCCCGCCCGACGCCTCGAACGCACTCGCCAGGCAGGTCGGTCGCGACGCTGGCTGTCGGTTACGGATCGACGACGTGTCCGATCCTCTCGCCCCGCCGTCCGTCGTCCCCGCTCGACGCCCGTCCGTCCGTCCGTCCCGATCGGTGAACACAGACGCGCGCGATCCGCGATCCGCGATCCGCGCGCGCGTCGTCCGTCGCCCGGCCGACGCGTCCGTCGTCCGTCGTCTGGCGCGTCATCCATCATCCAAACGTCATCCGTGTCGTCCGTCATCCGTCATCCATCCATCCGTCCGATGTCATCCGTCATCGAGAGTAGCGCGTCACGGTACTGTAGCGTCTATTCGACGAGTCACGACCCCGTGGAAATAAAACATTTTTTCCCAGAAGAGCCCCGTCGATTCGCCGGAGACGAACGGAGACGAACGGAGGGACGACCGCGATCGATCGAGATCGACGTGAAAATCTCAATCGATCGATCGATCGGGTGAAAATCTCGATCGGGTGAAAATCTCGATCGGGTGAAAATCTCGATCGGGTGAAAATCTCGATCGGGTGAAAATCTCGATCGATCGAGGAGTTTTTTTTGAAGAAGATTGAAGCACTCAATCACTGAAGATCGGTCGGTCATTTCGGTCGTATTTTTATGTATGGTTCATGAATCGTCATTTCGTATTTTGTGTAGGGTGAAAACGGCTTCGCCCGCGCGGTCGCCACCCCGGTCCCGGTCGCGGTGCCAGCGTGGCGCATCGGTCGGTCGCGCGTCGGTTGGTGTTCTCCACCCACTTACCCTCTTCTTTGCTCGTCTTTTCGCGTCGGTCGCGGACGTCGTCGTCGAACGAGGCGCGGTCGCGAACGACGCGTGTGCGTGTGTGTGTGTGTATGATTACAAGCCGACGACGGGCGGGGCGTTCGCTCGTCGTCGGCGCGACCGCGGTTCGGTGTCTTAGGACTCGGGGCGGAGCGAGGCGCCGGATGAGGACGGGCGACGACGCGGGGACGCGCGCGTCGATGGTTTTGGACGTCGGTCGCGCGCTCGGTTGATGACGACGTCGTTGTCGTTCTCGTCGTTGTCGTTCTCGTCGTTCTCGTCGTCGTTCTCGTCGTCGTTGTTGTCGCCGACGGTACCGGCGGAGCGTTCGTCGGTGCGGAGGTTGTCGAGGGCGGCGGAGACGGAGACGCGCGAGGACGCGGCGGAGCGTCTGGATTGCGTCTCCTCGCGCTCGAGCGCTTCGAGCGGGTCCCAGGTGGATTTCCGACCTCGGGCGCCAGTGGAGCGAGGACGAGCGCTCTTGGCTTCTCGTTTCATCTTTCTGGCGCGCTTGTAGTAGTGGCTGGCGTTCGCTGGCGCGCCCGCGCGCTCCTCGAGCTTGGCGAGCTCAAAGACGATGCCCCAGTGTTCCGGATTGGCATCCTTGGCTTGGCTGAGAATTTCGCGGGCTGCGGCAAAGTGACCGAGTCGGCTCTCGCACTCGGCGAGACCGATGAGGCAGATGACGTTGCCAGCCTCGGCGTCGAGGCCGCGGGCGTAGAGCGCCCGCGCCGTTTCAATGCTGCGCGCGTTGTTTTGCGCGCGCGCCTCAAAGCGCGCCCACGCCGCCCACGTCTGCACCGACCACGGCGCGATGGAGCTCGCGCGTTGAAACTGCTCTCGAGCCACCGTGACGTCACCGTCTGGATGTTCAGACTCACTCACCGCCCACGCTTGCGCAACGTGGTGGTTGTCCGGGTTGGCATCGACGGCTCTGCGGTAGAGCGTACGAGCGTTGTCCAGACGTCCCGACTTGGCTTCCAGTCTCGCCCAAGATTGGAGAAGGAACGCATCGGTGGGGTTCACCGACGCGCCCATGGCGTATGCCGCGGCTGCCGCGGCGTAGTTGCCGTTCACCTCCTCAATCTGACCTCGGGCGTGAGCCACGGCTGGGTTGCCAGCTTGGCATGCCTCAGCCTTGTCCAACAGCGTTCGCGCTTGATGAATGTTTCCGGCGCGCGCCTCACCTTGCGCCCAGACTTGGTACGTCTTCGCCTGGGCCGCTCCGGAATCCTCCGTGCCGATTCTCCCCGCGCTCTCGGCCTCGGCGAGGACGACGACGGCGCGAGCGAACAAATCCTTGTGTGAGTTCGTGTGAAGCGCGTCCTTGGCGGCGAGCTCCATCATCGCCCACTTGCGAAGCGTCTCTGCGCGAACAAGCGGCTGGTCTTCGCAGTGAAGAAGAGCGGCGCGGTATAAGCTGCGCGAACGCTCTGGATCACCTTGAAGAAGTTCGAATCGCGCCCACTGCTCCCAAGTCCCAATCTGTCCCGGCGAGCGCGTTGTGCGTTGATAAAAGAGCTGACGCGCCGTCTCCGCTCGACCCGACTTGATGAGATCCCACACGAGTTGCCATTCGACGGGACCATCGTCGGTATCACGCATCGCAACCGCAGCCTGACGGCCGGCAGAGTCGACGCGACCGACGTACTCGTAGCTGTCCGTCACAGCTGCGCGAACTGTGGCAATCAACTCAGCCTCATCCTCGATGGTGGTTTCACCCGACGTCGTCACGTCTCGAGCCTCAATATCAATCACCACGTCCTCGTCGTTCGCGAGTTCTTCCTGTTCCTCATCGATTGACTCAACAGCGACGGCTTTAATCGCAGCTAGTGTTTCGGCATCAGCCCTTGGTAGGGCGCTAACCTCGGTGAGTGAGGTGCGGAATTTGCTGAACTCATCCATGTCGATGCAACCATCGTTGTCGACGTCCAAAAGAGACATCAGCGCCTCGGCTTCTTCGAGTAATTGAGACGTTTCTTCGTCGTTCCAAATGCTCGATAGCACGGTGCGCAGCTCATTAATCGTCACTCGTCCATCACCGTTGAGATCGAACGCTTCAAAGAGTCGATCATGCACTTGACCGTGTTCGCGCAAGTCGTCGTGCGTGAAGTCGCCAAACTTTTCCACTGCGGCGCGGTTTGCTGCGGACGCGAGATCCGCCAGCGAGCCAGCGACTCCGGTGTCTTCCTTCAAACCACCCTTGTATGACGTGTGTGAAGCCTTGCCAGCCTCGGCGGCGAGATGCATCGCGGCGGTGCGAATCTGAAGCTCGACGTTGACCCCTCTCTTGTGCGCGTCTCCCAGAGACAGAGGCTTGCCATCTTCATCGAGTCCAACTTTGAGCGTGCTGTGCAAAGAGGCGTATCCATTCGGTTTCGGATTGCTAATGTAATCCTTCGTGCGCCCGTTGATTGCCGGGAAAATGTTATGGACAATCTGCTGCGCGCGATAGCACGCTGCGTTTGCTGCCTTGAGGGCGCGAGCCTCGATCTCGTCAAACGAGCCGTCTCTATACGTCTCGCCGAGCACCGGCAACTCAGCCCCGCTTCCGGGCTGGGGCGTCAAAATAAGCCTAATACCGAGTAAATCGTGCACTTCGTCCCGCTTGCGTCCATCGCGAATGATCTTCTTCATCGTGGAGTATCTAGATTTTCGTCTCGCTAAAACCTTGACCCCACCACGGCCAATCAAAGCGTTGAGCGTCGTGTCGGCGTTCATAACGTCACTCAAGATTTTCGAGACGCGATCCAACACGGCCGCATCCGCCGGATTCTTCGCCTTGAGCCAAGCGTCCAAAGACGCATACGATGTGGGAAACACAACCTTGAACGCCAAGTCTTCCAATTCGGCGCTCAGGGATCCTGTGTTGAGCGCGTGCGCCATTGGCGCGTAAATCTGCATCGTTTCAAGCGCGACAGTCGTCCTCTGAATTGGCTCGAGCTCATCAATGTGTCTCAAAACATCCAAACGGCACGCCAACTCGACCACGATGGCCCGAATATCGTGAAACGACAAAAAGTACGACCGAAGCCTCTCGGCCGAATTTGAGTCGCACGACGCCACTCTCCCCGGTAGATCGTGCACCCTCCCCACGTCGTGCGCCAGCCGCATCACCCTCTCCCCCAAAACCTCTTCAATCTCATCCAACGTCACCGTCCCATGCACTACAGCCTCTCTCAACAACCCAGCCGAGATACACTCCGCATCCATCCCTTGGTCCACCAGCGTCAGCGCCACGTCCACCGCTCGCTCGTGCGCCGGCTTGCTCCTCTCGTTTTCCCTCACAAACGCAATCTGTTGCAACCTCGGAATCGCCAGCGTCAGCGCCGACAACAGCATCTCCTTATTCACCTCTTCGTGTTCGCTCTCCGCGAGCCTCGGCGAGATGGCGTCCCACGCCGCGACGAAATCAACCACTCTCGAACCGGCAAAGGACGACGACCCCGTAGCTATCTGCAGCGTCAACCCGCCCGTCTTTTGCTTTGACCCATCCTTCGACGTCGACGTCGACGTTCCCGCGTCCGACGCCACGCGCCCAGACGAAGCGTACGTTTCGTTTTCTTCATCCACGGACGCTCGCGGGGCGGGAGCGCGTCCGCGTCCGACGCGTCGTCGATTCGTGGAAGATTCGATGCACCAACCGCGGCTGCGCTGCGCCGAAGCGACGTCATCGATGCGGCATCTTGTCGTCGCGAACCTCCCAGCGGCGCGCGAGGACGACGCCGACGACGGCGCGGCGGCGGCGGCGGCGAGACCCATGTCGCGGTGGGTTTCTCCGAGCCGGAGCGAACGGACCGGACGGGACGGGACGCGCGCGTCGAAGTGTGCGCGCGCGCGCGCGTGGCTCGCGTGCCCAATGGAAGCCGGGTGACAGGGGATGGGTGTGTATGGGTAAACAGTGATGTGTAATATGCGAGTGTTTTGTCGTGGAAACTCGCGTCGGGCGCGCGCGTCAGTCGACGTCTCGGTCGCGACGCGCGAGCGCGAGCGCGGGATGGATGACGCCGACGCGGATTCGTCGACGCCGACGCGCGCGAGCGCGATCGCGGACGGCGCGCGCGGCGCCGTCGCGGGGGTGTCGAGCAGATTCGTTACGCATCCGCTGGACACGCTCAAGGCTCGAGCGCAAGTGAGAGGAGCGATGAGTGTCGCGAGCGGTGGCGCGCGGGAGGTCGAGCGGGCGGCGGTGGTCCGGTCCTCGGTGATTCGATCGACGGTCGGGTTGTACGCCGGATTCGGCGCCGTCGCGGCGTTCGCGCCGGTGGCGTCTGGGGCGTATTTCGCGGGGTACGAGAGCGGACGCGCGCGGCTGGGCGAAGGCGCGCTCGCGTCGGCGGCGACTGGGATGTGGGCGCAGGCGCTCGCTGGGATTGTTTACACGCCGATGGATGTTATTAAAGAGCGTTTGCAAACGCAGGATGTTCTCGGGGCGCGTCAGAGGGTGGCGACGTATAGAAATTGGATGGACGCCGCGCGCGTCATCGCTCGCGAGGAGGGCGCGCGCGGATTATTTAGAGGCTACTGGGCGCAAAATTTTGTCTGGTGGCCTTGGTCTGCGACGTATTTCGTCCTTTACGAGCGGTCTCGCGCTGCGTTTGCCGTCTCGGCGGATTCCGACGTCGGTGGCGAAGCGGCGGTGTCACCGACGGTGAGTTCGGCGTGCGCCACTTTTGCCGCATCGGCGGCGACGACGCTGACGCACCCTCTCGATTTAGCCAAGACGAGGCTTCAAACGATGCGTTTCGAGTCGTCTTCCCTCGTTCGAGTCTTATCCGACGTCATTCGACGCGAAGGCATCGCTGGGGTTTTCGCTGGCGTCGGCGCTCGCGTCGCCGCCGTCGCTCCCGGTTCAGCCATTTCGTTTTTTGTTTACGAGTCGCTCAAGAAATCCGGTTGGTGACGCAAGTTTGGCTCTCATGATTAGATTAGCCATAGGTGTAGGTATCGTAGGTATCGTAGGTATCGTTGTTGTTGTTGTTGTTGTTGTTGTTGTTGTTATTATTATAATTTATAATTCTTACTCCTCATCTTCCTCCGCTACTTCGCCGCAGTCGAACCGATCGACTTCGTCCCAAAACAACCCGCCCGCCATGTGCATGAGGTTCTCCGTACCCCACCCTCTCGCCGCGAGCTCGTAAATCGCCATCAAACTCGGCGTTTGCACCCCATTCTCAAAATCCACCCCTTCCTCGCCGATAACCCCGCCCGCGTCGTCGTACACGATGAGCTTAGACCCCCACTCGACGCTCTCCAGAACTTCATCCAAAAAGTTTTCATTCTCCGTCACGTTTAGATAGGCGCCGCCGACGCGTTCGGGAAAAATCATCGCGCTCAACGCCGCTTTACCCCAATTCTTAGGATCCGTCGCATCCATCCCGACGTAATACTGCGCGTTCACCGCCCCCCAACAGTGTCTCTTACAGTAATCCGGGTACGGTCGCACGTCCAACAGCGTCCACCCTTGCGTTTCCGTCATATCCTTGGCGCTCGTCGGCGTGATTTGCTCCAGCCCAACCTCTACGAGTTCCTTTTGCATGAGCTTCCACACCGTTTTCCCGGTGTACCCCTCCGCCTTGGGCGATCCCTCGGGGCGTAAAAAAGGCCCCGGGATCCAGTATCCGTCTTCGTCCGTCTTGGACATGCGCGTCGGCGTCGAGAGCGCGCGTCGGTTAACCGACTTTGTCGCGCGTCTCATCTTCATCGTCTTCTCGCTGACATTCGGCGTCTTTTCGTAACCACCGCGCGTCGACGCGGCGGTCGAGATTGAAAAAGCCATGTCGTCCGCGCGCGCGACGTCTAGTCGCTCGAGTTTTAGCCGGTTTTAGGCGTGAATGCGGTGACGCTCGCGTCGCGTCGCGTCGCGTTGTGATGTTGATCGCAGTCGTTTCGATGACGGACGGATAACAAAGGAAACCAACCGCACCGTCGCGACACACGCCGACGCGCTCGCGCTCGCGCGCCGACGCAGGTTACACAGACGATGCGAACCGTACGATAAATCCATCGCGTACCGACCCACCGCGCCGGCGACGTCATGTTGACGACGACGACGACGAGACGCGGCGCGAGACGATGCGTCGCGTTCGCGCATTTGCATTTTCGTCGAGCGACGACGTTGACGAACGACGCACGTTCGAGCGACGCACCGCCGCCGCCGCCGACGCACTCGTCACGAAGATCATCACGGGAACCGTCTTGGGCGACGGATGCCGAGCTGTCTGCGGTGAACGAGGCGGTGCGGGCGGAGAGATTGATGACGACGCGACGCGCGGCTTCGGGTTTGGGAGCGTCCACTTCGAACCCGTCGTCGTCGACTGGCGTTTATTCGTCGTCGTCCATCGCGCCGTGGATTCGCGAATTGCGGTATGATGTCGATGCGTTCGAGGCGTGGTTCGCCCGTCGGCCCTTGCTCGTGCTCAGACGCGCGCTCGTGGTGGGGTGGGAGCTCGGATTCGTAGGCGCGAGCGTCGCCGCAAAGGCGGGCGAACGCAGAAGAAGGGCAAGATTGTTCACCGAGACGCTCACGAGGTTAGGACCAGCGTACATCAAATTGGGACAGGTGATGTCGACCCGGGCGGACGTGTTTCCAGTGGAGTACGTGGAGGAGTTGGCCAAGCTGCAGGACGCGTTGCCGCCGGCGGATTTGGCGTCGAGCGTGGAGACGTTGGAACGCGAATTGGGAATTTCGGTTGATTTCTTTGAATCTTTCGATCCGAGACCGGTCGCGGCGGCGTCTCTCGCGCAGGTGTACAGAGCGACACTTCCTGGTGGACACGACGTGGCGATCAAGTTGCAAAGGCCTGGGTTAGCGGAGCTCGTGGCGCTGGACGCGGTTATTCTGCGGCGGTTTGTTGGCGTCGTCGGCAAGTGGAGGAATTTTAAGAGCGACGTCGTGGGCATCGTAGACGAGTTGGTGGGTAGGATATTCGAAGAGATGGATTATACGAGAGAGGCGGATAATTGTAGGCGCTTTAGGACGATGTACGCCGCGGATGGAGACGCGGGTGTGGGGTTGGCGGGATACGTGAACGCCCCGCGCGTGGTGGATTCGTTGAGCACGCCGAGCGTGCTCACGATGGAATGGGTCGACGGACTGCGCCTGACAGATCTGTCGCTGATGCAAGCGCGCGGTATCTTCCCGAATGAGGTTTTAGATAGGGGTCTGCGGGCATCTCTGCATCAATTGCTGAGCTCTGGGTTTATGCACACTGACCCTCATCCTGGAAATTTAATCGTTGCCGAAAACGGTGGGTTGACGTACCTGGACTTTGGCATGACCGTGGAAGTACCTGTGGAGACTCGCAGAGCCATGGTACGGGGATTGATTGGTTTCGTCAACCGCGACGCGCGGGGTTTGGTTGACGATTTGCAAACGATGGACTTTTTGCCGCCACACGTCGACAAGGCTGCCGCGGAGGAGGCGCTGCGATCTGTCTTCGCCGGCGAAAGCGCGACAAAAGTAAGAGATAGCATGGACTTTATGGGAGTGGTTTCTCAGCTTTCCACGGCGTTGATGCAACACGGTTTCAGACTGCCCCCGTATTTCTCCCGCATTCTTCGCGCTTTGGCAGCGCTGGAAGGCACAGCGACGACGATTGATCCATCCTTTAGAGTGGTTGAAAGAAGCTATCCCTTTGTGCTCTCTCGCGTTCTCAGCGACAGAAGTCCCGAAATGAGAGAGAGCTTGCGACGGTTGCTTCTCTCCGACGATGGATCGATCCGTTACAAACGCTTGATTCGTCTCGTTCGGGCTTACGGCGTTGAGACGACACCCTTGGTGTCTGGAGAGGAGGCGAGTTCGAAGAGCTGCCAAGAGTCTGTCGACAAGTTGATGCTCGGCATTTCAGAGCTCTTCACGGGCGCCAAGGATGCGAAAGACGGCGAGTCCGAGGCTCGTCGGGCGACGATAGTTGCGATGGAAGACGCTGTCAATTTTCTACTCAGCGATCGTGGAAAGACGACTCGAACGAAACTCATCGAAGACGTCGTTGACGCGTTGGAATCGCTCCTCGTTGAGAAACGCTCCACCGACGGCGTCTCAGAAGACGACTCCCTCACCCTGGACAGCGCGCTCAGTGCGGTCAGATCCACAACAACTGCAATCGTGGATAACCCGGACCTCTGGATTCCCGTCATCGGTCGAGCTGCGATGAAGAGAGAAACCGCCGCCGCGCTCTGTGATTCTGCCGGTGTCGCCAAATCGCGATTGGACGTTCTCAGATCTAACCGTCGAGCCGTCGGCGCGACGCCTTCCACCGACGTCAAGGAGCTCCTTCGTCGCGTCGTCCACGAGCTTACCGCACCGCCAAAACCATAGAAGATTACGCTACGCTAGAAGATTTGATTTGTTTTTTTAATTTTACGCGCGCCAGCCGCGTCAGTTTGAGTCGAGCACCTTCCAAACGCATCCTCACTCGTCGTCTTCGCATCGCGTCCCAACGGGCGCGAGCGAGACGCTCGACGAACGAACGAAACGCACGACGGCGACGACGACGACGGCGACCAATGTCGCGAAGGAACGCCATTCTCGCGCAAGCGGCGAGAATCGCAGCCGGTGTTTCTGCTTGCGAGGAAGACAACGACAAAGATGCGACGGAACCGAAACCTCTTGGACGACGCAAAGCCTCCGTCCCGCTCGAAGAGCGCGTCGAACGCCGGGACGCACCGTTTCGTCCGCGCGGCGATCGCGCCGCGCCGCCTCGTCCGGTACCGGCGTCGACGCCATCGAGTGCGAGCGGCGGCGTCAACGCAGCGAGGACGTCGTCTTGCGACGCCGTCGCGGAAGACGCGTCCAAAGGCGCGAAAGACGACGCCAAGCTTTTGCTCAAGCTCCCAGAGAGCGAACGGCCGATGATTCAACAGGTGTTCGCGCTGCACGCCCCGGCGAAAGTTCCCAGGGCAGTGAGACAAATGTTTGTCAACGCGCTCGCGGCTAAAAAATTGAGAAGCGCCGCGGGCGTCGGCGCGCGAGAGGACATCGCAGAGGCTTGGATGGATGCGAATCCGCTCGCGAGGAGATCCGCGGTGCGAGACGCGATGGATGAGGAGAGTAAACTCCACGGGAAGGCGACGAGTAAGGTGACGTATCGGAACATGTCGGCGCAATTGATGTTGCGCGGGGGATCGACGCCGAAACCGGAACCGGGCGCGTTGAAGCAAGAGTATCGATGCGCCGCGGCGGAGGATATAGATTTAGCGCAGGCGAGAATCGTGCGCGGGGACGCAGCAGTGGGGTTTTTTGTCGATGCTTGTCGGCATAGATCTGGGAACGCCCACCCTCGTTGGCTGGAAGAGTCGATGGATGTCGACGAAGAGGAATCGGAGGAGGACGAGCGCGAGGAGCAAAGAGCGCCGACGCAATCGGGCGATGAGTTTCTGCGAGAACTCTGTCGTCGCACGATTGAGCCGTTCGTCCAAGCCGGACGGTGTGACGGCACACTCGCGAAGATCGCGGAGGATAAGGTTGTTCGTAAAGTCATCGCTCGTCACGGTCAAGGTTTCTCCGTTGATGCGATTTCTAAACGCGCCGAAAGCATTTGCAAGCTGATTTTGGATCAGACAAAGCACGAAATGTCGCGGCAGAGCAGCACGTAGCAAGAGTGACGGTAGGAGTAAATAGAACATAGCAGATGTAACATTAACAACAGTTTTTAGTTTTTAGCGACGGGTTCTCGTGCTGCGCCCATTGGTGGGCTTGTCCGCGCCGTTCGTCGTGACGTTTCTTTTGGTAACCTGCTTCTTTGCGACCGGGGCAAACGGAGTCGCCGAGACGGTCTCGCGAACGGGCTCTGCCGCAGCGCGTTGTGCGCGTGCAGAAGCACCGACAGGACGTAACTCGACGAGAATTGTTTCCTCGCCTTCGAGGAAGATTGGGGACGGCTTGCCCCATCGCTTGACACCGGTCTTACACTTTGGCACGACGATGAGTTCGCTGTGGCCGGCTTCGTCGGCGTCGATGTGAATTTGGTTCCACGTCTGGTCAAACTTAAAGTCAACCTCGTTCATGCTCTCGACGTTGGGAAGACGAATCAACACGTCGACGCCGTCCTCATCCGGCACCTTCATGAAGCTGTACGTCGCTCTGGACGTGTAATCTCGGAAGAATGGACGTGTAATGTCGAGAAGAATGATCAGTGCGACGCCGCCCAAAATCACAGTCAACAATCCGTCCGCAATCTTCGGCGCGAGTTGATCGACAGTGTACTTGGAAAAGTCAATTGGAATCTTCTGTGCGTGCTCGGACGGAATGCGGGCGAGAGTCGTCAAGAAGAGCGTCGCCAATCGGACGCCTACGTGTTTGGTTGTCGCCGCGCGCACGTCGCGCGTCATTGGAATGAAGCGCTCGCGGTACGACTTCGCCAAGGCGCTGAAAATTCTCACAATCTCGTTTTTCACGGCGTTGTAAATCCTCTTGAAGATACCACCCTTGAGCATTTTGGCCACGAAACCAGTCAGGCTAGTTTCGAATTGATCCATCATTTGCAGTGCGCGAACAGCCTGTCTGGTGGTAAACTTTTCTGGAATGGACTTGGCCGACTTTGCGCCCTTCTTCATACGCTTCTCGTGAATGAGACGAGCCTCCTTCATATCAGCCTTGAGCTCCTTGAGTACGGTGAGCTGCTCGGAAACTTTACCTACGGCATTTTTGCCCGCCTGCACTACCTTGGCGGTCTGTTCCTTGCCCACATTGACGACCTTTGGAATATGCTCCTTACCCGCATTGACAACCTTCATCGTTTGTTCCTTACCCGCATTGACAACCTTCATCGTTTGTTCCTTACCAGCGTTGACGACCTTTGGAATTTGCGTTTTACCCATCTCGACGACTCGAGCCGTTTGCTGCCTGGTCGCCTCCACTGTTCTCGCTGTGGTTTGTTTCGTCTTCTCCACGGCATCCATCGTCGCCTTGGTCACCGGTTCTGCTCTCCGCTGCAACCAAACCGGCACCCACGCCTCTTGCGCTTCGTGCAGCTGCGCCTCAAGCATCGCCACTCGAGCGCTCTCGCTCTGTCTCACCGTCTCCAACTCCTTCATCGTCGTCGCAATCTGTTTCTCCAGCTTTTCCATCGACGCTTGATACTTTTTCGCCTCTGTCGCCGCCTCCGCCGCGGACGCCTCCAATTCCTTCACCCTCGCCGCGTTCGCCTCCCTCGCCTTGGACACCTCCTCAAACTTCTTCTTCGCTTGCATTGCCTGCTCCTTAGCCTTGTTCGAATCCTTCTTGAGCGCGTCTCGCTCGTGTTCGAGCGCCGTCTTTGTTTTTTCCAACTCTTTGATCTCGCGCACCGGCGCGCACCCCGCGTCGCACGTCGCCCCACTGCCGCCGGTGTTTTCGCCCGCGACGCACACCACGGACGTCCCAAACATCGCAACGACGGTCATCATCATCATCGCCGCGACGACGACGGCGGTATTCCATCGTTTCGTGCGTCGTCGTCGGTGTCGTTCGTTTGTCGTCACGAGCGTCATCTTAAGATCCGAATCAGTCCACCGTCTTCGTCGTCTGTCCCCCAGAGCCTCGGGTGCACACGCAGCGTACGTATCGCAGACACGGAGAACACGAGCGCGCGGCACCGCTCCGCACGTCGCGCGTCAACGTATCGATCGACGCGCGCGCGAGGATGTTTGACGGGGCACATCGCGTCGTCATCCAGTGGAGTGGAAATCCAGCGCTGGAACTAAACCCCGAATACTGTTTACACATACATAAATGGCAGCAACGGCACAACGGAATGGTCGGGCGCTGCGTGAAACACCGACGCGAAACGGAGGAGTGAGACGTCTGAGGCGATGACTGGGGTCGGGGAGGACTTGCGAAAGAAACGTGACGCGTACTTTGCCGAGTTGGCGGCGGAGACGGAGAGCGCGGCGGCGAAGAAGAAGAGGCAACAACAAAGAGGGAGCGCTGGCGCAAAGAGAGGAGGGCAGCAGCAGCAGCAGCAGCAGCAACAGGTTTCTCGAGGGAACGCCGGCGTCGCGGGTTCGGGTTCGGGCGCGGCGGCAATCGCTTCATCGTCTTCCTTGCGTGCGGCTCGTGGACGCGTCGGGGTGTTGAAGACGAGTGGGTTGGCGTTGTCGTCGGCTCGGACGAGCGGCGGAGCGAAGGCAGACGCGGCTGCGGCTTCGATGGGTGGTCGAAAGGCGGGAGGGAAAACCATTACGGGGATCCCGGACGCCCCTGGGGGTGATCCGAGAGATTTAGATTTGACGAAACACGACGGGCGGAGGTTTGCGAAGATGACGTTGCCAAAGGATTGCGCGCCGGGGAGCGAGTTGCGAGTGCAGATTTTCCCAAACGGACCCATCGTGCGGTTGCTCGTGCCAGAAACGGCGAAAGGAGGGGACGAGTTGGAGTTTGCTGTGGAACCGTGGACGGCAGATGATGTGCCACCAAAGGCGCCCGAGCACGGGGATGATGATGATGATGATGAAGTGCCTCCTCCGCCTCCTCCCGGGGCGCCGCCGGCGGGCGCGCCGATGGGGATGTTCGTCGGGCGCGCACCTCCGCCTCCGCCGCCTCCGCCTCCGCCGCCTCCTGGCGCGGGATTTGTTCCGATGGGCGTCGTCGGGGAAGTTCCGCCGCCGCCACCTCCGCCGGGATCGCCGTGAAGTGCGTTGGATCGATTTTCTTTTATTTTCCACTTGCCGTAGAAGAATTTGTAGTCGTAGTTTGGTAGTTCATCATTCATCGTTTCGAGTCGTTTCTCTTTCACAAGTCAATCCCCCTACGCGAAACGGCGCGCAATGGCATGTGCGTCGGTTGAACGAAACGAAAAGTTTTCGTCCTGAATCGTTTTGAATCGTTTCTCAAAGTCTTGGCTCGGCGCATCATTTTGTCGTCACGGCGCCGCAGGAGCGGGCGCTGGCGCTGGCGCGGCAGCTTCGTACGACTCTTCGCCATACTCGACGTCGATTATTCCATCATCGACGATGTCCCATTCGTACGGTTCGGCTGAGGGCGCGGGCGCGGGCGCGGGCGTGAAATCAGGAGACGAGGGTGCTGGAGCTTCGTCGTTGTCGTTGTCGCCTCGTTCTCTCGCTCGCTTGATGCGAGCCATTTGTTCTTCGGAGAGCTCACCATCGCCATCGATAGGCAAGATCACCGCATCAACGACGTGCACGACGCTCCCACACGCCGGGATATCGGCGGCGACGATTTTTCCTTCGCTTCCGATGCCCTTCAAAAAGATGTTTCGCTTCCAAAAGCTCACTTCGAGCGAAGCGGCGTCGTTGTCAAAAATGTTTGCCAACGCCGTCCGCAAGAATGCACCCTGAGCCGCTTTCGCGCGCAGTTGACCCCACATAAGCCTCTCATCGGGCACTGCGTGATACGTGACGATCAACGCTTTGATTTCATCCGATGAAAACATGCTAGACAAACCCGCCTTGAAATCGTCGTATCCGCCCCATTTCGTAAAGCTTTCGATCGCAGCGTTGGATGGTGCGAAAAACGTATCCGTCGCCGTTCTGTTATTCAATGCGTCTCGAATCTTTGGTAAATCTTGAATCGCTTCCTTTAGTGAACTCAGCATCGGTCGAGTCTCGATGATCTGTGGTAGTTGATTAAAGAACGACAAGCGGTGAGTCGGTTGAGAGAAACGATGTCGTCGAGAAGACGCACGTCCAGCATGGATTCGCATTCACGATTCGCGTTTTCATCTTGCAAGAGTTTGCGTCCCCATCGGTATCGACGACGGGGTCCTGGTCGCACGACGACGGCGCCGCCGTACGTGTTGAAGCCAACCGTGCCGTACGAGTATCCTCCTGCGAAGAAGACGAAGCGTCAGCAATAAAGCTATGGATGTCGCGAATTGTTGAACGAACCATAGTAAACCGCCGCATCGACCGGTAGCGCGAGCGCGACAAAGGCGAAGACGGTAAAGAGAGTGCGTTGTAAGTTTGTTTTCTGCATTGCGTGTGCGTGTGCGTGTGTTCGTGACGTTCGTGTGTTCGAAACGTGTTGAATTGTGAAGTCACGCGAGTTCTCGTCTGGTAAACATTGGACTGTTTTTGTTTTCGTATGATTGCAAATGGATCAGATATACCTCGTTCTAACCGCGTCGATCGAGACGTGGGACAACTGTGAATGATACACGACGTTGTGATGTCGCATCAGAGCTTTCGCCACACGTATAAATACTCCAAGCGTCCGCGAGCATAGAGCTCTTCGGGAACTTCGGTGAGCGACACCGCTTCGAAACCGACGGGTTCCAACAATTCGCGAACAATCTCAGGCTTCAACGCGTACGGAGGCCCCCCTTCGAAATCCCCGCACGGAAAAACGAGCGAAATCAGCGTTCCACCGGGCTTGACGCACCGCGCGTACACGTCGGCCCATTCTTTGCGTCGACTCGGATCGATGGCGCAGAGAAATGTGCAGTCGTACACCAAATCGTACTTCTCCTCACCCTTTGATCCGTGCTCGAAAAAGTCGCTCACCCGCACCGCCACTTTTGCATCACCCGGAATCGACTCTTCTGCGAGCTGCGCCTCGCACGCCGCCTTTGCCGTTTCAGAAATTTCCAAACCGACGACGTCTTGAAAGCCCGCCCGAGCGAGGCTCGCCAAAGCATACCCTCTCCCGCATCCCGGTACGAGCGCCCGCCCACCCCCGATCGCGCACTCCCCAGCGTCCAACATCGCCTGAAACCCCGGTTCGGTCCTCGTCGCGTCGAACGCCTGGCCTTTATCGATACCGTTCGACCACATCGCTTCCCAGTTTGTGGATTTCCCGTCGTCGTTTGCGAAATCCTTCGCGTTCGACTTGACTGGTCCATCCTGTGCAGACATGGCGGATACTACCCCGATGACGCGGCGGCGCGAGCGCTCGACGCGTCGCGGTGTTCGGGCGAAGACGCGTGCGAGGACGGCGGATGATGCGCGCAGCATTATGCCGACAGAGTCGGCACTTCGGCACTTGGGAGAAACCATGCTGACGACCTTCCCTCGACTCGCGCGCGTTCGACTCGCCAACTCGCGATGGATTCGAGCGAACAATAGTTTTATCATCAATCGTCCCCGGCCGACAGGGGTCCGCCCGCGTCTCGCGACGCGCGCGGCGTCGTTTTTCGAAGCTGGTGAGAAGCGGTTGCGAAGAGCGTCTGGTGACTTCGAACGCTCGGAACGGCGGTACCTCGAGCTCGATCCATCGTTGGAGCGGACGACGTACGGACCGGTGACGTCGACGTTGAATGGCTTGATTCGCGTCGCCGCATTCGGAGAGTTTCGATCGTTGCGGTTCAACGAGGTGGAGCAAGGCTTGGCTTACGTGTGCGCAAGCGGCGACGGCTGTGAGAGGGAACACGCCGATGGCGTCGTCATGGACGATGAAGCGCTTCCGTACGAATATCTACGGGTGATGACGGCGGCGTCGATGGGGCTGTGCGCAATTAAAGGGTTGGATTTGTGCTCGCCTGACGCTAGGGCGGTGATTTTCCACGTCGGTTTGGGCGCCGGCGCGGCGCCGGCGTTTCAGAAGCGAAAGTTTCCTCTCGTCGATGTCGAGGTGGTTGAGATTGATCCGATTGTGATTGACGTCGCGAAGAATCATTTAGGGGTGCGATTCAACCAGGGGGACGATGCGATGCGGGTCGTCGAAGGGGATTGCGCGGATGTGTTAAAGGCGCGGGATAGAGAGTCGGTTGATATTGTTTTTATGGACGCGTTCGACGGCGACGGATTGATTCCTGAACACTTGATACGGGATGGATTCTTACAAAGTTGTAGCGATGCGCTGAAAACAGATGGTAGTTTAGTTTTAAACATGTTTAACGGCACGAGAGGGAGCGAGGCGAGAGAATCGGTTCGCATGTTTGCCGAACGGCTCGAACGCTTTGTCGGTCCGGTGTGCACGTACCCCGTGCTCGATTCACCGGTGAACGTCGTGCTGAGCGCGACGAAGCGCGGCACCGCACGACCGACGAGAGAAGAGATTGTTAAACATGCCAAGGCGCTCGGTGAGCGGGCAGGCTTCGATTGGATGCCGCACAAGCTCGTCGAGGGGACGTTTTGGGCCGAGTCGCGTGACGGCGAGCTCATGGAGAGCATCCCGGGGAGACCCGGTGTCATGGGTAAGTTTAAAGGCAGAAACGGGACAAACATGCCACGGGAATATGAAAAAGTGTTACTCGCGGGGAGCGATTGATTTTATTAATAGAGAAGACGACGGACGCAGCGACGTAGTGTGCGAGCATCAAAAACATGTTGTAATTTTTAGGCACGAATGTGGTAGAATCTGAAGATAATTCCGTTCTCAAGAGCCGTGCAACTACGTCGGGCGCTCGTATTGAGTTCTGTTATCTATTGTGCACCAATAATAAATTGGACCACCGTTACCTGGGTTAACCTCTTCCCAGCCGTGCGGAAGCGGAGCGCCAGAGGACGCGCCACCGTAGGCTTGCTGTTGACCGTAGGCTTGCTGTTGACCGTAGGCTTGCTGTTGACCGTACGCTTGTTGTTGTCCATAGCCACCTTGTTGGTAACCACCGTACGCTTGTTGTTGTCCATAGCCACCTTGTTGGTAGCCACCGCCGAAGCCGCCTTGTTGGTAGCCACCGCCACCGCCGCGGTTTGGCGCGGTATTGATGTACTCTTGAATCATACGAATCGCCTCTTGGCACTGTTGAGGAGTACCGTAGACCTCAACACAGCTTTCAGGACGGTTCATTCTGATGCGCGTACCGGTTTGAGATTCAACACGTCGGATGTTTTCGCCACCACGACCAATGATGCGACCTTCTTGACCTTCGCTTGGCACGCGTTCGCAGTGACCAGTCCAGTTGCCGCCGCCGCCGCCGCCGCCGCCGCCGCCGCCGCCGCGACCGCCGTAAGAGCCGCCGTAAGAGCTATAGGCGCCGCTCGGGACAGGCAAACCTGCCTTTTCTTGGGCTTCACGAACGTTACCGTCTTCAACGATGCGGGTGATTTCATCGCAGCAGTCGTTGACGCCGTCCAAAAATCCAACAACTTCAGCCAAGGCGGCTGGGCGGTTCATGGTGATTCGCACGCGGAATCGGTCTTGCAACTCGCGAATCTTGGAACCACCACGACCGATGATCCGACCTTCGTTAGATTGCGTCGGCACATCCTTACGAATTTGTCCACCTGGAAGCTCGTACGTGGCGAGCTTTTGACCATCCTTGGTGAGACCGTGATCCACCTCGGCCGGTTCCGTCGGTTGCTCGATACCGTCCGTGCGCGCACGTTGACCCTCCGGTTCGGCATCATCTTGATCCTCATCACGAGGACGCTTCTTTTCGGCGTGATCAGCCATAGCTTTCTCCGCCATGGCAGCAGCCGCCGCCTGCACGTCAGCTCGCTCGTCGGCGGGTTCTTCTGGAGCGTCCTCCTCCTCCTCCTTCGCGTCTTCAGCCGGCGCTGCCGCCTCTTCTTCTTCCTCCTTCTCCTCCTCCTCCGCCTTCTCTTCTTCGGCGCCGTCATCATCGTTCGCCATTGCCTCCTCGAGTCGCGCCACGAGCACCGCCTTGAGTCCCGTCGTGTCCAACCCTCGCGCCTTGAGCTCCTCTCGAAGCTTGACCACGGTCAACTTTGCCACAGCGCTCGCCGCCATCTCGCTCGTCGCTCGGAACGAAAACAAGCAAAAAAGTCTCTTGACAAGAACCGCGTCGTACTCTCGCGCGTTGTCGTCGCTTAACTCGTTCGACCAAGGAAGAATTCAGTCGAGTGGAATCGAATGGGTTGGAATGGAATGCGAGATCTCTCACACACACACGCTCTCACGTCGTCGTCGTTCAAGAGATACGCGTTTAACGATGCAATACACGTCACACGCGTCAACACACGGATGAGATCTCTGGGGTGGTATCGGACGGCGTCCTTCGTCGTCGATCAGTGACGCACCTCGTGTGTGAGATCGACGTCTTCGGGTGAACCCCACGGCTCCCTTTAATCAATACTTTGGACGAGAAATCGCCAAGAATTGCAAAAGTACCCTACATCTAGGGGTAAGAAGCACTTCCCCATATCAAAGAAATTATAGATCTATATAGATTAAAAATGGTAAAACTCGTTAAAAGCTCTGAATGTCCGATTTTTGGGTCTCAACGCAAAACGCGAGTCGTGACTCGTGGATAGAAGATAACGAACGCCGGGTGGATTGGAGCGGCATCGTCACAACGCGCGGCGCGCGCGCGAGCGACGGGAGGGAACGGCGCGCGCGTGGGTTTCATTCGTATTCATCGTCTTCGTCGTCTTTTTACGTGGGAACCATGTCGACGACGTCGTCACTCTGCGTGGACATGTCGAGCCGGTACGAGCCCGCGCACGGGGGGAAGGTGCTCGGCGCTGGAAACTTTGGCACGGCGAAACTGATGAGAAGCGTCGCGACCGGGGAGCTCGTGGCGATCAAGTACATCGAGAGAGGGGATAAGATTGATGAGAACGTCAAGCGGGAGCTGACGAATCACAGGCTGTTGACGCACCCGAACGTGGTGCGGTTCGTGGAGGTTTTACTGACGGAGCGACACTTGGCCATCGTGATGGAGTACGCGGCGGGTGGGGAGTTGTTCGATCGGATTTTGAGTAAAGGGAAGTTTTCAGAGGATGAGGCGAGGTATTTCTTTCAACAACTTATCTCTGGGGTGGGGCACTGTCACGCAAAGGGTGTTGCACATCGGGACTTGAAGTTGGAGAATACGCTTTTGGACGGGGGCGCCGTGCCTCGGTTGAAGATTTGTGACTTTGGATACTCGAAAAATAGCCTGATTGACAGCGATCCGAAGAGCACGGTGGGGACACCGGCGTACATTGCGCCGGAGGTATTGGATAGGAAGGCGTACGACGGAAAGAGCGCGGATGTATGGTCATGTGGGGTGACGCTCTACGTCATGCTCTGCGGGCGATATCCGTTTGAGGACAGACGCGAACCGAGGAATATTCGCAGCACGTTTCAAAAGATTAAGAGTTGCGATTACGCGATTCCATCGAACGTGCACATTAGTGCGGCGTGTCTGGATCTCATTCAGCGCATCTTCGTCGTCGACGTGTCAAAGAGGATTGACATCGCTGGCATTCGCGCACACCCGTGGTTCACCACAAACTTGCCGCGCGAGCTTTTGGACATTGAGTGCGCAGATGACGACAACGTCATCAGCTCCATGTCCATGGCGGATATCGAAGCGATCGTGGAGGAAGCGAAGCAACCACACGGCGGAGACGCCGATGGTACCAGCGCTATGACGCACGAAGAGGATCATGAAATGTTGAGCAACGAGTTTGACGACGACGACGACGAGTTCAACGAGTAACATAGTGTTCGTTCCCCATTTCCATTTCTTGTACACTACAGTAGCCGGCAGGATATTTATTTATGTGATGCAGACTAATCTGTGATTACAAGCACAATACGTGCGCTCTTCTAAAATCGTCCAACCGCGCGTTGGACTCCACCATTTCCTACCGAAACCAAACAATAAAAAATTCACCCAAAGCTTTAAAGCTTAATTTCCACGTCGACCCCAGACGGAAGCTCGAGCGCCATGAGGGCGTCAATCGTCTGCGCGGTCGGCTGGTGAACGTCGATCAATCGGTGGTGCGTGCGCGTCTCGAAGTGTTCCCGGCTGTCCTTGTTCACGTGCGGCGATCGCAAAACGCAAAAGATGCGGCGCTTCGTCGGAAGCGGCACCGGTCCGGACACGCGCGCCTCGGTCGCCTTGGCGGCTTCGAGAATCTTATCGCAGGCGCTTTGCATGTGGTTCGTCTCGAAAGAGCGAAGACGAATGCGAATCTTGGACGCTTGAACGGCCGCCTATGCGTGGTCAAAACGAAACGACGGGAAAACACACAGTCAGTCTCTCATTCACACTCAACGCGCGACACGACCCTTCGCAACCCAACCCTGAGTACAAAGAGCAGTCTCGTCATCACGAACTCCACCATCCACCCTCCCATCCCGAGCGCCGCGTAGCGCCTCGCGGTCGTTCCGACGAGCGAGAAAACCCTCCATTACTCCTCCTTTCATCGCCAACTCTCACACACGCATCCCGCATCGCGTCGCGTCGTCACCATCCACCCGGCAAAGACACAAAGGGTCACGGCGCGTCCCGAGGCCGCGACTCGGTAAGCTACAAAACACGCACCGCTTGCGCGCGAACAGTCGTCGCGGATCTCGGCTTGGCCGTCTGCGCGTCGCGTAAACCGAATCGTAAAATTTCCGTCGTCAGTCCTCGTCCGTGTCTAATCGTCTCGCGCGTCTCGCGCGCCGTCGGCGACGAGCGACCACACGGCATCGTCCGTCCGCGACGTCACTCAGGGTTTCAGCCCAGGGACGGGACGCATCATCCGCGGCGCTCGCGTTCGGGTTTCGTCGACGTACCGTGCGGCTCGGCGTCGCGCGAAGGGCGACGGTGGATTGCGTCGCGGCAAACATATTCTCTCGAGCGTGTGCGTTCCGTGTGGGGCGCGCGCGGTTGACTGTCGCGTCGTTAGGTCGCGCACCGCACGCGTCGCCGGCGGTTCCTTCCGCCGACGCCCCCTTCGAGCTGAGACGCTTTGTGTATGTACAAACATTGTGATGTCGACCTGTCTTTGAGTCACGACTCGTCACGGCGGTACGAGGGTCCGTCCACTGGCGGCGATGGCTGCGTTTGCCGACCTCGGCGTCCCCACAAAGAGCGCCGACGCGACCGAACGCAACGATGGCGAGCATGGACGAACGAATCGATGGTACGCGCTCGATCGTCTCGACCGCATCGACGCGCGCGATGAAACGACGACGACGACGCGTCCGCGGGTGTTGGTGAAGGTTTCGGCGACTGACGCTGTTGTTTTTTTGAAATCGAAACGAAACAGCGCTCATCTTGCGCCTGCACGAGATTCAGGCGGTCAAGTTTGGGGAGTTTACGCTCAAGTCTGGAATTTTGTCCCCGATTTATATCGATTTGCGCGTGATTGTGTCCTATCCGGACGTTTTGACGTCGGTGGCGGAGTGCATGTGGGACGTGCTGTCGGCGAACGGCGCAAAGTTTGACAACATTTGCGGCGTGCCGTACACGGCTTTGCCGATCGCGACGTGCATGTCTCTCGCGCATGACGTGCCGATGTTGATGCGTCGTAAGGAGGTGAAGGCGTATGGTACGAAGAAGCAGATTGAGGGCGCTTTTGAGGCGGGACAAACGTGCCTGTGCGTTGAAGACTTGGTCACCTCTGGCGCCTCTGTCATGGAAACCGTCGAACCGTTGGAGAACGTCGGCCTCAAGGTTAAGGATGTCGTCGTTCTCATCGATCGCGAACAGGGTGGTGAAGCGCGACTCGCGTCTAACAACCTTCGTTTGCACGCCGTGCTCCCGCTCTCTCGCGTGTTGAAGACGCTCGAAGCGGAGGGCAAGATGAGGTGCGTATTGCTCGCGAAAGTCATTCGTCCACCAGAAGAGGGCGTGCTTCAGTCTTCTCGTTTGCGCGATCTCCACGCGTTCTCGAATTTTCATGCACGCAACATAAAATAGCCGGTAGCGCCACAACCCTTTCCCTCGGTGATTCGGCTCGATGGATCGCCGAGGTGGATATGCACCGACATTCGCGTATGGCGTCGAGCCCGAGCTGAGACTGACGCGTTTTAACTTTTCAACCCATCGCAGCTCTGAACTCGTGCAAAAGGTCAAGGACTTCATCGCGGCGAACCAGACCATGCCAGTCGCCGGCACGGAAGCCCCGAAGCCGACCCGTATGTCGTATACTGCTCGCTCCGAGCTCACCGATAACGCGTGCGCCAAGCAACTCTTCAAGTTGATGGAGACGAAGAAGACAAACCTGTGCGTCGCCGCGGATGTGAACACGGCGAAGGAACTGTTAGAGATGGCTGAGATCCTCGGCCCGGAGATTTGCATGCTCAAGACGCACTGTGATCTCTACCCAGATTTCACCGAGTCCTTCGGTGAACAGCTCATGGCGATCGCCGAGAAGCACAACTTCATGATCTTTGAAGATCGCAAGTTTGCCGATATTGGAAACACTGTTGTCGGTCAATACAGCAGCGGCGTTCATAAGATTGCCGACTGGAGCCACATCACGAACGCTCACATAGTCCCGGGTAGCGGTATCATCGATGGTTTGAAGTCTGTCGGCCTCGCCAAGGGCCGAGGTCTTCTCTTACTCGCGGAGATGTCCTCCAAGGGTACCATGGCGAAGGGTGACTACACCGAAGCCGCCATTGGCATGGCGGCGCAGCATCCGGATTTCGTCATGGGTTTCATCTCTACCAACCCCAAGGCGTGGAAGGCCGAGTGGAGCAAGGGTCTCATCAACATGACCCCGGGTGTGCAACTCCAAGTGGGTGGTGATGCGATGGGTCAGCAATACAACACGCCGCACAATGTCATTGTCGAAAACGGTAGCGACGTCATCATCGTCGGTCGCGGTATTTACAAGGCTGCCGATCCGGCTGCTGCGGCGAAGGAGTACCGCGAGGCTGGCTGGGACGCTTACCAAAAGTCTATCGCGTAGGTAGAAAGTTTTAAAACAAGTCGTTTTACAATGCCTAAATTCGTAGAGTGTGATGTGAGTCCCCCTTACGAGAAGAGCTTCTTGACGCTGATGTTCTTCTCTGAATCCTTTTGCATCACCTTTGACACAGCCATCTCAAAGTCTTCCTGGGTGACGTGCACCCGGCGTTCGCGAAGAGCGAACATGCCCGCTTCCGTACACACCGCCTTGGACTCTGCTCCAGATGCGCCGCTCATCTTGCTAGCAATCTTCTTGAGATCGATGCCTCTGACGAGGTTCATCTTGCGGCTATGAATCTTCAAAATGTCTACGCGGCTGTCCTCTGACGGGTTCGGGAACTCAATCTTACGATCGATGCGACCCGGACGCAAGAGCGCCTGGTCGAGAATGTCCAGACGGTTCGTTGCCATGATCACCTTGATTTGGTTCGTCGCCTCGAAACCGTCGAGCTGGTTGAGCAACTCGAGCATGGTGCGCTGCACTTCGCTGTCGCCACCGCCTCCTCCTCCGCCCGAGTCACGAGCGCTACCGATAGAGTCCACCTCATCCATGAACAAAATACTCGGTGCGTGTTCACGCGCCATGACGAATAGCTCACGAACCATTCTCGCCCCTTCACCTATGTACTTTTGAACTAGCTCTGAACCGGAGACGCGAATGAAGCAGCAGTCGGTGTGGTGCGCCACCGCTCTCGCCAAAAGCGTCTTACCCGTACCCGGTGGACCATACAAAATCACACCCTTCGGCTGAGCGATCCCGAGCGAGTCAAAGAGCTCGGGGTGCTTGATCGGAAGCTCCACAACCTCCTTGATTTCCTTCACTTGCTGATCCAAGCCTCCAATCATGTCAAATGTCGAGTCTGGAACCTTTTCAACCTTCATCAGCGACACCAACGGGTCAATATTCGACGGCAAGATGACGTGAAGTGTGTAAGAATCGTTACGAAGCGCTACTCGCGTTCCCGCGGTGAGCTTGGTCACGTCGATGCTCTTGTCCATGTCGCACACGTATTTCCCCTCTGGGTGCACTTTGACCAAAACCTTCTTCTTCCCCATCACCTTAACCACCTCGCCCACGTATGACCCGGGTTCTTGCAACACGTGCAACTCTTCCCGAAGCGATCGAACTATTCGTACGAAAAACGTACCACCGCGCGATTTGCAAACACCATCGTCAGTCACTCGAGAACGTTTTAACGCTTCACTCGCAGAATAATCTCAAAAAAACAGAGATCCGCGCGCGACCCAATCCGCGCGACCGCGCCGTGTATCACCCGATACCGACCCCACCCGCGCGCGCGAAAACAAAGAAAACCGCGCACCTCTTCCGTTCAACTCGTTTCTCTGCGCCTCGAGTCGTCTCAAGTTTTGCGTTTTATCCCGCAACGCAACCTCGAGCTGTTCGATCTTCGCCTTGTAATACGCGCGAAGTCCCGCCCCACTCGTCGTCGTCGACGCGTCGACGTCCATCGACGCCACGGCTGCGCTCGCCATCTTCGTTGCGATCTGTGATCGGTTTTTCTCACTCTCCTTCTGTCGCTCGCGCGGCTCGCGGTATCGCGCGCGATCGTGTGGCGTTCGAAACGTTCGATCGTTCGTTCTTTTCTTTTTTGAGTTTTTTTTTGTTCGTCGCTCTCGCTCGCTCGTCAAATGGAAGGGAATGGATACCCCATGATAGAGCCAATGGGACGATGCGTGATGACTAGGAAAGGTCTAACTTGTATAATTTACACTGGTATCGATCATGTCGATGCACGCGAACGAATCAACCGGGGATGAGCTCGACGCTCACTTTTTCTTCTTGGCGCCGAATTTGGCCGACTGTCGCACCGAAGCTTCCCACTTTTTCGCAAACTTTTTGTACAGCGCCAACGCGGCGCGAGCGTCGTCCACGGAGGAGTGCTCACCGGTTTGAATCTGAAACCCGAGGTGTTGGCGGGCTAAATCCTTGAGCGATCGACACCCTCTTCCGCGAGGCGCGCCCGGAACGCAACGCTCCTCTGGCCGAAGCGGTCGCGTCAATGGATGATACAACGACGTATCCCTCGTGTCCTTTTTCGGATGATCGAGCATCAATACGCGCAAATCATTCTTTAACGAGTGTCCGACGAGCACGCGTCCGCGCAACAACTCCATCATTTGCTGCTGGACTTTTTTAAAGCTCACCGCTCCGTTTTCCGCCGTCACGTCTCTCGGCCGCACGCCCGAAACCGCAGTTCTATAATCCGTCACCCGTTCCGTCGGTAAAACGAACTTATCCATGATGACATTCCCATCTTCGTTCACGATGCTCGCCCGGGCGAGAATCGATCGTTTGCCATCCGCACCGACACCAACCATTTCGCAATCTAACGCCAGGACGCGTGTCACCGCCGTGTTTCGCCCAGTCGGTTTCGGTTTCTTCCCCTCCGCGTCGTCGCCCCCGTCCGTCGGTCGACGCCCCCCAAACGACGTTCCGGTGACGTCCTCCATCGCCCGTCGTTCCGCCGCCCGTCGTTTTGCCACTGCGCTCTCCCCGGCGTTGATTTTCGCAGAGAGCGCCGCCCAGTTTCCACCCACCGCTTTCGGCGCCGAACCGCCGCTCTTCTCGCGCGATGGATTCGCCGCAGACCCACCCGGGGGTTTCTTTGGTTTCCCATCCTCCCGTCGTCTTTTCCCCATCGTCGCTCTTCCGTCGCGACGCCTTCGGTCGTCGTGGAATGACGCGGCGAGTGGCGCCGCCACTGTCGTCACTTTTTGCAGCGAAAAAATCAAAGTCATGCTGACGTCGCTCGCATCGGTGTCTCGCGTCGTCGCGCTCGCGCGCGCCGCGCGTCGTGCATCGACGACCTCGTCGTCATCAACGCCGTCGTCGTCGACGACGTCGGCGGCGCGCACGCGTTCGAGGGCGAACGCGTCGACGGAAAGAACTAACGCGATCTGTTGTGGACGAGGTTGGTTTAGACGCGCGTCGATGACGACGACGCGGGCAAAAATGGCGGGACGAACCGCCCCGGAAGATCTCGCGGCAACGATTCGACGAGGCGAGGAAGGCGCGGACTCGGACGACGGGGTGGAGGATGCGTCTAAGAATTTCAGCGGCAAGTGTGCGGGCTTGGATAAAGGCGGCGTCGCGGTGTTGGAAGGCATGCGGAGCGCCGCGCCGCCGGGTTCTGTGCTGACATTCGTCGAGTCTGGGTCGAAAGGATTGTTGTTGAGTCATCGGGAGCCGAAATCCTTCGCGTTGATGTTTGAGACTGATGAAGCGACGGGTAGGAGACGGGTGAGACGAGACGCGGACGCCGTGCGTGGCGAGACGGCTGAGGCGAGCAAGACGGAGTTTTTGTGCGGGCCGAGCGCAAAGTCGACGGAGGGGAAGATTGTGGACGCGTTCGGGGAGATGGTGACGGGAGAAGCGATGGTGTCTGGGACGGAGGATTCGTCGACGTTGATTCGAGAGCCGCCGAGCGTGGAGGATCGTAAACCCATCACGACGCCGTTGGTGACAGGGATCAAGGCGGTGGATTTGTTGGCGCCGATCGGGCGTGGACAGTGCATGCTGGTGAGCGGAGAGCCAGGTACTGGGTTGTCGGATCTCGGGTTGACGTCCATCATCGCGCAAAAGGGTACCGGCGTGCGATGCGTGTACGCGGCGCTCGGCGCGCAGGCGTCACGAGTCGACAAAGTGGCCAAGGAGCTGGAGGGCGCCGGGGCGATGGCGCACACCACCATCGTCACTGTCGGAGATGACCCGAGCGAGGCTGAGCGCTACGCCGCGACGTGCACGGCGTTTGCCATCGCCGAGGGCGCGAGAGCGACCGGGCAAGACGTGCTCCTCGTGCTCGACGACTTTACCGGTTTGGTCAACTTCACCAAGGATATGGCGCGTCTCGCCCCGCAGTTGAACGTCGCCGAGGGCACGGAGGAACAGATGGAAGAGTACGAAGGAATGCTCATCTCCGCCTCGCTCGCCGAGCGTCGCCGATTCTTGGGCATGACGTTGCAACGCGTGGCCAGATTGAACGACGCGCTCAAGGGCGGCTCCATCACCCTCATGGGTGTCATGTACCATCCCAAGGGTGCGTACAAGAAAACCTTCAAGAGCGGCGTCGAAGGCGCGGGGATGGGCGGTGCGGTTCTCCCAAGCTCTGTCGAGTCCATCAAGGGGTTCGATTCCATGCCGCTGGCTGTGCAAGAAAAGTTGCGCAAGGCGCTCGAAGAGAAGGCCAAGGCGTCGAGCGCTCAGGATGGCGCCACGGAATTTCCCGAAGCGGCTTTCGTGCAAACGAGACCGATGGTGGAGGAATTCATGTCCATCACAGATGGCCAAGTGTTCGTCGAATCCTTCGATCCGGAAAGGGGATGGGTTGTAAGCGCTAAAGACTCTGTCAGTCGCATCGGCGCTCCGGGCGCTGCCGGTCCCTTCCGATCGCTCAACTTTCTCCAACTTCGTCTCGATTTGATGCAGTCCGACGACATGGGTACCTTTGGTAGCGCTGGCGCGGAAAAGATCAAGCTGCGAAGCCGTTCCGAAGCCATTCGAGGTTTCCTCAGACAAAAGAAGGGTGAAGTCGCTACGCTCGCCGAGCAAACCATTGGTTTGTTTGCCATCCAAAACGGATTTACAAAGAATAAGACTGCGGAAGAGGTCGAAAAGATGCTCGCAGAAGCGAACGAGCGAGCCGCCAAGACGATTCCAGAAGAGTTAGAAAGAATCAACAATAACCAGTCGGCTGAGCTCACGAGCGAGACGATGGCAAAGCTCACCGAGTTGTTCGGAGGTCCGTAGACGCGACAGAATATATTGTTTTTTTAGATGCTGCTGCTTCATATCACATTTTTTCATCGGTCGTTAATCAATAATGAAGATGAACATAATAAAACACTCATAAGTATATCACTTTTTCTCGGTCGTCGCGTCCGCGTAGCGCACTAGCCCGAGCGTCTCGATGAGAATATCGATGAGCTCTTTCTTGTTCTTCATTCGGCTATCCTTGTAGATGCAAATCGCATCCTTTTTGACAGACCTGCGAAGTGCAGCGGCTGCGTCACGAATACTGTTATCGCCCGACTTGGTGGTAAGTTTGTCATAGTCTCCAGCCTCGATAAACGCGCACGCATTCGAAAGGACGAAAGGAACTTCTTCGATTGCGACGTCGCCGATCTTTGCAACCTTGGCGGCGTACTTGCACTTTTTGGGATCCCACTTTTTGGTTTCCTTCTTACGTCGTTTCTTCGGAGGTTGACTCGACTGTATGCCATCAGAAGTGACGCGACTACCGAGCACGGGAAGCGGCGTCGGGCTGCTCGCCTTTGGAATCGCGTTCATGAGTCTCGACGGTGACAAGTCTCTCATGCGTTCGAGTGCGTTCCCAAAAAATGTGGCATTCATGATGGGCTCATACTCTCCGGGAGTCTTCACCGACGGAAGCGCTGAAAGCGGCGTGTTTGTGACGTGCGGTGATATTGGTTGCTGCGGCGAGAAAATTTCTGGGATACTTTCAACTTGTTGAAATGGATTTATCCAAACTTCAAAGGACGACGGCATATTGTTGTCCCGGGCCGAGAACGCGGGCCAGCCATTTTTGTTTTGCGCCGCACTCACGAAGATTTCACGATCTGGAAGCAACGGACCGTGTTTCGGGGTGGCGGATTGCGACATGAACTCGCGTCTGTGCACTTGAAACGCAATATTTGTTCCTAGAATTGGCACCTGCGTCGCTGCATGCAAAAAGGCAAGAACGGTGTCGTTGGCAATGTTTGAAGCGCGGGCCGTGAGTTCTGTGCCACCGGTGCTCTTTAAAAGAAGAGAGACTGGCCACAAATATGGCGTATCGTGACCAGAAAAGCACACATCTGCGAGAAGCTCTTCTTTTGAATCATCCGTGTGAGAATGCGGCGGAATGACTGTTCCGAGTCGTGTTTCAAAGGCACATCTAAATTCTTCTATGGTTTTGAAGCCACACTCCTTCGGAAGCTCGCGACGAAACGCGACGACCGCCGCTTCCACTCCGATTTCTGGCGCAGCTTGAACCATGACTGGAGTAGATGGAATTTCGATGACTGCGCTTCCATTGATGAACGATCTCAATTTTTCGTTGGACACCCCAGCGAGTCTCATGGCGTCGATGACGCTTCCCAGTCTCTGCAACCGAAGCACCACAGCAGATACGCTCGGGAACATGATTTCAATATCCCGTTGATCTCCGATGTCTCCGTGCAGCGTGCAAGGCGCCTTTGCGATCGACAAACCTCGTTCAATTTCCACGCCGCATGCCGTTGTCATTTCATTTGGTTTGGATGGCCAAAAGTCTCGCGTCATGTATCTCATCCCCGCGTCCGTCTCTCCGAACGAACACCACCCATTCACATCTTTGAACGCATCCATCACGAGCGCCGGAATCATACTTCTCAACACGTGCATCTCTTCATCGATTGACGACGGCAAAATGACTCTCGACACCGTCATCGGTAATCTCGACGATACTTTATCGTCGCTCTTCAACGCCGCGCACACCATCTTCGTCGCCTCCACGTATTTCCTCGGCGACACGCACACATACGTATCGCTCGACATTCCAATCACTCGAAGCGTCTTCCTACTCCCATCCCCGCGCTTTTCATCGTCGTTCGCGAACGCTGAATGCAACGACGAAATCTCTTCATTCAACGTTGTTTCCAAGACGCGCCGAATCGTCTCCCTCGCACCGGGATCATTACACACCGGCTCAACCCGCAACGCGACGATACCGACGTGCGATAACGACAACCGACCAATCACTGGCGTCGGAACGTCCCGTCGCGTCGCGGGCGTCGTCACCGCGACCATGCCGCGAGTGATACCAAAGACACTGTGCACAAAAATGTCCAATGCAACGGGAACGTCCGTCTGTGCACTCCTTCCAATGTTGTCCGTCTGTCCGTCTCGCGCGCGCCGCAATGATTCGTTTCGTACGCGGGCGAAACGTGTGAAAAGAAACGTCCAGTTCACTCTCTCGTCTCGCGCGCGTCTCGCTCGACGAGGCGTGGAATGACGAAATGAAAATGGAAACTTTTCATCAGGTTGTCGTTCGAGTTCGTTACGAAATTGCACTCAATTCATAATCCAACCGTCACCCGTCGACGCGCGCACCGATGGACACCGAAACGCAGCCGCGTAAAGATGCGGATGACGGTGACATCGACGCCGGTACCGAACCCCGCGGGACGCGTTGGCCGAGAGCGTGCGGTGCGACGTCTGCGAGAGAAGATTTCAGCGGACACTTTCGAGCGCTGGTAGATTTGCGAACCGACGACACGCACAGTGCGGAAACGAGCGCGCAGATTGAAAAAGACCTCCCGCGAGTTGGGAGCGCGTTTGAATCTTTGGATTTATCCACCCCTGGAAGCGCGGATTGGAGTGCGTTGCGAAGGGTGCTGTTGGCGTTCGTGTCGCATAAACCAGACGTCGGGTACGTGCAGTCGATGCATTCGATCGCGGCGTTTCTCTTGCTCGCAGGATTGGATGAGGAGCACGCGTTTTGGTGTCTAGTCAAAATGGTGGAGGAAATCGTCCCGGGGTACTTTGATGAAGGGATGGCGGCGGCGAAACTGGATCAGAGGGTGTTTTCGAGGATTTTGAGAGAGCGGACGCCGGCGGTTGGATTGCACTTGTCGGCGCTCGGACAAGATGAGATAATCTTGGCGATAATGAGCAGTCAGTGGTTGTTGACGCTCTTCGTGAATGTGCTTCCGACGGATGTGACGATGAAGATTTGGGATGAGATGTTCGAGGCGAGACATCGAGCGGCTTTGTTTGCGAGTTGCGTGGCGTTGTTGGAACAAAATTCGGCAGCGATTCTAGAGACTACGGAAATGGGAGAGGCGATTGAGCTCTTACAAAAGGTCGGAGAGAGTCTGAAGAACGACGAGCATGGAAGTCGTAAGAAAGACTTCATCGATCGAGTGTACGCGCTGTTGAAGTCCGATTTATCGCCAGCCAAGGTGGATCAACTCACGGCGCGCGTACGCGGAAAGCAGAGACGTCCGAGCGACATTCGACTGCCAAAGGCAATCACAGACGTAGCAGCGCTCACAGACGTGGATGATCTGTATCGAGGACTCGTGTCGACTGATTTGCAAGACAAGTTAGCCGCCTTGGAAGACATGTCCGAGCACGCCTGGGTGACGGTGAGTTTGGCGGAAGAGTTGACGCAGCTTGGGAGCGTTTCTTCGGTCGCCAACCGGCGGCGAGACGATGACGACGCTTCATCCTCGATACCTTCGCCATCTACGGGACCGAACGAAGAAGATTTGAACTCAATCAGTGCGAAAGTGGTCGCCATAGAAGCAATTGTCAAGTCTTTGCCCGAACACGGTGATGAAATTTTGATGTGCGTCAAGCACATCAGCCTCCGACCGCTGCGAGCGGTGTTGGATTCGCGGCTCGGTCCATTCTGCGATGAGATCACATACCTGTACCAAGAGTTTACCACAAAGACGAAACAGCTACGTGAGGCTGTCGATCGCAATTTCGAGATGTCGCCCGACCTCTCGAGCATGGTTTTACCGTCGCCAACGTACGGCAAGTCTGTTTGGCCGCTATGGAGTAGATCGCTCTTTGAAGACACAGTCGAACAGGCAGAGGTGACGCTGGAAAGCCTCGAACAAATCAGGGCGGAACTTTCGTGGATGGTGAGCGTCTTCGTCGGCGATCGTAAGAAGGAGATCGCCCCTCACATCTCTAGAGTGGATGAATGGGAAGACATAAATCACGAGCGATTGGAGGACCGGACGACAGCCGAACCAGACGACGCCTGTCTCTCTGCCTCATCGCGTTCGCACGTCAACGAGGTGGAGAATCGACTCATGGAAATAGAAGCAATGGTCAAGAGGACGCACGAAGAAGCGGTGAAAGACTTGCCCGTGCTGCGTAAAAACCAGAGCGCGACGACGGCGCGTCTGAAGAAGGAACTAAGTGCGGAGGAGGATGCGGTCAACTCGTGGGCAGCCACGGCCGAGAGACGGAACGAGACGAAACAGCAAGGCACAGTGGCGAAACTGAAACATCTCATTCGAGAGTTAGAGTCTGCGTACTGCGATCCGCCTGTCGAGGACGATTGCAACGAAATGGGAAGCGCGTCGGCAAAGGCGAGCCTCGAGCAATCTCATGCGGCGGAGACTGTTCGTCTTGAAGCTGCGTTAGCGGGCATCAAGAATGTCGAGTCTGCTTTATCGAGAAGAAGCAACGCCTTGATGCGCGAGAAACACACGGCTGAGAGCGTCAGGGCGCTTTCAGAGCGTGCTCTATCCCAGACGAACGCCTCTCTGGTGCTCGTGTACGAAGCTGGAGATTGGTTAGATCGCGAACTCTCCGCCCGCGGCTCGGATGACTTTACAGAAAAGTTCAACGCCACGGCGAACATGGTAAGAGAGCTCAGCGATACGTCAAGAACTATCTGTACACAAATTCTTCACGAGTGGTCATCCTTCGTGCGCAAGCTCACGAGTCAGGTGGTCATCGAGTACGTCAGCATTATCGATTCCGCGATTCAAGCCATCGCCGATACGCACGCTGTCTTGTCGAGAAGAGACGCCGCTCACGCGACGTCGTCGACAATCACGCACGGGCTCGATCGCGATCACATCGATGGCGCTTCACCCAGTGTCTCACTGCGTTCGCTAACGAGCAAGATGGAAAAACTCACCGACATTGCCGGGTCAAAGTTGAATAACTTTGGCAATAGATTGCGCAACATTGCCGTCGCAAACTCATCCGTCGACGATTCGTCGCTGAATAATCCACCGATGGACGCGTCGTCGTCGTCGCCACCGAAAGCAGAAGGCACACCAGTGAGTGGTGTGAAACAATCCAGATTGGCCGATGATCGAGACCGTCTAGACGGTCGTCGCGAGCAGCTCGTCGCGAAAAAGACTTGGCTCAGATCGCACATGATGCAACGCGGTGAATGAGACCGAGCGAACGGGCGATCGTTGCGTTCGTGTGCGTCTGCTTCTTATTCTCTAATGTAATGCGCGTTAAATTAAAATAAACTAAACAACAGCCCTGCCCTATGTTATCGCGAGTAATGTTACGTACAAAAGCTTTAGCAAGTCACGGTGGTTCGATGACTTCTTTCCACCGCCGGCGAGTACCGCGCCGATTTTTTTCCCGGTCGAAGAGAGTTCGCGTTGGACGACGAAACAATGGCGTGCGCCTTTCTCTTTTCCGGAGTTCCCGAACGACTCGGCGCTGCGCCAAGATTATTCGTGCGCCTATATCTCGTACCGCACGCGTTACACAACATCGGTTTTGAGGCCGGTCCTCTGCGCCACTGCGGCGAATCCACGGCGCCACAGTGGTCACACGGACCGCCAGGTTTCTGTTGTGACGCGTTATTCGCGACTGGGGCGTTTCTATTCGAAACCACCGCCGGGGGATTTCTCGAAAACGTGGTAGCCCCGTCCTCAGCGCTATCCTGCGTGCGCGACGTCTCCGTCGTCTTTGTCGTCGCCGCTGTTTTCCATATATCACCACCCACCACCACCACCGTCTCCTCTTCTTCTTCGTAATCCTCCTCCTCTTCCAAATCAACACCATCCGGCGTCGTCGCCCGCCCCGTCGCCCCGCCGCCGACGTCCGCCACCGCCGCGACGCGTCTCCTCGGCGGCGGCGTTCCCGCCCCGCCCTCCACGCACAAAATCTCCGCCTCCAACATGGCCAATTCCGCGTCATTCACCGCCACCGTCGCGCAATCCGACAGCGCGTGCGTTCGCACCAGCGTGTACCACCGCCGTCTCGCCACCATCGTCATCGCCTCGTCCTGGTCGAAGACGCCCTCCTCCGCTGGGTCCACCGCATGTCCGATGATTGGTCTAGACCGCTCCGCGTCGCCCAATCTCGACCGCGGTTTCGCCGAGCGCGCGCCACCGAAACCGAGCGCGGAATTTTCCATCGCGTAATATTTCTCGTTCGTCGTCGTCGTCGTCTCATTCGAAACGTCCCGTCGAAACGTCATGGCGCTATCGCTTCGCGGCATCATCATCGTCGGGTCCGCGGTGTCCTCCTCTTCGCAATCATCGCGCGCGCTCCCGCCCGCCCGGTTCTTCGCCGTCGTCGCCGTCGTCGCCGACCGACCCATGCGCGCGAATAAAGATATAAAATCTACCCCGTCGTCCCGTCTCGTCGTCGCGCTCGCGTTCCTTCGACGCACCGCTCGATCGTTCGGTTCGCTTCGATTCCGAACCCGCGCTCTCTCAACCACCTCGCGGTTCGGTTCGGTTCGGTTCGTCCGCCCTCTCCCGACCGAGACCGGCGAAGCGAAGCGAGTCGAGTCGAGTCGAGTCGAGTCGACGATACACAAAAAAACGCAGACCGAAGCGCGGTCGTCCCCGTCCCCGTCGCGGTGTTCCGCGCGCGTCGGGGTACCGTTCCATTCCATCCATTCATCCATCGTCAAATCCACCCATCGCTCGCTCCTTCGTTCGGGTCTCCGACCGACCCGCGGCCGTTCGTTCGTTCGTGTGTGTCACCACCCACCGATATCGACCGTTCACGACCCGTCGATATCAACCGTGCACGACCTCTCCTCGCACCGATCGATCGCGGTCGGGGGTGTCGATTCGCCGTGGTCGTCACTAACCTCACACTGTTTACACACACACAGAGAGAGACAGATAGACACATAGACACACAGACACATAGACACACACACGTGTATGTACTAACAGTGTATGTACTTACATCGCGGACCGCCGCGGATTCGATTCGGATTCGGATCTCGATCATCGGATCCCGACGACCCTAACGACAAATCGACGAGTCAATCGACGAGTCAATCGATCGATCGATCGACCGACCGCGCGTCCCGTCCGGTTCCAGGTTCGGTTCGGTTCGGTTC
>Ga0181588_10000026_pt1 | contig 111093 bp, 141 predicted proteins | sample 071ome_26_FD_148607 | JGI IMG/M metagenome (GOLD analysis project Ga0181588, IMG submission 148607) | Coastal salt marsh microbial communities from the Groves Creek Marsh, Skidaway Island, Georgia - 071409BT metaG (spades assembly) | ecosystem: Environmental > Aquatic > Marine > Intertidal...
ACATTGGTTCTGCGGGCACCCCGATCTTCCTGAACGGTCAAACGATCTCCACGGATTACACGATCCCGTCAGGATACAATGGTGTTTCTGCTGGCCCCATTACTATTGCTGATGGAGTAACAGTAACCGTGTCTTCTGGTAGTGAGTGGAGTATCGTATGAGCAGGTTAACGGTCGGGTCTATTGAGGGTTTAACAGAGAACAGTAATGTTATTTCTGTCCCTACCGGTCATAGTTTGAATGTTGCTGATGCTGGTGCGTTAATCGCTCCCGGCCACATTATTCAGGTCGTGTCCACCACCAAGACAGACACATTTTCCGCTTCCATAACTGGCGGCAGTACGGCATCCGTAACTGGTCTTTCTGCAACCATAACTCCATCATCTACAAGTTCAAAGATTCTTATTATGGTAAGTCTAAACGGAGCAAGAAATGATGGTGGGACCGGAGAAGCAGATATTGCATTTCAAATCAGCAGAGATGGAACTTCTGTCGGGTCTGGGGATGCTGCTGGTAGTCGCCCCGGCGTTGTTTCGATGTTTGATTTAGATCCTGCGTCTAATGCTTCAAGAGGGCAAATCTATGGGCAGTACTTAGACAGTCCTGCTTCAACTTCTGCTCTTACTTATCAAGTTGAATACTACGCAAGAGCGACTGACACCTATTATGTGAATCGGTCCCCAGTAGACTCTGACAACATAGTTCATGCTCGCTCTCAGTCAACCATCACTCTGATGGAGGTGGCAGGATGACCGACTATTCTGCTGTTCTGACTGTCAACTATCCCGATGCTGAGTGGACTCTTGACGGTGACACCTACGATGGTTTGACATGGCTTAGCGATACGCCGAAGCCCACGCAGGCTGAGTTGGATGCCGCGTGGCCCGCTGTTCAGCAGGCACGTATTGACGCTCAGGTCGCCAAGCAAGCCACAAAGCAGTCGGCTATAGATAAACTTGCTGCCCTTGGTTTAACTGTTGATGAGATTCGTGAAGCCTTTGGTTTGGAGGCCCCCCAGTGAGTACCTTAAGGTTTAATACTTGGCAGAATACAGGGGGCACGGAAGCCGCTACCGCCAGCGAGGTTTCAGCATACTCGTTTACTGAGCCGGGTTCCGTCCTTGTCGCAACTACTTCTTTCTCAGGTGCTATCAATGTTCAAATTGATAACTGCTTCACCAGCACATATTCGGTCTATAAAGTTTACGTTTACTTTGATCATGCCTCAGATGGGTTGTGGTTTATACGAATGACGACGGGCGGCACCCCAGAGACCAGTGTTTACGAGAGCGCCTATTGCAACACTAGGGCTGGAAACGCTGTGTCGGGACAAGGCGGTAGCGGACAATCATATATGTACGGTGGAACGGGTAATTATGATCTGACTACTGAGATAACAATTCTTAACCCGTACCAAAGCCTGAATACGGCGTGCCACTGGCTATCGCACTCTAAGGCTGGTGCGTCGAATTACAACTATCAAACGTGGGGCGGGGCTAGTGTAAATAACACAAACTCTCACGATGGTATTCATCTCGCATCTGGTATTTCTCAGAACATATCTGGGAATATTTGGGTATACGGAGTTAAACAGTCATGAAAACTCATCGCTTTGACGCTGCAACTGGGGAAGTTGTATTTAGAGATATGACCGCTGACGAGGTTGCCGTGGCTGAACTTGATCTTCAAGAGGAGACCGCCCGTCAGGATGCTGTTGTTGCCGAGGCTGCTGCTAAACAATCCGCTATCGACAAACTTGCGGCCCTCGGTCTTTCGGTAGATGAAATCCGGGCCGCGTTTGGTTTGGAGGGTAACTGATGGCTTCTATTCTTCGTTTTGATAATTGGCAGAACTCTGATGGTACGTCTATTGCTACTACTGATGCTTCTGGGAATATCAGTTTTGCTGGTGCGGGGGCAGGCAAGATTTTGCAAGTTGTGTCAACTACCAAGACCGACACGTTTTCGGCCTCGCTGGCCGGATTTGCGAGCACCGCCGTAACTGGTCTCACGGCGACCATCACTCCGTCATCGACCGCTTCCAAGATCCTTGTTATCTCAACCGTTGTTGCCGCCGAGTCTTGGGGCCCTACCGGATCGTCCGCCTACAGTTTGACCCGCGACGGGACCCCGATTGCTCAGCCCGCGAGTCCGGGTTCACGGTTACCGCTCACGACCTTAAACTACTCTGTTACTGGCGCAACTGTGATCCAGGGCGGAACCGCCGTCTATCTCGATAGCCCAGCATCAACATCCAGCCTCATCTACGGCGTGTCCCTCTTTAACACCCTCTCAAGCACCGAGACGGTGTATGTCAACCGCGCCGACAGCGACACCGACGCCGCCACGCGCCGCCGAACCGTGTCTACCATCACCGTCATGGAGGTGTCAGCGTGACCGATTACGCTGCCGTACTGACCGCCAACTATCGGGATGCCGAGTGGACGTTAGAGGGCGACGACTACGCCGGTTTGACATGGCTGTCCGACACGCCGAAGCCGTCACAGGCTGAGTTGGATGCCGCATGGCCCCAAGTCCAATACCAACAACAACGGGCCGAAATAGAAACCCAACGTAGAAACGCCTACACCCAAGAAGCCGACCCCCTCTTCTTCTCATATCAGAGAGGCGAAGCCACAGAACAAGACTGGCTAAGCGTGGTACAATCAATAAAAGAACGATATCCGTACCCTGAGGCACCGTAATGGCGATTGATTTTCCGAACTCTCCTAGCGTCAATGACATCTACTCAGTAGGCGATCGTTCATGGCTATGGAATGGCACGTATTGGGAGGTTCGCGCTACTCCAACTCAGACGTTTAGCGTGTCTGACACGGCTCCAGGTTCTCCACAGTCGGGTGACATGTGGTATCGCTCTGATACCTCGCAAACGCTCATCTACTACGATTCGACATGGGTGGAGATCGGTCACTCAGCTAACATTGCGAGCTTTGTGCAAGATGCTGATACCGATACAAAGATTCAAGTCGAAGAATCTGCCGACGAGGACACAATAAGATTTGACATCGCCGGGACTGAAAAGATGACGCTGGACTCAGCTGGGTTAGCGGTGACTGGCACAATCACTACGAACGGCGCATCGGTCGCCACGACAGGCAAGGCCATTGCAATGGCTATGGTTTTTGGAGGCTGACATGGCTGCACCTAATATTGTAAACGTCGCAACAATCACCGCCAAAACCGCTCTAGTACGCCTCGCAGACACAAGTGAGAACACGCTCGTTTCTAACTCCGCGTCGTCTGGCAAGGTGTTCAAGATCAACAATATTATTGTTTCCAACGTTGATGGCACAGACGACGCCACAATTACTGTCGTTGTCTGGGACACCGCCACTGTCGGTTCTACAAACGGCACAAAGATTGCTCACACTATCAATGTTCCCGCCGATTCGACGCTTGTTCTTATTGATAAGTCATCGGCCATCTATCTCGAGGAGGATAGGTCTATCGGGGTCACCGCCTCGGCTGCTGACGATCTACACGTCATCTGCTCGTATGAAGAGATCTCGTAATGCCTACCCGTAAGTTCATAGGCATTGATAAAAACCCGGTTGCTTCTGATGCTTCTGGTGTTTGGGTTTTATCTGAACATTATGCTGCTGTTCTTGGTAACAGATGGCCAGGAGATGCCGTGTATGCGCTGTTCGCAGGCGGCGAAAGCGCCTCAGGGGAGGAGAACACCATTGACTATGTGGAAGTTGTCTCCGCTGGTAATGCCACGGACTTCGGTGACCTAACTCGAACGGCGTACTACCTTGCGGGCCTCAGTTCCACGACTCGTGGAGTGTTCGGAGGCGGTTACGTTGGCGGAGGCTATTCCAATGTCATCGACTATGTGACCATCGCAACGACTGGGGACGCTTCCGACTTCGGGGATTTGACAGTCGCTAGGTGGGAACTCGGTGGTGCGTCGAACGAAACCCGTGGCCTGTGGGCCGGTGGTCTAGCGGCTGGCTCTAGGAATAACACAATCGACTACATCACGATCGCTACAACTGGGAACGCCACCGACTTCGGTGATCTGACAGAAGCCGCCCAAGCGCTGGCAGGCCTCGCATCTCCGGTCCACGCCATCTTCGTCGGCGGACGTACAGCCGCATTCAACTATGACACCCGAATCGACCATGTGGCGATCGCCTCCACGGGTGACGCTATCGCATGGGGCGAACTGACTGTCGGACGGTGGAGACTGGCGGCGGCATCGAACAGCACTCGTGGACTAGCGGCAGGTGGAGTCGGCGCCTCCGGTAACCTAGATGTCATTGACTACATCACGCTGGCCTCCGCAGGTAACGCCACGGACTTTGGTGACCTGAGTTTTGCCCGTCGGTGGCTTGCTGGTGCGGCATCCTCCACTCGTGCCATCTTCGGTGGAGGTACCGACGGTAGCGTAACGAATGTCATTGACTCCGTAGAGATCGACACGCTCGGGAACGCCGTTGACTTCGGTGACTTGACTGTCGCCCGTCAGTCTGTCGCCGCCTGCTCTAACGGTCACGGTGGACTTACTCCGGAATCGCAAGTTGCGTCAGGACGAGGCATCCTCGCAGGCGGTTACACGCCAAGCGTTGTCAGCACCATCGATTACTTCACGATCTCAACGGGTGGTAACGCCCTTGTGTTCGGTGGCCTCACGACAGCCAGAAGGGGTGTCGGGTCGTGTTCTTCTACGACCAGAGGTCTGTTCGGTGGAGGCTACACGGGAGCGAACTCCAACGTGATCGACTACATCACGATGGCTACCGCAGGCAACGCCACCGACTTCGGTGACCTGACTATCACCCGGGAGTCGACATTCGGTTGCTCTGATCCGACGAGAGGCATCTTCGCAGGCGGTTACACAACGTCGGAAGTGAACGTCATCGACTATGTGACCATCGCCACGACCGGCAACGCAACCGACTTCGCTGACCTGACGGTCGCTCGGCAAACATCAGGATCGCTCGCATCCCCGACGAGGGGCATCTTCGGAGGTGGCTGGACTGGGGCTAACTCCAACGTCATTGACTACATCACGATTCAGACCATCGGAAACGCCACCGACTTCGGCGATCTCACCGTGTCACGCCATTGGCTTAGCGGGGTGTCATCAGCGACTCGTGGCGTGTTTAGTGGCGGCAATAGTGGAACCTCAACTATCGACTATGTGACCATCGCCACGACTGGGAACGCAACATCGTTTGGCAACATGGCTACCGCAAGAGAGGGAAGTGGCGGCGTGTCTAACAGCACGACCGGAGTGTTCTGTGGTGGCCTTAGTACCGCAACCTGTGATGCGATCACTATTGCGACCACCGGGAACGCCACGACCTACGGGTCTCTCACACAAGCCCGTTCACGGCTTGATGGTGTATCAGACAGTCACGGAGGACTCCAATGACCGAACTAGCACTCACCGCATCGCAGAAATTTATCATTGACATTGGAGACTGAGCCGTGGCTATTGATTTTCCTAACTCCCCTTCAGTAAACGACACCTACACCACCAACGGTAAAACCTACCTATGGGACGGAACCGCGTGGACTGTGTATGGAACATTCACTGTACGCTCCACTACCTCGGACACGGAGCCGACGGGCGTTTTAGATGGTCACATCTGGTATAGAAGTGATCAATCTCAGACTTTGATAAGATATGACGGTACGTGGATAGAAATCGGTGCGTCCACAGCGGCAAGCGGTGGTGACACGGGTTTCGCTAACAGTTTTATGACGATGGGAGCGTAAAGACATGGCGCAGGCTTACAAGGTGCTCGGACAGATCGCACCGTCCGCAACGACAGCGACGACTATCTACACGGTGCCGTCTGCTACCGAGGCGGTCGTGTCCAGCATCGTCGTCTGTAACCGGTCGTCATCTAGTGTTACATTCCGAATCTCCGTTAGGCCGAACGGTGCTTCGCTGGCGAATCAGCACTATCTGGTGTATGACGCACCTCTCGTTGGAAGCGACACGCTGATCTTCACCGTCGGCTTGACGTTAGATGCGACCGATGTTCTTGAAGCCTACGCCTCGTCCGGGGACTTGACGTTTCAGGCTTACGGGTCGGAGATTTCGTAAGTCATGGCGATCTACTCTGTCAAACAAGGAGGACCGAGTTTCCGCCTTCTTGATGCAACTGTTGGCAACTTTCTGTTGGACTATTTGGTTGTTGCTGGCGGCGGCGCAGGCGGCTACTCATACGCCGGTGGTGGAGGTGCGGGTGGCTTGTTGACTAACACATCCGTGGAGCGTTCACTTAGCACTTCGTATCTCGTCACGGTAGGTGCTGGCGGAGCGGCATCATCAACGGTGCCGAAACCTCTGACGATGAATGGTTCTAACTCCGTGTTCGATTCCTTCACGTCTGTTGGTGGCGGTGCTGGCGGGCGAGGCGCTCAAAGCGCACCAGATCGAGATGGCTATGACGGCGGTTCCGGTGGTGGCGGTGGCGGTTGGACCGCTGGCTCTGGCGGGTTAGGAACAGCAGGTCAAGGCAACGACGGCGGCGACGGCGACCTCAACCCCGATAAGAAAGGTGGTGGAGGTGGTGGTGCTGGTGCCGCCGGTTCCAACGGAACAGCATCCTCTGGCGGCAACGGCGGTATCGGGTCGATCTCAACTATCGTCACGACGACTATTGCTTCCAGCGCATCCGTTGGAGAAGTCAGCGGAAGCGATGTCTACTTTGCTGGCGGCGGTGGCGGCGGTGTCCAAGACATCAGCAACTTCGGTGACGGTGGTCTAGGTGGTGGGGGAGATGGCGGCTCCAACTTGACTGGACCGGGGACAGGAAGCGCAGGTCAAGTTGGAACTGGTGGCGGTGGCGGCGGCGGTGACCAAACTCATCTCGGCGGCAACGGTGGCTCCGGTGCCGTGATCTTCCGATACCCGTCAACGCTGGCGATAACTGTTGGCGCTGGGCTGACCTCAACGACGAGCGTTGTCGGATCGGACAAGGTGACGGTGATTACGGCAGGTTCAGACAACGTCAGTTGGGAGGTTGCCTGATGGCTCACTACGCCTTCCTTGACGACGACGGGATCGTGACTGGCGTGATTGTCGGTCGTGACGAGAACCTGCTGAACTGGACCCCTGCTACTCTCGGAGACTGACCTATGGCGATCGACTTTCCCGATTCCCCCTCTGTTGGCGACCAGTTCGTCGCGTCCGGCAAAACGTATCAATGGGACGGCACCGTCTGGACCATTTACGGGCCACAAACCAACCCTGACATCTTCAAAGTAGACACCACTAACAACAGGGTTGGTATCAACAGTGCGTCTCCCTCTGTCACTCTAGATGTAACAGGAGACGCAGCAGTTTCTGGAGATCTAGATGTTACAGGAGAATTTACTTCTAGAGGTTACCGTTATGTCCAGACGCTGTATTTCACTTCGTCGGGGTCGTTCACGAAAGCGACGTATCCGTGGCTGAGGGCGATCCGTGTGAAGTGTCAGGGTGCTGGTGCGGGCGGCGCTAACCGGAACGTCGCCTACACTTCGTCGCCCGGTGGTGGTGGCGGTGCTATGGCGGAATCGTTCATTACCGATATCGCTAGCCTTGGAGCATCAGAAACCATTACGGTCGGTGCTGGTAGTGCTGGCGTTGCTTCCGGTGTTCAGGGTGATTCGTCCTCTGGTGGAAATTCGTCGTTTGGAGCGCTGGTTATCGGTGTCGGCGGTAGTGGCACTTCAGGGCTTGCTACTTATGGCGGGGTAGGCGGGTTGTCGTCGGCGTGTACCGGTGATTTTGCGGTAAGTGGAAACGACGGCGGCACTGGAAGCCTTGAGGACGACGGCCACGGCGGTAACGGCGGCGGCTCGCATTTCGGTGGCGGCGGCTATGGAGGCCGACGTAACACAACTCCTGGCGCAAACGGAAGGGATTATGGCGGCGGCGGTGGTGGCGGAACCGAAACCGCCGCCGCTGGTGCTGGTGCTAACGGGATTGTGATCGTGGAGTTGTACGCATGAAATACGCACTAATCAACGCTGACGGTTTGGTTGTGAACGCTATCGTGTGGGACGGTCAAACCGACTACACCGCACCCGATGGGCTGGCCGTTGTTGCTATTCCTGATGGTGTTGGCGCTGGTCCCGGCTGGACCTATGACGGCGCCAACTGGATCGCACCGCCGCCTGAAGAGCTCGAAGAATAGCCAATTATTCTTCAACAGCTCGTAAAATCGCGGCTGCTCGTGTAGTGTATAATTTGGTGAGATCTTGTGCGTTGGAGGCCGTCTAAATGGCAATTGATTTTCCAAACTCCCCAACCACCGGTGACACGTACACTGCTGGCGGTAGGACGTGGCAGTGGGACGGTACCGTCTGGGCCGCATACGGCAACTATCCCGACCCCACCGTCCTGAAGATTGATACCGGTACCAACCGTGTCGGTATCAACAACACGTCCCCCACGACCGCGTTAGACGTAACCGGTGACCTGACGGTCTCTGGCAAGGTCAATGCCACCGCCCCCACCTCTACCAAGACAGCAAGTTACACACTCGCTGCCGGTGATGAGAACACTCGCATCGTAATGAATAACGCTGGGGCGACGACCATTACTGTTGATGATGGTGTGTTTGCGGCTGGTGACACGGTGTGGATTCACAACATTGGTGCTGGTACGACGACGGTTACGGCTGGTACTGCGACGGTTGATACTGCTGGTTCGTTGGACGTTGGACAGTGGGAGGGCGGAAGTCTTTACTTCACATCTGCGTCCTCTGCAATCTTTTTTCGTGGTGGCGGAGCAGGCGTAGCATACGGTGCCGCTACTGGCGGCACATCCTCCACGATCACGGTTGATGGCGATTCGTACACTTTGTTGGAGTTCACTTCGTCCAGCACGTTGACCGTGACTAAGGCTGGCGTGTTTGACGTTCTTGTTGTTGGCGGTGGCGGTGGCGGCGGTACTGCTGGCTCCCTCATCTGTGGTGCTGGTGCTGCTGGTGGCTACCGCCAGTTCGACAAGGTATATTTCGACACGAACCAGACGGTCGTTGTCGGTGCTGGCGATTCGGTGAACGGCTACCGAGGCACCGGTTCACGATGCGGTCAACCGTTCGTCGGTGGAGGCGGTAGCACTAACCAATACCTGCAAGGTCGAAACGGTGCCTCCGGTGGTGGCGGTGGATACTCCACGGCTGTCGGCGGCAAGGGCGACGACGCAAGCGGCAATAACGGCGGCGGCGGTGCGTCTAGTGCTGGTGGCGGCGGCGGCGGTGCTGGGGCAGTTGGTGCTAACGCTACGTCGGGCGCAGGCGGCAACGGTGGCGACGGACTGGACGCATCGACGTTTCGCGGTGAGTCCGCAGGAACTACCTATTACGCAGGTGGAGGCGGCGGTGAAGGCGGCACGACCCGTGGCCTCGGCGGTCTTGGCGGTGGTGGAAACGGCAAAGACCCGGGCAACGCATCTACAGCAGGAGCCACCAACACAGGTGGTGGCGGTGGTGGCGACGGCTCCTCTGGTGGATCCGGCATTGTCCTAGTGAGGTTCAAGAACTAATGGCACATTTCGCACGCATTGACAACAACACGGTCATTGAGGTCATTGTCATTTCCGACGACAACTGCCCTGATCCTGCCCCCAACAACGAATCAGCAGGACAGACGTTCATCGCTGACGTTCTCGGACTCGCAGGCGAATGGAAGCAAACCTCATACAACGGGAACTTCCGTGGCACCTACGCCGGAATCGGCTACACCTACGATCCTGCTATTGATGAGTTTGTGCCGCCCCCTGTAACTGAAGAACCGACCCCCGAGTAAGAGGTATAATCACACCTATGGCACATTACGCATTTCTTGACAACAACAACGTCGTCACTGAGGTCATCGTCGGACGTGATGAAGATGAAGTCGTTGACGGCGTTACGGACTGGGAGGCTTACTACGGTGAGTTCCGGGGCCAGACCTGTAAGCGCACCTCGTACAACACGCAGGGCGGACAGCACACTGGTGACGGCACCCCGTACCGTAAGAACTACGCCGGTATCGGATACACGTACGATGCCGACCGTGACGCCTTCATTCCGCCCCAGCCGTACGCTTCGTGGGTCCTGAACGAGGACACCTGCCTGTGGGACGCCCCCACCCCGATGCCTGATGACGGACAGGAGTACACGTGGAACGAAGACACGACCTCATGGGAAGTAGTTGAGGCTGAGTAATGGCGATCAATTTCCCCGACTCTCCTTCTAACGGCGACACCGTCACCGTCGGTGACAAGACGTGGACGTGGAACGGATCGACGTGGGATGTTGTCGTATCGACCCCGATCTCTAATCAGATCGTTGATGCGGATGGCGATACCCGCGTCCACGTAGAAGAGTCCCCCGACGAAGATTACTTACGTTTCGATACTGCTGGTACCGAGCGTATGACGATCAACCCTTCAGGCAATGTCGCTATGACCGGCGATCTTACGGTTACGGGTACTATTGCTGGTGGGTCTACTACCTTTCCCACTACGTTGGATTCTGGAACGATGCCCGCAATCGAGGCGCTTCAGGCGAAGGTTGGTGTCAATAGTTCTGCTGTTGCGACTTCGCATGATTACATTCTGAATCAGCCGACCGCTTTCACGTTGAAGGCTCCGTTGGAGTTGTGGACCATTTCGGCTACAGCGGCCACAGGAACCGTGAACGTCGATCTGAAGTCGTCAGGCGCACATTATTTCACGGCGGATGCTACGGCGAACTGGACATACAATTTCCGTGGCGATGCGTCTACCAGTCTTGATTCTGTGTTGGCTGTCGGTGAATCGGTCACCGCTGTTCACGCAGTGACCAACGGCGCGACAGCTTACTATCCGACGGCGTTTCAGGTTGACGGTTCGGCGGTGACACCCAAGTGGTCGGGTGGTTCTGCACCCACTTCGGGTAATGCTAGTTCGGTTGATGCTTACCTGTTTACTGTTGTCAAGACTGCTAGCGCTACGTTTACGGTGTTGGCTCAGCAGGTTCAGTTTGCCTGATGCCTATTTTAGGTGCGGTTTCTCAGCCTGCTGGGGCGATCAGGTATGGCCGTCCGCCGCTAGAGGTTGAATATCTGGTTGTCGCTGGCGGCGGGGGTGGCGGAGGAGGCGACGATGCCGACGGCGGAGGCGGTGGTGGAGGCGCAGGTGGCTTCCTGACCAGTACCGTGACTTTGACGGCTGGTTCTAATTACACTGTAACAGTTGGCGGTGCTGGCGGTGGATCGCCATCGCTCAGCGTTGGCTCTAGTGGCGGAAACTCAGTATTCGATTCGGCCACAGCAATTGGCGGTGGTCGTGCCGCTAGCCGTGGCGGTGGCGGTCAAAGCGGCGGTTCCGGCGGTGGATGTTTCCGAAACGCCAATCGGGGATTGGGAACGGCTGGTCAAGGAAACGCTGGCGCAAGTAGCACGACTTCGTGGGCTGGCGGTGGCGGTGGTGGTGCCGGTGCAGGTGGTAGCAACATGAACGGTGGTGCTGGTCTTGCGTTTTATGGCACCTATTACGCTGGCGGTGGTGGTGGCGGCAGAAACGGTGCTACCGCTACTGGTTCCGGTGGTGCTGGTGGTGGCGGGAACGGTGCTGCAAACGGTTCTGCTGGTACGCACGGTCTTGGCGGTGGTGGCGGCGGTGGTCAAGGAGGATGGAATACCAACTCCTTGGGTGCCCGTGGTGGTTCTGGTGTTGTTATTCTGCGCTATCCAGACGTATATACCTTGACAGTTGCGGCAGGTCATACTGCTTCTACCACCACAAGCGGATCAACCAAGATCACTACTATTACTGCCGGTTCTGGCTCTGTTTCTTGGAGTTGACGATGTGGCATTATGCTTTACTTGACGAAAACAATGTTGTGACCGATATCATCACTGGTCAAAACCCCAATGTTGTCGTGGACGGTGTTGATAACTGGGAATCGTATTACGGTGAGTTTCACGGCTGTAGGGCTGTGGGGTCTGATTGCGACATGTTTGGTGGTCAACACTTGGATGGAGGTGTTCCATTCCGCAAAAACCATGCGTCTATCGGCGGCACCTATGATGAAAGCCGCGATGCTTTTATTCCGTCACAGCCATACCCGTCATGGGTGCTAGACGAAGATACCTGCTTGTGGAACGCTCCGGCCCCTAAACCAAATGACGGCAATGCGTATGGCTGGGACGAGGACACTGTTAGTTGGGTTCAGATCGACGAAGGTGATTGATAATGTGTTACTATAGTTCTGACACTGGAGGGTGTAATGGCAATTGATTTTCCGTCGTCCCCATCAGTAAATGACTCGTTTACCTCAGGGGGCAAAACTTGGGTATGGAACGGTACGTACTGGAAGTTGTACGGCTCTGTTCTGCGCGGCCTGAGTCTTGAGATCTCCGACACGCCCCCTGCTTCTCCTGTATCAGGAGATATGTGGTATGAGTCAGATACGGGGCGCACGTTCACGTATTATGACGGCGCATGGGTGGAGTTAGGTAACACCGCCGCTGTTACAGCGTTCTTGACCGACGCAGATGGAGATACCATCGTCCACGTCGAAGAGGGCACAGACGACGACACTATCCGCTTTGATACGGCAGGTAGTGAGCGTATGACCATTGACGCGAGTGGTGACGTCACCATTGGCGGCAACCTGGCAGTTGGCTCTAACACTGACGTCGAAGCCAGCATTGATGCAGTTGAAGCCGATGTTTCTAACATCAATGAACTTCAGCAGAACGAGCAGACTGGAACCACCTACACGCTGGTTCTTGCTGACGGTGGTAAGTTGGTGGAGATGAACAATGCTTCGGCAAATACGTTGACTGTTCCCCCGAACTCCTCAGTTGCTTTCCCTGTGGGTTCTCAGATTCTGGTTCTTCAGACTGGTGCTGGTCAGACGACGTTGGCCCCCGACACTGGCGTTACCATCAACTCTAAGGACGGTAATTTGAAGTTGTCGGATCAGTGGTGTGGCGTGACGTTGATCAAGCGTGCCACTGATGTGTGGGTGGCTATTGGCGATCTGAGCGCCTGAGGCTGACAACATGAAGTTGTCTACCTTCTCCGGGTTTATTAGCGCAGTAATCGCCGGTACCCGTGCGTTGTTTTTTGGCGGTTATACGGGGTCTGCTCGTAGCGATGTAATCGACTATGTCAACATTGAGACTCTGGGTAATGCCACCGATTTTGGTGATCTAACCGTTGCTCGTAACGGTGGTGCGGCTGGGGCTTCTTCAACTCGCGCTTTATTTGCTGGCGGTTACTCCACCTCCAGAGAAAACACTATTGACTATGTAACTATCGCCACGCTGGGTAATGCAACAGACTTCGGTAATCTGACACAGAACGCCTCCGGTCAGGCGGGTGCGTCTAACGAAACACGTTTCGTAATAGGCGGCGCAAACATTACGAGTGCGTACTACGCCTTTAGCAATCGCATCGAGTATGTGACTATTGCTTCCACGGGTAATGCTATAAACGTAGGAGGCTTGACAGTAACTAGGGCTGAGGCTGGTGGAGTTGAGTCACCTGTTCACGGTTTGTTTATGGGCGGTCAGTTCGTGAACTCAGCAGCGACCGTATTCAGCACATATAACACTATTGACTACGTTACATTTAGTTCTTTAGGTAACGCTCTGGATTTTGGTGATCTAACACAAGCACGTTTCGTTGGCGGTCCCGCATCTAACTCTGTCAGAGGTCTGTACGCTGGCGGTGTAAGCCGAGTTGGTACGACTAGTGCTACCGTCCTAAGAGACACCATTGACTACTTGACCCTTGCGGCTAGAGGCAACTCCGCAGATTTCGGTAATCTTAGTGTCGCTTCTAGCAGTAACGCTGGGGCGGCTTCTTCATCGAGGGCACTATTCACCCTCGGTTATCCCAATTCTTACGGCAGTAACACCATTGAATATGTTGAGATTGCCACTACCGGCAACACTGTTGATTTTGGTGATCTCACCATTGCTCGTAATGCTGACGGCACCTCTGGCGGTCACGGTGGGCTGATCTTAGTTCTGCCTACTGCTGACGGTACTCGTGCGCTGTTCGGTGGCGGTCTCGTTGATGGCGGTTCTGTCAGAACGCAGATCGACACGGTACTGATCGCTTCGACTGGGAACGCCACCGACTTCGGTGACCTGACGCAGGCTCGAACTTATCTCAACGGGTTGTCTTCCTCTACAAGAGGCGTGTTTACCGGCGGCAATATCGGAAGCAGCACCCGTGTCAACACGATGGATTATGTGACCATCGCTGAGGGTGGGACCGCCCTTGACTTCGGTGACCTGACGTTGGTTCACGACGATCATGGAACAGCATCTAATGAAACCCGAGGTCTGAACTTCGGTGGTCAAACTCCAACTGTTCTGACTAACGTGATTGACTACATCACGATTGCTACGACTGGTAATGCTACGGACTTCGGTGACCTAAGTTGGGGTGCGAGCCGTAACCCGATGGCGGTCCAGTCTCCCATCCACGGCATCGTTCACGGCGGTTCCATCGACCAAGACGGCATCTACTACGTTGCGTTTGCGTCGACCGGCAACACGGTGCAGTGGGGAACCCTGTATCAGACAAACTATTCGGTGAGCAACGGTGTGTCTAATGCCACCCGAGGCGTGTTCGCTGGTGGCGGCACCGTAGCGAATGTGATCCAAGCCATTACGCTGGCATCTGCCGGAAACTCGATAGACTTTGGTGACCTGACGGTGGCAAGAGCAAAGGCGGCTGGTGCCGCTTCTCCGACCCGTGGCCTGTTTGCTTCGGGTGAGGGCTACTACAACGTGATCGACTACATCGACATCGCCACATTCGGTAATGTTGCCGACTTCGGTGATCTCACGGAGACGATCTTGAAGCCGGGTGCCTGCTCTGACGGTCACGGTGGGCTTGGAGCGTCACCGTTGGAGTCAATCTCCAACATCGGCGTGTTCGACAACGGGGACTACATCGAATACCTGAACATCGCTTCGACCGGTAACTCGCTGAACTTCGGCAAGTTGAGTACCGCAAGGTCACGGATGGATGCTGTCGGTTCCACTACTCGGGCCGTGTTCGGTCCCGGCTTGGGGGACGATGTTACCATTGACTATCTGACGTTCACGACCGGTGGCGACGCTACTGACTTCGGTGATACAACGTCCGCTCGTTCAGCAATGGGCGGTTGTGGGAACTCTACCCGAGGACTGTTCGGCGGTGGCATCCCTAACTCGGACGTCATCGACTATGTGACCATCGCCACGACCGGCAACGCAACCGACTTCGGTGATCTGACGGTGAGCCGTGGTGATACGTCAGCAACATCCAACTCCACCCGAGGCTTGTTCTGCGGAGGTGCCACGACTCCCGGCCCGACAGTCCGAAACCAGATCGACTATGTGACCATCGCAACCACCGGAAACGCTACCGACTTTGGTGATCTCACGGTGGCTCGTCGTGATCTCGGTGCTTCTGCGTCCACTACTAGGGCTGTCATCGTCGGCGGTCGTGACGCTACGGCTTCCGGTTGGTACAACACGATGGATTACGTCACCATCGCTACGACAGGAAACGCTACGGACTTCGGTGACCTGACGGTTGCCCGAGGGAAATGTAAGTCTATGTCGAACACGACGAGAGGTATCTGTACCCCCGGCGAGGGTTACAACGTCATCGACTACTGGACGATCGCCACCACCGGGAACGCCACCGACTTTGGTGACGCATCGACCGCCTCCTATCACGGTGGCGCAACATCAAACTGTCATGGAGGACTGTCGTGACCGAACTAGCACTCACCGCATCGCAACTACCGGAACGGTACGAGCAGATGATCGACAAGGTGACCGAACTGCTCCCAAGGATCGACGCATCGAACGAGTCGTTCTACAAGTCGGACTCACAACTCAAGACCGTCTCGCTGAACGTCACCGACCTGACCGATGTTGGTGCGGCGAAGCATATCCTCGCCCGTATCGAACGGAAGCGGGAAGCGTTGAAGGAGTCCGAGTTGGGGTTGCGCCGTAAGCGGATCGAACTCGCTCAGAAACAAGACGAACTGGAATCAGCATCCGGGTACGCCGCCGAACTGTTAGAGATCGACATTCTGGAACTGTCGTCACAGATCGAATCGACGCAGAACTACCAGCGGGGTGCCGTCCGTGAGGTGACGTTCCTCGTTCACCAGTACGAAGCAATCTGCGACAAGTTAGGTGTCGAAGTCATCACCGAAGAAATGTACGAGGCGAACGAGTCGAAGGCTCAAGTGATGCGGGCGTTCTCGCAGGCGCTCGCCGCCGCCCGCTCACGGCAGGGCTTGATCGACGAAGGCAACTTCATCTTCTTCCAAGACCTCGGCATCAACGGTGCCGCCGCCCAACGGGAACTCATCACCTACCTCGAAATGGAACAGCAGATGCTCAACGAGGGCAAGGTGCCGACGTTCGAGGTTCAGTACGGCTGGCTGGATGCGGTCAGCGACAAGTTCGCCCCACAAGTCGCCTTGTACGCCGAGCATCGTGGACTCATCCCGCAAGTCGAAGCCGCCCTCGCACAACCGAAGGAATTAACAGTATGAAAGTAACAACGTATACCTTGAACGCCGACGGCACGATCCCCGGGTTCGTGACTAACGGCGGCTACTTCCCCGATGCCCGTGTCGGCGACTCTCCGCAAGACTGGACACTGGTCGGCGTCTGTGCTGATGACGCTCCCGGCGACGCGATGACCGAAGCCGAACTCGTCACCTACGTCGAAGCGTTCTCACCCGTGTTCACCAACGAGATTGACGGCACGGAGACTCCGGCGGCGGATGTTGTCGCCACATGGTGGGCAGTAAACGCCCAGTAATTGCTCCCGCGCTATCGCAATAAGAACAACCATCAGGGCGCGAACTCGCTCTAATTGGGCTCTCTCACTGTGATAGAATGTTGCTGTGTCGGGTGACCGACGAAGGACGAGACATGGCGGCATAAGATGACACTGTACACAGAAGACGGCGCGATTCTCTATTACGGAGAAGGTCTATACGGAGAAGGCTCGTACAACGATCCTGAAGGCCAAGACTTCGAAACCTCTGTAGTCAATAAGGCGCTAACACCGCTACCGCCGCCAGTCTTCTCAGGTCTCTTTCTACAGGAAGACGTTATTCTCGACACTTTAGTGTTGAACTCAATTGACTCAAATAATGTCATTTGGATCTGCACAGACATTGAAGGCTGGTGGGGTCTTCCAGACCCGGAGGTTCCAGACATTCCTCGCGGATGGGGAGACGGCTCTTATGAGGCAAACGGCCGCTGGGCCGCGCGACAGATAAATCTTACTGGAGTATTTTTTCCGCCAGGGCCGGAATACGTGTCTACGGCAAGAGACACCCTAATTCGTGCAGCGTCTCTCGCTCGGCAAGGCGCGTGGCTGAAGACAAATGAATCGCCGACAAGAGCGTCATTCGTGAGACTCAGCGGCAGACCTGAGATACAAACAGTGAACTCTCGAGGGAAGACGGAGTTCTCGATCGGTCTACGCGCGTCCGACCCGATCAAATACTCTTGGGATGACTCAGACGCACTTGGTTACAGCTCAGTCACTATTCCGTGTAAAAATACGTCAACGGCAGAGACTGGCGCCGCGACAATCACCAACCTCGGAAACACTAACGTTACGATGTTTCTTGAAATTGACGGCCCTGTAGTTGGAAACGCTACAATTAAAAACACTACAACAGACCAAACGCTTACAATCGTCGAGTCTGTTGCTTCCGGTGAGCTTCTCGAGATTGACACGTACAAGCACGAGGTCGCGCTTGACGGCGACGTTCTTGGCGCCCGCGTGTATCTCGACACTCTTACGGATTGGCTGGAGCTCACGCCAGGCAACAACTCGATAGTCTTTGAAGATCTTGGTGACGCAACATCGGACGCGGTACTCACTGTGTACTATCGCTCCGGTTGGATAGGCTAAACTACAATGACAACATTTGATCCAGCGCAGCCAGTGTACCGCTACTTTGTCGCGGACCTAATGACAAACTCGGTTCTTGCCGAGATACCTTTTACAGGCGTCACGTACGACAGAGCTCTTAAAGGCGCCGGAACATTTTCAGGGCAGGTCGCTGTTCTTGACGACACAGTAGCAGCAAACCTGTACGACTACACAGTCCCGGGAAAAACCTCGCTATACATTGTAAGAAACAATGTCTGCGTATGGGGAGGAATCATTTGGGGAAGATCGTACAGCATCACTGAAAAAGTTCTAAACGTCAGTGGGTCAGAGTTTACGAGCTACCTCTACCATCGCAACATTTGGAAGACGTACAGCCATGACTTTGCCGGAACCACTGTCGTTGATGTTCTTGGTAACGCAACAACTACGTTGACATTTGGTTCATTTAACTTTGTCCCTGGCTCAACAATCGCAGTCGAGTTCTACGAGGTTGGAAACTTTCAATACAGCGGCTACTACACAGTCCTTTCACTCGGGCTGTCGTCAACAACCGTGGCGGTTAGCATTCCAGGAATGCCTGCCGGGACGTATGACAACACGACGGTAAGAGTTCGCGTAGATACATATGACTACGTTCGGCAGCTACTCGATCAGATGAACATTGACTTCTCTGGCATACAATTTCCAAACGGAGAAATTGAGCCGACGCTTACTCTCGACTACGACATCACGACAAAGTCACTGACTTCTAATGTAGCGACATTGACGACGTCAACTGCACACAACATGATACCCGGTCAGTCAGTTCTGGTAAAGAACGTTGACTCGACGTTCGACGGCACGCACACGGTTGTATCAAAGACTGACACGACATTTTCGTACGCTAAGACAGCATCAAACGTTGGCAGCACCGCGGTTTCAGTTGTGTCAAGAACAGTGTCTCAAAAAGAGATGTCTGAAAACGTTGCCACTCTTACTACAAGTGTTGCTCACGGTTTTTCAGTCGGACAAACCGTTGACATTGAAAACGTCGATTCGCTTACCTCAGACTACGTAATATTCAACGGCACTCACACGATCACGAGTGTTCCATCCTCGACTACATTTACGTACTCGGTCTTTTCATTCGAACCGAACGTCGACGCGACCGCCGTGTCTGGAACCGCGACGTTGACGCCAAGAGCTCTTTCGAGCACATACGGACCGTATCCCGCGAATGCGGACATCGGAATCGAGTACTCGACCGCGGCGTACAGCGGCGTCAATGTTCCAAACGTCACCTACCGCGGCTACGAACTTCGCTCGATTGGTGAAGAACTCGACGAGTACTCAGACACTGTTGACGGCTTTGAGTATCGGATTGACTGCGAATACGATTCATTGACTGGCACGTTTACTCGAACGTTCGTGCTTCTTCCGATCAACTTCCCCAACCCGCCGCCTGCTGGAGAAGCCGCTCCTCTAAGTAGATACGGCGCTGATCAGTTCGTATTCGAGTATCCTGGAAACGTAAATGAAGTTTCTATCAGCGAATCTGCTGAAAACTCAGCGACTCGATTCTTTGTTGTTGGCAACATCGGCGATCTTGGCTCAGATGCGAGTCAACCATACGCCGTTGCCGCTGATACCGGGCTACTCGACGCTGGATGGCCACTGCTCGATATGGAGGAGACGCGTGGAGAAGCGTACGACGAAAACATTCTCTACAGCTACGCCTCGCGCTATTTGGCAGAGTTTCGTCCACCGCTCACCGACATGTCGATCACAGTCAACGGCTCACTCGACCCAACTGTTGGAACGTACTCTCCAGGAGACTGGTGCGCGCTCATTGTAGACGATCCGTTCATTCAACTTCGACTTTTGAGCAACCTTGAGCCGAGAGACGACATTATTGTTCGTAAGATCGAAGGTTTCTCAGTAACAGTGCCGGACGGCAACACGTTCCCTGAGACGGTGCAGCTACAACTTGTAGCCGAGTCGGAGGTAGATAAGATTGGCGAGTAATCTTAGAAGAAGCAAAAGAACGTTCGGTCAAAGATATCTAAGAACTGAGCAAAGAGCGTCTGCGTCCTCGCGCAACCCAGCGCCGCGAAGAATCGGTGCAAGAGTTATTACGACAAACAATATTGCACCGAGATCTGTGACTACGGTCGTGCTAGCAAACGACGTTGTTCAAGACATCGAGTACGCTCAGGCCGCTGCAAACGGTAAAAATACGATCTACTACAGCGCAACGGAGCCGTCTGGCGGCACGTACACTGAAGGCGATTTGTGGTTCGAGACAGACAACGACAACGCGCTAGCACGCTGGGACGGCGCAGCGTGGCAGTCGTTTGGTCTGGGCAACGCGGCGTTCTCAAACATTGACGCCGGTAAGATTACATCTGGCACGATCAGCACTGCTATTCTCTTCGCGGGAGAGCTCACCGCTGCTCGAGGAACGTTTGGTGGATTTATTTCCGCTGGAAACGTTCAAATTGGCGACGGCATCTACAGCAATGCAAATTATCGCGGAGTGACACTCGATTCTGGGAACTCGAACAACGCCTGGTACGTAGACACGTCGACTGGAAATGTGTACTTCAAGGTCGGTAGTGCAACTCAATATATGACGTGGAACGGCACTGCGCTGAACATCGTCGGTACCATCACTGGCTCAACAATTAGCGGTACTACTATCACCACGTCGACGTTTTCCGCAGGCAATCCAACTGGCGATGGCGTATCAATCACTGGCACTCAGGTGCTTATTAACACGACTGGCACTACCTCGAGCGCGTCTCTTAAGTTTAATACAAACGCAGGCTCTGGCACAAACTATATTACGGGGGATAAAGCATTAGAAATTACAACAGGCGGAAGCAGTAAAACTTTCATCAACATGGGTAACACAAGCGGCTCCGGCGTGGGCAGAGTATACGCTGGCGCATTGTACTTTGAGACGTACAATGCAGAGGTAACTAGGCTAACGGCTAGCGTTATAGGTCAAAATAGGCTTGGCAGTACTGTTCGAGTTAGCGATTACTACGGTGTAGATATTTCTCTTAGTGATGAACTTTATGCGGGAAGGGTTACGGTTACAGGTGCTTTGAATGTGTATGGCACGAAAAACTTTTCCATTCAGCACCCACTGGACGAAGATCGCTATCTAGTACACGCTGCTGTTGAGGGCCCTACTGCTGATCTTATATATCGAGGTACCTCTAGCCTTGAAAACGGTTTAGTTGAGGTAGAACTTCCAAGATATTTTGAGGCAGCGTCAAAATTAGAAGGTAGAACGGTGTTTATTACGCCAAAAATTGCAGATGACGGCTCTCAGTGCAACATGGCAGCTTCGTCTGTAGAAAATGGTAAGTTCACAGTTTCCACTCAAGGGTGCATTGATAGCTGTTCTCATCAGTTTGATTGGCTGGTACTTGCAATTCGTGGAGATGTTGAAACAGTCGTTGAGCCACTAAAGTCGGAGTACAATGTTAGAAAAGAAAAAGAAGTTCTGCCAGAGATAGATCCAAATCTCACAGCGGGCTAGTTGACTAAGTCGATTTTGACGTCAATTTGTACACGAGATAAAAAAGAACGGGATAGAATTTCACTACACGTAGTGAAAGAGAATTCAATGATACACATCAAAGACGGCGATAGAACTCTTCAGTTTAACGGAGAGCTACTGGGAAAATCATCATCGTGGCGAAGAGGATCTCTTCGCTGGATAGAATTCGAGCTTTACAAGACAGAAAATGGCTCGTATGTTCTATCAAGAGTCGGCGTGTCAGTAGTCTACCACGGCGCGGCCTGTCATCTTGTGAAGAGATACAATCTTCAAGATGCCCCAGTAGCGAATCTCCAAAGTAGAGAGAACATGGTCCCATGTGACTCATGCTCTCCATCATTCGCGGCAGAAATCGTGTTTCCGGAGAAGAATCGCCACTGGGCACAGGTAAGTGAGAATCCAGACGCCGTGCTCGAGGCGCTCTACAAATACGACGACAGCGGCGCACGCTACCTAACGCATGTAGCACAGCGGCTTCTCGAGGAGGCGTCAAACGCCGATCGAGGCATCTCAGACGTCTACAGAGTAGAGATCATTCCATAATCTTTCGCTCTGTCACGAGATTTTTCTCGTTTCCGTGTAGTATCGAAAAGACGGAGGGATGGAATGTTTATCGTCATCGAAGGCACTGACGCCTCGGGAAAGTCTACTCTTGTAGACGCTGTTGTCTCTGAACTCACCGGGCAGCGGTCAACTGCCGGCGCGATTCAGTACCACAAGGGCGCGCCGAAAGAGTTCACTCGCAAAGGCGTACTTTCAGAGTACGTAGAAGACATTCAAGACTTCAACTGGTTCTCAGCGACAGCAGTCGCTGATCGATGGCATTGGGGTGAGGTAACGTATGCTCCGATCAAGCGTCGTCATACTAACATTGACGGCTTTGGTCTACTTGGCGTTGCTGGCTGGCGATGGACCGAGATGTTTCTTCGCGCTCGCGGCATTACTCAGTTTTGGCTGTATCAGCCGCTTGAGATTATTCAGCAAAGAATTAGAGAACGCGGAGACGACTTTGTAGAAGAGCATGAGCTCGAGCATATTTTAAGTCTCTACTCTTATGCGTTCGACAACACCATGTCGTGCATTAAGTTGCAGCCGTCAAACGGCGGATTAGATCAAGTAGCAAACCTGGCGCGTGACGTCATCAGCTACGCTAAGACATTGCAATCTGAAGTTCAGCATCTAGAAAGATTTACTTGGTACATCGGACCTCCAAAGCCAAAGGCGCTTCTCGTCGGTGACGAAAGAAACGACGAGACTGACACGATGTTGCCTTTCAAGCCTTCCGGTGCAAATTCAGCAGACTATTTGTTGAACGCCCTACCGTGCGAAACCTGGCGCGACTACGGAATCATAAATTCTGCCGATGTCTATGGAGAAGACATCATACGACTATATGAAGCTCTTAATCGGCCAAAAGTTATAGCCCTTGGTCGCATGGCAGAAAAGCGTCTTCGTCAATGCTCACTCTACGAAAGTCTATACACAGTTCTTCCGCATCCTCAACATGTTAGACGATTTCACTACTCTGATCAAACAGAGTATGGTCGCGCAATTGATAGCTTCGCAAACGGAAACACACAGGAGTATGCGTCATGGGTTCTTCGCTGACAGCAATTCACATCGAAGACGGAGTAAACGGCTACGTTGATCTTGTTCATCACGTGCTTGAGCACGGCCGCGAGGTGTCCCCACGCGGTGTGAAGACAAGAGAAATTGAAGACGCAACTGTATTCATAGACAACGTGTACGACGCAATGCCGATGGGCGTTGGTCGAGGTGTCGTCCCGGGCATTGGCGCCGTTGAGGCGTGCCAACTCGTCGCCGGTAGGAGCACGCCACGGACAGTGATTGCTATAGGTCCGCAGTTTACGAATTACGCTGAGAACAACGGAGAATTTCACGGAGCGTACGGTCTACGTACAAATGGCCAGTACGCTCACGTTGTAGACAAAATCAAGAGTGACCCAGACACGCGGCAAGCAGTCGTGACGATCTGGAACCCTGAGTTTGACAACATGCCACAGAAGCGTGACTACCCATGCACAGTTCTTCATCAGTTTAGAGTTCGTGACGGCAAACTAAATATGAGTGTCTACATGCGCTCAAACGACGTGTGGCTTGGTGCAGCGTACGACTTTTTCCAGTTCACGCGGGTGCAGTTAGCGATCTGCTCGATACTTGGAATAGAGCCAGGCACGTATGCGCATCACGTTGGGTCGCTTCACATCTACGAGTCAAATATAGATGCGGTGACTAAGTTGCGTAAGACGAGCGCCCCTGTCGACCCAATTCCGTATTTTGCTGGCAACTCGTGGGCAGACGTCGCACTATCTGCGCAGAACTGTCTTCTCGCCGTTGACCCCGAAGCTTTGCACGTACCGGAGCTAAACGATACAGAGCTCTGGTACGTTAACGCAATGCGCTCCGCTATCGAGAGCAACGAGGCCAAACTCGGAAATGCCTAGTGATGAAAACGAAGAAGCTTTTGAGTATGCGTCTCCGATGCATGCCGCAGCGATTGGCATGCACGAGATGTACATCACGCTGAAGTCTGCCGGGTTTTCAAGAACTGAAGCTCTCGAGTTGATAGCAAGAATGCTTTCATACGGAGTCACAGAGACTCTAATAATTGAGAGCGAGCTTGGTGACGATGACGACGACGACGACTAACGCGCGGCCATCGTGGCAGTCGACATGGCTCACCGTTGCGACTGTTATTTCGCTGCGCTCACGGTGCTCAAGAGCGCAGATGGGCGCAGTTGTAGTGTCAAAAGACCAGCGTGTCTGCGCCACCGGCTATAACGGGCCGTCGGCGTCGTGGCCTGAAAGCGGCGACTGTATCGACTGGTGCCCAAGAGCGCGCGGCGAGTCACCACTAGACAACATCTATGACCAGTGCCCGTCAATTCACGCTGAAGCAAACGCGCTGCTGTACGTAGACAGATCAAGCGTTGAAGGCGGAACAATATACATCACAAGTCCGCCGTGTATGCAGTGCGCAAAGCTAATTACAAATTCCGGGTTGTTGCACGTCGTATGTTATATTGGCGAGCACGACATGCACCGCAATCCGTTGGATGTCGTCGAGTACATTAAAAAGTGTGGAATAAGCGTTACGCTTGTCGCGCACTCGGAGTGACGTATAGTGGCTGATCTTTCTCAAGTACAACTTCACCTTGTCAACAGCGTAGAGTCTGCGAATGACTTTCTTTCGTGGCTTAGCGAACGACGGCCACACAACGCCATCGCGATCGACACGGAGACGGGCGAGATACCTGGAAACCCGAGGCAGCATGCGCTGTCACCGTGGCACGGACGTCTTCGGCTAGTTCAGGTCGGTGATGGCATGCAGGGCTGGTCAATACCGTGGGACGAATGGTCGGGAGTGTTCTACCAGGCGATGGAGCGCTTTGACGGTCCGATCGTCTGCCACAACATCGCGTTCGAGGCACGCTGGTTTGAGACTCAGTCACGCTGGAAAATGCCATGGCATCGCGCGCATGACACGATGATTATGGCTCACATTGTCGACCCGCTTGGTTCAGGCGCACTGAAGCGTCTTGCCGCGCTGCACGTCGACGCGCGTGCAGTTGCATTACAAGACACTCTTGATCAAGAGCTATCAGCCAACGGTTGGACCTGGGGAACTGTTCCCACAAACTTTGAGCCGTACTGGTCGTATGGCGCGCTCGACTGCGTTCTTACAATGCGTCTCTGGGAAATGTTCTACGAAAAGTGCGGACCTAACGGCGCGTACCACAAACCGTATGAGCTCGAGATGGCGACTCGTAAGATCGTCACGAGAATGGAGATCAACGGCGCTCGAGTTGATCTTGACTACTCGCAGAGAAAGTACAACGAGCTTAGCTCATACACCGAGTCTGTAAAGAACTGGGCTAAGAATACGTACAACGGAACTTCTATAACGAGCAACATACAACTTGTTCGGCTGTTTGAGAGTCTTGGCGCTGAGATCACTGAGTTTACTCCGACCGGTCAGAAGTCTTGCACAAAGGATCAATTGAGGCTGCTAGCACAGAGCCCGATAGCGGAGGTCGCTAATCTCGCGGACACTGTTCTCAAGCAGCGTAAGGCCGACAAACTTGCTGGAACGTACTTTCTAAACTTTCTCACTGAGTCAATTGACGGCATTGTTCACCCGTCTGTGAAGACTCTTGGCGCTCGAACGAGCAGAATGTCGATCACAAATCCGGCGCTACAGACATTGCCGAAAGGCGATGACGTTGTTCGCCGAGCGTTCATCCCAAAAGACGATGACCACGTGATTATCACTTCTGACCTCGACCAGGTTGAGTTCAGAATGTTCGCGTCTCTATCTAAAGATCCAAATCTAATTACGCTGTTCAACAGGGCGGACGCAACTGGCTCTGACCCGTTCACGGAGATTGGCAGAGAGATCTACAACGATCCGACGATGCAGAAGTCCGATAAGCGCCGCGCGCTGATTAAAGGCACGGTGTACGGAAGACTCTATGGCGCCGGTGTCGCGAAGCAAGCCGTAACTGCCGGCGTTCCTGAGCCACAGATGCGACAAGTTTCTGATGCATTTGATCGCAGATTTCCGGGCATGTCGTACTTTCAAAAGCAGATCGAGGACGCCGGCATGCGAAGGTTGCAGAGCGAGGGCCAAGGCTACGTATATACGTGGACAGGAAGAAGACTGCCGTGCGACGAAGACAGAGTTTACACGCTTGTGAACTACCTCATTCAGGGTGGAGCGGCAGAGGTCTTCAAAGCAAATCTTGTCAAACTCGATCAAGCCGATTTGACTGAACTTCTCATCGTCCCGGTTCACGACGAAATAGTTCTACAGGCGCCACGAAAAGACGCAGACGAGATCAAGCAGATAGTGAAGCAATGCATGACCACGTCTGACGGCTGGGATGTGCCACTGACCGCTGACGTAGACGGCCCGCTAGAGACGTGGGGCGACAAGTACTAGTGAATAGGTACATGGAAAAAGCGATAGAGCTCGCTCACAGCAGCAAGTGCAGGCACAAGCACGGGTGCGTTGTAGTCAAAAACGGAAAGATCATTTCAAAAGCCACAAACAAAAAAGTCGGAGACCCGTCCGTGGAGTTTCGTCTCGCGCTTCACGCGGAGTTTGCGGCTGTTGTAGCGGCAGGAACGCACGCCGCGGGTTCAACAGTCTATGTAGCCAGAGTCCAAGCAGACGGCTCGACTGCGCTGTCTAAGCCTTGTAAGAAGTGTGAAAATATGATGAAAAGATCTGGAGTATCTAAGGTAGTGTGGACATGACAATTTATTTGTGCGTCGATCCAGGAAAAATGAGCGGTATAGCCGCCATAAGCTACGACCATCAAGAAGCGCCAGAGCTAGTCGCGTCAGGCGAGTACGACGCCAGAAACTATCATAAGCCGATCATAGAAACTATTGTAGCGTCTTATTACACTAAGACACCGATCAAGGTGATTTGTGAAAGGTTTACGATCAACGCGCAGACTGTTAAGAACTCTCAAGCGCCGTACAGTCTAGAGCAGATCGGAGTTCTCAAGCACTTGATGCTTGTAAATGGGCTTGAACCCGACGACATAGTGTTTCAGTCACCGTCAGACGCAAAGAGAATGTTTGACAACAGCGCACTGAAAAAGTTAGACTTTTGGCACAAAGGTGGAGACGGCCATGCGCTTGACGCGATACGTCACGGTTTGTTGGCAGTCACAAAGGATGGCTGGGTGCCTCGTGCTTTGTTACAATAGATACTGAAGAAAAAACTTCAACATGTGCATACTTTGCACTGTAATATGTGATACAGTGATGATTACTCAACGACGACAAGAGGTTTTTAGTGGCAGTTCAGGTAGAACTAAGTCAAGACGGCTCCTCAATTCACATTCATGCTGAGTGGCGATACAAAGAGCTATGTAAGAGCATCCCCGGCGCGTCGTGGGCTGCAAAAGATGGTGTTTGGAAGGTTCCTACAAGTTGGGCCTCGTGCTTGGCACTGCGATCTGTCTTTCGCGAAGAACTTGAGATCGGTAGCAGACTAACAGACTGGGCAGTCAATGAGCGCACGTCACGAGTAGACCCGTGTAATTCACTCCGTGAGCTCGAGGCACTTCCAGACGGCGACGGCTACAATGAAGATCTGTTCCCGCACCAGCGCGCTGGAGTCGAGTTTCTCGCTGCTGCACGTCGCGCGCTTCTCGCCGATGAGCCGGGGCTAGGAAAAACAGCACAGGCTATTCGAGGATTAAAGAAAATCCAAGATCTCGGTGATGAGGTATTCCCGGCTCTCATCGTTTGCCCGAACACCGTCAAGAAAACTTGGAAACGCGAGTTTTCTCTTTGGTGGCCAGAGGTAAACGTTCAGGTTATCGCCGGGTCTGCGGCTCAGAGACGCAAGCAGTTTGAAGAAGAAGCAGACGTCTACGTGATCAACTGGGAATCTCTTCGAGCGCACTCAAGGCTTGCGCCATACGGGTCTGTTGCGCTTGCTCGATGCGTTGAGTGCGGGGGTCACGACGACAAAGTCAGTGAGACTCGTTGCGAGGTCCACCAACGTGAGCTAAATCAGATTGATTTCAAGGCGGTTGTAGCCGACGAGATCCACAGATCGAAGGACCCAAAGAGCAAGCAGACGCGTGCGCTATGGTCTGCGACTGGCGAGGCCGACATTAGATTCGCGATGACTGGCACTCCAATCGCTAATGACGTTCTTGATTTTTGGCCGATTCTGCATTGGATTTCCCCCGAGGAGTGGCCGAGCAAGACTAGGTGGATCGACAGAATGGTCGACATCATGCTCAACGCATTTGGTGGCATGATGGTTCTTGGCGTAAAGCCGCACATGCGCGATGAGTTCTACGCCGCAATCAACCCGAGGATGCGTAGGATGCTTAAAGAGCGCGTGCTCCCATGGCTCCCGCCCGTAATCATGGACAGACGCGATGTCGAGATGTCGGCTAAGCAACGAAAAGCGTACACTCAGATGCAGGAAGTAATGATCGCCGAACTGGAGCACGGCGATGCTATTACTGCGCCAAGTCCGTTGACACAGACACTTCGTCTACTTCAATTTGCAAGCTCTTTTGCGGAGATAGACGTAGACGAAATGACTGGAGAAATCCAAGTAAAGCTCGCTGAGCCATCGTGCAAGGTCGACGCGTTGATGGACGATATACAGAACGGAGACTTTGGAGATGACTCAGTTGCCGTCTGCGCTGTTTCTAGGCAGCTAATTGAACTGCTGAGCGCGCGCCTAGAAAAAGCCAAAATTCCTCACGGGCTAATCACAGGCGCACAGGACGAAGACGAGCGTCAGCAGGCAATTGATGATTTCCAAGAAGGAAGAATCAAGTGGATTCTCTTCACCGCGCAGGCGGGTGGCGTTGGAGTGACGTTGACTGCTGCTCGGCGGCTTATCATGCTTCAGCGCCCGTGGTCACTTGTCGACTACAAACAGGCACTAGACAGAGTTCATCGCATCGGGTCAGAGATTCACGACTCTATTTTGATCACGGACTACGTTACCGAGGGCACTATTGAGGAGAGAGTCATTGACGTGCTGGACGTAAAATCTGAGAACTTTGAAGAAGTCGTTCAAGATAAAGCAAAGCTTCTCAAGATGCTAAAGGGAGAGTGACATGACAGTTCTAGAGACTCCGGTAGAAATCAAGCCAATACGCATATCCAACTCCGAGATTCAAACGTTTAAAGACTGTAGAAGAAAGTGGTGGCTAAGCTACTATAGAAGACTTCAGCCACGTGCACAAAAATACACTGGCCCACTGGCGCTCGGCACCAGGGTCCATGCGGCTCTAGACGAGTACTACTCGCAAGGAGTACCGCTTCTTGAGTCGTACGCAAAGTACGTCGAGATCGACAAGCAAGCGCTCATTGACTCGTTTAGGGACACAGTTGAACTTGACACTGAAGCCGAACTCGGCAGAATCATGCTTGAGGGCTACCTCGAGTGGGTAGAGGAAAACGGAATTGACGCAGAACTAGAGATGATCTCGACTGAGGAGATCATCAGCATGCCACTCTTCGATGGCAGAGTCGAGTTGCAGGGAAAACTTGACATGCGAGTCCGCAGAAAGGCGGACGGTGTTCGACTGTTTAGAGACTTCAAGACAGTCGGTGGCTCGTTTGCAGAGTTCGCCAGTCTTGCTCACATGAATGAGCAGATTCTTACGTACATGCTTCTTGAAGCGTATCAGAACAAAGATGGCGAGCGCTGCGACGGTGGCATCTTTACGATGCTCAAGAAGGTGAAAAGAACTGCTAATGCAAAGCCTCCGTTCTACGATCAGATAGAGGTTCGGCATAATCAGTTTACGCTAAGAACTTTTTGGAATCGCATACACGGAGTAATTCAAGACATGCTTCGAGTACGTGACGCTCTTGACGAAGGCTCTGACCCGCACTACGTTGCGTACCCGAGCCCCAGCCGAGATTGCAAGTGGAAATGTCAGTTTTTCGCTGTGTGCCCGCTGTTTGACGACGGTAGCGCAGCAGAGCAAGCACTTGAGGAGCTTTTCATTACAGATGACCCGTACAGCTATTATCAGACAAATGAGCCGAAAGGTAACTAACACATGAGTGGTATTCAACGGTCGTTGACCATTATGGTCTACGGCGAGTCAAAGGTCGGAAAGTCGACATTCGCAGTGACAGCACCGTACCCGCGTCTCATGCTCGACGTGGAGGGCGGACACAGATTCCTCCCGATCAACGTAAAGTACTGGGACCCGATGCGCGAGGAGCCTCCTGTAGCAGATGGAAGCTGGGACACGTGCGTTGTCAACGTGACCGAGTACGACACTGTTCTCAAGGCGTACCAGTGGCTGCAGCTCGGTAAGCATCAGTTCAAGTCGCTGATCATCGACTCGATCTCAGAGCTCCAGGTAAAGTGCGTCGACAGCATTGCTGGAAAGAATCAAATGCAGATGCAACAGTGGGGCGAGCTTCTTCGTCACATGGGCGGTCTGCTTCGAGATCTCCGCGATCTTACGATGCACCCAGTCGCGCCTCTGGAGGCGATCGTACTTACCGCGATGGCAAGAATGGGTCAAGACGGTCGCTATCGTCCGTACCTCCAGGGGCAGCTTGCCATTCAGGCACCGTACTTCTACGACATTCTCGGCGCGGTTACCGTCGAGACATTCCCAAATCCTGACCCAACGCAGCCGCCAATCAAGGCGCGTCAAATGTACGTCGAGCGTACTAGCGACTACGAGGCAGGCGAGCGTGTTCAGGGACGACTTGGTAAAGTCGTCGATCAACAGAATCTCAGCGTCGAGTCGATGCTGGACATTGTCTTCGGCCCTCGGCCGAGTGAAAGCTAACAACAACAACAACACCAAAGGATAGGTGATAGACATGACTAGCCTCAACTGGGGTGACCTCATCAGCGAAGCAGGGGATGTTGGCTACGAGCCACTTCCCGACGGCGACTACGATCTCAAGATCGTGGAGGCAAACGCCAAGGTGACTCAGACTGGAAAGACGATGTTCGCAGTCAAGGCGCAGGTTACGACTGGCGCCCACGCGAAGCGTCTCGTCTGGGACAATCTCGTCGTTTCGACCGACAACCCGAACGCTCTCGCGATCTTCTTCAGGAAGATGGGAGCTCTCGGTCTCGGTCGTGACTTCTTCTCAACCAACCCGAGCAACGCTCAGATCGAGCAGGCGCTTGTAGATCGCCCGTTCCGCGGGCAGGTTGGCAGCCGCACTTGGCAGGGCCAGAAGAAGAACGAGATCAAGGCGTACTACTCGGCCAATCCGGCGAACGCCGTTGCCGCGTCTGCCCCTCCCGCCGCAGCTGCGGCCCCTCCCGCTGCTGCGCCAGCGCCGCCCACGGCGCCGGCTCCGGCTCCGGCCGCGCCGGTCGCTGCGCCAGAGGCCGCGCCTGTTGCGGAAGCAGCGCCCGCTGCTGCTGAGGCAGCCCCCTCAGCGCCGCCTGCTGCGCCGTTCTGATAGCTGTAGGTGAGTCGCCCGCTCCGTCTTCAGGGGCGGGCGGCTAGCCTGCAATTTCTTTTCTAAGGACACAAATGCGTATTCTAATGACAGGTTTTACCGCTCTGCAAATAAACACAGAGCGTAGAACGATCAAGAAGATCGACGTGCCAGCGTCTATTGCCGAAGCACTCGAGTCTCGAGGGCACTCTGTCGACTGGAGAAGAGTGACTCCCGGGGAAGATCTCTCATCATACGACGTCGCCTGGGTAAACCTTGCGCCGCTAAACTCGCTGAACGGTCGCCAGGGCGCGATGGGTGCGCTGTACACGCTCTCCTCTGGTCTGCCCGCCGTTGGATTCTTCGATGACTGGCAATTCGCCGCAGTGTTTAACGCGTCACGAGCGTTGAAGCGACATCCAGAGCTTCTGTATAAGTATCTATTGTCTGGGCCGAGAGGCGATGAGCCGGCGACGTACTACTCGTATGATGACGCGAAGGCAGCACTTGATCGCGTCGCGGCGAAGAACCCTGAGGACGCAGCGAAATGCGGTCTTGGGCGGTACTTCTTCAATGACACTGACGAGAACATCAAGCTTTACGAAAACCAACTTGTCGCTGCTGGAGAGTCTATGCTCGCTGAGCGCTGGGCAGCAGGCCTTGTTCCGGCGTGCCCAATGTACGCGTTTGGTGATAGGCAGCTCGTAAGAAAGCGAATGCCTAAGGAAATGAATGGCATAGAAGCGCTCGACCCGAGCTCGACTATCTATAACATCCTAGCGAGCAGCGAGCCGCTGCCACCGGAGAGCAAGCAGAGATCGTGGGTTCTCGGCGCGCTGATGCCGCACGATACGTGGCTAGAAAAGAAGAAGCCCGAGTGGCCGGTAGAAATCATCGGAAGCAGAAAGCTTATTAAGAAGTTCGGCGGGCAGCGTCTTGACACGGAAGAAGACGTTCTAGCGTTCTACAACAATCACTGGGGGATTCTGTCTCCGCCGTATCCACACGCTGGCAGCGGTTGGTGGAGAAGCAGATTTATGTACGCCGCTCGAGTTAGGTCTATTCTTGTAGTAGATAAAGGCGAAGGCGACCCTATCGGTGACGCGTACAAAATCACAATCAAACAAGTCGAGAGTATGAGCGACGCTGAGCTCGAGGAAACTGCCAGAGCGCAGGCCGAGTCTCTTCGCCCGTACATGCCAAGCTACGATTCTTTTGTAGATCACTGCGAAAGAATTGTTCTTAGGGCGATCAACGAAGACAAAGGTTTGAAGATACACCCAGACGGAAGTAGATGATGAAAAACATCGCGGTGACTGGGATGACAGCATCTCAGTACTCAAGATCGCGCAATTCATCGTCACTAAGCTTTGTCGCCTGTCTAAGCGACGCTGCTACCATGTATGGAGACGACGTCCGTGTTTCGTGGATAAAGCCGTCTGTCTCTCACGCGCAAAGCGACTTTGAAGAATACGATGCGATACTTGTCGGTCTTTCTCCTCTTCTAAGTCTTGCTTCTCACTGCGCGTACGGCGTTCTTAATGTCGTCGGCATGCTAAAGGGCGATCAACGACTGCACTTCTATATTGACGCTCCTGACCCGGCAAAGATACGTCAAAGTCTGAGCGCGATTGTAAAGACGCCAGAGTCGTTGAAAAAGCCGATCTATAAGAATAGAAACGAGTACTCTAAAGTTTCTGGCTCAAGTGAGATTGTAGACAGGCTCGCTGAGTCTGCTGAGTATCTGTATTCAGACAAAAACTACAGAGTGCTGTACCCAGCGTTCTCGTTCACAGACGACGTTCACGTATCAAGAAAGTTGTTCGGGGAGGACTCGCTGAGAATGGTTCCGTTCAACTTCGATGCTCTATACACGAGGCAGGAAGTTGACGCAGTAATTTCAGCGGAGAAAAGCAAGCTATGGCTTGTAGAAAATCACAAGACGCGCTGGTTTGAGAGAATGAAAAATCTTCTTTCATATGACTGGGAACCGGTCAAAATTAAAAGAATGCAGCCGGACACCGTGTCACTAGACAGAATTTGCAGATCCACGGGAACAATCATATGCCCGCAAAACGACTCAATTACGTGGTGGACGTACAGATTAGTGCAATCTTTAGCAGCTCTAGTCCCGGTTTGTACAGAATGGCGAGATACAATCTCTATCGGGCAGTCATGGTCTGCCATACCGCAGGCCGTCGAGTCGATGAGCATAGCGGAGAGATACTCTCTAGCATTAGAACAACTGGAGCAATACTCTCTATCTATTAGAGACGCAGAGACAGAGACATCTAGACTATTTAAGGAGCTTTCACTCTAATGAACATTCTATTTAATCAGTGGCTTGAAAAGACAAAGAAGCTTCAATCAGAAGTCTACGGTGTAGATTACTCCGTGTTTCATAGCGACAGCCCAGAAGATCTTCGAGCGCTTATCGAGTACATCCGCTGGAACATGCTTGCTATTGATGACGAGCTCTCGGAGGTTCGCAAGGCGATTTCTTGGAAGCCTTGGCAGCACGACGAGCCGTACGCTGATCGCCGCGAGATTCTCAAGGAATGCGTAGACGTTCTTCATTTTGTCGCTAACATTCTCTGCGCCGCTGGTGCACTTGATGAAGATCTTGATTCTGAGTACATCGCAAAGATGCAAATCAACGCGAATAGACAGAAGGCCGGGTACAGAGTTCTTGATGACGGCATGAAGTGCAAACTGTGCGCGCGTGCCTTAGACGACTACGACACCTCCTCGTGTAAGGAAGACGGGTGCCCGCAGCGTCATGGAGTCGTCTGAGTTCGCGTGGGTTGATGTTTCAGCCCAGACAATCAAGCAAGGTGACGTACTGCGAGTAAAGCTCGATGCGTACACGACTTCTGCTGGAAAAATGCACAACGGGCGGCTAGTTCGAGTAAGAGAAGTAAAAGACGGAGACGTAAGAGTACACACTATTGACTTAAAGACACCACATATCAACGACGCGAGGCACGCGCCTCATCGTCTTGAACGGAAGGTAAGCGTTTTATGAGAGCAATAGTAAGATTTACAGCCGTCGGTAGTGACATCGAAGAGCTGCTATCAAAACTTAGAGAAGAATGGGCGTCGCTGTCAAATGGAAAAGACTTCCCAAGAGACAGCTCGATTGACATAGACAAGTTAGAAGAAACTGACGAAAAATACAGGGCCGTGTGCACCGCTCGAGTTAATATAGAAACCTGAGGAAAATGACAAAAAAGATTGAAACCACGAGCGAGTCTCCAAGAGAGAAGATGCTTTCGGAGGCAGCAAAAATTATCTCTGGAGAGCGTGATCTTCAGTACGGCGGACCGGAAGACAATTTCCAAAGAATCGCGTCGCTATGGTCAGTCATTTTTGACAGAGACTTCAGCAAAGAAGATGTCGCAATGGCAATGATCGCAGTAAAACTCGCGCGATTTTCTTCCAACTACGGATTTCAACCAGACACCTGGACGGACATCGCGGGGTACGCGGCGTGCGGTTACGAGGTCGGGTTGATCGACTCAGGAGAGTGACATGAGCACGAAAAAGTTTATCGACTGCAACGGCCTCGCTGGCTTCATGAGCCTTGGCTTTGTAAACTCCGGAATGGAGATGCTGGCAAGGACTGGGACGTTGAACTTCGGTAATCCAGTTGCAGAAGTGAATAGACATCATCTCGGCAACTCGTGGAACTCGTCATTCTCCGATGATCCGAGCGACTGGCCTGATATGGAAGCAGACATTGTTCTCGGCTGCCCGCCGTGCTCTGGATGGTCTCTATGGTCTGGCCCGGCAAACCGCGGGCCTGATGCTAAGGCTCACGAGCATACTCGCGCGTTCATGAGATACGCAGCTCGCATCAAGCCGAAGATGATTGTCTTTGAATGTGTGCAGCAAGCGTACACTCAAGGACGACCAATGATGAATCAGTATCGTCAAATGGTAGAGGATCTCTCAGGCAAGCAGTACGATCTCTATCACGTCAAGCACAACAATCTCCAGGTCGGCGGATTCTCATATCGCATGCGGTACTTCTGGGTTGCTGTTGAAAAAGGCATGCCGTTTGGCGCTCACGCTGAGACGCCTAGCGAGATGCCTAGAATGATAGACGTAATTGGTGACCTCGAGCACTGCGAGATCACGTGGGACCGACAGGCGTACTCCAACGACGGGTCGAAGTACGTTGCCGATCTCAGAAACCAAGACGGTACTGTTGACGGTCACATGAACAAGACAAATCTCGAGTCGCAGAGAATTCAAGAAATCTTTGACATCATCGGCAACGATGGTTGGAAGCCGATGAAGCAGATGAACGAGGCTCTTAAGCTCGCCGTCGAGATGAACGGAGGGTACTTTCCACAGAGCTGGAGCAACAAAGAAGACAAGATTCGCGCCAATGACTTCTACATGGGGTTCTCACTCCCAGCAAGATGGGACGCTGAATCTTTCTGCCACGTGCTCACCGGTAGCGCGCTCGATCACGTCGTGCACCCAACGCAGCCGAGAAGAATCACTCACAGGGAGGCGGCAAGAATTCAAGGCCTTCCCGATGATTGGGAAATCGTCGCCGCGAAGGACTACACCCCGCAGAGCGCGACTTGGGGCAAGGCAGTGGCGGTGCAGGCGGCTAACTGGATCGGAGAGGCCTGCTCAGCGGCCTTAGACGGCCAGCCAAACGGTCCACAGGGTGAATTGATTGGTGATCGCGAATACCTTCTCGACACTGACAAGGGCTTTAGTAGAAACTTCGTCAAGAAGAACTTCTACCAGCGAGAAGACTAAGTCGTTCTAAAGAAAGCGCCATTTGATATAGTGGCGGCAGACAGTAGCTGTCAACTAATACGGAGCGACGCATGCAATCATTTCTAGTCTCGACTGACTCGTTTGAGACAACAGCAAAAGTACTAGACAACAAGCGCCTGCATAAGCAGACTCTTGAGGCATGGCAGTGCTTGCTAACAATCTCTGGCCTAGACCCAGAGGGCAACGACCGAAACCCTAAGGGCTGGGTGAATCACCCAGTTGTAAAAATGTGGCGCGGCTACGAGACAGTGTTTGTCTCATACATCTCGGCTACGTACTTCGAGTGGCGATCGCGCGGGTACAAATCAACTCTTCTTGAGAAAACGTACAGAACGTACGATCTAGCAGTCTCACTAGGCCGTGTCTCTTCCGAGTATCGACTCCCACCATGGATGCAAGACTCTACGTACTTTAGCAGCCTATGTTCTACTCATCGGACCGCACTCCTGTGCAAGAACTACGAGTGGTACCATCAGTTCGGCTGGCCAGAGGACTCGGGGACTGCACCAGAGACGTACGAGTACTTGTGGCCTCATCAAGACGGCTACGTCATCGCCGGCTAATCGGCTGAGATGGCCCTAGAGTTCCGCACAATAAACTCTACGATATTGCTCCGATAAGCAATGGTCATAGTATAGAATTATTCGGTATGAATGATTCACGCCCGGGCGAGACTCTATGGTCTGAGTGGTTAGGTGAAGACTACTCTTTATTCTCGAGCGGCGGAATTGTCTACTACACTATCGAGCACGTGGACATCGAGAATGAAGTTGTAAAGCGCGCTTTGGCATCGTCTCTTCAAAGAGATGGAGTAGCTCTCTCCTTAGGTGAAGGCTACAAATTTGTCGAGTCAGGTGTGCCGACACATGGATACGTCGGATACACAGACGGAGACGACGAGCCAACAGTTTGCGATTCCGACGGAGAGACATACTACGGTGACGAAATCGACGAGGTGCTAGAAGCTACCTGGGTCGAAATCGATGCCTAGCGGTCTAAGTAGATTCGACTGGCAAGACAACGCAGAGTGTAAGAAGCCAGAGAATAAGCATCTTGCCCCCAACTTCTTTTCTGCCGAGCTCAGGGACAGATACGACGCTAAGAATCTTTGCTACTCGTGTCCCGTAAGAAAAGACTGCCTCAAGTACGCTCTTGAAGAAAAAGAACTTTGGGGCGTGTGGGGTGGCAAGGACGAGTCTGAAATACGAAGAGCGTTGTCAGTTTCTCACGAGGGCAAGGAAATACGACGAACAAGATTCCCGAATTGCCCATATTGCGGAGCCCGTCCGGTCAAGCTTCAAGTTCTTGTGCGCCCATCACCTGAAGGCGGACGTTGGCCGACAATGCGATTAGTAAATTGCACAGAGTGCGACTTCACCTGGAGAAGTAGAACAAGCGCAAACGCTGTAAGCGCATATCATTCAGCGCGAGAGAAGTCTAAAAAGAAGGCCGAGTCTTCAAAAAAGAGAAAGCCTAAGAAGACGTAAGTCAGTCGTGGCTGTGATCTCTTGCCGCAGCAAGAGACTGAGAAAGCGACGACACAGTCGCTTCTAGCATCGCAATCTTCTGCGCCTGCTGCGCGATCTGCGCGGTGAGACTGTTAATCACCTGCTGGACATCAAGTTGCATGTCTGGGTTTTCCATTACGTGTACCTCTGTCTTTTTACGAAGTCAATCAGCTCTTGATCGACCGCTACGTGATTCGGGGATAATTTTATACCGAGATCGCTAGGAAAGTTTAGACCAACGTTAGTTTGAGCCGGAACCGCTAAGATTCTTCCCGCGGTCTCGCAAATAAAGCACGACTCGTCATCTACCCAACTTACACCGCAGTCTGAGCAACAGTAAAGTGTAGAGTTCTTGTCTAGTGCTGAGAAGACAATGTCAGACGCGAAGTCTTCTACCTTCATGCGCGATATTCTAACTACCGAGCTTCCTTAGCACTGAACGAAGCGGCAGTATTGGCAAAGAACTGATTCATAGTGTTCGCGCTTCCGCCAAGAACAGTGGCAGTGTTGTTGATGAATCGGTACATCACAGAAGTGCCAGATGACGCGCCGTGAGTGTCGACAACTCTAACAAAAATTGGCGCGTACTGTTGCTGAAGAGTTCCGCCAGAGTTTTCTTCAGTAGCGCCAACTTGAACGCTCTGAACGTCTGTCCATGAGCTTCCGCCGTTAGTGCTTCTTTGTAGAAGCAAATACGGCTCTTCGTCTGTCGCAGTCACAGACTGAAAGACTCCACCCAGTTCTACAACGTTCTTCGTAAATCCACTAGTTACGGTCACTGTCACAGACGCAGCGGATCCGTTAGCATCCTGTATTGGCGAACCGTCCGTGATAGAAGCGTTTGCGTTAGACCCAGCGGCAGTGAGGTTGACGTCTGCCGTGTCTCCTTCGTATGTTGATAACGGGCTCGGTGAAAAGTTTGATCCGTCATAAACTAAGAAGTCTCCGGCTGCCGGTGGGGAAAATCCCATTGACACATCTGAAAGAGTGTCAAGATCGATTGGCCTGTTGATCCAATCTGCTCCGTCAAAGTACAGATGATCTCCAGATGTAGGAGTGACTACTGTAAAGTCAGTGTCGCTAAGATCACCTAACGCGTGATTGGCGATGCTACTGACAGTCCCAGTGAATGTCGCATCGGTGCCGTCAGTGCCATTGTCGAGAATCTTAGACGTTCCGTTTCCAGCATAGATGTCGCCAGTGACACTGCCTGTAACGTCACCAGTGACATTTCCAGAGAGACTGGCAGTAACACTATTGAACGTGACGTTGTCCGTGGTCCCGACGGCTTGGCCAATAGCGATTGACGGTATCGACCCTTCTCCAATTGTCCCGCTTAGAATTACACCGGTGCCAGCAGTCAATGACTCGACATAGTCGCCTGTGGTGTCAGTGCCGAGCGCAACTGCGCCGCTTTGCACAGTTGTTGAAACAGTTATCGTTCCATTAGCAAGATCAGTAAGCGTCGCGCTTGCTGAACCTGCCACGTCTCCAGTGAGGGTTACGGTGATCTCAGGGTCCGGCTTGTTGAGAACATTTGACCAGTCGACCTGCGCGTCGATCTCTCCGATTGTACCTGAGAACACCTCAGAGCTATTCGTCGCGTCTGGGACGAACGTGAATTTGCCGGTGGAATCGTCAAAGCCAAAGAAGCCGACTTTTGCTGCTGCACCATTATGCCAGCGGAACTCGACACCGCGATCTTTGTTGTCGTCAGACGCTGGAGCAGTGTCTCCACCAAGAGTGAAGATCGGATCATCAACAGTAACAGTCGTCGAGTTTGTTGTCGTTGTTGTGCCGTTGACGGTTAAGTTCCCTGTCACCGTAAGGTTACCGCCAATTGATCCGGCGCCGCTCACAGTCAACGAAGTGAGCGTCCCGACGGACGTAAGACTTGAGCCAAGAACGGTTGAGGCAAGAGAATACGACGGCGAAGAGTACGTAAATCTCTCGTCAATTGCTTGAATAGCAGTATTTAACGTAGAACCCCAGCCGGTGTCTCCGTTTTCTGGGAGCGGCGTCGCTCCATCAATTAAATATGTAGCCATGTCGTCTCCGTTCTCAGACCTTATTCATAATATCTTAGACAAACGCGCCTTTGCGTAGTTGAAATGCTAGTTGACGTGAAACCATCGCCGCGAGTTCTGCTTCATCCATGCCAGCAGACGGGTATACGTTCAGCGTAATTCCGCCGCCAGAGAGCTGCTGAATGATTGCGCGATCTCGAGTCGACAAACCCTGCTCGTCGAGCGGCTCAACGCGCTCTCTACGACCACCTTCACCGATCACAGCGAGCATTCCGCCGGACACCGCTGGGACAATTCCACCCTCAGCAAGGCCGCCGGCAAACGCTCGCATGTTCGCAGCAAGAGCCGCGCGATCTCGTCCCGCCGATATCTGCACGGCTTGGAACAACGATGTGTTGTCGCCGACCGTTGTTGCGTTCTCGAACGTCGGGATTTTGGGGACCGAGATGCTTCTTCCGCCAATAACGGGAATCCAGTCCGGGGCAGTCCAACTTAGCTTACCAGCAGTATTATTCCAAATGTTTGCAACGAAGTTAAATGCCGTTTTGAACGCTCCAGTAATTGCCCCAGCAACTCCAGAAATAAAGCTACCAACCTTTTGGAAGCCGAGACCGATTCCGTTAAGAACGCCTTCTACGACGTCAGAAACCACACTAAACGCGGTGCTAAAGATATTTCCGATCCCAGAGATAACGCCTGTGATAAAGCCCCACGCCTTTGAGAACGCTGTCTTGATCCCTTCCCAAACTCCTCCGATAAAGTCTCCGATACCAGAGAAGATCGCGCGAATGTCGACACCGAAGATGTCTTCTACCCAGTCGAGAATCTTACCGAAGATCTCCTTAAGAAAGTCCCACGCGAACTGAATCGCAGTCGAGATCGCGCCCTTGATCTTTTCCCACGCTTTTCCGAAGTGTTCGCTGACGCCGTCCATGTCGCCTTTGAACAGCGCAAAGATTCCTTGCACGAACTCCCAGACGCCCTGGAACACTTGAATGATTGACGAAACTATCCCGATGAAGTAAGAGATCGCTATAGCGGCAACGTCAATTGCCTCAACAAGAAGAAATTGAATCAACGGGATAATGTACGTCCCCATGAAGTCGCCAACCTGGCCCATCCAATAGTTGAGCGACTCCCAGGCTCCGTTCATACCGCCAAACGGCTCGAGCGCTGCATCGATAGCTTCTTTAATGGTGTAAAAGGCGTTAGTTAGTGCTACGAACACTCCGGAGACAAGATCCATTACGGCAGTTCTAAACGTCTCGCTGTTCTGCCACATCAAAACCAACGCGCCGATGACAGCGCCGATAGCTGCTACCGCTCCGCCGCCAGAGAGAAGAACTCTAAATAGCGAGGTCCCTTTGGCTGCTAACAGCTCGCTAAGCGCATGGATGCCGCCACGAAACTTCTTCACTACATCGAACGCTTTAATGAAGTATCCAGCGAACACCTTGCCAAAGAACCCACTGACCTTTAGCATGAGTTGTACGCCTTTTGCAGCACCCAAGAACGCGGCTGTCATGAGGAATATCTCACGCACTGTTTCATTTGCAAGAGCCTTGTTTAGATACTCAAGGCCTGTTGTAAGAACACCAAAGAAGTTCTCAATTGACTCGGACTCGGTGAAGTACGCTAGTGTTTCACCAAGCGTTAACATGAACTCTGCAACGGCAGGTCCGGTGCTTGTTAGCGTATCAAATGCCCCCTCGAGCATCTGCAACCCGCCGCCCTGATTGAGGGTGTCAAAGAATCCCTTGATTCCCGGGTTGTTGCCGAGACGAATAAATACTCCTGTAAGTCCAGCAAGAAATCGCGATATTGACGCAAAGTTTTCTGCGATTTCAATGAAGAACGTCTCCAGTCGGCCGTCCTCGAGTGCCTCTTCAGTGAACGTTGCCCAGCGCTCTGTTGCCTCCTGGAACAGATCTAAAAGATTCTGACCGCCGCTACCCGGACCGGCTGCAGCCGCTCCGAGATTCATAAGAGCATCACCGATGTTACTAAAGATCTCACCGAGCTGCGCAGCTACGTCGCCGGCTCTGTTGAAGTACTCCGTGAGCTCACTTACTTCGCCCTCAGCGGCCGAGTTCATGTCCTCGAGAGATGTCTTCCATCTCTCGGTAACTGTGACGATCCAGTCAACGAACCGCTGAATCAGTGGCCCAGCAGCGTCAAGAAGCGAGAGAAGCACATCGTAGAGATTACCAAACGCCTCACCAAGACCTTCGATGACGTAGACGTTCGTGTCGCCAATTCTCTCCAGCTCTTCGAGATTGCGCGCCTCAGTAACTACATCAGCGATGTGAACGGCGACTCGGCCAAGAGCACCGCCTGTCTTCTCAAGTATTCTCTCAAGAACTGGGAAAAGATCGTCAACCAGTTTCTGAATCGCTTGCTCGAGAGGTCCAAACAGTTCTCGGCCCGCGGCGTGCTTGAGCTTTAGCATGTCGCCCTCGAGCCCGACAATGAACTCCGCGAATCTTCTAGCCTCGTCGCTAAGCTTGTCGAGAGCAGACGTTGTCGAGGCCGCCGCGTCTTCAGTCCCTTTACGCGCTTTCTCGAGCTCCTTCTCCGCCTCGAGCTGCGCGCGGATCGCGTCACGCTCTGCTCTTGCCTTGTCGTCAATGGCTTCCTGAACTCTCTCAGTAGCGGCGACAACCTCGTCAGAACCTTCAACACCCTTGCGGTTTGCCTCTTCTGTCTCAGCAGCAAGATCGGAGTTGCGATCTTTCGCGCGGCGAAGATTTAGATCTGCTTCAGCGTACGCAAGTTCAGCCTCGCGACGAGCTCTTGAGTTTGGTGGCAGATCCTGCACCCTAGCGAGTGTCTCACGCGCTTTCTCAAGCTCGATTGCAGCACGGCGCTCTGAGATTGCAGCGTCTTCTGCGTCAAAGTTTAGTTGCTGAAGACTTTCGGCAGCTTCTTTTCTCGCCTCGGTGAGATCTCGCTCGGCTCTCTCTAGATTCTTGTCAGCGCGAGCAAGAGACTCTCTGTTTGACTCAAGAACACGAAGAAGCCTGTTCTCGGCTTGCTCGATTCTTTCGGCATTGTCTTTTGCAGCCTTACTTGGCTTCTTGAGCTCTTTGATCGCGTCGCCCATGCCGCTAAACGCCAGTTTAGCTGCCAGTGCACCCTGGCCTATTGCAGCGAATATTCCAGGAAGAACGATAAGAGCCGGAGCGGCCGCAAGAGCCGCGGAGGTGACTGCGAATAGTCCAGTGACAAGCGCTGAAATGCTGCTGATGACACCAGCGATAGCGGGCCCTAGAGCATACCCGGTGGTGACCATCTTAAAGAACGCGTCATTTGCTTGTAGAGCAGCTTGTCTGAACTTTGCAAACGCTCCACTCGTTCTGTTAAGATTTTTTCTTACTCCAGCCGAGAACTGGTTACCGGCACGATTTCCAATTCTACCAAAGTCCTTCGCGGAATCGTTAAGAGCGTCTTTGATCTGATTTTGGAAGCCAATTGTGATCGCATTTACGGTAATAAACGCAGAACCGACTACAGCCACGTGTCATCACCTCCTTCCATACGTGTCATGCAACATAACTATTCTAGCCCACTTGAGACTACCCTAGAGGCTCGTCTAGTGCCGCGCCGAATGGCAGTCTCGAGTTCTCATTGACACGGGTTGGCGGAATGTACGGCTTAGTCTCTCTCGAGCGCTGGAACGGATCTATTGGCGTGGGAATATCCTCTACCTCGAGATCCTCATCTAACGGCCCGCCGATTCCAGGAGATGCGGCAGTGCGCTTTGTAGTAGGCGCAGCGTATCTGTACTCTCTGTGGTATAACTGACTGTAGAGCATAGACCTAGACTTGTCTCGCGCTTCTGCCTGCTCTCCAGTCGTGATGTGAATGAAATCTTCCTCGAAGAAGAAGTGCAACACATCGAGCATATCGCTCATTGGGAGCTGCTTAAGATCTACGCCTAGAGTTATTGCTTTGCCGTTGACGTACGGCCAGAGATCTAACGCCCAGTGGGTTAAGCTTCTGGCCGCGACGTAGGGCGCTCAGAGTACGTCTCCATCAGCCATGTGACAATCTCCATAATCTGATCAATCTGAATCAGCTTATCTGGGTCCTTGCACATTTCATCAAAACGCTTGTACTCTTCTTCACCAGAAAGAACTGCCTTAAAAAAGTCGTCAATAACAGCAGCGTTTGCCGCAGGGTTGCTGTCGTCGCCGGTTCTAGAAGCAAGATCAATCATAACCTTGCCAGGAATACCGCGACGGCAGTTGAATGTTTCTCCATAGAGAGAAAACTGAACTTCTTCAGCATCTTCTTCAATAGTAGGTGAACCAAAGTCTTTAAACTTCGCCATTGTCATCTCCGTGTATGTGTCAGCACTTCATTCCTGTGCATGTCATTAATATTTTATCTTGTAGAGACGTTGAAGGTGCTCTACGTGATAGCTAGATACAGATTGTTTGATAGATACCTGTTTGCACGAGTACCTGGGTGATCTACGCGCTCAGTATGCACAATTGCGCCACCGCGACCGCGGAATCGCAATGTCTTACCGGGACTAGGAAGAATAACGTGCGGTCGTGTGCCCTCGTGATGCATATACGCGTAATTGAGATCAGATCCTACGAGCATCTGTTGCCCATACGCAGTTCTGTTGTGCTCTAGGTGAATTGACGCCTTAAGTGCTCCGGTCTTTACCCCCACCTGCGCTTGCGCGGCCACCTTAACCTTAAGAGCGCGACGCTCCAGATCTCGCCCTACAGCACCGCCGCGCGACTTTAAAAGCACGTCAAGTGCAGGGTAGTTCCAAACTATTGTAGTAGTCATTACGGGATAGCCAGAGTTAGCTGCATTGTAGTAAGTTGAAAGCCGCCCTGAGGTGGTGGAGTATCTACAGTTCCAATTACTCCAAGGCCGAAACCAGTTTCGTCCCACTGATCAAACAAGTCAATTGCCTGTAGTAGAACCCAGGCGTCAACTGCTGTGATCTTAGAGGCGTCTTGAATGTTTGCTGCTGTCGGCGGACGACCGTTCACTGAAACTATCGGTATTTCTCGTGCAACCGTGACAAGAACAACAGCAGTTCTAGGGACGTTGCACCTCTGCGGTGTAGACGCTTGATCCCCAGGCGGCCCAAGATACGCTTGAAGAAGTGTAACTGTCAACTGCTCGCAATCAATTGCTGTCTGGCCAACAGTGTAGTACCTTCTAGACGGTATCGGGACATTGTACGACTCAAACGTAGACACAGTTCTAGTAAGAACTCCATCAAGAAGAGTGACAATGTTTAGAGCGTCGCTAGACACACCAGAAATATCAACTATCGACATATCACGAGCCAATCGTGTACGTAGAAACGACGTTAGACGCAAGAGCGATTCTTAGATTTCCAGAAGTAACGTACACTGTTTCTTCTGCACCGCCACTTGTTCTTGTTGCGTATAGGTCCCACGAGCCGCTGTCAATCATTCCCAGCACTGATAGAGCGTCCTCGTACGTAACAGTTACAGTAAGCCTGTCGTCAGTTACCGACTCAGCAGTTCCAGCTACAGCAGTTTCCGCGACGTCTGATGCGACCCTGTCGTACGTAAATGTTGTAGACGTCGGGACGGTCTCAATGGTGTACGTGCCATCGAACGTTGAATCGATGCCTGAAACTACAACCTCAGTACCGACATAGAATCCGTGGTTCGACGATGTAGTTAGCGTAACAAGATTAGAAGAAAGCTCGGCAGTTGACACAGACACTGTTGTCGGCGTTGGGTCAGTAATAGTGGCTGCCCCTTCGAGCTCTAGCGACTCGGTCTCGGCGTAGCTTCTGATGTACACTTTAGTCGACCACCCGCCTGCGGCTAAGAACAGAGCGTTTAGCGAAGAAAGAGAGACGTCTGTGCTGCCTGAGCCGCTGCTTGCTGAGACGTCAATATCTGCAATGCCGCTCGGGTACTTCAATGGCTTGGGCGCATTGCGCCTAGCTCTTGGAACATCTGGCGTAAACACTCTTGCGCGGGCCCTGGCTCGATCCGGGTTAGACGCTCTTAAGAACAGGTCAACGGCGTATATGCCAGTTTTAAGTTCGTCGATAAAGTCTTGATTGTCAAGAATAGTGTAGGAAACACCCTGTCTTGATATAGAAGTTACACGCTCTGGAAGATCGCACGGGTCGCCAGCCCACAGTTTTGCGAACTCCATCGCAAGTGTTCTTGCGGCCATCTTACCAATGGTTGGCGGTTCTACTCCGTAGGAGTAAGTGACTTCAATGTTGCAAGGTGTCCACGCAACACCGTCTCGTGCTTGAAGTGTTGAGTGATCGACTAGATAGTATTTGTCTGGGCTGATTATAGTGCCCACTCTGTTTCTTACTGTGTGAATCTTAGTCACAGGCCGACCGCGAAGACGAATACGTGAAGACGGTGTAGTACCGTCTGAGGTCATGTCTTCATAAAAGTCAATGTCGTCTGAGTAGTAATTGTACATGTCGCCTTCGATAAGAGCAGCCTCAATGTTTCTGTAGCTTGGCCCAAATCTAAACGACCGACCCGCGCAAATGTAGCGCTCAGTTACCGTAGTCGTCCCGCTATACTTTCTTCCAGACAACGCCCAGAGAAGATTAGAAGCCGATTTCGCCGCTTCGTATGAAAACTCAGTCTCAGCGTAGTCGCCAAGTTCTTCTGGCGTAACCCATAAATTTGGCATCGTTCTCTACCTCTTTTGCAGCAAATGCAGACGGCGCGTCCTATGTATTCTATACACAGAACGCGCCGCCTACCAGGTAGTTTAGACTCAGGCTACTGGGTCCTCTGTTGAAGCAATGATGAAGTCGATGTCCTCATCGGCGTTGTAGTCCGTGGCTCCAGGTACGTTGTACTCAGTGGTTGAACCCTGAGAAGTAAAGTCACTGACCGCGCGGCTGTTCTTCGCGACGTCGGCTGTGCCACTGTCAGCAGTAGACGCGATATCGGACGCAGTCTTAGCGTACGTAAACGTTGTTGTCGATGGGACATCGACGATTGTAAACGTGCCGTTAAGATCTGTGTTCGTGAGACCAGCAACAACAACTGTGTCGCCAGCGGCAAAGTTATGAGCCGCCGCTGTAGTGATTGTCGCGACGTTCGACGTGAGCTCGACATTATTGACTGTCGCGCTGAGATCGCCGTGCCATGTGTAGAAGCCCTTGCGGCCAGTCGGCGCCCAGTCTGAACGAGCGTAGGCGTACGGACGCTCTGTCGCAGTTGCGAACTCCCAGCGGTCGTCGAGGCCGTCGCCGAACGCTGAGTTACCGAGACCATAGCCCTCAAACGTTGTCGCGATCATGCCGTTTTCGATGACGCGATCGCCAGAGAGGCGAAGTCGACAGTATGGGAACACCCAATGGAAGTACGGGTTGGTCGCAGCGCGCTTGCCGTCGGCAACCGCGAATGACCAACACTCGATCGCAACACCGAGACCGGAGGGATCGTCACCAACACCAGGAGACGCCCAGCCGATGCTCTTACGGTCGGGGCTAACAAACGTGCCGTAGTTCTTGCGAAGAAGAAGGCCGCTTGACATGAGCTGAGTCAGCTCTGGGTCTGGCTCACAGATCGCTAGCTCCATGGTGACTCTCTTCAGAGTGTCTGGGGCCTGATATGAAACGCAGATGGTGCCGTCAGCGGACTTTTCAGTGATCTCATCGCCAGCCTCGTACTCAGGCGTAAACGACAAGCGCATAAACGCTGACGTGGTGTAGCTATCACCATCGTTGTTTAGAAGGTTACCGGCGGCATCAAGACGCGTCACGCGAATTGACACACCCTGGATGCTCGCGGCGTAGTCTTGGGTCGCCATTTCTGTTTATCTCCTTCAGTGAGGCGGTGTTCTAGTTCCTATTTTAGACGGTCAAATCGACCTTGACTGTGTAGTGTATCGCTGGATCGAAGTAGACCGCTGCTGGGCGCAGGGCCTTGATTAGCATGTCATTTTGGTTTCCAGACACGTTATATCCCTGAGCTAATGTCTCATTGACAACTTCTGGCTTACCAAGATGAACGTCTACACAGCCAGTGGCGAAAATCCACTTCGTAGTTGTTGATCCGACCATTTGTGCAAGCCCTGATGCAGACGTAGAGGTTACGTTCGCCGCTGTCTTAGCGTAAGTGAACGTGGTAGACGTGGGGGTACCGGTCACGGTGAACGTCCCATTGAATGTTGAATCAACACCAGAAACACTTACAGTGTCGCCGGTAGTCAAATTGTGGGTAGCAGATGTTGTCAATGTGGCAACGTTGCTAGTAAGAGCTTTGTTAGTGACTGCCACAAATGGACCGTCACCAGTGTAGCCAGAGCCAACAATCACTGGAGTTCCGTTAACTGTCTCCAAGTGCTCTCGACCGTCGGAGTTCTTAACTCTAATAAGCGGCCCGTCGGACACTGCCTGAATTGCAACATCTCTAGATACGTGAATCACTCCCTGCTCCCCAGCAGGCGATCCTGCCATGGCGCCCTCAAGAATAGCAATCGCGCGCCAGGCTGAGACTGGTGTCGAAGCCGATGACCCAGCAGCAAGAGTGTACTCGCCGGCTTCTGTCAGATATTGACTAGTAGTCGAATCACTTCTTACTACGTAGCCATTCCATAGCTCTCGCTCAACAGCTTTCTGTGTAGCTGCCTCGAGCTGCTTGACAACTAACGCCATTCGATCTTCACCAGTAAGACCAAATGTAGATCTTGAGTCTTCTACTTCGATGAAGAATGGCTTGACTTCAACATACTGCGCCAGCCCAGTGCCGTTGAAAATCTCGTGCGCTGACGTGCCGGTGTCCTCGAGAAGGCGAACGGTCGGCTCAGAATCGTATTCGAAAGAGAATCCACGAATCCAGCGCTCGTCGTACGCCCTTGCGGTGTGAGACATCACACGGGCGACGCTGAGAATACCAAAGACAGATGGCTTTAACTCCGATGCAGGGTATACACCGCGAAATGCCATTTTATTCTCCTTTGGTCCTCAACGCCGCCCGTGGATGTACTACTTATTTCTTGTGACTATTACTGGGATCAGTACTCGATCGCAGCAGCCGCGGCGCCGCCAGTCGTGTCACGGAGGGCCGCAGCCACACCGTTGACCGAGATGGTGGATGTCACGACGAGCGACTCAATACCAACCTTAGCAACACCCTCGAAGGTCTCAACGAACATCTTGTAGTCGTTGGTGCCAACCAGTGTAGAGTCACGGATGATTCCGAGGTCCAGCGTGCCGCCGTCGAGGAACAGGAACGTTCCCTCGGCGAACAAGTACCAGGTGAAGGTGTCGCCGAACTCGTTCAGCGCGCCTGCGCTCTGGGCGCCAGCAACGTTGAGGTCATGTGAGTACGTGACGTTGACGTTGCGAGCCGCGAGGTAGCCGTCGATCTCACCGGCAGCCGCCATGGTGTCGTCACCAGGCATCGCAAGTGTGAGGTCGGCAACCATAGCGTCCTTGATCCAGTGAGGAGCAACGACGCGGAGCTGCGCGCTTGAGTCGAGACGGTGACGGCTGCGGTATAGAGCCGCGGCGCGACCGACCTGAACTAGGAAGTCACGAGCCACGCCGATGAGGCTGGTGGACGTGACCGCTGTTGAACCGCTGGTGAGCTTACCGAGCAGGTACTGCTCAGCCTCACGGGCGTGCTGAATCAGAGCGAGCTCGTTGTGACGAGCGACGAGCTCTGGGTACGCACGTGTCATGAGATTGCCGAACTGGAGCTGCAGGGTCACAGCGTCGGTAGCGACGGTGGTCTCTGTAGCCGCAGTGACGGTGAGGCTGTCCTTAGTGGAGGAAGCCGCGATGTCATCAGCGTTTGTCCAGACACCGACAGCGTTCGCGTGATCAGCGAGCACCGGCGGGACGATGTAGCGAATGCCGCCACGATCGGCCTGGAAACGAGGCAGCGAGTCACGGACCGGACGATCGCCAACACCGAATCCGAAGATGTCGTACTTGACCTCGAACGGGGTGCTGTGACCACCAGAAGCGACGAGAGCCTCTGGGCCGGACACTTCCTTGATCTTCGTGATGTTGCTGTCAACGTCCTGACCGAGCACGCGGGACTCCGGGTACTTGGTTGTGAATGAAGCAACGATGTGCTGCTCGCCGTCGCCACCCTTAACACGGCGAAGACCGTGCAGACGGGAGACGAACGCCTCAGCGACCTCGTTGACGTTGCTAAGTGTCGCGCCGGCCGTGTAGCCAGGGATGTCAGCGCCAGCGGTGATCACCACTGGAGCCGCAGCCTCGGTCTGTACGGGACGACGGTCTTCTGGAGCCTGGACTTCTACATCCATGCCCTCATCTGCGGCGGCAGTCATTGGTGCCTCCTGACCTTCCTGCTCTTCCTGAGCGATTTCAATGTTTTCTGATTGGAGTTCAGCAGCTGTCTCGGTCTCCTCAACAGCAACTTCTTCAGTCTGGAGTTCAGCAGCTGTCTCGGTCTCCTCAACAGCAACTTCTTCAGTCTGGAGTTCAGCCTCGGGCGCCTCTTCAGCAACCTCTTCCTCAACGGCAAGCTCGGCCTCTGGCTCAACCTCAGCGGCAGCTTCGTCAGGGGCCGCAGCCTCTTCCTCAGCGTCTTCCTCTGGGTCGCCAGCGGCAACTACCGCCTCGTCAGAAGCAGCCTCTTCGGCAGCCTCGGCAACTTGTTCATCTTGTGTGGTCGAAAGCTCAGCCTCTACCTCAGTGTCAGTTGAAGCGACAGACATTGACTTCTCCTCTTCTTTCTCTTCCTCGGGCATGTCTGGAGTTTCCTCCATGTCCGATTCTGGAGCTTCAGCGGTGTCATCCATGTCACCCTCTCCATCCTTCATGCCCTTGACACGGTATGCGGCCTCGGCGGCGCGTGCAGCGAGCTCTTCAGCAAGTGCAGTGCGACGCTTCGACTCATCGCGAACGGTGTCAAGCATGTCGGCGAGAGTTGTCATCTTCTCTACTGACTCTGGAGTAGGATCTTCACCCTCGACCGCTTCAAACTCGCCTACAATTGCATCCTGAAGCTCGATTACTTGATCATCGGTCAGTTCAGCAATCGTGTCGAGCATTTGCTTGATACGGTCCACTGTCCCTCCTCCGGGCCAGTCACGGCAACATCACTATAATGTTGCCTCGGGTTTCTGTCCAAGGGAGGGACTCAAGCCATGGAAGGCAGAGGCACTCTCCTAGAAAACATTGTAACATATAACTAGGTTAGTAGGCGCAGAAGAGTGCTCATTTCAGAAGAAACTTCCCCCTGAGAAAAGACGTCACTTCCAGACATATATCCTTTAAGTTTCTTTGTTGGCTCTTCTGCATCTTCGGCGCCGATCTTCTCTTCTACTCTGCTGATCATGTCTTTGACAAGATCTCGCAGTACTGGCGGAAGATCACTGAACTTAACTTTCTCGACTTCCTCGCCGAACGGCAGCGGAAGATTCGCCATGACTTCTCCTAGAAGTCTAGCCGATTCCCTAACGTTTTCAAGGGATGTGGCGTTTAATGCGCCTTCATCAAGTCTCGTTAGTAGCGTTTGCAGTTTCGCGGCGCTTGCCGCGGCAGCAGCGTAGTTTCCAGCACTATCGAGGTTCTCAAGCTCCTCAACACGTTCTACAGCGCGTTGAAGACCTGACGTACCGAGGTTCTCTTTGATCCTAGCGAGAACAACACGAAACTTACCCTTTGCGTCTCGTGGTTGATCGACTCCCGAGGTATAGATAGTGTTTTCGCGGTCATATTTTGCCGCAGCAGAAACTGCTTTTACACCCGTCATTCTGAGGTCTTACCTTTCACTACACCGTCGGGAATTAGGGCAAATCTGCAATATCCCATGGGTTCGACTTCCGCTGAGATGATTTTGCACTCAGTGCCTCCCGCGTAGAGAATACAGTTTTGGCAGGTGACGCCAATTTCAGCATTCTCATTTTCAGCCGCAGTTTCGTATCCAGCCCAGACACCGGTATCATCTTCGTTGAACTTGCCGTACTTCTGAGTTATCGCAATTAGCGCGTCAGCAAGCTCTTGCTCTTCTGCAATGATTTTGCCAACGGCAATCACTGCATCGGCGGCGCTTTTGGGTCAGCATCACCACTCTCAACGGCAGCACGAATCGTAAGGCTCTGCACTCTTGCCTTGATGCCATCAACAACGTCGTCGTCTACGAGACCTGCGTTCTTCCACTTCTCTGGGATAAGGTCAGCTCGCTTGAGAGAACGCGCGCGCTTCATAATGTGACGGCGCACCGCGGCTCGCTTGCTCGGCTTTGAGCGTCCGTACGCTTGAATCGCGTCCTTGAGCTCCTCGATATTTCTGATCGGGTACGAACCGTCCGGAAGAGCCTTACCCTCTTTAGCAAGCTTTTCGCGCGTCTTGGTCGAGATGTATCCGAGCTCATCGTACGCGAACGTGCTACGCACCCTGTTAGAAAGCTCTTCGGCCTTAGACTTGTATCTTCACTAACTACCGAGAGTTTTTCAAGAGCGTCAAGTCTCTTCTTCATGTCCTGAAGAGGGTCGCTCTTCATTCTCGCCAGTGTAGACGCACCGGCAGCAACAAGAGCGTATACCTGGCCACTCGCTACTCGAGCTCTAGCGATTGGGAAGCCGGGGACGTTGACCTGACACACGGCGACGAGCTCTAGCGAACCACCAATAGGCCGCCAGTCACCGGACGGCGCAGAAGCGCGAAGAGCTCTGATCTGCTCAGGCGTGGCTGTAGTGCGAAGAGAGCCAGCTACCCAGATGCCATATGAATCTTCCCCAGCGTGCACGTCGGCGATGGCAGAGCCAGTGTCGTCGTAGTGACGTGCTGCGTCTGAAGCGCTAGCCTCGAGAGGCGCGTGACCGCCGGCGAGAGTTAACTGCCCGACTGGGTAGTCGTTGCCGTCATCTGCTCGGAGAACTCCTGTATGGAAGTACGAGTACTTGCTCTTGCTTCTCGGTGGCTTTGTCCCGTACGCCATTCCGATGTGATCAACGTGCCATGCAGCGATATGGCCGTACACTTGACCCTCGTCTGTCACTGTAAGCGGCGTCGCCTTAGTGAGCTTGGGGTTCTGGAACCATTCGGCGGGCGGAACAATAGGTATCGAGCCAGCAACCATGCCACAGGCGACTAGCGCCTGTGCGTCAAGATCGTTGAGGTCCTCGACGTAGATTCCGTCAGGGGTGACTTCCATTTCTTCCTCCTGAGACTGAAGATCTTCGCTATCTTCGTCTTCTATGTAGATCCTGCATTCCTGGAACGCTGGCTTAGGTACTATTGTAACTGCCATTACTCGGGCCTTATCGACCTCGATTTTCCCTCCGCCGATCTTCTTGACCTTTTTCTTGACCTCTTCAAGAAGCTCTTCCGCTTTTTCATCAGAGTCGTCGCCAAGAATTTCGTCGTCGTCATCATCACTTTCGCTGGCCTCGAACATGTCCAGGTCCGCCGATACTCCTCGGATGAATCCGTTTTTCACAAGACGCTCTGCCTCGGCGCCGTACGCGCCCGTGTCGAAGACGCCATACGCGTTTCCGATCCCGTCATCAGTTCGCTCCATGTGATCAATTCGACCAACAACAACAGATCCGTTGTGCCCATCGCCTGTCTTGATCTGCCACAGAAGCGGCAGCGGGAGCTCACGGAGAGTGATCGCGCCTTTCTTAAAGACTCTTCCGTCTCCGGTTTCTGCACCTTCTGGGATTACGAGAGGGATCTTGAACTTACACCCGCCGTAAGAATTCTTATAGCCTCCGGCGACAAGAACTCTGCTCTTCGCGTCAGCGACTTTTGCTCGTAGAATGCTTGTCTCGATGATCTGCTCTTCAGAAAGAACATCGTACAGATCTTCAGCGCTTCCGCGAACGCTCTTCTTCTTCTTTCCAACGTTGTACTTACTGCCAGGCCAGACTCCAGTCATCTCCTTGTGACGAAGTGAGCAGTAGCCTTTCGCGCGAGGGCCCATGTACTTACGTAGATGGCGGTAGCAACGTGTCCAATCGCCTGGAGTGTTCCAGCGAATCTTAAGAGCGCCGCGGCCAATTGTCCAATATCTTCTGAGCTTCTCAGCTTTGCCGCGATTTCTATCAAGGCCGCCGGCAGCCATCAGGGTGTTCAACGGCTCAACACCGTACATCTCAAGGAGACGTCTCTCATTTTCATCAAACACGTAGACGTAGTTCCCAGACGCCGTCATCGTTTGATCGACCTGGGCCAAAACGTCATCGTAGACCTCGCCTGTAAGAGCGACTACAGGCGGAGGTGTTGCTGATGTTAGGTCAGCAAGAATCTGCTCGTCCTTAACCCATTCACCGTCTTCGCGAATAAACGTTGTCGGTGATGTCGATGTAGACGACGCTGGAACTACGCTTACAAGATCCATGACCGCTTGCGGATCATCAGGTGAGACTATAGCGACGTACATTGGCTCGACGTCGCTTGTCTCTGGTGTAAGCTCTTCACCAGGCTTAGACGGTTCAACGGTGTTTTCGTTGATGTCGTACGCGGTAGACGTTATTGGACTGTACCAAATCTTACTTTCTTTTGGCTTCTTTTTAAAGTAGTCCTGAAGAAGCGGATGATGCTCTGCTCTTTTAGTGAACAGCTCTTCTCCGCTCTCTCTTTCCATGTTGCGAATGTAGTCGGACTTTTGATACTCCGGCGCGCGATCGCCAGCAGGTTGAATTTTCTGCCCACGGACACGCTTATCTTGTAGATCGGCCCCGCCGCTGCGCTGCTCCATTACCCACGCTGGATAATTATTGACAATTTTTTGTAGGTCCTCAGAGCGTAGTGCTGGTAGACCGCCAGGAATTGCTGCCTTTGGTCTGTCAATCGGCGCGCGTGGCTCGCCAAGAATTCCTCGAGTATCGAGCGGCATCCCAGGTGTATCGGTGAGAGGGCCAGTCTGCATCGCCGGCTGTGTACCCTCCGCCTGGACCCTGTTCGCACGAACTGTCTGACTTGAGCCATCGTCCATCTTCAGAGTGACGCTCTGAGTGTCTGGGTCAATCCCGCTAATCGAGCCGGACTTCGACGCATCGCCGTCAACTACAACTCGCCCACCCATCTTAGCGAAGCGGCCGCTTTTGTCGCGAACTTGCTTTCGTGCCTTTGCTGATCGCTCCTCGGGAGTATATTCGCCGTCAGCGTCACTCTCTTCTCCGGCGGCGGTGAGCACTGAGTCGATCTCGCCCCAGTCAATTTGATCAGCGGCCGCAGCAGCAAGCTCGGCTTCTTCCTCATTGAGTGAGTAGACAGACACGCTTGTGAACGGGCGCTCCTGAAGGTGCGCGGAAATAATCAACGCGGTTTGCGGATCAATAAGAATGTGGCGCTTTTCTACGACATCATACGGATCGTCAAGAGACCGATCGTACGTGTAGATATCGCTGTCGACGTGACCGAGATCGTCCCAGTCACCATCGTCCCAAACGTAGATAACCTCATCGAGACCGAGCATGTAGAGACGATCAATTCCGCTGCCGTCAAGACGAACACGAGCGATGAACTCTGGGCAATCGCCGTCACTAATGTTTTGTGCAAGATCAAAGACATCAATGGCAGGCTTAGCGTATCTACTAATTGACATTGACTCTTGGTCGCTGTACTCTTCGTACGGGTCTACGACCGTCTCGCCGCTGGCAGTCTTCGCCTTCTTATTTTCACGCTCAACGATGTTTTTGGCCCAGCGCCACGCCGAATCTCCACCCCATAGCGCCCAGGCAATTCTTCCATTCGACGGGTAGCCATCTTCTCCAGGGTCGTAGCCTTTTGCCTTCTTATCAATCTCGTGACGAGGAAAGTACTTAGCGATATGGCGAACCTTTTTAATTCCAATTTGCCCGCCGGCGGCTAAAGTTCTTGCCGTGCTGATGCCGACCGGCGTCCCGCCTCTTTTGTACTCTTTTCTCCACTCAAGAGCCTTCTTTGCTTCAGCCTGTACACCCTTTGGGATAGTGTACATTCTGGCAGAAGCAGTCAACGCAACGACACGAAGGTCGGAGAGAGCGGCAGATGCAAGCTCGTGCATTACGTCGGAGGGCTCACTATCGCACGGCCCCCAAGGCATTAGATACGACATCTCCGAAAGCATTCCGGAGTCTTCTACCATATTAGTTTCGGAGTTTACAACTACGCCCCTAGAGCCGTCTGTAAAGAGAACCAGATTCTCTGACTCGCCATGAACGGTGATCATTTCTCTACACCTTTTTGTTGTAGCTTATCGTCAGTAATCGGCCCGCCGGTCGCCCAGGCAGCACACGTTCTAGCAGAGGCGCATTTGAAGTCAAAGGCTTCACAATACCCAAGCTCGCCGGCGTCGATAGAGTCCCACGGGTCGGTTGCGCCGTCTGTGCCGCCAAGACCTTCAGCAATACAGTTCTTAACACTGGTTGTTACGTAGAAAAACACGCAATTGCCGCACAGGCTCTTTTTAGCATCTTCTGGAGAGACACTCCAGCGATCCGCCATATCTTTCCAGTACATATCGTTTGGCTGCTCTGGGTTGAGTGGCCCGTATTCAGCAACCTCGATCGCGCGCTGGCGATTCTTGATATTCAAGGCAATATCAGACGTTGCCGGAGGGCACTTACCGTCCTCTACAGCCGCTGTGACCGTGGTCGGATCGCCGTCCTTATCGGAAAAATCCTCGACCTTGAGAACTGGAACTCGTTCGCCTTTAACCTGTCTGGTGTCAAAGTATTTGATGAAATCGACGTTCACATACTCGGTGTAGTACTTCGGGTCGTCAATTTCATCAAAGAAGTTTTCATCGATTTGAACCCACGAGCCGTTGTCTCTGATGAACGTTCTGCCTTTTTGCTCGCTAGCAAAAACAAGGTATACTCCGTCATCGACGTCAGAATCGACAACAACGTAGAGGTCGTCTCTGGGGCCGATCGATGTTGGCCACACTGGGACGCTAGCGGTCTTACTTGCCATAGCAGTCAGTCTCTCATCTCATCAGACGGGTTTACCGAATCATCGGAAGCGCGTTCAACTGTCATTCTATACTGTACTCCACGACTCGAGAATGATATTTCGCCATTTTCAAAGTCACTAAGAGGTTCTGACAGCGGTAGAACCTTATATTTGTCAAAGCTACTTAGCTGAATTGCCGGATTTTCATCATTGAAGACAAGTGCAGAATTCCAATATTGGACCCTGTTCGTGTATTCTCCAGTCAACTCTTTTATCGTGATTCCAGTGTATTCAATCATAGTTTAATAAATCCGCTCGAACAATACAAAGAAGTCTTCAACAGGCACTCCGTTTATTTCAGATATACCACGAGCTTCTAGACTCACGAGTATATTTTCACGCACTTGCGTTCCTACGTGCACTTTCTTAATAGCAGAAGGCGATATCGCGCCTTTAACAAGAATCTCGTACGCGTCGAATGAAGTCATTTCATTGTACGGATCTCTCTCCGACCGAGCGCCAAATCTGTCAGTCTCGTTTGCCCATATGTCTAACCGACTGAGAATGACGTCTGGATCAAGTTCAAACGCGTAGTTTGTAGTCGAGTACGTCGATGTCGGGTCCATTTGAATAGATCTCGGGGTAGCTCTAGAAATGTACGCGTATTCAGCAGAGCCAGTTCCGTAGTCGGCGTACGACGACTGGCCTTCGATGCCTATGCCGGAATCAAATCTCTTTCTAGAACTGACAATGCCAGGTACTCCCGCGCCTATATCATCTGGCTCACTAAGCCCGAGCACTCGAAGAACTACCTTTGCGGCGGCCTCGCTCTCAGTTATCCAAGAGTCATCAAAAGTCTCTGAATAGGACGCTGGAAGATTGCCAGCGTGCCAGAACGACTCGCCGCCTCCAAGCGCGATTCTTTTCCTTAGAGCGTCGACAAGCTCTTGAGAGTGTCGAATCTCGACCTTGCCGGTTGCAGGATCTGTTGCTACAGTGTAGTCAAAAAGACTCGGATACAACTGCCGCAGCTCTTGAACTATTCTATCTCTATTTGCCCCCGAGGTCGTGAACGCCGGGTTGTTGTAGTTGCCTTCTGAACTAAGAACGCTAATCGCTCTATTTTCTACAAGGAGCTCGATGTCCTGCTCTGTTGCCGGTCTTGGGTCGCGAACGCCGGCTACTTTCATTGCTAGTTCAACGACTTCACTTGAGGGATTGTCGTCGTCAAAAAGAATACGAACTCTGTTTACGTCTGCAATAAGATTGTCAGATCCGCCCTGGACAGCTCCACCTTCTTCATTGTACAGCCCCGTGTATGGACTACTGTATGAGCTGCCAGAAGAGGTTGTTGCAATTCTTATTGAAAAACCATCTCCTTGATACACGAGCTCTTGCATAGATCTATCAAGGTAGAGTCTTCCGTTACCGTCTTCTTTTCTAATGTCATTTGACTCGCCTACATACTTTACGCCGTTGTCGTCGACTTGAATAAAAGTGTTGTATAGCGCGTAACCGATCACGGTGTTTCTCATACGATCAGTGCCAGTTGAAGTGCTAACTGACCACCCGGAGTCATCGTCTCTAGCCCGCTGTTTAGCGACAGCAGTAAGTCTTTCAGCAGCCCAGGCGGTAAGTTTGAATGACATTTGTGTCTTAACTTTGTCGCTAAAGTTGCGCTTGACTCGAGATATCTCCACCTCACCGTCTTCTATGTCTGAACCATCAAACAATGTAGAAGTTGCTATCGACTTCTTGTCAGCAGAGTTGGCTATACTAATAGCTTCAGTCATAGACGGTACGTCGTCAAACGCCGAGCTCGTTAACGGAAGAACGTCTACGTCTTCTCTAAGCTCTCTCCCTGGCCCGAGGAATCGTGACGCGGCCACCCGCGCCGCTAGTGCCGGGTCTGACATAAACAGTTTTGAGACCTTTCTAGCCGCTTCTGGGTTGTCAGCCATTATTCGTTTAATGGATTCGATGCTCTCGCGAAGAGTAGTGGCGACAGCAACCCACGAATCTTTCCCGCCGACTGCGTTCTTTCCAATTGATGACTGATTCTTCTTACTAATTGTCCAGTCGTCTTTTACCTCGATGTCTTTAAATCTGCCGTTAATAAGAGCGTTCTTAAACTCTCCTAGTACAGCACGAACTTCAGGATCTGTCGCTTCTCCTATTGCAGCATGAAGATATATTGAAGCCCCAACTACGTCGCCTTGACTAATCATCGCGAGGGTCTGAGTTTCAATAGCCCCGTTGTACGGCTTAGCGTCTCCATCAGGAGTATCAGGTCTTCTATTATAGTTGATATCGACCGCCGCCACTCGCGCAAAATTAAGAATATCGCGGATGCGAGCGAGCTCGCCTAAGTACCCTCTCTCGCTCTTGTCAATTTCTGAAGAGTACGCGTGCCTAACAGCAGCCACTACAGCCATAGTGTTGCCCATAACTGTCTCAGGAATGCCTTGCTCATCAAAAATCTGTCTATATTCTTTTGCAAGGACCTCAGAAATTTCATCTACCTCAAAAGGATCTTCGTTGCTGTAGTCCGTGAAATTCTTAGACATCTTTGCAGTCTCGGCGCGCGCGCGGAGTGCTTCTGAGTGTCTTTCCAAAAGCTCTGGCATGAATTCGTCGAGAGACGGGTGTAGCTCGCCGGTTCCGACCATGCGTAGGAGCTCATCAGCGGTGAAGAATTTAATTTCTGACGTCTCGTTATCGCTGATTTTCGCGCTCTTCGCGTCTTCAGCAGAAACTGTGAAGCCAACTGTAGAGTACCGCCAGTCCTGCGTGACATCGTTCTCATGTATGAAGTCGGGGACTGTCAACGCGTTGATAGAAATTCCAATTTCCTCTGCGGTCTCTTCAATCGCGGTTGTTCTAGGGTCTTCTGCATTTCTTCTGTTTCTATGCGCTCCACCAGGCAGACCCCACTTCCCCCCTCCTCCTGGGATCCACGTTGCTCTTTTGCCAAGAACGTACTTAACTTCTCCATCATCGTCAACAAACGAGATTAGCGCGCCGCCGGCGCCGTATCTTCCCCAAAATCTTTGCTTCTCCGCCGAGAAGAAATAACCTTCGCCAGCGCTATCTGCTCCACCGTCACCCATCGGTATAAACATTGGTAGTAGAACATCGGGATCGTCAACGTTGACGTCGTATCTATCTATAAACGACTCCGCCACCCAGACATCGTCGTCTATCTGACTAAATTCTACTCCCTTGTACGTAGCTTTTTGGAGAGGGTAGATACTCTTCTGATTTGATATTTCTCCAGAAGAATTAATGTTCTGCTCAACCCACTCGGGATCAGCATCCTCGATGTACTTTCTCCATTTACCACTTTCTACTTTGGCTTTGAGATCACCTTCAATGAAGTAAAAGACCTTGTTGGTCTGAGGAGTAGTCAACCTTCCTTCATAGTCTGGCAATATTCCAGCGTTGTCGTACGTCTCTTCAAGTTGCGAATTAAGCACTCGACTCCACGCGATGTGATGCGGGCTGCCGACACGAAATGGATTGAGACTCTCTAGCGCTTTGACAACTATTTCCCGAGTCGGTCTAGGGTGACGAGCATCTACGAGATTTGCGTCAAGCCACTCGTCTGATGCGATTGAGTAATAGTCGCGGGCAAGTTCTTTGCTCGGGCTTTCTGAGTACGTATCGTGTTTTTCCGAGACTGCCTTTGCGATATTCTCGATAAAGAGCTGTACTTTTTGCTCGGTGAAATCAGACTGGGACTTTCCCTGCTCTTCTCTCTGACTATCTATTATTCTCAACGCTGAAATTCGGTACGAAGCATCTTCTACTGACCCTGGCTCAAACCCTGCACCTTCAATAATGGCACGTTCAGAATCTGAGAACTCGCCGGCATCAGAGTCATCACCATCGACCGGGCTATCTACATCGGAAGTTTCTGTATCTTGAGTGTTTTCTTCGAGAGATTTAACTTTTTCTTCTAAAGATTCAGATTTCTGCGACTTCACGAGCTTAACGTAGTACGAGCCGTCTCCGCGATCTTCGACTGAGTCTACTTTGAACGAGCCGTACGCGATAACCTCTCCCTCATCCCATGTCGATAGTTCGCTTACATCTACTCCAATTGCATCTTCTCCATCGACTTCTAGAATGATGTCTCCGAATTCTTCTGATGTTTCTACGTCCTTTGAAAAAGATCGAGGCGGGATAGTAACTGTAGATCCTTCTGTTATGAAGTCCTCAGTGCTCTCATTGTTGACAATCCCTCTGTACATTTTTCCACTGTAGGGAGAAGACTCTGAAAGTCGCGTAAGTAGACGAAAGAAAGCGCCAGCAACTGATGGCTCTTCTCCGCCTATCTGTTCTTCTCCTTGTACTAGTTTTAATTGTGATCTAAGAAGATCTCCATACGACACTGGAAGTTTGTTTTCTTGAGCAAACTTAACAACGTCTTTCATCGAGCTAGGCTTGTCAATCTTGCTAAGCGCTCCCCCTAGATAGCGCTCCGTCGTGCCGTACCCGTCTAAAATTCCGCCGTCAAAGAATGTTAGAAACGCGACTAAGGCTCTTAGAGCTTCTTTCTTCTTTACGTCGTCAGATTCTGCAAACTCTATGCGTTCCGATACTACGTCCTTAAGACCAATATTGTCGTCGTCTTGTAGAGCATTGGATAAGACGTCGACTAGATCGTCTAAGTACTCATTCTCTTCTTTTGAATTATTTTCTAGATACTCTTCTAACAGCGAGATAGTTCTGTCTGCAACATCTCTAGACTGTAAGAATCCGGCCAACTCAAATTCGGATGTAAGCTCATCGTCATCGCTGTACAGAACATCATCTGGCTCGAAATTCTTAATTTTTTCAGATACTTCAGATTCAGCATCGACTGTTGGAGAATCTACAAGGTCGCTGATGTCGTAGTCTTCGTCTAGGACTATCACCTCGTGGTATTTGCCATTGCGCGTCACATGGACTGCTGCAATTCTCTCAACGGGGACTAACTCCTCGACAACGTTGTCACCAAACTGCTCTACAAACTCTCTTGTAGTCGCCCAGTTTGTTGTCGACTTCTTTTTCTGAGCACCGACAGCGCGAAACAACGGAACGGTGTCACCATACTGCGAACGAAGAGCTTCTCTAGTCGCCTTAAAGGCGTCGTAAAAATCTTGTGGCGATGTTTCTGGATCATCGCCGTCCATAATTTTGTCTACGTCTGTATCAGCATTGAAAAATACTCCGGAGGCAGCACTCTTTATTGCCGTGTACACTCCTTTATTTTTGAACAGATCTTTGTATGCGGCCAAGTTAGTTTCTGGAGAAAGAGTGCTCAGCCTTTCAGCAGCATCAGCGACGTCTTCTACTGATGCTTTTGCGTCTTTTCTTCTATCGAAACGTAGCTCATTTATTCTTTTTGATAACGCGACGTACTCTTCGGCTTCTTCCCTTGTTAGTCCACCTTTGGCCTCAAAGACTTTGATTCTTTCTTTAAGCTGCTTTTCCTCAGCGAGAGCGTCGTTGTTTGGCGCCCCCTCAGGGGCGTCAACTTTTGGGGAATCACCAACAACTGCAATAGCGTCGGATCGACGTATTGTTGTTTCAAAGCCACTCGGTGGACTAATCGTAATGAACGTATCGTCTGGCGACGTCTGACCAATTTCTTCTCGAAGAAGATCTTTGATCGTCTCATCGTCTGCCGTATACTCCGGATTCTCAGAATCTCGTAAAGCTTCTGTGATGTTTTTTGAAGCTTGCGCCACGTCGGTACCAGGAGACTCAGGACGATCAGACTCCTCGCCTGTCCAGGCGTCATCTCTTCTATTGTCCTCGACGTTTTCACGAAGAGCCTCTGTAGTTCCGGCTGGCGCTTCGCCCGAGTCCCCGCTGTCGTCTGGCTTTGGAGACGGCGGCTCGACACCCATCGGACCTTCACCGTCATCGTCGCCCATCTTACGAAGTTCTTCGAGCTGCGAGTCAAGGTTCTTCGGCTTCTTGCCTTCAGGAACCTTACCGCTGTCAATCCACGGCGAGTTGTCGTCGCCGTCCTTGATTACTGTAAGCGCAGTTGTGCCTTTACTGTCGATGTACTTCTTAGGACCATAGCTCTTCTTCGCTTTTTCACCAAGCTTGTCTGGGTCGCGATGATCAATGTCCTTAAGAATGTAGACATTGACGTATCCGCCACTTTCGTTGTACCGAACAACTGTGCCGGCATAGCCCCACTTATCTCGAACTCGCATCCCAGGCTTGATGAACACGCCGTCCTTACTAAACCCAAGACCGCTACCCTCTGGCGGAAGACCCTTGCCAATCTCAGCAGGTCCATACACCGAGCCGTCAAGAATTCTTCTTGCGTCACGCACTGATCCGTGCGCAAAGTCGTAGTCGAGCTTTGTCTTGCCAGTCGAGGTAGAGAACTCGTCAAGCCCGTCCTCCTCGTTGCGCAAACGAGATACTGCCTCGCTGAGAGAAATCTTCCCGTCGGTGTAGTCTGAAATCGCGTCAATCGCTCTTTGAAGAGCGTCCTTGAACTTCTTACCAGTTGAGCCCTTGCTATAGATATCGTCCTTAACCATCTCAAGGTCGTCTGTGGCTTCTGACAAGTCGTCGCCGAATGTCTTCTGGGTCTTAGGATCAAACGCGACTTCTTCAATGATTGCGCCAGATGTGTCAACCGGAGCCTCGTCTGGAGAAGGAGGCGGCAGCGGCATGTCACCTTCGAGAGCCTCAGGAGACTCCGGAGTCCCGCCTGGCGCGACTTCGTCACGTGTCTCAGCAACTTCTTCGCTCGCTGAGAGTCTTGAGTCAACGACCTCGCCAACGCGTTCGTTGTACATCTCGACGATTTCTTCTTGAGTCGGGGCAGTCCCGATTGACTGACCGTCAACCCACGCTTCCCAGGTGTCTGAGAACATCTGTCGAATGTAGCTATTTTCGCTTCCGACAGCGTCAAGCTCGCCTTCACCGAGATCTTCAAGATTGTACTTCGCTACTTCAGCGGCGCGACGCTCTGGGTCGATCTCCACGGGTACTGGCGGAGCTTCTGGAGCTTCTGGAGCTTCTGGGACATCAGCCTCAGGAGCGCTAGGCAGATTGGGCGACTCGTCTGCTTCAGTTGTATATCCGTAGATGTACTCAAGAGAGCCTGGATCAAGTTGTTTCTGCGCGCGTGTAACAGCAACGTACGCAAGACGCAGCTCTTCATCCGCTGGCATAATTGTTGCGCCAGTTTCGCCGTCGACTCTTGGTCCTCTGAAGTCATCGCCAATACGAACACGATCCCACTCGAGACCTTTAGCTCTGTGCGCCGTGCTAACTACGACGTCAGGTCTGTCCGCTGATCCGTCGCCAGCAAGCTTCGAGCGAAGCTCATTCAATGTCCGCGCGCGGTTGTCGTCGCCCTTGATTGAGCGCACCCAGCTCTTGTCAGCGGCGTTCCACTTAAATCCGAGAGCCTTGATCGACTCTTTAGTGTCAAATGTTTTTCCGGAGAGTTTTACTCTGTCTCCAGAAACCTCGAACATAACGCCATTAGCAACTTCGCCAGACGAACCGCTCGCAACTTCTGATGGCATAAGCGGCGGCGCGCTCGGAAGCTCGTCAGATGACACGTCAGCGTTAGTAGTGTACGGGATTAGACGACCTAGCATGTCGTACAGTCCGTCGACGCCTTCGCTGTCTACAAGATCGACAAGAAATTCCAGCTTCTTATTGTCTTCGTCTTCGAGAGACTTGACAACTTCATCCCACGACGAGAACGGCGCAAGATCTTCGTGCATCTGCGGTCGATCGTCTAGTCTTGCCCCAGACTTCAACCAATCAGCGTGGCGAACAAATCTCTCTAGGTCTTCTTTAAACGACTTAGTTACACCGACTTTTCTTCCAGCCTCGAGCTCTCTGTAGATTTCTCGAACTGCGCCGGCGTTTGAGCGAACAAGAACCGCGTCAGCATCGGGCATGCCCCCTCTCGGGAGGATCTTGCCGTCTGGGCCGCCGCCTTCGATTCTGTAGTCCGAACCAAGAGCTGCTAAGAACCTGTTACCGATTCCGGCTATCTGCGGGCCGAATCTCCAAGACTTTGTTAATGGCAGATCATTCGGAGCACTGATTTTTTGTAGCTCGTCTTCAGCACCGCGGAAACCGTAGATCGCTTGATTACCGTCTCCAACGTACACAACCTGCGCGGTCTGATCTGCAATGACCTTTCCGATTACAGGGTTGATGTCCTGTGCTTCGTCAAAGAAGATGACATCGGCTTTGTAGTCAAGTCCGGAGCCGTCGGCAGATAGATCAGGGCGAGACAACGCCCAGATCTTCGTCGCGTGGTTGTTGTTGAACGGAAGAACGCCACTCGGGCTCTTAAGATCGTCCCAAATTTCTCCGGCCTTAGCAATCCATTCGTCTGGGACGTTGTCAAACTCGAAGTGCTGAGGGCCAATCTCATCATCGGCGCTAATCGTATAGTTTGTGACCGCCTTATTGATCGCGCGATACACCTGAGTAGCCGTCATGTCCTTGTCTGGCTCGTCTGGGCTTGGCTGCCCAGTTATTCCGAGGTCATTGGCAAGTTTACTTGGCTTGTTGTTGAAGCGGTTTTTCTTACGCTTGTCTGTGAGACTCGAGCCAATTGCTCTCCACGCGATTGAGTCGCCAGTACGTGACTCAACGTTGCCTGGCATTGTCGCATCAGCCTCGAGCTGAATTGACTTGTTGAACGCGACGTACGCTATTCTCTTCTTAGGCTGCTCTTTCTTCAAGCGCCTTGCAATAAGCTTAAGAGTGCTCGTCTTACCAGTCCCGGCAAGAGCACGAACAACAACATTTTCACCAGTAAGCACGGCGTCAACAACATCGCGCTGTTGAGCCGTCGGTGGGAACTTCTCGTCAGCGTAGGGATCCTTGACGTTTACGCCATCTTTCTCAGGACGCTCAACAACTCCGTCATCAAGAGCATCTGCCATTGAGACGTTGCTGTCTGTTGCGCCGCCAGGTACGCCTTCGGGGTCTACAATCGACTCGTCTGGAGTCGCATTGTTGATCATGTCGTCTGGGTCTGGCACGTCGCACGGGCCTTCTCCATCACCGACTGCCGCTGTGATGCCGGCGCCGCCGCAGTTCCACGCGGCCGCTACGGCCTTAGCGGCTTCGTAGTCAGCGAGCTCGTCCTTGTACACCGACATTGCAGCGTCGTACTCTGCGCGGTCTTGGGCGATCTTTTCAGCCTCACGGCCATCGAACGACTCTGTAGAAACGTCAGCATCAGGCGCCGATGCGCGGGTTAGCATCGCGTCAGTAATGTCCCAGGCGGCTTCGGCATCAGCGTCAGCGCGGTGCCAGTTGCCGAGCTCTACACCGAGGTACTCAGCGACAGGGCCGAGGCTGTTCGACGAACGCCTCTTGCCGTCGCGGCCTACCTGCGAAGGACCGTCTGGAGAGCCAGACGACCACGTTGGCAGAGTCCCTCTTGCCATTGGCAGAGAATCAATAGTTCCACCAATCTCGAGTTCGAGGCCCTGCTCGCCTAGAGTACGCTGTAGTACTTCAGTATCAAACGGAACGTTCTGTCCGCCAAGAATCGGACGATCTCCAACAAACTCGATGAATCGCTCGTGCGCCTCGCGCATTGATGGCTGAGTCTCTAGCCACTCGTCGGTGACAAGCTCCCCGTCCTCGCGCTTTAGATTCTCTTTTGACCAATCCGAGAGTCTAAACTCTGGATTCATGTACATGTTGAATCTATCGACGACCTCGCCGTTGACAATTCGAACAGCACCGATCTGCACAGGACGGTTGAGTTCGCCGTCTCCAATGCCAGTTGTCTCATAGTCAAAGTAGACGATCTCAGTTCCGCGAATGATCTCCGCGACTTCTTCCCAGCTCTCTGCGCCCTCAAGAAGATCTCGCATGTCGCCACTGAACGTCTCTTGACTTCTAGGCGAGTACGGTCTCTTTGGTCGATGAAGCGCGGGCTTATCGCCCTTTGGAGGTGTCGTACCGCCGCGGCTAACTTCAATCTCAGTGTCTTCGTTCCACTCCTTGCGCTGAGACTCGTGGCCAGGGTAGTATCCTTGAATACTTACCTTGCCTTTTGGAGTTTCGGAATCGCGGAAAACTTTTTCGACGACAAATGAATCAGTCGCGGTAATGTCGCCTGGCACTAGGTCCTGCGCCTGGTAGCCCATCGCGTCAGTGAGCGGCTCTGGATCTGGGAAAAGATCGGGATCGTCTTGGCCTTCTTGAATCCCGAAGCGATCAAGAATCGACTGGCGACGAGCCTTCAAGCGCTCCTTAAGAAGAGCGGCATCATCTGGATCCGAGACAATTGAATCTACTGTTTCGTCAATCTGCGACGGAGTGATGTCACGAAGTCTCTTCGCGGCAGCCTGCAATGTTGCATCATCGATATCGCCAAAGACTGACGCCGCCTGCGGATTTAGATCTGGGTCGCGAAGAGTGTCGAGCTCTGTTACGTTGTTGCCAAACGCCGAGCCTTTCTCAGCGCCACGAGCACGATACATCAACGAGCCGCCTGGGTCGAGACGCACCGGGTCTCCATTGCCGTCTGTGACGATGTTGTCATAGACCAGCCCAACGCTGTCCCAGTTTGCTAGCCAGGCGTCAGCAACAAATCCTTGACGGACCTTGTCGAGATACTCAGTGTCTCCACCGTCGACCCTAAACTCAAAGTCACCGGTGTCGGCGTCTTCAATTAATGTAGAGACGATTCTTGTGTCGCCATCTTCACGACCGAGGCGAACACGTGCTGCCGGCACTCCGAGCATCTCGTAGAATGCGGATGCAAGAACTTCGTTCTCCGCGTGAGACTGCGATCTCGGCGACTTGACGTAGTATCTTCTGCCATCGGGAGTCTCATAGAACCCACCCGGGTTCGATCCCGCCTGGCCGCCAGTGCGAGACCATGTTTCAATGTCGTCGGCGTCTGGATCGTACGCTGTAGCAGCAGACGGCGCTTCAGGCGCCGCCGCATCGGCTCTACGAACTTGAACAATAGTCTCAACACCAAACTCATTACTCTGCTCGCGGACAGACACTACCTGTAGCTCTCCGAAGCCGATCCATTCCTGCTCGTCTGGGACAAACGACATGTCTGACACGTTAAGGCTGTCAATCTCGCCTGGTGGCACCTCAAGAACAATTCTACGCTCATTCACGCCGGTGGGGAAGAACAGACGACTCATTAGAGAGCCATCGGCAATCTCCTGCGCAGTGAATGGGCGAGCATCCATAGAAAACGTCGAACCCTCAGTCAGAAGAGTCTCGATCTCCGGATTATCTTTGTGAATGTTAAGGACTCTATAGAGTGGCCGATTATTCGGTGACGCGGCGGAAGAAACAATTCTGTAGAACGCGGCAGCGGTAGTGTCCGCCGACAGATCGTCAGAGCCAGACGAAATTGCTTTCTTACCATTGATGTAGTCGGCGTACTGGCCGTACTCTTCGATCATCTCGTAGTACGCGTCTTCTGCTATTGATGCAATGTCACCGTCTACTCCGTCTCTCTCAAGAATATTGCTGATAGCACCGAGCATTCGCATTCTTGAGTCTTCGGGGGAGATTACGTCTGGTTCAGCGAGATCTCCGCCGTCTCCACCGTCAATAGACATGACGATACCCCAGAACGCTCTGAACGCTTCGCGATCTGCTGGGTCGTCGGACTTCGATAGTGGGTAGAATCTTTCAAACGCTTCATCAAACGACAAAACCGGATCGTCGCTGCGGCCGAAGATAATTTGATCCGCGATTTCTTTGATCTTTGGATTTGTTTCTTCGTGAGAGCGCATAAGCTCAACAGCGCGTTGCGCTCGCTCGTTGTCTAAGCTCTGCCCAGTTCGCTGAGCTTTCTGCGCCGTGACTCTGTCGGCCTCGCCTTGCGTCTGAGGTATTTCGGAGCGTGCCGGGCTGTACTCAGGCGAATCAAACATGTCGCCTTTAAACTCTTGTAGTCTTTCGACGTTGCTGACACGGTTAGGGTCATCAAACGCCGAGTCGTAGATGCCCGCAAGAATTATGTCGGCATCGACACCTGACATTTGAAGCGCTTCATAGAGCGCCTCAGCAGGCACAGTTTCATCTCCGTCTGAGAACTCAAGATTGCCGAGACCTTCAGCACGGTCCCCACTCTCGCTAGGCATGACAGCTTCGCGCAGAGCCTTGGCAAGCTCTTCCTGCGAAAATCTTGTCGAAAGCTCAGAAGGATCGTCTGTGTAGTCTTCGCTTGTCTCATCGGTGCGACCACGGGGCTCGTACATCGAGTAGATGTCAACCTTGTGCGCGCCATCTGGGACCTCGAACATCGAGTCAAACTCGCTCTCGAATTCTGGAGAAATCCCAGACGGAGTCTTAGACTCGCTTGGCATCGGCGAGATTTTGTCAATAGAGAACGTTCTCTCTTCCATCTCGCCATCGACGTCTAAGAACCCGACGACGTTAGTTAGCCCGTTCTTCGGGTTACTGTAAATGCGACTTGGAGTAAACGTTCTCTCCTTGCCGCTGTACATGAACCGAACTGTTCCGCCGGCCTCCATCGCGTCTTCTATTGCAGATCTAATGCCGAAGAAGCTCGTATCTGTAATATCAGCGGGCCCGCCAGTGTATAGCTCTGGGTCTATGTCTGGAGTAACCCCGTCAAAGATGTCTGGGTCGCCGTCACCTTCGGTTAGTTTCTGGAAAAGCTCGGCGTTCTCCTCGTCATCGTTGCTGAAACGTGCGTTAAGTGCACCGTCAGTCTCAGCGTCGCCAAGGAAGCTGCGAGCCTCCTCTGGAGTCAGCCTAGGCTTATCAAACGTAACAACAACCTTGCGTTCATCGCCCATTCCAAGAGGAGACCCGTCAAGACTGTCGTACAGACTGTCATTCTCTTCGATGTACCCGCCGGCGTCATTAACACGCTTAACGAGATCTTCGGTGAAGTCCTCTTCAACCATTGGGAACGCAATTTGAACGCCATCGCCCTTAGGCTTAGTGTTCATTGGGCTAAGCGGATCGCTGCCGTCACCTTCGGTCGGAGGCGTGATGTCGTCATCGGTTGGCTTGAAGAAGTCAAGAACCTCTTGGCCGAAGTTATCTCTGATCTCAGCGTCAAAGTCAGTAACTGACGGATCGCTTGAGTCTGCTCTGAACGCGACCTCGACGTCTTCTTCAGCGTCCTCTGGCGCGCGAACAATGGCAGTGACAATGTAGTTGCCAGGGCTTGGCTCCTCAAGAAATACCTCAGCGAGCTCGCCTTCGTACTCTGCGCTTATTGAGCCCTCTCGGTACTCACTCGAGGATACGGGAACCTGGCCTTCTGGGGTCTTGCCTTCTACAATGTCCTCAAGTTCGCCGTAGAAATCTTCTGTATCGTCGTCACCGTAGTAGAACGAGATTTTGTCGAAGTCGGCAACGTCTTCCCAGGACACTCTTTGAGTATCTGGAGAAGAAAGTCTTACTCCGTTCTCGTCGTGAGTGTACGTTACGTCAAAGCCGTCTTCGTCAGACTCAGTTACTACGCCGTAACCGTTCGGGCCCTGGACAATTGTCGCAATTCCTCTCTCGAGTTCGTCTTTTTCGGAAGGTTGGCGATCTACTTTCTTGAGAGTGGTGCCAGGTCTGCCTGTTTCGTCGCCTTTTGACTTGTCGTAGTCGATGACGCGGTCCATGACGTCTGTGATTTGAGAGTCCCTGCTTGGAGTTTCAGCAGCAGGTTTGCCGGAGTCAAGCTCGGGGAAGAACATGCCAGCCTGACCAGGCCTGTAGACCGTGTAGCCCTCATCGCCAGCAGCGTAGTCCCCATAGTACTTGGGCTTTCTTGGCCCACTCTTAGCAACTTCGTAGCCGCGGGACTGTAACTCCGCGATAATGGAACTAGCAGAGTACTCAGACTTATCCGCAAACAGTGAATAGCCTCTGTCAAACGGTCTCTCCGCTCTCTTGCCATGTTTTGCGAGCTCCGCCATGAGCTCTTCGTCTGTCATCTGCTCGAGCTCTTTAGCCTTCTTGTCGTCGCGCTTTGGCCGAGGCTTCACTGGCTTCACTGGGGGGAAGAGATCACGTCTCTCCTCCTCAAGGAACTTTTCTATAGCTTTTCGAGCATCTCTCTCTGCGCGCTCTGCTTCTTTCTTTTCGCGCTCTTCTTCTTTTCTTCTCTCTTCGACAATTCTTGAGGTGTCCATCGGGCTAATCGGGTAGCCATCTGGAAACACGTCTTTTGGAAATACACCTGGCTCATCAGCACGACTGTTTATCCACTTACGCCATTCCTCGTAAGTCATGTCTCGTGGGCCTGCGCCAATTTGATTCTTCCACGCCTCGTACGCCTCGCGGGAGTCGTCAAACATTTTTTCTCCGCTAGGGAAACGCGCCTCAGCAGCGTCTACCTCGCGGGCACCCTCTACAATCCTCTCGAGTTCACCATAGAAATCTTCTTGCTCCTCGGGTCTGAATGAAACTTCTTGGAAGTCCTCAGTGACGTCTCCCCAGGCAACTGTCCGAGTTTCTGGAGAATCAAGTTTGTTCCCGTCCCTGTCGTGCGTGTACAGGATGTCGATGCCGTCGTCATCTATATCGGTGATTAGGCCAGAGCCGTTTGGCTCACTGACAATTGTCGCAATATCATTCTCGATTTCCTCTCGTTCGAGGACATCCTCTCTTATGTAGTCAGATTTGAGAGCTCGATCTATAACGTCTGCAATTTGAGAGTCTCGGGTCGGGAATTCAGTGGCACCCTCTGCGTCAGCAGCCTCCTGTAGAACCTTCTCATATGCCGGCGAGTCATCTTTCGCGGCGCGCTGCACGTCAGCCCACGACTTGCCGTCAGCGACCTTTTCGCCAATGGAGTTGTCTGTGAGATCAGCACGATGGAGACTGTAGTCTCCGGTCTCAAGATTCTTTCGAACGAAGTAGCCGTCATCAGATACGAACTGCTCAAAGCCGGCGTCACCGCTATCTGCTCTCGACCACCCCGTGGGAGCGTCGAGACGACTGATTTCTCCTTCTCGAACGAGCGACTCGCGGCCGCCGGTAACTCTGTCGAGCTCTACCTCCGGGATCTCCTTAAGCGCTTCTCTCGAGATAATCGCCTTCGAAGACACGCCCTTTGACGAAGGGAGCGCGTAGATGCCGCCTGGAAGACTTGGGCTGTCAGTGATCTCGATCTCGATGTCATCGTCGCCAGACGCTCCAACAACACGTCCGGAGACTGAGAAAATGCTGCCATCAAGATCTAAGTTGAAGCTAAAGCCGCCGCCCATGAAGGCGAATCGACCGTAACGATCGCGTCGCTGCATTCTCGCGCGAAGCGAGCGAGCAGCTCTTGAGTTGCCACCGATGCCGAAGCCACCAACAGCAACAATGCTAAGAGGCTCCGGAGCAATAGCGTCGTCGAGGCGCAGGTAAGTTGGCACAGCACCTGACGGCGCGACAGACAGACGGGTGAACGCGTGAACTCTCTCTGACGAGCCGGGGAACGCCGAGTACGCGGCTGAAACAAGCGCGCGATAGCTGTCATCAATGAACGGGTCAGCCGCAAGCCAACGAGCATTCGCGTGACGAAGCGACGCGCTGTTCATCTTATGACTCTTTGTCGACGCCGGATGCGACACTGGAAGCAAATCGCAGTGACGCATCGACTGAGAAGTTTGTGTATTAGAAGTGCAGAGTGAGATAAACTGTGACACCTCGCGAAGAGCGTTGAACACTCTTACTCGAGGGTCGTGCGTCACTGTTCGCGCCAGTGAACGGTTCGCTACAGCAATCGCAGCAGCAACAGCAACTCTGCGCTCCGGAAGAACGCGGCTGTTCGCATCAGCAACAAGCGCAAGAACGTCGGTACGGATCTTTATTCCGTACTGATGAATGAACTTACTCTTTGCAACACTTCTGTTTCTTGTTTTCACGACGTTGCCTCGCCTGTGTAACGTGGTAATAGATCTCGATCTCTGCTGTATCCTAGAAGTGTCACTAAATCCTTAGCACGGTCAAACGGGTTTTCGTCATTAGCGAGCGCGCGCTTCCACGCGGCTCGAACGGATGGAATGAACTCGTAGCCGAAGCCCGAGTACTCGGCCATCGCAACAATTGCTTCCTCTGGAGATGCATACTCGCTCTCATCGAGAATTTCAACAAACAACTCTTCATACACCGGGCGTGTACCTGCGGTAATCGCCGAAGCGTCTTTCTTTGACGACCTCGGATGCGTCGCCGGAAGAAGATCGTTATCTTGGGTGTAGTTTGGGTTTGACGGCTTACCGGAGCGAAGAAGCTTTAGATACGCGTTCACTCTTGCCATCGCCCATTGATCTCGTGTCTTGCCTGGGCGATGAGATGTTGAAAACGCGCCTGCACCGCGGCGGTACACCGCCTTGAGCTGCCCCATCGTCGCCTTACGGCCAGCAGACGCCTTCTTATTGTGCTCCTGCATCTTGTTGCGAAGAGCTTTTTCAGTCTTGTCTGAAAACTTTATTTTCTTAGCGTTCTTTGCCTTTGCTGAACCAGGCTTATTTTTCTTTGAGCCCTTGATTCTCTCACTCGGCTTCGCCGGAACACTGCTACTCTTTGCCATCACTGCGCCTCCGGTGGCTGTGGTGATTCTGGTTCTACGCCCTGCTGAGGCTCCGATGCCTGAGGCGGCGCTCCTTGAAGAAGTTGCTCGAGGCCGGGCGGCATCGGCGCGACACTCTGCGCCTGTTGTGCTGCTTTAGCCGCCTCGAGAGCTTCAGGCGCGAACGCTCCAATCATCGCTTCAGTGAGCTCTGGAGTGATCATGCCTTTCTCGAAGACGAGACGCATCGCGACCTCCTGAGGAGTCGGCGCATCTGAATCACTGAAACCGTGAGTCTTACGCCAGGTGTCAAACGACACCGCCATGCGATCAAAGCCGCTATCAGCGTCTGCCGCGCGGTCATTACGAGTCGCAACGGCGCTTGGGTCAAACCAAACAACGATGCGCTCGACCTCTGTCTTATCGAAGCCGTTTGCAATCAGATAAGGACGAAGATATACAACGGTGAGCGCGTCGGCGATCAAAAGCATCAACGGCTCGATATGCGCCTTGTACAGTGACTCGTCGATCTGAAGAGCGTTCGAGTACTTCACGTTCGCAAGACCGGTGATGATGTCCTTTGGCACATCGAGGCCCTGAAGAATTCTCTCGAGCACACGGTCAGCACGCTGCGCAAGTGCTGGGTCAAATGAACGCTCGAACTTAAACTGCTTAATGCGATCGCCAAGTTCAGCAGGCCCACGAATAATCAGCGGAACAACGGCACTGGCGCTATCCTCGTCTCGGATCGGTGTCGTCATCGCATCGATGAGTTGATCCTCGAATTCGTCACCCATCTCCTCGGGTGTCGCCTCCGGGTACATGTCGGTCGGATCGTCAAACGGGTAGTCGGGGTCCGGAGACGCCGCGACACTAAGCCCGTCCGGAAGATACAACGCACCAGCGTTCAGACGAGAACGAGCGGTCGCACGGAATGTTCTGTTCAGAAGCAGAAGCTCGGCGCAAAGATCAAGAAGACCGCGCAAGCTCGAATCAGCCTCGTCAGAGAATCTGGGGTGCGCGCGCCAAATGCGACCAATAAACGCATTTCCCGGAAGAAGAACAAGACCTTGCTTTTGGTTCATGCTGCCGTTTCCACCAAGAATGTCCCGGCGAGGCGCAATTCCGTAGTTGTTCTTTTGGTCGATCTGTACCTCGTCAACTGAGCGAATGTCCCACGATTCTGGAGTGCCGGAGCCTGGCTTCGCTGGCATCTGAACGAGATAGCACTCGCCGGAGACGCTCAGGTTTAGTGCCGCATCTCGAATCAAACCAGCCTGACCACCGTACGCCGAGTCAAGACGGCTTAGCGCGCGCTCAGCGGCGCGTGCAAGCCTCTCGTCAACACGTGAGCTTGTACGCACCGAGATCGGAGTCTCCGCTGGATTATCAACTGTCGCCGCGTAGATACGAATTCTTGACGCAACGGACGCAACAAGATTGAATGCGTACTTCACCTCGCCGATTGCGTCGTAGTACTCCCACGCCTCGCTCTGCCATGCGCTTGAATGAGCCTGGCGAGTAGCCTTGAACTTCTCGGCCTCGCTTCGATCGTTCAGACGAAGCTGAGTCGCGGCCGCGGTTAGTGTTCTCGGAGTCGAGTACGCCGCGGGTCGAGCAGGTGTGTACCCGGGAGGAAGAGCCGTCACAGGTGACGGAAGAGACGGTGGTGTGTATCGTCGTGACCTAGCAACTTCTCGGCGGTATACGCCCACAACCTTCTCCTCGTCTCGTGACGGAGTCAACTAAGATTCATATGTCCGGCGAACCGGGAAACTAGTTGACGCGGTCTAATATCGCGCCGGCGATGAGTGAATATGCGAGAACGCATGAGACAAACAACGTCGGCTCTTCTGCTATTTTATACATAGATACAACAAGCGTTGCTGTGTAGACACTTGCGCACCAATTGCACGTAATCAAATATCCGAGATTGATCCGTGTTGGCGGATATCTTTTCCAAATTCTCGTGCGAAGCCCGTCAAACATCGTGTCGGTCGTCACAAAACGGGTTAGCCGTGTGGCGGCTAGTCCAAGTGCAATAAACTCAAGGGCTGTCACGATCACTCAGGGTCTCCTGTTGCATACATTGTTCGGTACGGGTTCCATGAACGCAAACGAGAGCCGCAGCCGCAGTTCGCATCCTTCTCAAGAACAATCACCTTTCCTGTCAACGTACGAAGACGTGCTGTTTTCTTCGCATCACGTGACAAAATAAGTGATTCTGGGTCATACTTTTCGCGGAAAATCAGCATTGGCCCTTGATCAGAGTCAGACGCAATCATTATCGTGTCGCTCGTGATCACGGCGCGAACGGCGGTGACCATTCGTGAGCGAGGTATTCTCTCGTAGACCTGAAACGTCTCGTATTGATCACTTTCTACGGTGCCTGCCGGGCAGACCCGTGAGCGTAGTGGAAAGTTGTCATACAGAATCTTCATGTTCTACTCAGTCTTCTTCTCATTGCCGAGTACGTAACATCGGCCGCGTCGGCGAGCTCACGAACTGAGACGCCGCGTTCAGCCTCGGATCTACAGATCATTGTCAGTTCGGCGTTTGCTCGAGCGTGCGGTCCGTCGGGATTTGTGCCGGCGCGGTAGCGACGTGCGATCGGTGAGATCTCGGCGATTCTCTCTCGAGCGGCTGATGACAACTCAGGAGCGTTCGGATCAAATCGAGTAGCGATCTTTCTGGCGTTTCTGGCGTTTCTGGCGTTTCTGTCTGGCGCCGCGGAGGAAGCGGCAGCGGAGGAGGTGGATGAGGAGGGAGAGGAAAAGCTCTCTTTTTCCGCCGTCCTTAAGATTGTAGAAGAAGAAGAAGAAGAAGAAGAAGAAGAGAGGGGAGGCAATGGAAAGATGTGTGTTTGAGGTGAGTGTGTTGTGGGGCGAGTGACCCAGGCGCGCACCGTTGACCGCGTTCTCGGCGGGTCCAGGGCCTCACCAATTGCCGCGAGCGGCCAACCCGCCTTGTGGAGGGCGGTGGCTCTCGCATGGAGCGCCGGGCCCTTTAATGCACGCAAGAGACCAATCTCGGAATTCGGTAGCCTCTTCTTCGACACTCTCTTATAGTAACATAACGACGGCGGAAAAAAGTGTACATTTTGCGGTTGCTTTGTACATTCAGCGTTTTCTCTCTCAAATGCTCACCCGCTCTGCGGCGGATCGCTCTTCAGGGGCCTCCTCTTTTTCTGCCGCTCTTTCATTCATCGACGACGCGGAAGAAGTGTACAAATCCGACGACTTTGTACAAAGGGGCAAAGTGGTTTGGACGTGAGAGAGTGAGGCGCGTTATTCGGAGGCGCTTTTGAAACGTTTCGAGCACTTTTTCTGAGCGAGAGAGCGAGAGCGAGAGCGAGAGAGCTTAGCGAGAGAAAAGTCTCTCTTAGCGTGAGAAGTGTCACTTTTGGCAACTGTCAACTTTTTCCTGCTTGAGAGCAAGAGAGAAGTTGTGAGCGCTCTTTCTCTTGCTACTTGTCTGAGCTCTCAGAGGAGACGTTGACATGACGACGAGGTAGTCACTACTTGAGGCCTACAACTGCCTAGGAGAATGTCGTCGACGCTTGAGCAGGCAGCTTACCTGCCTCTCCACCTCTTGAGGTCGAGACACCAGCCAGGTAGTGGTCGCCTGCTGCCTTGTGGCGTCTGAGTGGCCTCTGAGTGGTCAAGTAGGCCTTGTAGTGTGCGCCTGCCTGCCTGCCAGGCCTGCCAGGGCCATGGCCATGGCCAACATGCTTTTCTGTGGTCAAAGTCTGCCAGCGAACAGGAAAGTGCAAAGTTTTTTTCGTTGAGTGACAACGACTTCCAAGCTTTCTGCAAAAAAGTTTGGTAAAGGGGGTGTACTTTTGATCTAAAGATGATACTATGGTCTATAACAAGCCAGCCGCACCCGCAAAGGTGCAACGACGAAAGGAAAACCAAATGAATATGAAGAAGCTTCCCGCACTCATCGCCACCGCGATCGTCGCCCTCTTCGGGTTTGGAATGATTGCCGCATTCATTGCTGACGTCAACAAGACGTACGACATGAGCGGCATGACCGCATGGGAAACCGTCATCGCGGTCTCAGTCTTCCTCTTCTTCATCGGCGTCATGACTACCGCATGCGTCGGCATCTACGAGACGCTGACTGACAACTACGACGAGATCTGACCGCAAAGGAGCAAGCCGCACGGAAAAGGCCGGGGTGAATGCCCCGGCCTCTTCCGCGTGTGGTGAAATGCGGCGATCAGTTGACGACGGTCACGTTGCAGTCATCCGCAAACAGAGACTCAAGTGTCTCCATCGTGATGACCCCTTCGCCGTCAAGACCCTCGTCGGATTGGTACTGAGCGACAGCCGCAAGGGTGAGGTCTCCATACCAACCGTCCTTGTCAGTGTACGCGTCGGGGTAGCCGAGCTCGGTCAGGCGACGCTGGACGTGGTGAATTGACAGCGACTTCTTCGCGGCCTTGTTCTTGAAGACGCAAGCCGCAAGTGACACGTTGTCAGTTTCGTTGCCACTGACTGCTGCGCCACCCGGCGATGGGTCGCGTCGTTTCTTTGAAGCCGGCTTTGACTTTGGCTTCGGCTCTGGCTTCGGCTCTGGCTCTTCCGCGGCAGCGACAACAGCAGTCTCTCCTACCGGGCGCTCGAACTTGGTGCCGTCCTGCACCTTGCCATCGCCATCGCCATCTGTGGCGTCTGGGTTGTAGCCATCGCCGATTGGGCGCTCGAACTCTGTCCCTTCCTGGACTACTCCGTCGCCGTCGCCGTCTTTGGCGTCTGGGTTGAACTCTGTGCTCATGTTACACTTCCTTGTTCGGTTTGGTATCAATTACCGTACTGTAAATACTCTACCACCTCTGCCCGTTGACGACTGCCCTCCACGGAACGCTGGCAGTCTTCTTGACGCGACAGACTTGGCAGTGATCGTGCCTCCGACAAAACCTTTCGGCGGTTTGATGAGCAGCGCGGTGAGCGCGTGTACGAGCGCGTCGATTCTGTCTGGCGACTTCCCCTCGCCGGGAATCCACGCGATCATCTGCGACTCGAGCTCCGGAAGGTAGTTGATGTGGTGGACTCGGTTCTGTTCGTACGCGAGCGTAACTGGTTCGGCGCGAAGCGCCTTGCCATGTTTCGAGTGTACCTCGAGAACCTTGATCGACGGGTCGATTGCGAGGATGGCGTTCGTGACAAGGGCGCCGCCCTGGTTGACTTCTGCCACGACAGGGCACGAGTACTTTCGCGCCATCTCGACGACCTTGTTCGCCCATTGCTCAGGTGAGCCGTGGATACTTGCGTCCTCGAGAACCCACGCGTTGCGTTTGTACAGATCTCGCTCGCCTGTCGACGCGCAGACGACAATCCCGCACTCGTCTCTTGGGTTCTCGGCGACTGACGGGTCGACACCAACTACTCTGAGTGGCGCCGAGTGCGGGAACCCGGTTTCTCTCGATCGTTCGATGAGTTCATCTGTCCAGAGCGCGCCTTCGACGTCGGAGAGCATCTCGCCGTAGAGCTCCTGCGCAGCAAGCCGCGTTCCAGCGTAGACACCGGTGATCGCGTCGAGATACGTCGACGAAAGGTTGCCGGCGTTGTCAAGCGTCGATCCTCTCGAGATGCGAACGTTGTAACCCTTCTCGGATTCCGCAAGCAGCGAGTACAGAACCGGCACGCGTTTCGGCGTGGTCGTGCAGATGATCTGTGGCGCCTTCCCAAGACGAGTGGCGACGCGAAGGTTGTCCCACGATGTCATTCCAGCCGCGTCCGGCGACTGCCGCCATGCCGCGATCTCGTCTGCCCAGGCGTAGTGGAACTGCGGACCACGAAGGCCGTCTGGTTCGTCCGCGGTGAAGCACGTCGCGGTGTTTCCGTTCGGCCACGTCAGTCGTCGCTTCGACGGCTCGTACAGTGGGCGCTCGCTCGGCGGCGAGACGCTGATGATCCCAGACTCGCCCTCGACGATGACGTCACGCACGTCAGCCGCAGTACGTGCGACGAGCGCGAAACGTATTTGACCCTGCGAAGTGTCCTTCGCCTTCTCACGGACCCACTCGGCGGCTGATCGCGTCTTGCCGGCGCCTCTGCCCGCGAGGTACATCCAAATTGACCAATCGGTTCCGTCAGGCGGTAGCTGTTCGGGCCTCGCCCAGGCTCGCCAGTCCCAAACGAGCGCGTCCATGTCTACTCCGTCGAGCAGCGCGGCGCGTTCTTCGTCTGGGAGCAGGGCGAGCCGCTCCATCATGCTCTTGCCCATGGCAAGATTGTATCACTTCTTGGTCTTCGGCTTCTTCGAACCTCGCCAAGCCCAGTGACCTGCGCCACCGACAAACTTGGTCGAAGACCCTGGAATCGGTCGGCGGATTGCTTCGTTACCCTGGTTACCTGTCATGTAGACCATAGTAACATCTTTAGTTTTGAGTTTCTTAGCCCTTTGCCGCTGCTTGAAGGTGCTCGATCTCGGCTCGCAGCTCTGCGATCACCGAACGAAGCTTTTCGGACTCGGCGACAGCTCTGAGCATGTTGTCGCGATACTCTGTCGTCAAGGACTTGATGTGCTCTCGAAGATGCCGTATCTCGTCCGCTGCGTTGTGCGCCGCGTTGACTATTGCGGTTTCGGGTGGATCTGACTCGACCTCAAAGAATGTCACGATGCGTCTCCTCCCCGGGCATCATCCCAAGCGTCTAGAGCGCTGTCCCAGCGGCCAGTTCTGATGCTGGCAGCAAGATGATCACCGGCATTGCGGAGTCGTTCAATGACGAGGCGAGCATCGTCGAGTTCGTCTTCGGCGTTGGAGATGTCTTGGCTGATGCCTGCCGTTTTTGCCTGCCATTGATCACGCTCTGTGGCGAGACGCTCGATCTCGTCGGCAGCGTCGTCGAACAGTGAACCGGACAGCATCGTCACAGTCGCTTCGCCCTGAGACTCATCAACGACCCGAGCCATGGTTCTCAAGTCTTCTACGATGTTTCTGTCACTCATCAGCCGGCAAGAGCTTCGATCTGTCCGAAGTGCTCTGGGCAGACGTAGCGAACTACATGCCGCATCCAAAGTCCGATGCTTTCGTTGAGCGTCGGGTCTACTTCGGACACCATCAGCATGACCTCGACGAGAAGCCTGTCGATCGCGAACCCCTGATCAAGCGAATCACAAATGCCGGCGGCGAGGTTGATGAGAACGTCATCCGTATAGCTGTAGTACCACAGAGGCGTGTCTTCTCTGACCATGTCAAGGTAGACGTCTGGTTGGTACCCGTTCATCGGCGGCTCTTCGTACGGAGCCAGAGTCGGGCGCGTTTCAGAGGTTGGCACCTCGGCAGTAGTTGTCGGAGGCACAGTCGTGTCCGCTGGCTCTTCTGCCGCGGGTGGCGTCGTAGTTGTTGCTTCGACGTACACGATCCTCTCTCCGCCGCAGGCGGCCAAAAAGATAATCGGTAGAAGAATTGTCTTTTTCATTGTCGTTTCCCTTCGCTGCAGCGTCGTACAGCCATCATACACGTGTGACCGGCAGAACCCTAGACACACTTGTGCTTTCTGTGCCACTTCTCGACGTGCGCCCACGTCGACCAGCGAAATGACTTTCTTCCGCAGATCGTGCACTGCCCTCTGCGATTCGGTGAGCCTGGCTCGATTTCGACGAGCGTTCGAGCGTCACTTGCTTCTTCCGTGTGATCTGTTCGCATTTCTCAAGTTCTTCTGTCGTGTGATGTCTTTTATTCCACGCCAGGGCTCGTCTAACGGTGTAGACAACCCTGCCGCACGAGCGTGAAGGCACTCGATCATGAGGATGCCACGCGGTGTGATTTCGTACGCAGATGTCTCGTCATTCCGCGTGGCTAGACCTTCGTCTACAAACTTCTTCAAGACGATTGTCACTCGGCGATTCTCGAGGTCTCTCGGATTGAACGCGGTGATCTCGTCTACGGTCATCGACTTTCTCGCTGACTTCAAGACCGTGAGAATGAAGTACGGCTTGCCATGCAGAGTAAGCGGGAACGGCTCGACGAGGCGTGCTGACTTTGCCATCGAAGTCTCCTAGGTTCTTTTGTGTTGGTCGTCGATTGCAAGGCTGAATCCGCAGTGAGGGCACACTCGGCGCTCACCGTCGTCGACAGTTTCCATGTCCATGAGGCACTTGCCGCAGATCAGAACTCGACCCTTCCAACGCTCTTTCTTGGGAACGTAGCGCGTGGCGTGTTCAAGTGTCAGATGCGCAGCGTGCTCCGTCGCTCGCTCGAAGCCTTTGCCACAGCGCCGGCAAACATGCTTGAGCTTCGACTTCGCCATCTCAGTACAGCGACGCGACCTTGTGCGTGTCTGAGACATCGAGCATGGTGCTCCAGACGCCTCCGCATGCTGCCGCCCACTGCTTTCCTCGAGAAACCTTGACGCGGTCCTTGAAGTTCGAGTAGTTGAGCGTGTCGACCTGCCCTGCAAGCCACTCCGCGTACGTCCCGGGCGACACGAACACTCGGTGCTCGTAGTCACGATGAGGCGTCGAGATGATCTCAGTTTCCTCGAGATTCGCGATGGACTCCAATGAACGCACGTCTCGAGCGCGAACCGTAAGCTTCCCATCGTCGCGATTGTGATTGACGACGCTTACAAAACCTTCTTGGGTGAACACCCACATACCTATCCTCCGTCATTTTGTCATTTGGTTTGTTAGTTGTAGTGGGCTGGTGCCACTATACAGTCTTTAGTTATTCAGCCGGCGTCTCGTCATCGAGCGCGACATTCGACTTCTTCACTTGCTCGAGGATGTCACTCGGCAGATCAGAAAACGCCATCGGCGTCACCTCAACGTTGCCGTATTCCTCCATCATGCTCCTCGAGAACATTCGGTGCATGCCGGGCATCGCGTACGACTCGAGACGCCTTCCGTCGGAGTCGAACGCGACAATTTTGTAGATTTCGGCCATTTCTGTCTCCTTACGCCGTAGCTAGGTTCATTGTATCATTGCTTTGGCGCAAGAATCGCGAGAATGATACCGTAGAGCCCAAGCGACACGACGAGCTCAGTGCTTGCACCCGCCGCTGCGGCCGCGACAGACATCGCGCCTGCCGCAGTCGCAACGACGGCAGTCCAGACTACGTCTCGCAGTCTTGAGACCCAGTCGGGACGTCGCATGTCAGGAAGCGCTCTTCCGAGTGCGCCCCTTGAGCCGAGCGGAGGGGTCGCGCAGTTCGACACCAGCCTCGCGAACAAGCCGGCGAGCCTTGGCGTACGAAACACCGAGGTTCTTGCCAACGGCGTCGATGCTGAGGCCGGAGGTGTAGAGTCGTCCGGCGGTAGCCGCGTCGGTAACAGCCGGCGTGCTGTCTGAAATGAGGTTCTTCTCGTCTCGAAGCGTGCTCATCGGGTCGACGGCGATAGTTTCAGCCGCAGTCGTAGTTGTAGTGTCTGTGTTGTTCATTTTCTGCCTCTTTTTGTCTTGTTGTATGTTCTGAAGCTCGGTTCTTGATCTTTCGATCAATGATCGTGCTTCGTTTAGTAGTGACTTTTCGCTCATAGCAGATCGTCGAGTTGATTCAAACGCCTGTAGACGCGATCCATCTCGGATTGCAAGCGATTGCTTCGAGAAAGCTCCTCGTCGTACCGTAGCTGTAGCTGAGCGACCTGCCACTCGAGTTGAAGTATTCTCTCTTCATCGCTTACGTCTTTCATATTGTCTTTTTCATTATACAGATCTTGGTTGTCGATTAGAACATCAGGGCTGTGACCTACGGAAAGACTCGACGACGTTCTGAGACGGCGAAACAACTCCAAGAAGCGTGGCTGGCTGTTCTTTCTCATGCTTATCAATTCTTATCGACATTCTCCAAGCGACAACCGCGATGATTGTCGACAGTGCCGTCAGCGCGAAGCACGCCAGTGTCACGACGCCGGCGCGTTTCACCTCTGGACCTCTGACATTTCCCGCAAATGATGCTTGCGTTCGTTGTCGCACGTCGGGATCGCAGTAAGCGCGAGGTACGTAGTGATGCGATTCCCGCATGCCGGGCACTTCCAAACGTGCTCACCTCGTTTCACGACGGGCTCCCTTCTCTTCGACTTGGTTGCTTGTTGCTTCGCCATAGCGAAAGACAATATTACATAGACTCTTGCTTCTGAGTTGACTTTCTGTCATTTCTCAGGGTTTTTCTGATCTGCCGCTTGATTTTTTCGCGCTGGTTCGTTGTAAGTCCGGCCCAGACGCCAAGGTCCGTGTGTTTCATCGCGTGCTCGTAGCACTTTTCTCTTGCACTACACGACTGGCAGATCTTTCTGGCTCTTTCTACTGTCTTTTTCGACGTTTCGTTGAAAAATAGCTCTGATTTTCCCGAGCAGGGTGCGTTTTTCATCCATGACGGCGTCACTGTGTCTCCTAGGGTGCTATGGTCTGAGAGATTACCTGTGATGGTAGCCTTGAACCTGTGTCAAGTTTTGTTGCTATTTCAATAGCTCTCTGAACATACTCTACCGCGAGCACGTCTGAGAGAAAGTTCGGATTGTAGTCGCATAGAGCGTTCATCGCGCCGATCGCATAGTCTCCGCCGCTGCCGGCGCTATAGAACCCATATCTGTCTCGAGTCCAAGCGTAGTCTTCGTCTACCGCGTAGATCACGCCGCGAACTGAGATGATGAGCGACGACCCGTGAGCTGCTTGCTCTTTGTCGCTCTTTGTCGCGTATCCGTGGGACTCAAAGCACTCGCGGAGGGCAGGTATGAACTTCGACGTGAAAAACGAATCCAAGTCTGCGCCAAAGACTTTCGGCGGCTTTGGCGGATCAAAAGCGTGACAAACGATGTTGATCGCACGAAGATCGCCGGCAGTCGCCATGACATAGCCTGACTTTTCGGTCATCTTCGAGACACCAGGCGCGAGGCTGTATGCTCTGCCGTTGTCGTCGGACACGAGCGAATCGCAGCCAACAACTGACCAGGTGTCGCCTTGAACCGCGAGAATTGTCGTCACATCGGTACTATACCTTGTCAATGATCGACAGCGGCACCTTCACCTCGACGCCATGCGAGATTCCGTTCTCATCGACTGACGAAAACCTTCCGACCGGCCTGTCAAATCGCATGAGAAGCTTTGTTCGCGCTTTGCCGACAATTGTCCCGAGCTCGCCGTGAATATACGCCGGCGACGCCTTAGTGTTCACGCGTACGCGGTCTCCGATCAGATAGTCGTCGACTTTCGCGGTCACGCGAATCTTTTCTCGTCTCTCGGCGACCGCGTTGTCAATGTTGAAAAGATCTCCGTCAAGCCGGCCGCTCTCAATTGCTTTCAATACTTCTTCTGCGTCCATACGTCGCTCCAGTGTTGTGTTGTGTTGTGTTGTTGCTTACGCGACAAGAACTATCTCGTCGCGGAGGCGCTTTGTTGCTCTGTGAAGAGCTACTCGAACGGCTGCGTCACTCATTTGCAGCTTTGCTGAGATCTCCTTTGACGAAAGCTCCCAAGCGTACCGCAACGAGACGATTTCACGCGATCTGTCGTCAAGCACTTCGAAAGCTTTCCTGAGAGCTTCTACGTTTGCTCGGTAGTCGTCATTCTCGAATGCGTAGACGTCTTCGCAAGACAGTTTGCCGTTGAACGCGAAGGAAAAGTTTTCTGGGTCGCAGGGCTCAGTCTTTCTCGCGGAATTTCTGCGATGCTCGTCCATGACTGCCGCGTGCGCGATCACGAGAGCAAGCGATCGAAGACCGCTGGTCCCGCCGTAGACTGAGTCTCGAGCAAGCAGCTTAGAGAAAGTCATCGAGACGATCTCGTCTGGGTCGCTCGACCCCTTCTTTGTCGCGTACGACGCGATCATCTTCTTGAACGATCGGTACTCTTTTTCGAGAGTTGAAGCTACGTTTGTCGTTGTCATTCGCGTCAGTGAAGAATGAAGATGCTCGTCAGTAGAGTGGCCACCCCCGCTGCCAAGCAACTAAGCGCAAACCACCAGCCAACATCATCGGCGTTTTTGTTCATGAAGATATTATAATGTCTTTAGAAAGACATCAGGCCCAAGACGGCAGAGGAAGCGTCACGATCTTTCCGTAAATTTTGTCGCGCGCTTCGTTGATGATCGCCCTGTCCAGCGCCTCGAAGTACTCGATCGCGGGCTCAAACGATCCCAGCCCGCGGTGCTTTGCCCAGTCTTTGAACTCCTCGAGTGCTTCGTCAAATGAGCTACACGGCTGACGGAAGTTGATTCGGACTTTTCGCAGCACGCGCGGCGAGTTGTTGCCTGTCATTTGTATTTCGAGCCACCACTTGTTGTCGCTCGAGCACTCGGCATTGACGAGAGGCGACATAATCGTCACGTCAATCTCGATGGTCGGGGTCGCTGTCGTTGTCATGAGGTCATCTTACTTTCTTTAGATCAAGCACGTTCTTCTGCGCTGAGCCGCTTGACCTGCTCTTTTTCCGCGGAGGTGACGTACGACGACTTCATCGCGGATTTCATCGCCCGGAGATGGCTTTCGTGATGATACAGCCGCGCCACGGCGTATTCGCTTGCGAACGACCGCGGCCATCCGGTTCTCTCAACGATGTTGTCAATAACTTCGCTGTACTTGCCCATGCCTACATTGTATCTTCTTTAGTTAGTAGATTTCAAACCCGCCGGAATGAACTAAGAAGTCTGCGAACTCCGCGATGTCGACAGTGCTTAGCCGGTGGCTGCGTTCGAACTCGAGAACTCTACCCTCTCCGCGGCAGTAGTTACACCAGCCGCGGGCTCTGCCGAGTTTGATTGCCTGATCGACGTCAAGAGCGCGCCACGGCATCGACAGATCTTCTCCGACCTGGTCTGAGCGAACACCAGAGCCGCCGCAAATGTGACATTCGTTGTTTGGTAGCGCGTACACGATCGCGTTTCTCGAGTCGACGTATTCTTCAGCGATTCCGTGAACAAGATCGAAGAACAGTCGCCAACCGAGATCTGTTGCCTCGTTTTCGTCAAGCCCATCGCCATCCGAGGCGTACGGACGATGAACGCGATGCGCCAAGTCCTCGTGACGATCTTCGCAGTACGTCCAAAGAGAGTGCCACGCCCAGACGTTTCTGTAGAACTTCTCGCCAGCCGGCGAGTCGGGTTCACATCCGTAAATGTGCATCGTCATTCCTTCACAGCGGAGAGATGTCTCGAGCGGGCAGTCTGCTTGAGACCACCCGCTCGAGGCTATCTTTCATTAGTTTTTCCAATTGCGAGTCGCAAGGGCACTAGGCCGGCCGCATCGCTGGCGAAGCGTGAATCTACCTACCGCGCTTGCGCGTAATAAACATTCCTCCGAGTAGAAAAACTACTAGGCCCCAGGTGATTCCCACGGCAGTGTTGTAAAACTCGATGTCAAAACGCATCTTTTCTCCAGTCTGTTCGTCAGGGTTGCTTCGGCCTCCGAATGTGAGGCACTATATCATGGGATGTCGTCTTCTGCCCAATCGAGGGCTTTTCTTGCCAAGATGACTAGATCGATCAAATCGTCGACCGGCACAACATCGTCTCCGGTCGAGAACTCTTCTGCCCACTCGTCAGCCGGCACGAGAGAGTCTTTCTCGAGTAGCGCGCACTCAACACGCTTGTCGACGCTCGCTATCGAAAAGATGAGCGATTTTTCTTTGTCGACGTTGAAGTGAATCGTGTCGATGCTGATCATTCCGTGTCGCCCCAGTTGTTGTGAATGACGCGCCATGTCTCGTCGCTGACGACTCTTTTGTAGAACGGGTCGTTGGCAGTGTCGCGCAGTGTCTCCGCGATGTCGGGTCGAATTGTGTGAAGTTCGTTGAACACGACTTGGCCATAGCGAAGTTCGCCGCGGCACGCGTGATGCGCCTTTACCGCGTGAAGAACAAACTCGTCGAACGTCATTTCCATATTGTCAATATATCTTCTTTAGTTCAATCTCTCGATGAATCGCATTGCCGCAGATCTGATGTCAAGAAGCATGTCGCACACGATGGACGCTGGCACCATTGTTTTTTCGTGAGTCTGCGAGATAGAACTGTCGATTGTCTCGAGCATCTCGAGCACTTCGGTTTCAAAGTCACTTTCGGCTTGCTCAAGTGTTTGCATTTTCGTTCTCCAGTTCAGAAGATTTCTTATCGACTCTCACACACGAGACCGCTCGAGGTCTCTCAAGAACAATGTGATCTTCAAGACTGTCATCATACTGCGCGCCGCAGCTCATACAAACACGTTGCATAGCGACCTCCTTGCTATGAATACGCTATCACATTGCTACCGCGTTGTTTGGTTGACACCCTCCGCCGGGTACCACTCTCCACTTTCTGTGGTCCCGACGAAGAGTGTCACTTCTCACCGGCTCACAGGCCGGCGAGGAACTCGCGACCGAACTCGATCAGGTAGTCCAGATCGAACTCGAGCGCCTGACGAAGCTCTTCTTCGTCCGCGTCGGCGATGTTTGACGGATTGTAAGCGGCAGACTTCCACCGGGCACCCTCCCGATTGGGAGTGAAGCTACCGATGCGCTGCCAGCCGTTATCAGTCCAAACAGAAACTGACGCGCTGTAGTCGACGTGATCGAAGTCGAGATAAAGGTCGGCTTTGATCCGACCCTCGTATCTGACACCCGACCAGCGATGGCGGTTGATGCTAGTTACATCTGTACGTTCCAAGGTTTACACCTCCTTTCGTAAGTATCCACATTTGCCTTCCGCCATCGATTAGTGAGTGCGTTCAATCGTTGAATCGTGAGCCCTTATGATCTGAGTCCAAGTCGCGTATGACTTGGAGAAACGTGCGCGAACTGTTGAGAGGAGCGGGAGTTTGTTCTCGCTGTCACGAGCAAAGCGATCGTACGCTTGCTGCGTCGGCTTGATCTTCTCTTCGCGAGCAAACTCTACGAAAGCTCGGACAGCGTCTGAGATTTGATCGTCTGAAAAGCTCTTTGACGTCGACCGAATGGCGCGTCGGCGCGTCGGCAACCTGGCGGCATCGCGCGCGGCAGACCATGAGCCGAAGCGGAGGATGATTGTTTGCGCTGACGGCATGGAAAGCTCGGGATGCTCCGCGCGATACGCTTGGTACGCCGCAACTGACTGTGCGCCGGCGACGTTTGCCTTCGACAACGCGAGAAGCAAGTCGTCTTCAGTAGCGGCATCGCGCCGAGGGAACCGCGAAAGCGAGAGGTGCTTTCTCGGCTCAAGAACGTCGCGCACTACTGCTGGGCCGACTCGACCGCGAAACGTGTCGATGACTGCCGCAACGCTTCTCGAGCGCTCGAACTCTGCGATGATGTCTGCTTTGATCTCTTCGGTGGGGGTCATTCTTTCTTCTCCGTGTCTTCGCTCTCGGCCAAGATCGCCTTGACCGCTTCTTGAATCTTGCGAACGTCCGCGTTCTTGGACGCGTATGTGTCGTTGATGAACTTTCTAACGACTCTTTCTTTCAAGCCGGCGTGCTTCGCTACTTTCTCGACGCCGATCTCCATGACTTTCTCGCAGTACGCCTCCATTGAGTTGGCGACCATGAACGTCAGGTCTCTTGCCATCTGTGTCTCCGTTCTCTCGTCGTTGTTGATGTCATTTTATCATCTTTAGTCTTCCAACCAACGATACGGAAGATCGCTCTCTGTTGGCGCCGGCCACGGCCACTCTTTCGCTTTTGGCAGCAGCACTCGAGACTCTCGTTCTGCCGCGTCCTTGAGACAGACGTTGATCTTCTCGAGGAGTGCCTCTTCCGTGCGGAAACCGAGAATGCGACGCGTTCCGCGTGGAGACTTGACGACGAGAAGAAGCAACCGCCCGAACACCGAGTAGAGAACGATCCGCGAGTCTCCATCTGCGCTGACTAGCGTGATTTTTCTTGGCATCAGCCGGCGTCCTCCAAGTTGAGTCTACGAAGTTCAAAAAGCTCGAGAGCAATCAACGTGTTCTCGTGAGCCTCGATCGACTCTCGAAGACGCCTCTCGAGCTCCCGCATTGTCGCCGCGTCGCCTGTGCTCTTTCGCCAGGTCGGCAGCGCGTCTAGGAATCGCTTTCCGGCGTCGATCTTGTTGTCGGCTCGGTAGATCGACCCTGCGACGACGCGCGACCCCCTCGTCAGAACGAGATTCTTCAGAGAAGTGAATGTCTTAGCGTCGTTCATGAGATCATTATACTTTCTTTAGATGTTACTTTGTCACCTGCCGGCGATTGGCCAGCTTTCTTTTGGAGTGCACCCGCCCTCAAGGAAGTCCTGTAGAGCTTCGTGGCTGCCGCACTCGGAGCAGATCTCAGTCTTGTTGTCCGCTCGGGACAGCGCGCCGGGGTACGCGCCAGGCGTCTCGTTGTTTGGTACCCAGCCGAGGCACCGCGGGCAGACTTTCGGAACCTTCACGTCAGCTCTCCACCTTCACGAGCTTCTGGCCGATGCCCGCACCGAGCTTGCCAGGGCTCTTGCCGTCGAGATGCCAGCACGACGTGCACATGTACGCCCACGGGCCCATGCGGGTTCCCGCATCGACAACAGCCGGCGTCGTGCCGCAGATGTCGCAGTTGGGAATGCTCGTCATGTGAGCTTCGGTCCAGTTCTTTGCCATGTCCTTGTGTCCTCCTGTGAAGATTATTATAACTTCTTTAGATTACTTCGCCTGCCTGAGGTCGATCTTGACGCCGCGGGCAGTCGCCCAGTGTTGGAGCCACGAGATCGCGTCGTTCATCTTCTTGAAGCGTCTCTTGATTGTGTCGCCAGGGGCCGCGATCTCCACGGTGAAGACGTACGGCTTTTGCTCACCGGGTTTGGTGATGTAAGCGGTGACTGTTGTGATCTTGCGTCCTTCCATGTAGACTATTATAACTTCTTTAGTTCTAGCACGAACGCGAGGAGTCGAACCCCGTTTTGCTCGGTTTTGGAGACCGAGTGCCTATCCATTGGCTCGTTCGTAGAGTTTGGTCACTCGTACTCGTCGTGACTGAGATTCCGCATCTCGTCGATGACGCCGGAGACGACGATCACCGTGACCGCGAGAATCGCGACAATCAGCGCAACCGCGAACACCATTCCGTGAAAGCCGATCGGCTCCACCTCGTGTCTGCGATTGGTCTCTTCGATGACCGCCCAGACCCCGTAGGCTCCCATTGCTGAGAAGAGGAGCGCCATGATCCATGTCATTGTCTTTGTCAGTGTGTCCATGCGTACTATTATAACTTCTTTAGAAGTTTTGCTGCTCAGAGAGCGACGACAGTTCGAGCAGGCTTGCTGCTGTCATAGTTCTCGAAGTCCGCGTTGAGAATCCGCACGGAAATGTCCGCGCGACGAGGAAAGAAGCCCTCCTCAACGCGAGCATTGGTGTTTGCCGCCTTGAGCCCAGTTGCTGCCGGCACGAGAACCTCAGAAACCCAGTTGCCGTTGATGATGAAGCCTGGAGAGCACGGGCACATCGTGCATCCGCATTTCTGGCTCCAGGAGAGCTTCGGAGCCTCGACGCCGAGAGTCGGGAAGACCTTGTCGTTCAAGAACTTACGATACAGCGTGTGAGGGCGCCGCGTGCGGTTCTCGAGATTCTCCACTACGTCGAAGTCGTCTCCGAAGGTGATGTACAGCTTCGACTGATTCGGCGCTACTTCGCCCCAACGCTGCCCGAGGTAGCCATTCGCGAAGAAGCGAAAGTCGTCAGTTACGTACATCAGACCGCCGGCGCACTCGACCTGTCGCCACTCCCACTTGTTGTAGGCGTCCTCTTCTCCGTCCCAGCTCGTCTTGCGTGTTGCGTACTTTGTCGTCATCTTTTGTCCTTTGTCTTTGTTTCTGCTTGTGCGTCTTTCCCGTGGGTTAGGGTGCTAGCCCTAGACCGTGTGATCTAGCAATCTCACGATCAACCGCCATTATTCGGCATCGCCGACGTCTGTCTCTCCTTAGAGCTTTACAGCGTTGCCCACGGTACTCGCCTCGCGTCGCTTTTCTCCGCGACGTCTTAAACTTTATGCCCACCGGGTCTCCGCTAGACTCCACCTTTCGGCTTCAACATTTAGCGGGTTGCTAACCCGGTGGGTTGTTATGAGATCATTATAACTTCTTTAGAATCTCACCAAACGTGCCGGCGAACTCCAAAGAGTCGATGAGTTACGACACCGAGATCGACAGTGCGCTCGGCGCCGGCGACGTGAAAGCTCTCGCCGCGCATGATCACGCTGTCATCGGGCATCATGATCTCTTCAGTGACCTCGAAGAGAAGCGGCTTGAGTCCGCGAGAGTGCTCTTGGTAGAGAGCGCCATCGACTACCGCATACCGCGTCGTTGTCGTGTAGATCAGGTGGTCCTGCTGCATACGTATATTGTAACTTCTTTAGATCGTATGGCCGGTTCACCCTCCCGCGGACGCTACCCTACGTCTCCACGGGAGGGAGAGCCGCTCTCCAGTCTGGAGTAATGAACATCTTGAGACTGGGATACCGGCCGGCGGCCCTTACGCTCATCCGAACAACTTCTTCCAGCACTCCGGATGCGTCCCAGAGATGAGTTGCTCTCGGCGCTCGATCGGCATCTCAGGAAACGCCTCCTGAGCCAGTGCGCCGGCGTTGTAGCGCTCGAGATCGCTCTCGCGGACCGCAAGAAAGTCTGAGCGGCCGCACACTCGGCACGCGGGCGTCTTCACATAGATGCTGTCGGTGTCTGTCGTCATTGCTCGCCTCTATTCGTCCGGGGAATCGTCTTCAGTCGCGATCGAACCGCAGTTCGGGCACGGGGTTGTCGAGTAGCCTGAGACATCGTGAAACTCTGACTCAAACTCTGTCTCGCACGCGAAGCACCGCGTCACGTCTGTCTCCATCATCAGTCGTCGTACGGGTCGTCCCACTCAGGATCGTACGGGTGACGGCCCTCTTCCTGCCACCACACATAATCCGCGTCCTCGTTCCAGTGCTCGTAGTCTTCGCGTCCCATGCTCCGTCCTTTCGTCTGACCAGCGGGCTTGCTGGTAAGAACTATTATAACTTCTTTAGAAGCTATTCGTCTTCGTCTTCGTAGGGGTACGTCGAGGGAGAGTACTTGTTCATAAAGCCTTGAACCCACGCTTCCATCTGCGGCCATTCCATCGACTTCGACGAACGGTCGTGCTCACTGCGGCGATTCCAATGAGAGCCGTAGTGATACGATGCGTAGTGCAGTGGGGCTCTGTCTTTGATGATTTCTTTCTTAGGAGAAAGATCGAAGCAAAACCGAGACGCCCACGCCTCCATTTGCATGTCGCTCATTCCCAACTCGCGGAGAGCATCCTTTGGATCGTAGACGCACTCACTTAGAACTCTCTCGTTGACCCCGCTCTGGATCGTGTAGGCGAAAACGTCGTTGCTGTACGTCACGAGCTGTTCGCCGTACGTAGAGGCTCGGCAGACATAGCCACGGCCCCCTGTTGTTCCGGCCCTGTCAATGGTGACAGCGATGGCGTTGTCGACGGCGTCCTCGACCCGAGTCGGCCGCATGACGTCCCATACGACGTCGTTGACAACAACTTTCTCAGTCGCCCAGTCTTCGTTCTCTATGCGACGCCGCATGAATCTGTCCATTCCCATTGTCAGATCTCCACCACGGAGTGCACTGAATCACAGAGACCGCATGTCCACTCTTCTCGGCGCTTGCCATCGTGCATCTCGAAGTTGACTTCGACGTCAACCTTCTTCTCGAAGTTTTCGCAGTCGGGGTACTCGCACTCCCGATCGTCGATCTCGATCCACTCTGTGGTCTTCATCTTTGTCCTTCCGTATTGGCTGATGAGATCATTATACTTTCTTTAGATCAGAAGCACCGATCGCACGTGCAGTGGTTTCGGCCGCCAGACTCGCACCTCTGCGAAGCGTTGTGGTTGGGATGGAAGCTGGTTCCTTCGGCGCGCATGTTGTCGCAGTACTCGCACTCGCCCTCAGGCGCCTTGCCGATCTCGCTCCAGTTGATGCTCATCTGTGTCCTTCCGTGTTGGCTGATAGTTTTATTATAACTTCTTTAGAAGTCAGTCGGCGTGGTCGGTCGGTAGGCCGGCTGGCCGGCCGGCGCGAGGCCGGCCGGCGCGAGGCCGGTCAGATTTGGTAGTCGGCGATGAATTCGTCGAGATCGGTGGCGTAGTAGTCGGCGAGGTCGGCGACTTGGTCGGGCGTGACGGTGACGTTGTGGAAGACCTCGTCGCGGTAGAAGCGGTCGAGGCGCTGGATGACGGCTGACGGGCAGGCGTCGATGATTTCGGCGTAGACGTCGGCGAACGGTGCGTCGGTGTCGTTGAGGCAGATTCGGAAGGTGGGCATGTATGACCTTTCGTGTTTGGCTGGCCCGGCTGGCCGGCGATATTTATATTATAACTTCTTTAGTTTTTGCGGCAGGTCGGCTGGCTGGCTGGCCGGCCGGCCGGCAGTTAGCCGGCAGGCCGGTAGGCCGGCAGTTAGCGGGATTCGGGATGGACGAAGTTCGGGTCGGTGGAGATGTGGACGGCGGTGGCGCGCATGTCGTCGTCGAAGATTTCGGCGAGTTCGGTTTCGGTGAGTCGCGATTTGAGATTCGAGACGAGTCGCAGCCAGTTATCGACGGTAGTTATGACAAGATGGTCGTGTTGGTCGTAGGAGTCGGTGAGGTTGAGGGATCGGTAATGGGATGTAATGTAGGTGGGCATGTGGACTATTATAACTTCTTTAGAAAACCGCATACCACTGCCAGCCGGCGTCATTTTGCCGTATTCCTAGCCATTGGCCGGGTTGACGGCCAAGAGAGCGGCACTCAGGCCACTCTCAGGCTATTTCGCGCGGTGGCTCGGTCAGGCGGCCTGAACTCGGCCGCGGCAGGCCTTCTTGGCGGCCTGGCGGCGCTTGTTCGGCAGGGTGTTGGCCCGAACTCGGACGCCCGCGGCGAACGCCGCACGCTCTTCCGCGCTCCACGTGTTCTTCATCTTTGGGGCTGACTTGTTCTTGTTCATGAGATCATTATAACTTCTTTAGAACTCGGTTACCGCTGCCAACCGGCGGCTTGCCGGCCGAGGCTTGCGCCCCAGCCGGCTTGCCGGCGGCTCAGACCGTGTAGGCCAGGACGTAGCCCTTGGCCTGCTTGGCGAAGAGCTGCTCAGCGGCCGCTCGGCGGGCCGCCTGGTCCGAGAAGAACCGCTGCACCTTCGTGCCCTGCCGCTCCTTCTTCTCAGCGCGACCCCACTCGAAGATCACCTCGTGATCGTCGGTGATGGTGATCTCGTAGATCTTGCGCTTGCCGGCCACGCCGCGCGCACCATCGGACTCCTTGAGGAGACACCACTTGGTCATTCCATGTCCTTTCGTCGTTCCCCAGCCACCCTGGCTGGTAAGATCCATTATAACTTCTTTAGAACTCTAGGGAGAGTGGGCAGAGACATTACTCGACGAGTGACTCTAGAATCTCGTCAGCGACGATCGAGTGAGATTCTGCGTCGAGCGAGAAACCTCTGTCCCAATCCGACTCGGAGCATCGGGAAAGACTCGCGAGTCGAATGAACGCGACGCTCAGCAACTCGAACTCCTCCTCCCACTCGTTCGCGACGCCATCGGACCAGCGAAGCGCCCATGCGCCAGTCGGGAGCTTCTCCAGCTCGACTGCGAGGTCGGGGATTGCGTCCCAAGCGATCAGTGACTTGTTCTCGTTCATGAGTCTATTATACTTTCTTTAGTAAAGACAGTCCGTCTGCATAGCTCGCCTATAGGCGGGCCGGTGCGCTCGCCGGCGTCACTCTCTCGAGCCAAACGCCATCGACGCGCGCTCGCCTGACTTCGTCAGACCGAGAGCAAGAGCGTAGTGATCTCCGCGCCACGAGTTCTCGCCGAACGCGATGACGCCATCCGCGAGAAGATCGACGTCCAAGACCGCCGTCCGCATCGGGTCGCTATCGAACGTGATGGCGACCAGCCGCACGGGCTCGCCGTCATACGTGTCGTCGATGAGCCGTACGGTGAATCCCTCGCCGGCGACTCCGTTTCGGTGAAAGCTCGCGTCCGCGACCTTGACCGTGTCGAATACTGACTTCATGTCCGTGTGTCCTTTCATGGTTTTATTATAACTTCTTTAGAAGCTCAGTCGAAGAAGTCGGAGACCGCGATGTCGATCTCCTGCTCGATCTCGCTTCGCCGCTTCTCGATCTCTTCCGCGAGCCGCTCGAGGAGCCTCTCCATGTCGGCGACTTCGCTCACGTCATTCGCCATGAGCCGATCTTGAAGTCTGTCCATCAGCCCCTCTTGAAACGTCTCGAATCTGTCGAGCACCTCGATCTTTTCCATCGCGTCCATCTCGTCGTTATTCCTTTCCACGTAGACTATTATAACTTCTTTAGAAGAAGAGTGGGGGCGCTCACCGCGCCCCGCCGTACTCCTCTCCGTAGGTCTCCTCGTAGAGCTCGAGCATCTGCTCGAAGGCCTTCGCCTTGGTGCCGGCGGTGATTCCGTACGTCTCCTTGACGAACTTGAGGGCGCTGAAGCCTCGGGTCATCTTCATGCCATGCATCTCGACGCGGAGAGCCTGGATCGCGGAGATCATCCTGAGCTTCTCGAGCAAGTCTGGCGTGTTGGTCACTACTGTCATTCTGTGTCCTTTCGTCGTGGGCTTGATATCATTATAACTTCTTTAGAATCACGATCAGGCGGGGAGCGAATCTGAGGCGAACTTGCCTGATCGGCCCGCGTCCAGGAGATTGAAGACCATGTAGCGGGCTTCGATCGAGCTCATCCCTTGGAGCCGCATACGGCGGTACGCTCTGCGGATCGAACGCATTCGCCATGCGTCGATGAGGATGCGGCACTTATTCGAGCCGAGGATCTGGCGGCTCCCTGGGAGTGACATGTAAACCATCTGCTGTCCTTTCGTAGTGGGCTTGATTCTATTATAACTTCTTTAGAATTCGCGGCCGGCGCCCGCGATCAGCGGGCTGCCGGCTGGACGATGAGGTTCGGGTTGTTCTTGCGGCTCACGTACCTCAGGCAGGCGCTCTGGCTGCCGGTGAAGCAGATGTATCCGAAGGTCGGATTGAAGACCTCGTGTAGACGGGTGGAGGGCTTGTATGCCATGGGCTGCTTCCTTTCGTCGTTGGTCGGGCTGACGAGATCATTATAACATCTTTAGAATGATGAGCAGCCGGCCCAGAGGGGGAAAGGAGTAACCCCCCTGGGCCGGCAAGATCTCAGGATTCGAGCGGGAGCTCGAGCTGGTTCGGGTTGTACTCGCCATCGTCGATCTGTCGCGCGATCGCGAGTCGCTCGCTGCTCGTCGCGAACTCGATCGCGGCCCAGTCGTCGTCATCCCACATCGACGTGTCGACTACGAGAAACTCCTCTGCGTCTCCGTAGTTTCCGTCCATTGCAAAGTACGTCCTCATCTTTTCGTCCTTTCGAGTTTGGTTCTTCGTTGCCTTGTCTATTGTATCTTCTTTAGAAGCTGTCCGTCTGCACTGCGCAGCCTTAGGCAGGCCTGAACTCTCTCAGTGGATGCCGAAGCCTCCACTGTTGATCAGAAACACCGCGAACTCGTCGAGGTCACCGATCTCGAGAGAGTAGAGAGTTTCCGGGTGATCCTGACGTCCCTCGCCGTTGCAGCCGTTGCACCATCCGTGCGTACGCCCAACCATGATAGCCGTCACCGCGTCGAGAGCTTTCTCGGGCATGCCCATGTCCACGCCGACCTTGTCCGTGCGGATTCCCGTCTTATCGCACCAGTCGCACTCAGGGCGCTCAAGCTTCGCGAGGTACTTGTTCCGAGACTCGATGTAGGCGTGTGCACGCCCGTCTCGAAGATCTTGCTCGATCGCCTCACCAAGCCGCGTAGCGCCCTCCTCATCGAGGCCGTAGCCGTCGTTGTAGTGGCCGTACTCTGGCTCATCGCCGACCAGGTGCGGGTGCATCTGCACGCAGTAGTCCCAGATCGGACGCCATCCCCAGACGTTCGCCCGGAAGTACTCGCCCTCTTCAGTCTTCGGGCTGTGCCCGTAAACGTCCATTCCCATCTTGCTGTCCTTTCGTTGTAGTTGGTATGATCTATTGTATCTTCTTTAGAATCAGTCGTCGTTGACGTGCCCAGGGCTGAAGCGATTGTCCGCTTCCTCGCCAGGAACAAGAGTGAACCACAGGTAGTCTGAGTTCACGCTTGGGTCGTGCACCTTCTTGAGGATCGGCCAGTCCCACGAGTTCCTGAGAGCCTGCGCGTCCAGAACTACAGTGCACTCTGGGTCGATGCCGCGAGCGATCGCCTCGTCGACGAGAGTCTTGAGTTCTCCGATGTTCATGCTGTGTCCTTTCGTTGTAAGCTGATGAGGTAATTGTATCTTCTTTAGAATCTCACGCGACCAAGACTTGCTTGTTGATGAGCCTGGCGTACTCCGCGCTATGCACCGGCCGCTGCGTCTCCTTCTCGATGAAGGTGCTCTGCGTCCGCGGGTTGTACATCACCTTCGTGGGAGTGTCTGGCAGATCGTCGACCAGGGTTCCGATGACGAACGCGTGCACATTCTTGCGGCCCTCCGCGAGGACTCGGCGCCTGCCAGCCTCGCTGACCTTGAACACGACGTCTCGTAGACGCACCTCGTCGGCGTAGTCTCTGACCAGCCATCTGCCATCGATGTGATGTTGAATGCTGAACGTGCGCTTGTGAAGGTTGTAGTAGACTCGCACCCGCATCCTTCGTCCTTTCGTTGTGGGCTTGTAGATACTATTGTATCTTCTTTAGAATCGCCAGGGGTGGCCGGCCAGCCCAAGCCGACCACCCCGGCGCGATCACCGCTTGTAGAGCCAGCCGCCAGCCCAGTCCCAGACTTCCAGGATCTGATCCCAGTCGTCGAAGAGGTTGTAGCGTGCTCCATTCAACGCCGGCGCCTTGTAGCTGGCCGGCTTGTAGATGTCTCCGTAGATGCCCTCGGCCATGCCGATGAACATGTGGACCGAGCCACCCTCGTGCTGGCCATCGTCTCGGATGTACCGCATGGTCACGCGAACGTACTTGCGGCCGCCATCAGTCTCGTAGACACGCTGCGCGAAGCCGCATGCGTTCTCTGGGCGACTGTTGATCTCGTCGATGAACTCGAGGATCTTCGTGAAGGTCGCGTCTGCGGTTCTGGTCAGAGTTTCCATGGTGTCCTTTCGTCGTGCCAGCGTGGTTGCTGACAGTATCATTGTAACTTCTTTAGAATCAGTCGCCGAACTCGCACGCGGCGCAGAGGATGTCCGGACCCCACCAGGATCCGATGAACGTCCCATGCACGCAGTACTGTCTCGAGTCGTTCCGATCCCAGTCGAACTCGTCGCCGGGCTCGTAGTCGTCTCCGATGTGCGTGCGATCTTCGTACTGCATCTCGAGGTCGAAGTCCATGGCCGCTCCTTAGACTCTCTCGGCGAGACGGATCTGATCGAGGGCCGAGTAGAGCTCGCCGATCGCGAGCATCACGGCGGGCTCCAACGACTCGCCATCTTCGACGACGTTGACATCCTCCATGAGCGACTCGAGGATCGCCTTCACTGCATCTTTCATTGTCACTGTGTCTCCTTCCATGTGGTCAATTATAACTTCTTTAGAACTCCGCCGGAGGCGCCGGCTCTCAGATGAGAACCGGCACCATCGCGGGCTTGCGCTCGTCGACGCTGACGAAGTCGGGCGTCTTGATGTCGAGCCACATATCGAAGCGCGCGCCGATCGACTCGACTGGTCGCCAGCCCTCGACTTGGACGACGAATCCAGGCGAGCAGGGGCACATGCTGCACCCTGCGTTCTGGCGCCATCCGAGCTTCGGAGCAGTCTCCTGCCAGCCGAGGGTCGGCCACACCACCCGCTCGATGTACTTGCGGAACTCGGTGTACGGCCGACGGCGGCGATTCTCCAGGTTCTCGAGAAGATTGAAGTCTCCGACCTGCACGTAGATCCGAGGCGCGCTGACGAAGCTCGAGTAGCGCTCGTAGCGGGGCTCCCAGACGCGCTTGCGGATCCGAAGATCGAAGTCGTCTGACGAGATCTCGAGGACTCTGTCGTCGTGCCACTTGTAAGTCGCGATTGTCATGATGTCCTTTCGTAGTGGGTTGGGCTGACGTAGACTATTATAACTTCTTTAGAATCAGCCGATCCGGCCGGCGATGTAGTCGTCGCGATGCATTGACCACGCTGCGCTAACGTCCTCGGCGCTACCGCCGCCGCAGACCCAGCTCATTCCGAACTCGGCTCGCATCTCGGCGAGCTGGTCGGCGAGCTGGTCGGAATAATCCAGCTCCATCTGATAGAGGTACTCGATCGCGTCCTCGCGGGTCGCACGTCCATCGCGCTTGGCGATGATTCGGAGAGCGTCCTTGATCTCTTCTGGGGTGAACATCGTTGTGTATCCTTTCGTAGTGGGTTGGGCTGACGATGTCATTATAACTTCTTTAGAATTCACTCAGGCTCAGGGCATCTGTCCATGAACGCCGAGTGGTACATCTTCTCGTGGCCACAGTTGTCACAGATCTCGTTGAGCTCGAGCCAGTCGTCGAGCTGTCGCTGAGCTCGCTTCTTGCCTGCCCGGTACAGCAGGTACCCGGTGAATAGTCCCATGCTCAGTACCTTACTGTCTTCAGAACGCGGGTACCGGATCGTCGCAGTTCGACTCGTCGAGATGCGACCAAATCGCCCGATTGTCCTCGTAGTCGATCGCGAAGATTAGTGCCTCGCACATCTCGCAGATTGTCTCTTCCATGTTGGCTATTATAACCTCTTTAGATTCGAGTCCGTCTGCACCGTCGGGGCCTATGGCGGGCCGGAACACTCTCGAGAGGTGCCCGTCTGCATTAATGCCTAGGGGGCAGGCCTGAAGTTGTGTCGACCCGGGGGAGGAAAGGACGACTCCACCCCGGGCCAACACGACGGAGGCGACGGGGAAAGGACTACCCGTCTGCACTCCGTGACCTTAGCAGGCCGAGGCGAGTGCCGCGGCTGCTGCTCTGCCGATCGAGTCGGCAAGCTCGACTACGTCCGTCTTCAGGGGAGTGACCTGAGCCGCCGTGCCTGCCGTGATGCCGCGAGGGCCCCAGCCGGTCGAGATCCAGAGCACTCCGACACCCGTGCGCTCGCACTCGGCGATCGCCGCCTTGGCCGCATTGGTCTCGGTGAAAGTGTACTCGCCGTCGCTAACGATCACGAGCAACCGTGCGCCTGAGCCGTGCGTCAGATCGAGCGCCCCGTTCAGCGCCTTGAACGCATCATTGAACTTCTCGGTCATGTCTCGTGCTGTCCAGACTCGCACCTGATCGAGGTGCTGGCCGGGCTTGAGCGTGGCGAACACGTCGTTGCCATAGTAGACCATTGCGGCTCGAGCCTGCACGCGACGAGCGGCCTCTGACAACAGCCACGCGGTGCTCGCCATTGGCGCCATGGCCTCGCCCATCGAGCCACTGATGTCGACCATGATCCCGATGTTGAGCGTCGGATCGTCAGTGTGCTTGCGAGCAGTGCGTCGCCACGGCTCGACCTGCGCCATGACACCCTTGCTCTTGAGAGCTGCGGCCTGGACTGCGGCGCGACTGCGAAGTCGTCCCGGAGGCACGACGTCCGTGATCTCAGTCTCGCTGCGATCGCGGTACTTCGCCTTCTCGAGAAGCTGCGCCACCTTGACAGCAGCGCGACGCTCGTCGGAAGACGCCGGGCGAGTCTCTTGAAGCACGCTGTTCGACTTCGTGCCATGCACCTCTGACGTTCCGGAGCCGAACACCTTGCTGGCCGCGTCCATTGCGCTGCGGCGATCACGCGAGTCCCTAGCCCTGGCCTGCGCCTCTTCCTCGTAGTCGGCGAGCTGCTCGGCTTCGGTGATGTCATCATAGGAGCCGATCTTCGACTCCTCGGCGGCGTCCTCGAGCGCTTCCTGCATCTCGTCGGCGAACGACGATGAAGATGACGGCGTGCCGCTCGTGCTCTCGCTCGAGCCCGAGCTCTCGCCGGACTCACCGGGCGCGCCTTCGGAACCTTCGCCCGGCTCAGAATCTCCAGGCTCAGGCTCGCCATTCTCTACAGCGATCTCGTTGATGAGCTCGACCCAGCGGCGCGCGATGGGGTACATGTCTGTGGCGTCGTGGTGCCGGGAGTGCTCCTGCGCTGCGCGCCAGAGCTCGCGGAGCTCTGCCAACTTGGCTTCGCCGAAGCGCTCGACGAGAAGCTCGCGAATGCGCTCAACGTCAGACCACTCGAGCGATCCGGCGTCGACACGGGCGAGTGTCAGAAGAGCGACGTTGCCCGCGAACACGGTGTCGCTGCTGTCGTGAATCTCTTCCGGATTGTTGACGACAACGTCAACAGCCATGCGGCGGAGGAACCCGGACATGCGCGGCCAGACGTCGAGGCCATGACGCTCGATGCGGCCCTCCTCAAGAAGAAGGAGCGCAGTGAACTCGCGAGGAGAAAGATCTTCAGCAGCCCGCGGCAGACTCCAGAGGGAGTAGCGGGCGTGCATTGCCTCGTGGAAGATCGCGCCGATCGCGCGAGGCCACTCGGCTTGAGTACCGATCTTGGTCAGATCGTCGATGTCCTCGGGATTGACGTCTGCGCCGAAGCAAGTCTCGGTGTTGATCTCGAGCTCGCTGGTGTTCGGCGAGAAGCACGCGGGGTTTCCGAGGCCGGCAGTCGGGCCGGCGAACGCCACGATCTCGAGGCGGCCCGACCAGCTACGAGCGAGCTCTCCGATGCTGCCGCTGACGCGTAGCCACTCCGGGTATGTAACTGACACTGGCTCACGACGAGCCGCATTCTTGAGATTGCCCACGTTGATGTCCTTTCGTTGTGGTGCTGTCCTTCGTTGTAGTGGCTATTATAATGTCTTTAGAAAGTGCCAGTGGGCCGGGCTACCCACTACGCTAGCCCGACCCACGGCGATCTTAGATCTTGGCCGGCATGCACGTCTCGCCGTACACCCGGGACAGCACGTCTGCGACGACGGGCCGATCGAGTTCGGGGGCAGCTGCGAGAATGTTCGAGATCGCGAACTTGGTGCCGAACTCCGAGTTGATGTCTCGGAACGCCAGGAGCTCGCGCATCTGCGGAGCCCATGACACCTCGTTCGCGGTGAACTTCTTGCTGAGGTTCTGCGCCGCAGTCACGGCCTGCGTCGGCACACCGAGCTTGCGAGCGAGAGACCAGTCAGTGGTCATCTCGACCTGGAGCGTGAACCGGGAGAGAAGCGCCTCGGAGAGACGCACGCCGGGCGCGTTGGGGTTGGTCGCTGCGACAACGTAGAAGCCATCGGCGGCCTTGACGGTGCCACGCTCTGGGTTGGCAGTCACGGTGTACTCGCGGCGCCCATCCATAAGACCGTAGACGATCGACATCACCTTGGTGTCGATCAGCCCAACCTCGTCGATGAGGAACGGCTTGCCCTCCTCGGCGGCCTTGACCAGCGGCCCATCTTCCCAAAGGAACGCGCCGCTAGGAGTCTGGACGTAGCCGCCGACCAGGTCAGCGACCTCGGTGTCTCCGGAACCCAGGAGCGTGTAGAGGTCATCGCCGAACGCGGCCTCGACGAGCGCAGTCTTGCCGCAGCCGGGCGAACCGTAGAGCAGAGCGTAGTGCCCGAGCTCACGAGCACGGCGCAGAACCGCGACGTCGTTGTGATCGCCCCACGAGCGGGAGAAGTACTTATCGCCGTTGGGACGATCGAAGCTCTTCTCGCCATCGAGGGTGTCGACTTCTTTCATCACCGACTCCTTGGTAGTGCTCGGCAGCGCTGCCTTGCGAGCGTTCACGCGCCCAGCCGGATCAACAATACCTTGCATCGCGAGTTGGTGATCTCCGAAGATGCTCTGCATCACGAAGCTCTCCAGCGTCGACCACAACGACGGGTCGAGCCCATCGATGATCTCTTTGTGCTCGGCCAAGCCGGCAGTAACGGCAACCTTGTTGGTGATAGTCATTTCAGTCCTTGCGTTGTAGTGGGTTGTAGTGGGTACGTAGTATTGTATCTTCTTTAGAAAGCCAGAAGATTCTTATCGAGCTTGCGAGAAGAACGGACCTTGTGGACGCGGCCCAGAGCCTTGTACGGGGTCTTCCCATTGATCGCAGCTGCGGCGTCCTCTTCGGTGATCTCGATGACGATCGGAGGCGTGCGAAGAGTGAAGCCCGAGGAAACGAACCGGCTAAGCGGAGAGAAGCAGAGGTACTGAAGAATGTTGAGCATGGTCGTCCCACGGAGCTCGTCGTCGCTGAGGCTCGAGTGGTCGATCTTGTCCTGGTGCCACTGGCCGTAGACGTCGAACGCAGTGCTAGTCTTCCACTGCCTGCGCGGCTGCGCGGTGCTGATCGTGCGGCGAAACGCCATGGCGCGCGTCTGCTTGTAGACGCCAGTCGCAGGCGTGCCAGTGAACTTGTTCTCCACGCTTGGCATGAACAAGTACTGCGCGACAGCGCCGCGGCGATCGTTGATGAACTCGAGATAGACCGCCTGAGCGATCGGCTTTCGATTATCGAATGTGGTAGTCATGGTGTCCTTTCGTAGTGGATGTAGTGGATGTTGTCATTATACTTTCTTTAGAAAGCAGACTGACGGTGAGCGCCGAGAGCCGCAACTGCTCAGGGGGGAGGAGCTGCGGCCCTCGGACGCGATCACTTGGTGGTGAGCACGGTGTACGAGGACTCGAGAAGAGTCGCCTCGTACGCCTCCGGCCACGCGGCCTTGAGGGCCTCGCGATCGATCTTGCTCATGTTGCGGTGCGAGATCTTGACTCGCTCCACGCCATTGATGGTGCCAACCTCGGCGTCACCGAGAAGCTCGCGGAGCGCCTTCTCGGCGTTCTCCTTCTCGGCCTGGAGGAGCTTGATCGTCGCCTTCGTGTTGTTGAAGGTTCGGATGAGATCCTCGGCTGAGGTCGGAAGGTCAGCGACCTGCTTGACCTCGGTGGTCGTGGTCGTGGTGGTCTGGGTCATTGTGGTGCTTGCCATTGCATGTCCTTTCGTCGTTGTGGCTTGCAGTTTCATTATACTTTCTTTAGAAACTCACTTGAAGCAAGAGACCTTGAGCTTCATGTCAGTCACGCCGATCGCGTCGCGCACTGCCGCGAGCTCGTCTTCGTCTTCGGCGTAGGTCACCTCACCGACAACCTCGTAGGTGCCGAGAATGGCGCCTGTCTGATCGTGGCGAAGCTTCCAGACGTTTCCGATCGTCCAGCCTTCGTACATCTCGCTGCCGGCGCCAACGATCACTCGAGTGGCTGCTGCCTTACGAGGCTGATCGACGCGCTTCAGCACGACAGCGATGCTGTCGGACATGTACCCGGGACCGAACGGATGCTCGAGAGGCTCCATCGGGTTCCACTTGGGATAGCCTTGTCCGTAGGGGAGGATCCCCTCCGCGACTCCATTGAATCTTTTGAACATTGGTGTCCTTTCGTTGTAGTGGCTTACGAGTTCAATTATAACTTCTTTAGATTATCGAACCGAAGCCCAGGAGTGCAGCTCGCTGAAGTCGCAGAGCTCGATGAACTTCTCGAAGTCGATGACCTCAACGGAGTTGGTCTTGTTGATGTAGACCTGCCGCGTGCTCCAGACGACGCATGGGATGTCATCGTAGTCAGGTGAGACGTAGTTGAGATCGCCGGCGGAGATGCCGAAGCCAGTCTCCTCGTTCCAGCCGGTGCCAATGATCTGCGAGATGCAGATACGGGTGGCGTACGAGGGGTCAGTCCAGCGAGGCCTCGCCTTCTCGAGCGCGCCAGCCAGCGCCTCGTAGCGCGAGTGACCGCCCCAGTGCATGTAGAGATTCACAGGGGTCTCGTCTGCGGGGGTCTCCATGAATTGGATAACTGCTCTGTCGCCCATGGTGTGTCCTTTCGTCGTTGGTATGGGGTGAGACCAATGGTATCTTCTTTAGAATTCCTTCCGAGTCGAGAACCAGAGGCCCGGCATAATCGCTGGCGCGATGCAGTCGATGCAGACTGGGTACGCCTGAGTCATTGGCTGACTCTCGTGGTCGACGAGAACTGAGAACGGAATGAACACGTTGTCCCATATTCCGACAGCGAGTCGGCAGTTCTCACACTCGATTTCGTGTGGACCAATGTCGAAGACCCCGGACAACGAGCAGGCAGCAACGTCATCCGGGGTCTCCAACAAGAAGAGGTCGTAGATGTTCACGACCTCAACGCTATCACATCAGCGCAGGATCTGCTGAATGCGCTTCAGCTCGGCCTCCAACGACGAGATACGTCCCTGCATCTCCTTGATAGCGATGTCATGGCGCTCGATGGCGCTCAGCTTAGTGCCCGTCTGCGAGGACGAGGCCTTAGCGGGCCGGCTCGTGTTGCGAGCCTTCCGGAGGGCATTGCGCTTGCGCGCCTTGCTCTTGCTCAGCACGTCTGGCAGCGGAGCGATCTCGACGCCGGGAAACGCGCTCTTCTTGACGCGAATCGGAATCGCAGCCGAGGTCCAATACAGAAGAGGAGTGCGTCCCTTGGTCATGCCGAGGAACTCGCGCTCGCCGTCCGTCTGCTCTCGGCAGTGCAGCAGGCCAACCTGGCAGAGACTGGTGAGAGCGATGCGGACCGAGTTTGACCGGCGCTTGCGCTCCGACGAGCGACCAGCGTTAAACGCCGAGAAGATCTCGTTCATGGTGGCTGGCTCGGTCGCCGTGCAGAGAAGCTCGTAGATCTCGAGCTCGAAGCTCGGACCAGAGACTGCGCCTCGTCCGCGACGGTTAATGAACTCGTCGAACTGCGGTGAGTTCATACGAAGCTGCTTGATGGTGTCGACCGTAACGGTCGGGTTTGACTGTGTCATTTCGTATCTCCGTGAGGTAGATGTCGTTGTGAGTGCCGGATCGGTTGAACCGGTGACATCATTATATACGGCTTTAGAATTCGAAGACGCTACGTACAGAATATTTTTGTTCGGTCACCGAGTCGAGTTAAACTCGCGGGATCCGGAAAACCAGTCGCGTCGGGTCCAACGTATCCGATTTGGCGCTGCCATCGAGCGTAGCCGGCTCGAGTATACTCGTCGTACACGCCGTTTCGGTGGTACCTCAGATCGGAGACGATTTCGAGTGCCCGCTGGAGGTTATAGATATCGGCGAACGCGCCTGCTTGAATTCGAGCGATCGACACTACAGGCTTCGGAAGGTGCCCGTCTGCATTTTTAGTCCGCCCAGGCCGGACATTGAAATTTGGGCGCCCAAAACCGATTGTTTCGCGCGTCCAGCGTTCTATTAATTGAACTGAGTTCTCGACATCGCCTTCGCAGGCCACGAACTTGTCGTCTTTGAGCACCTGAACAACGATCCCGCAGTGCGGAGCCTGAAAACGCGAACTTACGCGCGCAGAAAACGGATAAAAGACGATATCTCCAGCAACAGGTGAAATATAGAGCCGTCTGCTATGAGAAAACTCGGCCAGGCCGGAACCTGTGTACACGCACGATGGAACGTCAACGCCGGCGTCGTACGCTACGCAGTCAATGAACGCGCCGTCCCACGGAATGTCGTGACCGAAATAACCAACCCGTCTGCTAAACGAGTTCTCTCCACCAGGCCTGACCTTGAAGTCAGCGTACTTCAGACACTCGGAGACGAGTCCGTCTGCAGATCTTCCAGCTCCAGGCCGGACGTCACGTCGAACATCTGATTCAGACCCTGAAGAAGAAGTTGTGCCTCGTTTGCGCGAGCCGAAACGCGAATCGTCTCTTCTCTTGTTCGACATAGATCAACGTCTTCTTTCAGCCGGTCTGCTAAGATCTGCGCAAGCTTCGAGACTTCTTCTTTGCTCATTCCGTCTACTCCTGTGCTTCGGAATCGTCATTTGTCTCGTCACTTGCTTCTGGTAAACCAATTCCGTCTGACGCGAGCCTCGATGCGACGTCGATCGCATTTTTGGCGAGTCTCTCCAGACGTTCGTTGACTATATCTGCTGCGGAACGTCCATCGGTAACTTCTACACGCGCGTCAAACTCGACACCACCACGAACGCCGGCGCGATCGAGGATTTCGGTTGACGCCTTGAGGCGCACCGGCTCGGACGCTGCCTCGGACATGAGTTCTTCAAGAACATCGACAGCGTACGGAGCGGCCTGAGTCAATTTTGCGCGCGCACGTTCGACGTCCTCGCCGGGTTTTCTCGAGATCGAGCCGAGATGAATACGGCAGTAACCGTCATCCTTCGGGCGTCCCGAGCTCCACATCATGCATCGAATACCGTCGTCCTTGATCGCGCGACAACGAGTTGGAAGAGCGGCCGGCTTTCTTTTCGCGGACGGCGGACCGCCAGCCTCCTGCTCTTTCAGATAGTTTCGAGTCGCGCCAATGACCCAGGGAGGAACGATGTGATCTGCCGCCTCCTCGGCTAAGAGATCGTAACCAGTGACGTAATCACTGTTCAAGATATCCGGCTCAACGAGGATTGGGCGCTTCTCAGTAAGAGAAAGAACTCTGCGCGCTCGATCCATTTCGGGACTGCGCGCCTGAATTAAACCTGTCGGAACTCCGTTCGATGCGTAAACTGGGTCCCATCCCATTCGCGCGCGGCGAAGAGTAGAACGATTTACGTAATTGTCCTCGCAAACTCCACGCTCGACCTCGTGAATTCCGAGTTCACTCAGATCAGGGCGCATATTGATGGGATCATCAACGTGAACGTCTGGGCGCTCTACTGCGAGATCGTCATCAAATTTTTCTATCGCCATGAGAAGAATTCCGAGATTGAGTTGTGTGAGGGGTCCGCCGGGCGGGGAGAGGGCAACTACCGACGGACCCCTCGAGCGAGTAGCGAGCTACCGTGAAAGTCGATATTTCACCCGAGCCCAAAAACCGAGATTCTTCATTCTCGGATTCTCGACGGCAGGAGCCGTCTGCTCGGGAGCTGGCGCCGAGGCCGGAACTGATACAGGAACTTGATCCGTCTGCGGAATTTCTGTATCAGCGGGCCGGATGTCCTCGACGATCGGATCGACCTTCTTCGCCACTGACTTCTTTACAGGCGGCTTTTTCGCTGCGGCTTTCTTCGCCGGAGCTTTCTTCTTAGGAGCACCCGTCTGCGCACTCGAACTCCCCGAGGCCTGAGCCTTCTTTTTCGCGGGCGTTGATTTCGACGGTGTCTTCTTCGAAGGGGTCGCCTTCTTCTTTGGTTGTGAGTTATCGCTCATGAACTGTGAACTATAACCTACTTCAGCTGCCTGTGGACTCGTTCGAGAGGCTTGGGCCAGGATTGCCGCGCGTCGATGACGCTAGCGACGTGAGCACAGAGAGAACGGCGGCGACGACCGAAGCCTGCACCGCGTCTGTAATGTTGATCGTTAGAACATCAGCAGCGTCGGTGCCAACGAGAGCAACGAGAGTCTGCGCGAATGTCTTAATCGCTCGCTCCGCTGACGCCTTCCAAAATGATGATGACCACATAAGTGTAACTTCCTTTGTTCGGGAATGTGACGCGCTCCGCTTTGGCGAACAGCCTGGCGGAACGGAATCATTCTTCCAGGAAGAGGTCTCGGGCGATTTTCGCGAGAGTGAGGCGAAAAGCCACCTGTTTTGCGGCTTCTTTTAGAAACAATGGTTCTGCGGCGGCTATTATATAGGAATAGCAAGTGCTTCTGTGCGACACGAATTCGAGCCGGATGTGGGGGTCGAACCCACGACATCTCGCTTACAAGGCGAGTGCTCTACCACTGAGCTAATCCGGCAAATTGTTGAAAGCGCAGAAGCTGCTAAGTGACAACCTGAACACATGCTTATGTGATATTTGCAATTTTCCCAAGCCAACCAACTAACTTGGTATCTGCGCTTTCAGCGCCTCGAGTAGGATTCGAACCTACGACCAACGGATTAGAAGTCCGATGCTCTATCCTCTGAGCTACCGAGGCTATTGTTCGTACCGGGTGCAGGAATTGAACCTGCTCAAGTACTTTATAAGAGTACCTCCGTCAAACCGTCCGGACCACCCGGCATCTACTCACAGTAGACTGCGAAATGGGTCGTACTTCTTCGGGATTATTCGGAAAAGATGACCAGTCAAAACTGCCCATATTAGTAGAACAGCCGGGCTTGAGTATCTTCTTCTTGACAGACGGTAGAACGCTGTACTCAACGTTGTAACACCTTTACGCAGTGCGAGAACGTCATAGATCGTGATATACGCAATCAGTCCGACCCAAGCGAGGTGCCCCGCTGAGACTGTGGATGGTGGAAGATCACGGCCCGAGGTCGACATCCAAACCGTCCACTACGTCCAATGCTCTACGAAGTGCGAGGGTGTATAGAGTATCATCTTCTTCTTGAGGAACTCGAGACTCCCAGTCTTTGATCATCGACTTTAGTTTTTCACGAACTTCGTGTTTGTAGGTGAGAAACTCTATGTTCTGCTGCTCGTTCATGCTCTGCGCGCTGTCTTTTACTCTATAGATCCACTACGATTTTATACACGGCGATATGAAATTCTTTTGATCTGCTGTAGCCTTTTTCAAGACTCTCACTGGGTCAGACCGACGTCCTACACTCGTCACACAGCAGCGCATCGTATCCAGTTGGATACGTCGTAGCAATTCCCGACTGAGTTACTGGGACTGGAGTCAATGGCTTACCAGTAGATGCACCACAGCGATCGCACTTGAACTCGATAATCCAACGAACTTTCTTCTCTCGCTGGAGCAGTGCGTACAGACCTTGCGATAGAGCGTGCAATCTTCCACCACCTCGCGTAGATCTCAAGAATACTCGAGTATCCTCAGCCTCAAGGACAGGTCTACACTTCTTGCACGGACACTCCATTCTCGCCGGCTTACAGAACGTCACGCCTGCGATCTCAGTATGAGCAGCGACACGATGACCACACGCACACACTCTCTTGTCAATCTTGGTGTTTCGTGTCTCAAGCTCTCCTGCGTTGTATGCGTCTTCGATGTCCGCCGCTGAAGTTCCGAGCATCTTGAGCATCTCCTCTGGAGACATCCATTCGTTGTCGTTGCTCATCGTTTCTCCCTGTGAGAGTGTCGAAGTTTTGTACAAGCCCATTGTACACTACTCCACCCACCTGAGTCTGACTAAGTAGGAAACTCTTAGAAACTTTTGTTTTCTTCTATAAACTTTAGCAATAGACTATACAGCAAACCGAAAACTCAACCAATTCTGAGTAAGGGGTACGTGCACACGTATACGCGTATACTAGAATAACTTCACTTTCCCATTTACAGTATAGTACTACAGACCATACTACACAGTCTTTTGCATAGAGATTGCTCTTTTCTGTGTAATATGTGTCACAGTGCTTTTTTCCGTTGTATCATCAAAATAGTGCAGTTTGGTGTTACAATGCCACCGAAAAGCTCCCTCGAGACTACAAATAAGGTACAAAGTTCTTCCCCAAAGCGCCTTCGAGAAGCATACTTTGTACATTAAAGTGAGGAAAATAGAGGCCATGTAGAATGACTACATGTCGTCGATCTTCGAGGCTTCTCCGTACGATCACGCTCTTCGTCAACTTCATTCGTGCGTCTCCACGCTCACTGGAGTGGCGTACTTTCTCGAAGACATAGAAGATATCGAGGACGTTGATCTTCGAGCAGATCTTCTCGTCGCTGTCGAGAACTTGATCGACGTGTCGTATTTCATTACAGAGAGAGGTCGTGACATTGCTTGGCGTAATTCGGAACTTCCTGTCTCAGAAGAAGATATATGACCCGTCGCTCTCGTCTCTCCCCCGAGCAGAGAAGAAAGATTGCCAGAAGAAGAGTTGGGATCATCATCCCTTTGGCGATTTTTGTGTGGTTTGCGCCTACGGCGTCTGCCGCGTCATACACGGTCACCGAGGAATCCGACTGGTACTTTGAAGTCGAGCAGGACGGCACTGATGTAGTCATCTACGGTAACTCCAACAGTTCCTGTGAGGAACTAACGTCTGATCCGTACTTGTGGCTATATGACCTGTCCGGCACATTGATAACTGGCAATGATGACGGCAACCACAACAGCACAAACCAGTGTGTTTCATCAAAAATTGACACCACGCTGGATGCTGGCGTCTATCGCCTCCATGCTGGGTACTGCTGTAATCAAAGAGGAAACGGCTTCGACGGCGGAGAGTACACACTCGTCACCGATCTAACTCTCGCAACAGACTTCAGCACTTATAACGGTGTCAGGTTCTCGTATAACG
>Ga0181588_10000027_pt1 | contig 110243 bp, 67 predicted proteins | sample 071ome_26_FD_148607 | JGI IMG/M metagenome (GOLD analysis project Ga0181588, IMG submission 148607) | Coastal salt marsh microbial communities from the Groves Creek Marsh, Skidaway Island, Georgia - 071409BT metaG (spades assembly) | ecosystem: Environmental > Aquatic > Marine > Intertidal...
AAAATAAAATCACGGGTCACGAACCGTCATTTATTTGTATACCCCCCTCGAATAGGAGGATCGAATAGGATCGAATAGGATCGATGGGAAACCGCGATCGATACGAACGATCGAACGATACGAACGATCGATCGATACGAACGAGCCTATTCGATCGGTCCGAACGGTCCGAACGGTCGAACGAACGGTCGAAAAAAAACCAGAAAAAAAACATCGATGCGAAACCGCGATCGATACGTTTAGGTCGATCGGTATTTTCACGCGTCGAACGCATCGATCGATGAAAGTACCGATCCGATCCGATCAAAAAAAAACGCGAGGAAACCGCGAGGGTAAAAACGCGTCGACGTGGATGCGACGAAGACGCGAGACGACGACGCGAGACGACGACGACGACGGACGACGCGATGGCGAAGTACTACGGAGACATCGCCAAGGCGGCGAAAGGTGCGTCGATCGGGCGACCGACCGATCGTTCGAAGCAAATCGATCGATTTCCCGATTCGATGATGATGATGTCCCGCTCGACGCGCGCGTTCGATTTGATTTGATTTGATTTGATTCGTGCGATCATCACCGCGCGCGCCGCGCGTTCGGCTCGAACGGGACGAGTGAGCGACTGACGACGACGGGTGTTTCGCTTGCGCGCGTCGCAGACCTGTTCACGGGCGGGTTTAACTATGATCACAAGTTTTCGTTCGATACGAAGGCTGCGGGAACGGTGCGTCGACGACGGACGGAGGAGCGCGCGGGACGACGGAGCGGGGCGTCGGGCGAAGGGCGGGCGAAGGGACGCGCGTCGTGGGTTTGACCGGATGCGTGACGAATGGGGTCGTGTGTTCGCGATGCGTGGTGTTTTCGCGACTGGATGCGACGCGCGCGAAGGAGGCTGCGGCGCGACTGAACGACTAAACGACTGACGCGCGCTGACTCGTTTGATTTTTTCTCGCGTAGGGCGTGTCCGGCTCCGTCGTGCAAAAGGGCGAATCGGTGAACGGTGACGTGAAGGTGAACGCGACCGTTATGGATCAAAACATTGACCTCGAGTTGAACCAAGACGCCAAGGCTAAGGTGACGGCGTCTTTCCCGTCCTTGATTCCGAACGGTAAGCTCTCCGTCGGAGGCGCCGTGCAAGACCTCGAATCCTTCAAGGTGAGCGCCTCCGTCGTCACGGGACCGCTCGGTTTGAAGGCGGACGTCGCCAACTACGCGGCGCCAAAGGCGGACGCGAGTGTGTGCTATGCCGTCGGTGGTGGCTTAGCCCTCGGTGCGATGGCAACCTTCAAGCCGTCCGCTCCGTTGGCGTACGCCGTCGCGGCGCAGTCCAAGCAAGGCGACCTCACGTACGCCCTCACCGCCTCGGACCAACTCAAGACGTTCAAGGCGAGCGTCGTCGCCGCGCTCGACGGCAAGCAAAACGTCGGTGCGGAAGTTTTGTACAAGAAAACTGCCACCGCCACGGTTGGCTACTCGAAGAAGATGGATGGACACTCCTTCAAGGCTGTCGTGTCCAACCCGCTCGCCGCCGAAGTCAACCCGACGGTGAGCTTCCAAGCGAGCTTGTCCAATTTGCTTCCGAAGACCACCGCGACTCTCTCCGCCCAAGTGGACAAATCGGTACGTGCGCCACGCGACGCCGACGATAATAACGATACGCGAACGACGACGACGACGGCGCCTCTTGTCAAACAATCGCCGCGCTCTTCCTGCGCGGATGGTTGCCGCGGGTTGCCAACAATAACAATGCTCGAAGATGGTGCTCGCGCTCTCCGTGCGCGACGCGCCATAAATAGTATTAACATTTCCCGACGCGAGACCGACCACGACGACGAGAAGAAGAAAGAGAACAAACGAAGAAATCACCGACTGACGCGCGCACTCTCTCCTTTCTCCCCATTCAAACCAACAGATGAAGTACAAGTACGGCTTTCAGTTCTCCACCAAGCTCTAGAAATTCTCCAAACGAGCCGACCCGGGGAACCGATCGCCGCGTAACAACAGAGCACCAGAGCGAGACTTTTGCGCTTCGTAGATCCACTAGCATTCCGCGCCGGGCGATGGAAAGTTCGTCGTCGGTCGTCGACGACGACTTCATTCCACCTAAGCCTCGGAAGTCGCGAGAGTTTTATATCCAGGTAAAAACAACACACACACACACACACGCATCAACATCCATCCGAGGGTGGGTGGCGCCCGTCCGTCCCAACACCCCATAATCTCACCTAAACGACGAATGATGACTCGTCAAAAAACCCCATCCCGAGGAACGGACGAGAGACGCGCGCGTCGGATGCGTTTCGCGCGACAGATTGGTGACACTCGACGACGCGTCGACGTCGTCGCGGACGGCCCTTCGACGCCATGGCGGTTCCCGCGGGACACGGAAACAGACAATTCGTCGATGACGCGCAGGTGCGTGCGAAACGCGACACGCGACACGCGACACGCGACGAGGACGACGACGAGGATGAAAAATGGATGGAATTCGCGTTGAGAGTGAGACTGACGGATCGATCTCGGAAATGATGGTTGCGAACGCGACGGACGTAGATTGCGGAAGAACAGCGCGAACTCGATACGAAGCTTCGATCGAACGCGACGAGGGATAAACTGGACGCGCTGAAGAAACTGATCGCGATGATGGCGATCGGAAGGGACGTGAGCGCGTTTTTCCCGAGCGTCGTGGTGAACATCGTGAGCGAATCCTTTGAAGTGAAGGTGCTGGTGTACATGTTCTTGGTGCGCACGGCGGATCAGAAACCGGAGGAAGCGCTGCTGTCGATCAATAGTTTCCAAAAGGATTTGGCGCATCCGAACCCGCGGGTTCGGGCGCTGGCGCTGCGGGTGATGTCGAGCATTCGGATCCAGGTGATCGTTCCGGTGGTGATTTTGGCGGCGCGAAAGTGCGCGGTGGACCCGAGCCCGTACGTGAGGAAGGCTGCGGCGCACGCGATTCCGAAGATTTATAGAATGGATAACACGCGGCAAGACGAGCTGATCGAGATTATCGAAACTATGCTTCGCGATAGCACTCCGTTTGTGTTGTCGTCGGCAGTCGCGGCGTTTACCGAAGTTTGCCCGGATCGATTCGATCTCTTGCACAGACACTACCGCAAGATTTGCAGAATGTTGGTGGACATGGATGAGTGGGGTCAGATTCTTCTGAGCGAATTGTTGCTGCGCTACGCGCGCACGCAGTTTCTCGCCCCGGATGAGCACGCCCGCGAGCTCGGCGTGGCGGCGGGCGTGGCTGATAAGAAGCTTGAACTCGCACTTCCGTCCAGCGAGGCGTCGTATCACGATAACAGCAATGCCGGCATTCAATCCATCGTCGCGAGCGGTGCAGGGTTCTATTCCGATTCCTCGGACGAAGATTCCGACGACTCGGACGACTCGGATGGCGAGAAGCCTTCGAAGAAGTCTGGACGCGGCGGCGCCACGGCGGCGTCTCGGGGCGCGGGCTGGATGGATGAGGATCATCGACTTTTGTTGCGATGCACCAGGCCCTTGTTGCAGTCCCAAAACTCTGGAGTTGTCATGGCTGTCGCTGCGTTGCACTTTTACTTGAGCCCGGCTTCTGATCTCCCCAAGGTGGTGCGCGCGTTGGTTTTCAGCGCTCACAGCAAGCCGGAGGTGCAGCACGTCATCATGAAGAACATTTGCACGATGGTGTCGACGCAACCGACGCTGTTCCAGCCGCACTTTAACGCCTTTTTCATCTTCCCGCGCGATCCGTTGGATGTTCGCGCGCTCAAGCTCGAAATTCTGACGCACATCGTCACGTCTGAAAACGCGCCCACGTTGTTGCGCGAATTGCAAGCGTACTTGCGCTCTTCCAACCACGATTTTGTGGCGCTCACCATTCGAGCGATCGGGCGTTGCGCGGCGATGATGCCGCAGATTGCATCTGTGTGCATCCGCTCGTTGCTCGAACTTTCCCTTCACCCGACGCCCAAGGTGGCTTCTGAAGCCGTCGTCGTCATTCGAGCGCTCGTGCAACAAAATCCAAAGGAGCACACGCTCGTCGTCATGCGACTCATGCGACGCTTGGATCAACTCATCGCCCCCGAGGCTAGAGCTGCCGTGATCTGGCTGGCGGGTGGAGAAATCTTTGACGCCGAAGCGGAGAACATCAAGGCGGCGGATAAGGAGATGCGAGAAAAGTTTTTCGAGCTCGCGGTGCAAATGCTCAGTCGCACCGTCAAGTCGTTTGCGGATGAGCACGAAACGACCAAGCAACAAATCATCAACACTTGCTGCAAGATGTACGTTCAAGACCCGATGCGCATCGCACCGATGCTCAAGGTGCTCTTTGCGCTCGGTGCGTCGGATCCATCCGTCGACATGCGCGACCGCATCCGCGTCTTCAGAGCGCTCTTCCCGGTGGACGGCAAGCCGAGCGCCGTCAAGCAACACGGCGACGCCATTTTGCTGTGCGAAAAGCCCGAACCAAAGTTGCCTTCTCCGGCGCCTCAGTCTTGCGAGCACGCGCTCGGGTCTCTCTCGCACTTTGTCGAGCACGTCGCACCCGGGTACGCCCCGCTTCCCAAGCACCCGACCGTACAACCGCCGACGAATGTCCGCGAGCAGTACTACGCCGGATCATCTGGTCGCGACAGTACGGCGCTCGTGACGCACGTCGGCGGCAAAATCAACGGTCTCGGTACGAGCGGATTTTACAGTTCTAGCGACGACAGCGAAGATAGCGACAGCGACTCGAGCAGCTACACCGGTAGCGACGATTCCGACGACGATTCTGACGATTCCAACTCTGACGACTCTGACGAATCCGACGAATCCGACGAGTCTTCGGATGACTCTTCGGACGACTCTTCGGATTGAAGACGCGGAAGTAGCATCGACGTGTATTATTAACACCTATGAATGTCTAGTAACGAACCTGAGCCCCCCGCGCGCGCACTATAAACGAGCCCTGACCTATGCAACACCTCAAAGATCCCGACCAGTCGCCCTCGCGTTGGCGAGCCAACGCGCTTGCTCGACTTCGTCCAGCGCGTCAAACATGAAGATTGATTTATCCCCGACGTCATCTTTAAGCTCTTGCGAAAACTTTCTCCCGGCGAAAACGACGAGAAGCGAGACGAACACGCCCACAGCGATGGTCTGCGTCTCCTCGGACGCCCCGAAGAGGTGCGTCAAACACATCGTCGGCGCGGCGAAGAACAACGCCGCCGCTTCAAATTTCCCGTAACACATCCCCTCCTTGAACGCCAACCCGGTGAGCGCCGCGAACGCCGGACCGACGGCTAAAATCGTCCAAGGATGGTCCGCGACGTACAACGGCAACGGCTCGGCGTGTGTCACCGCCAACACGCCGCTTCCAACCATCCCGACGGCGTACAACGTCTGCATGACGCGCTTGATAAAACCGACGTACATGTGCACCAAGTACAACGAGCACCCCAACCCGGCGCCGCCGACGAAATACCACGTCTGCGCGTTGACGTAATCCCCGCTCGCGCACCTCACCGCGCACTCCACCGCGGCACCGGCGAGAACGACGAGCCCGGCTCTGTACGCCCAAACCTCTAAAACATCCGCGCCAGTCATTTTCCAGTCGCAATACAACCCGCGGTGCACGCGTTCGTCCTCCGCTTGCTCGGACGCCCAACGCGTCGCCCGCGCGCCCAAACCACTAAAGATCCCACCATCCTCACGCGACGACGACGACGACGCGCTCGCCGAAGCCGGTGCATTCGCATCGACGTTTCGTCCTTCCCGCGCCGGTTCCCCCGGCGGGGGCGTTCCGATCGCCGACGCGACGCACCCTTTCCTCCCGCACTGCCGCTGCCGAGGATGATGATGACGACGATTCTGACGACGCACCGCTCGCGATCCGCGCGCGCTCGCGCCTCGCGCGCGAACCCCGCATCGCATCGACGACGACGACGTCGTCGACGAAACCATCCGAACCTCTCGCATCGCTCGCGTCGCGCGATGTCGAGCGATGGATCGCGCGTCATTCATTCATTGTTCATCATTCATTCATCTCTTCCAAGTGATACCGGTAGTACTTAAAGGCACGCACATACAGGCTGTATGTATGCATCCATCCATCGTATTTTAATGAATAGTGACCCAATCGATGTATAACTAACAATTAGGGTTTAGGGTTTAGGGTATTGTGGGCGAATGGAATGAATTCTCAGATCGATCGATCGATCGCGTCGACCGCGTCGGCACACGACGACGACGCGCGCGCCCGTTGGAACGTCGCCCGTTGGAACGAACACCGAGTGAAGAAGACGCGCGTCTTCCGTCTCGACCCGAGTTCGAAAACCGACGAAGGAAGGAAACCAGCGACGAGAAGAAGAAGCGAAGAAACAGCGAATCACCATGGGGAAATGGATGGATGACGACGGCGCGCAGCCCGCAGCCGGGGCTGGGTACGCCCCGTACGCGGGCGGTGCGGCCGCGGCTGGGGCGTGCAGAAACTGCGGGGAGCTCGGACACTACGCGCGAAACTGCCCGCAACGCCAGGCGGGTCGCGGAGCGGACCGGTGTAACCGGTGTGGACAGATTGGACACTGGGCGAGCGAGTGCGCGTTGCCCGACGCGCGAGGCGGCGGAGGGTTCCGGGGCGGGGCGAGACCCACGGATCGGTGCTCGCGATGCGGAGGTTTTGGACACTACCAAAGAGATTGTCCGAGCCCGTTCGCCGCGAACGCTGGCGTCGGTGGCCCGGGACGCGATGGATCGTGCCGAATTTGTGGACGGTTCGGACACTTTGCGCGCGACTGTCGCGAAGCCGGACGCGGCGCCTCGCGAGGGTACGGCGCCGACGGACCGAGAGGACGAAACAATGAACGACGGGAAAAGAAACAACCCGGCCCGGAGGACGTGTGTAACCGATGCGGTGAAAAGGGTCACTGGGCGTCGCAGTGTTCGCAACCGGATAACAGACCGGAGGGCGAACGAGGCGGGGCCAAGGCGTCGGATAAGTGCCGTCGATGCGGCGAAGCCGGGCACTTTGCGCGCGACTGTCCGCAACCGCCGGATAACACGTGCCGAATCTGTAAGCAAGAGGGGCACTTTGCCCGGGATTGTCCGAACAAGGAAGAAGCGGCCAAGGACCAAGCCGCGAACATGGATGCCGATCTCGACAACTACATGAAGGAGGGCGCCAAGGCGAAGGAGGATGGCGAAGCGTAAGCGAGCGTTTCCCGTCTTCTCGAAGACATCTTGGAAGATTAAATCTAATAACGGCTTCTCAGCTTTTGTCGATAGATAGACATCATCATCGCCATCATCGCCATCATCGCCATCAATCAATCAATCAATCATCTCAGTGTTGTTTGTAACGTTCACTCGACGACTCCCGCTCTCCTCGCTCGACACGCCTCACTCGACGCCTCTCTCTCTCTGGACCCATCGAAACGAAACGAAAAAATGCCGACGAAAAAGTTTCTTAACGCCCCCGACGACGCCGTGGCGGAGATGCTCGACGGGGTGTGCCTCTCCGCCCCTAACATCGCCCGCATCGCCGGTCAAAACGTCCTCGTGTACGACGATGAATCGTCGCCCAATCGAGTCGCAGTCATCTCTGGTGGTGGTTCAGGGCACGAACCAGCCATGGGGGGGTACCTCGGCGACGGTATGCTCACCGCGGCGGTGTGTGGAAACGTCTACGCGAGTCCATCCGTGGAGGCGGTGCTGAGCGCGATTCGAGCGACGGCGGGAAGCGCGGGAGCGGTGTTGATCGTCATGAATTACACGGGCGATAGGCTCAACTTTGGCTTGGCGGCGGAGCGGGCGAAACTGGAAGGCTTCGAGGTTGAGATGGTGATTGTCGGTGACGATTGCGCGATGGCGGAAGAAGAGGTCGGGATCGCGGGACGGCGTGGGTTGGCGGGAACGTTGTTCGTGCATAAAGTGGCGGGGGCGGCGGCGAAAGCGGGGAAGAGTTTGCGAGAGGTGGCGGAGGAGGCGCGCGCGTGCGCGGAACGCGTCGGTACGATGGGTGTCGCGCTCGAGGCGTGCACCTTGCCCGGGTCTTCGGGTGTGGCGAGGGAGATTCCTGAAGGGACGATGGAGCTCGGATTGGGGATTCACGGTGAACCAGGGGCGAGAACGGCGAAGGTAGCGAGTTGCGACGAAGTGGTGGAGACGTTGTTGACCAGCGTGTTTGAGCGAAACGAAAAGCTTGGTAAGCTCGGGGAGAACTCCAAGGTGGCGTTGATGGTGAATTCTCTCGGTGCGACACCGCTCATGGAGTTGTACGTCGCGGCGCGAGCGGCATTCGCGTGGCTGGCGTGTAAGAAGAAGATTCGCGTGACGCACGCGTACGTCGGAACGTTCATGTCCGCCATCGATATGAATGGATTTAGCGTCACTGTGTGCGCGTTGGACGACGACGTGCGCGTGAGTCGTTTGGAGGCTCCGTGTTCGTGCTCCGCGTGGCCGAAGAATGCGCGTTTGACGAACGCCAAGCTTCTCTTTATCGAGGGACCAAAGGGTTCGGAGGCGTCGACAACGGTTCGCGCTGAAGAAGCTCCAAAGACTCCAGAAGGCGTTTTGGCGCTCAAGGTGATTCGTAAGATTGCGGATGACCTCATAGCCGTCGAAGCTGATCTCACAAAGTACGATCAAGCGGTCGGTGACGGTGACTGCGGCACGACGGTTCGCAAAGGTGCTGAGGCTTTGAAGAAGGACGCCGACGGTTATCCGTGCGACGACGTCGCGTCGCTCGCTCGCGCGATCGGAAACACGATTAGAAAAAGCATGGGAGGTACGAGCGGCGTCTTGTACGACATATTCTTCACCGCAGCTGCGGACAAGTTGAACAAGTTGGCAAAAGATAAACCACCTTCGGCTGAGGTGGTTTTGGTTGGATTTTCCGCCGGCGTGCACGCGATGATGCAATACGGAGGCGCAAGAGCCGGCGACCGCACAATGTTGGACGCACTCGTTCCTGCATTGTCCATGGCGGGGATAGCGCAGCTTGGTAAAAAGCCGACGACGGAGGTTGCGTCTGAAGCGGCAAAGGCGGCCAAGGCGGGCGCTATGGACACAAAGAACATGACAGCTCGCGCGGGAAGATCAAGCTACGTTAACAAGGACGTGCTGAAGGAGACGCCTGATCCAGGCGCTATCGCCGCGGCAACGTGGCTTCAATCCATCGCCGACGTTGTCAACGGCAAGTAAACACGCGTATGGATTCGTTAAACTCTGTTTTTCTTCTAAATAAAATCTAGTAGCTCTAATTATCTACGTTTGGTGGTTTTCTAAAGTCTCGAGGTAATCGCATCACCCCATAGCTCGGCGCAGTGAATGTTGGCCTTTCATTAAGCGTGTCAATTTTCACCTCCCTTTGCGTTTCCCTGGCGGAAGAACTTCTCGGTTTTCGTTTAAACTCATCGGATCCGTACCATCTCTCCGTGCAAGCGTCGCGCTTCGCGAGGCGATCTGCTCTTCTCGCACTTCGCGCCAGACGATGGCGTTCGATGGCTGGCTTTGGCGCGTCTGGAGGAGGGTGACGAATGAACGTGACGTCAGAACTCTCTGTACGTCTATAACCCGTCGCAGTCTTTACCAGGGGGACTTTCCCGCCGAGCGTCTTGTTAATTGACTCTGCTGTAGCGTCTTCGTTGACTATTCGTTCCACTTTGCCGCCTTGCGTCGAGTGCGGACGAGACTCGCTCGATTCAAATTTCTTTTCGCGCCAAAACTCATTTAGTCGAATTTTCGCGCCTGTTTCGTCTGCATCGCGTCGCTTTTGGACCGCGTCGTGTAACTGAGAGGTGACGTCGCGCATCGTTTCGCGGGACGGCGCACCCAAACCTCTAGCGTCTTGAACCTGTCTGTCGTACAGCGTAACGGATGACGCACCCAATTCATCGCCCAGGAGACGCTTCATGTCATCGAGCGCGTTCTCAGCCGCGGAACGAACGCGATCGTTATCGTCCGTATCGATCACCTTTAAGTAAACGGCGATGAGTTTGTCCGCATCCCTCTTATCAGACGCCAATACTTCCACGCGTCTCAGCTTGCGAGATAAACGCGAAGCCATCAGTGCGCCCCCCGGTAGACGCCTTTCCCGTTCGTCCACGAATTTGCGGAACGCAGCGTCGACGTAGGGAGTCGTTTTGAGCGGCTGGAATATGTAGTACGTCCCTTGCGCGCCGCGAGTGTAAAGAGAGACGAGGTCCGCCAAGGCGCCGACGGCGATTTCGCGGATTTCAGGCATTGTATCGACGAGCATGCTGTACAAAGCATCGTGGGCTAACTGTGCCGCATGTGGCGACATATTTGCGACGTACGGCGTGTGCTTTCCGCGATCGTCGCGCACAACCATTGCCCGTTGCACTGCGCTGAGCTCGAGTTTGATGACTTGATGCATGAGCTCGCTCGAATGCAGCTTGATAGTTCCGTCGCTCGCGCTCAAGCTTGTAATCATCCCCGCGAGAGCCTTGAGCAGATCTGATCGAGTGGCCACGTCATGTATCAGCGCATGCATGATGTCGGCTACAAAAGTGGCGTTCGATGTGCCAGAATGACGAACCATGCACTCAAAAATTCCTTGTAATCCGTCAATCTCAAAGACGCTCGCCGTCGCCCCTCCCACTCGCACGAGCGTGGCAACCGTACGAATGGCATAAAACGCAATCTGCTGATCGATGCTCAGCGTCGCCTTTAACAGCGTGCTCATGAAATCATTCGCCATTTCAGTTCGTTCTTCATCGGCTTCTTGTCGAAGCTTGGTAACCGTAGCGTGATATCCCATTTTAGTAAATGCCGTATACTCAGGCGCTTCGTCGTCATCCTGTTCCACCCGCAGCCAGCTTTGGGCCACATACAAAACGCGTTCCGATCGATCAAGCGCGCGCAGCTCGTCAGTGTCTGGATTGCGAATATGCGTCACCGGCTGGCTCACTTTGGTGGCCAATTTCGGTGAAGTGATGGCGAAAGCATCGTCAATGATGAGTCGGAGCGTCTTGAAGGACATGTCAAACTCCCCGTCAGTCTCGTCCAAGTCAATGTCATGCGCGTTAAATAAAAGCGTCGCCATGACGTTTGCGAACTCAACCGTTTGGACGCACTCCATCGTCACGCTCGCCACCACTGACAGGAGTGTCTTTGACTCTGCGTCTTTGATGCACTTTGTAATCACGCCTACAAGACGCTGCACGCCTCCCCAAGCCAAGGAGTCGCTCTCGTCATTGCACCACAAAGTGATTTCCACGACAGCTTTCACGAATGGATCTATGATTTCACGGTACAGTTCTTCTCCGCTTCTGGCTAGAAAAGACGCATCGAAATCCTCCGTGCAGCAGTGCAGCAGTGCGCTGAGTTCGTCAAATGCGTCGGTGGCGTTTTCCCAATCTTCCTCGGGAGTTTCAGATTTCTTCTTCATTTTGGTCTTTTTCAACAGCGATGACACGAGCTTTGTGCGCTGCTCGACGTCGAGAAGATCATAAAACGCGAGCAGAGCGACAACGCGATCACGACGATGATCCGATTCAACCTGCGCCTCGACGAACTCTGGTGAAAGCACTTCATCAGCCTTTTCCGCTTGCTCCGGGTCCCGCAGCTTTCGCACCTCATCATTGATGCATATAAAGTCTCGTTGGTGATTGAGCACTCGAGCCACAATCATCGCTATGATTGTGACCACGATGCCAACGACTGTTCCGGGTCGACTCCACGAAGACTGCGCTTCGACCCCGTGCGCCTGCCACGGTGGGTCATTGAAAGTGCGAGCGGCGAATGTAACAATGGCAAACAACGTAGCTCCAGCGAAAGATCCGGCGCGCGTCTCGTTCCATCGCTGACCAAACCCTCGCAACGATTGCTTCTGCACGTGCAACACCAGCAATACGACGCAAACGAGTATCAACAGGAAGTCACGACCCGTATTCAGAGAACGTATGCGCGCGTCGGCTGACGCCGCCGGAAAACCGGCGGCGGGTAGTTCAGCCTCAACATAAGCCGCAAATGTCGCCATCAAAAGCTTGAGAAAGACGTTCACGAGCTCGAACGATGGCAGCGGTCGCAAGTTTGCCGAAACGCACTCTGTGTCTATCGCAGTTTTCATGGAGATGAATGTTCCACCGAACCCGACGAACAGAGCGTTGACCATGTTGGCGCCGAACGCCGCGTCTCTCTTCTTTGACAAGTGCACCCAAGGCGTTGGAGTAAACGAGGTGGTCACCATGAGAAATCCAAGGGATGAACAAATGATTGGTACGAACGTGACGCGAAGTATGATGACTCGCAACACGATGGCTACAGAAGTCAAGCGTGCCTGCAAGCTTGCCGCCGTCTGCGAGCGACGCCTGCACAACAAAGCAGACTTTGCCATTTTTTCCATTCTGTGCGCCGCTTTGCGCGGAATGTATCGCGCATTCGCCGGCGAAGCCGTTTCGACGCGAACCGTCCGCATGACGCGAGCATCGCTCGCTCTTTCCCACTCAACGTCACGCACAATTCGCGTGCGTTGTTTCTCACCGTCGCGAACCGGCTCAAAGTCATTTGCTCTCGGACGGGGCTGACACAAAATGGTGCGCACGATGGAATGGAATCTGTTTCGTACTTTGTCGAGTATCCCTGAGCCGCCTTCTAGTATCGCATCGCTGTCTTCATCTTCATCGTCGCCCTCTCCCCCGTCGTCACCGAGACCGGTGTAGTATTCCAAGCTCAGATCGCCGCCGAGCTCAACGAGCTCGGCGTACAGCCACATTGTGTCGTTCAAGTGATTCGCAACCTTTTCGCAAAACTTTGCCAACAGTGGGAGCACGACGGCTGCGAAGAGCATCAACACGAACATGTTCGAAAGAGTCGACGCGGCCGCTTGAGGTGCTAGGTCTGGGCCGAACAAGTTGGACCAAAACACGATTCCCGCGAAACCGTCCCTATACATTTCGTTGGAGTGAGCCGTGCGTCTCCACGCAAACGCGGTGAATGCGAAAAACTCAACGCACAACTGGAAACGGAGCAGCTGCTGACACCAATAATCCCTGTTCAGCATTTGTGACACTGCATGATCTAATTTCATCTTGAAGACTGTCATTCGGAGCGATGCGTGATACTTGACGGCGGCGTATCGCCTTGCGATGGCGGACATCGCATTGTCCTTCAACGCCGCTCGCGATCGATCCGCGAGTTCCTGTTCGTACAACCGTTTTTGGTAGGCTTCTTCCTCCGGCGTCCAGAGACCCTTTTGTTTCGCAGCTTTCTCGCGCGCGATACGGCTCCGCTCAATCGTCGCATTCTTCACGTCGGCTTCTAAATCGAGCTTTGTAATGTACGTAAGGTACTCCGTCTTGATATACGTCATCGTCTCCTGCAACTCTTGCTCAAACTCCTCTTCTCTCTCCGCCTTTTCCTCTCCCCTTCCAATCATGTCGTACGACGCCCCGACGTCGAGCAGCACGTTGCGTTCGTCGTTAAAGTCTGACGCCGGAAGACTTCTCCCAAACCAATACAAACACAATGCACCAAATCCGATAAACGCCAGCGCGATGGACGTGTTTGATCCCGGTTCACACGTCCAAACCGCCTCCACTCGCACGCTCTCGCTCGCCACGCAATCATTCGCATCCACTACCACCGCCGTGTAATTCCCTTCGACATCCGGCCTCAGTATCGCGCTCAAGCTCCCGTCGGCGACAAATGTCGCATTGGCGTACGAAGTTGAGTTACTCAATGCGCTCGCCGTCGGCCAACCCGTCAACATCCACCTAAACCCTGACGACGACGAGGCATCATCGCTTTCGAACACAAACGTATCGAAACACCTCTTGAACGACGCGTCGACCGCCTGCGCGTCGTATTCAGCACCACCATCGCCTTTGAGCTCGGCACGAGTCGTGTACGACATCAGCTCTGCACGTGCCAAAACCGTCCTCCCACCGACGCCCCCGGGCGTGACGCACGCCGACGCGCCGATCCGCCCCGCGAGCGCGATAACAACGACCACGACTGATGTCATCGTCGCCCGAGCTCGCGCCCATCGCGCGCGTCGGTCGCGTCGCATCGCGATGCTACCCCGCGGCTCGCGGTTTCGTCTCGAAGCCTCGCTAGACGCGCTCGACGTCGACGTCGACGCGGCGAGCGACGAAGACGACGAAGACGACGAAGACGACGAAGACGCAACGTCGCGCATCGATCGTCTCGCGCGCGCGTCTTTCGTCCGTCCGTCTGTCTGGTCGGTACGAACGCGTGCGAGTGCCGAACTAACGCACTAACGGTCGTCACTCGACGACTCCTCGCGACACGGACCAAACCGTTCGTCGGTGCGCGCGCGCACCGGCAATCGGTTGAGAGGGGCAAAAACAAAGAAGAAAGAACCCGCGATCGATCGATCGTGCGTGCGATCACGGTGCGAGGCGGGAAAGAGAGGAAGGATGACGCCGGCACATCACGTTGACGAATCTGGGCACCTGATGGACGAGGAACGCGACGATGAACACGCTGGCGCGCTGACGCGCGCGAAACCGACGACCTCGTACGCGTCGGCGCGAGACGTTCCTTTTCGCGCGTTGTGTCGAACGTTCGAGCGCGTGCAGAGAGAGCGAGGACGGGGTAAGGCGGATGCGAGACGTAGGTATCGCGCGTTGGACGCGTTTCACGACGGGTATCTACAGTCGAGGAGAGACGGCGCGCGCGTCGATGCGTTCGATGCGTACCGGTTGTTACTGCCGACATTGGATAAGGAGAGGGTGGCGTATCGGTTGAAGCACGACGCGTTGGCAAAGGTGGTGATTGCGGCGTTTGATATGTCTAGGGCGAGCGCCGACGCGAAACGGTTGGAGGAGTGGAAGCAACAGGGTGCTGGGAATTTACCAAAGGTGATTGAAGACGTGCTGGCGGCGGGGCACCTTGCAGGGCGGGAGAACGACGAGGACGTTGGGATCGTGACGATTGGAGAGGTGAACGAGTCGTTGGATGGGTTGGCGGCGAGCGGGAATAAGGAGGAGAGAGCGGCGATTTTGAGGAAGCTCTTTTCGAGAATGGATGCGACGCAAGTCAAGTGGGTCTGCGCGGTGATTCTGAAAGAAACAAAGATTAGAATGGGGGATAAGAGCATTTTGAGACATTTCCATCGCGACGCGGAGGACCTGTTTGATTGGACGTGCGATTTGCGACGCGTATGTGAGGATTTGCCCAGGAGGGATGTGCGGCTCAAGCGAGAAGACATCGAAGTCGGTCAAGGTTTGATCAATCCTCAGCTGGCCAAGCGACAGAACTCGGTCGCGTCGCTCTTCAAATCACTCAAGGGAAATAAATTTGTCATTGAAACGAAATTCGACGGCGAGAGAATACAGATTCACAAGGATGGTGAGCGAATCAATTACTGGACGAGAAACATGAACGATTTCGGGCCGCGAGGCTACGATGTGATGAATGGTTTGTTTAGGCATCTTCCCAAGAGATGCATCTTAGACGGCGAACTGCTCGTTTGGAACAAGCTTCGGGAGCAGTGGTACCCATTCGGAGCGATAAAGAACTTGGTCAAGGCGGCGAACATGCGGAAACCAAAGAATGAGCCCTTTCCGCTGACGGGACATCTGGAAGATAGAGGCGGAGAAGAAGAAGAAGAAGGTGCGGATGATTTCCATAGTTCCAAATACGCTTGGTACGCTGAGAACGTCAAACAAATCACCTATGGCGATTTAGAACTTGTGTACGTTCCCTTTGACATTCTCTACGTCGGTGACGAGAGCATTAGGCACCTCAAGCTCTCCGAGCGTCACGAAAAGCTCAGAGAGCACGTTCAAGAAGTCTCCGTCGCGTGCGGCAACATCAAAGCGAGAATAGTCCTCGCGCTCCCTGAGTCTGAGTATTGCTGGTACGGCTCGTCAAAGATGGACGTTGAACGCGCGCTGTTAGACGCCGTGGAACGGGGAGAAGAAGGATTGGTGGTGAAGGATCTCGAAGGAGAGTGGATCCCCGGAGACCGTAGCTCAAATTGGATGAAGATAAAACCGGATTACCTAAAGACGGAGGATCTTGACGTTCTTCTGATTGGGGGTTATTACGGCGCGGGCGAGCTGCGCGGTGGAAAGATTTCACAATTCCTCGTCGGTATCATCGAGTCCACGAATGCGTCGCCATTGACGGCCGGGATTAAGATCATGAGTTTCTGTAAAGTTGGTACTGGGATTAGCGGCGCCGAGCTGGACGACTTGCGCAACAGATTGGGCGATTGCATGCATCGCGAGAAACCGAAAGACTGCAACTACACGGTGACTGATGCATACAGCGAAAAGCCTGACGTTTGGATATGGCCGCCACAGCGATCCGTCGTGGTTCGAATCAAGGGTGACATTCGGTTGATTCGCACTAGAACTTTCGCCTCTGGATACAGCTTGCGATTCCCGCGCGTCACCGGTTTACGCTACGACAAGCTCTGGTCCGACATCATGACGTATGACGAACTCAAGCAAACGATTGAAGAAGACAGACCAAACATTGGTGTCGATATCGATGACGAACGCGGTGGTAGTCACACGAGGCAGCAGAAACGATCTCGTACTGCGGCGACGCTGCTTCCGTCGCACCTGATGCCCGTCAACGTTTCCTCAGTCGTCAAGGAATCAGACATTTTCAAAGGACTTGACATTCACGTCGTTAATGCGGAAAGTCGCGATCAAAAACAGCAACTTTTCCATCAGGTGATCGCGCGAGGCGGCGCTACGAGCGAATTTTGGCACGAGAGCGTGACGCACTCCATCGCCGCAAATGCGCAAGGGCAAAAATATGATGCTGCGTGCGCCAAGGGTGATGTGTACACGATCGCGTGGCTCAAAGAGTGCATCCGAGAGGGACGAGTTATAGATATACGTCCTCGCCACCGTTTGCACTTGGCAGCGGCGACTTGGTTTGGTAGTGAAACCATGGACCGTTACGGTGACAATCACCTTGTACCGTGCAACGAAGAGGACGTTCACGCGCTTCTCAATCACGTCGGAGACCAGTCAAAGCGTTGGGAGACCGCCGAACGCCCCGCCATCGTGGAGCTCGAACACAAGTACCCATCTCTGTTTACAAATGATAAGTACATGACATTTCACGGATTTGTGTTTGAAATTGACGATTCAGGAAGTCGCGTTCACGACAACGACGACATTTCTCGCGCAATTCTCACGTGCGAACGAGAGAACATGGAGCAGCTCTTGAAAATCCACGGTGGTTCGATCGCCAGTGATGGCGAACGACCCACACACGTCGTAAGGCTTTACGATGACTCCGTCTCGAGGAGTTTTAAAGCGGATACAGAGATTTTTTCTAGTGGATGGGTTAACCAACAAACGATGTGCCAAATTTAGACGGACGCCGTAGAGAAAGAGAGAGAGAACACTGTTGTAATAGAACTGACTAGCTTTACAACGTGGCGCCGATAACGATGATGGCTTGATTGCTTCAGCGACACAGTCGATGACTGACTTCTCCATCTCACGCGCAATCGCGCAGAACGAAAGCGAAGACATCTCAGGCGCTCACGCAGCGGTGATGCTCGTCGACATGAAGAACTTTGTGCGTATGATGAACACAACACTTGACAACGATCCATCGACGCGTCAACGGCGAGAGAGCGTTCGCAAACGAAACAGTTGCGAAAGAAGATATAACCGCGTTAGAATCATATTGAACGAGTACTTCTCCTCGATGGCAAACATTGTCGACGCATACGACGGTACTGTCTGGGCCTTCATGGGAGACGCCATGTTGGCGGTATGGATGACGGACGATTGTCGTCGTCGTTCCTCGCAGTATAGACACATCATCACGCGCGCCGCATGTTGCGCGCAAGGTATACTCCAACACGTCCACGGGCGACGTTTATGCGAGTCGTTCGAGGTTGAATTGAAAGCAGTCGTCTCCGCCGGAAGCGTCTGCGTGTATCGAAACGTTGGTGAGAGTCTGTGTGGCGGTAGCATTCTGTCGGGCGATGCAATCAGCGACATGCAAGTTCTCAAGCGCGTGATGAAGCCTGGGAAAGTCGTCTTCAGCGCGGCGTGTCGCGAGTTTCTCGCCGAGTCTGTCGGGGCTGGCTCTCTCTGTCGAACGACCGCGCTCAGAGAGTTTGGCGCCCGAGCCTCAATCGCGCAAATAGGAGACAGCCATCCTCACACGAAAGACTGCACCGTGACGTTTTTATCGTTTGATTGTCACGACGACTTGATCAGGTCTCTCGAGACTGTGAAACGGAACTTGGCACGCGGTGAGGGAATACTGCTGCAGGCAGTGATTGACGAAAACGGTCCCTCATGCTTGTGCGCATTCATAATCGAGAGTGCGCTTGACACGAGACGCGCCGTTGACGTGATACGCGCAATGATGGAGAACATATTTTCATTGACGCGACACCCGCCTTCGTGCGGCGTGTCAAGCGGAGCGGTCAACATTGGATCGGTGTGCAATACGAATTGCGTCATACGCCATCATCACAGCGTCGTCGGCTTGCCCGTCGTGCTCTCGGCTCGGTTCGCACATCAAGCCGAGCGAGGTCAGATTATCATGGACGAGGCCACGAGAGAAGGTGCGAATCTTTCGGGAGTGACAGTTGTCGTACGTAAGCTCGCGCTTAAAGGTTTCCGACGCGACGTTGCCGCATTTCTAATTGACGCGCGTGAGAATTACAAGCTGCAGCATTCTATCGTCTAATAATGTTTCCCACACGTCGTCTCTGCTAACTTTTGAGGTTGCAAGTATCCCCACTCGCAAGAGCACGTCATTGGCGACTTCAAAATTTCACTCACAACCCCTTTGGTGGCGGCGCGTCTCTGCATCTTTTCGGGCACGCCGCAGTGGCGCTCTACGACGCGCGGCTCCCATTCCGTTCCTTGGCCTCTCGGTCGCCCTTGCGCGCGCCACGGCTCCTCAAAGCAAAAGTACTGATCTGCGAACAACGCGTAGTGCGCCACGGAATCGAATTTCGTATCCTCCATTGCGTCGCCGAATCCACAAAATGTACCCTCGCCCAACTTGTCCACAACGATGACGGATGCGCCACTGTGTTTCGCGAGCGCCTTGACGGCTTGTTTACCTGTGAATCCTGGACGCAACAACACTTCATCGCCCGAACCGGAAGTCGAATGTCGAGGAGGAGTGTCATCAATCTTTACGCGGACGACGTCGTCTTTCACGCGTAACGGAACCCGATCGTCTTCGAGGAAACCCGCCGGTCGAAAATCGACGTTGTACTTGAACCAGTGCTCGACCGAGTAAATGTGGTCCATCGGACATTCGAACGGCAAGTGCGCGGTTTCCGCACCCAGAGCGCGACAGCCTTTGAGCGTGTTCCAAATCTTATCGCAAAAGCACCTTGCTGGTGGCAAGACAAACGTGCGTCCTAGCGCTTTGGCGAGGGCTAAACCGTTCCGAATGGATACGCGCCGCAATTTGTCCTCTTCAAAGTGCCGCGTTATGGCCAACTTGTAGTCCTCGGCACCGGTCCCGACAACCTCGCTACCGTTGAAACGCACCTGCACTCCCTCGGTAGAAATTGTCAGGTATTTACCAGACTCCCAGTACGCGTTTTCGTCCACGAACCACAGACCGTGTTGGCGCAACCTTTGACGCTTGCCGTATGCGTACTCGTGCGAGTCGCCGTATTGGTACGTCGTGTGTACAGAGTAAGGGGCGCCATCCTCGGGATGGTGCACGTGATGCTGTTGCACGAAGAATGTGTGTCCATTTGCGAATGCCGCAACGGGGAGAACACCCAACCTCAGCGTGTTGTTAGCCGCGTACACGACGGATCGATACCCGGGCCGACCGCGCTTGTCATCGGGAACACGCACAGCCGGCGACAACGCCGGTGCACCTTCTCGAACGAGCAAATTGAGCGCGGGCTGATCCCGCATCCACGCAATCGTGCTCATCGCTACTTTATCCTTCCATTTCCGCACAAACTCTTTCGCCCCGGGCGTGGGACGGATGTGTAAGACGCCCGTGTTGAAATTGACGTGGTCGCATCCGCCCTGATCCTCTCTGTCGGCAACGACGTCAACGCAATCGCTCGAAATCAATAAATCCGCATACTTGTACGTCCCAGCGTTGAAATACTCCCGAGGATCTCTCATCCACACCACATCGGCGTCCGAAAGAATCGGCGCGACGTCTAATTCGAGTAGATCTTCTATAAACTTGGTCTTCACCGTTCCCATCTTCTTAAACGCCTCGCTCTTCGCCGTGATGAACGTCTCGTCTCTCTGTTCCAACACCGAACGCCCCGTGAGCAACATGGATGGAATCCTCGCTTCAACGCACGCCTCGTACATCTTCTCATCCAACGCCCCGACGAATATCGGTTCCAATTTCAATCTCTTCGTCGCCTCGATCCAGTTGAAGACGAAATCCTTGACGCTGTGCGTACCAAACGTCACGAACATTTCCTGACCGGGTTTCAACGCCATCTCTCGCAAAACCTCCGGCACGACATCCATCTTCTTTTGTAGCTCGTCCCGAGCGCTTTCGTCTAGATTTTTCACGCTCTCTCTCCACATTTTCGCCATCCAAGGTGGGAAATCCGCCGAAGTCGCGACATGCGACGTCAAAGAAGCCGTCGGTTTCGGCGGGTCCAACAACTCAAAGTCATCAACGGCGACGACCTCCTCCTTCTCCTCCTCCTCTAGGGGCGGTGGCTGCGAAAACGACGGCGACGGCATCGTCGTCGTCGTCGTCGTCGTCGTCGTCGTCATCGCCACAATCTCTTCCCGATCATCCACGCTCGTCTGCGTCATCATCGTTTTCCTACGCTCCAACATCGTCATCGACGTCGCCGTCTCATCGCCCCGTCCTCGCCCCGCCCGCGGGACCCCGACGGAGGTCGCGGCGACACAGACGACCGCGGCGATGAACGCCCACCGCGCGCGTCGCGTTCGACGCGCCATGGCCTCGCGGGCGGGGGCTACGTCTATCTGTAAACGAGTGAGTGGTGAGGCACACACTGAGGGTCGTTGGAACGAGATTCGGTTCAGTGTGCTCACACACGACACTGCCCGCCTCGGTGGACGTCGACGACGACGACGACGACGACGAAAAAACAAACCGACGCGAACGAGCAGTGAGGAAACGCATCCGCGTCTGCGCCAACCATGGATGCGGTGCGTGTTTCGTGTTTCGGCGCGAACGAACGAACGAGTTGGAAGACGCAAAGAAGAAGAGGAGGATCGAGTGGATTTGATTTGATTTGGATGAACGCGCGACTGACGAGCGACGACGCGACGAACGCAGGCGATCACGAAATGGTGCGAGGAAATGGGAACGAGCCCGGATAAGGTGGTGACGATGTACCTCGACTCGAAATTCAAGTCGGCGACGATCGACGGGGACTTGTTGGGACGATGCGTCAACTTGCAGACGCTGTCGTGCGCGTCGTGCGGGCTCACCTCGCTCGCGGGGTTCCCCGAGCTCCCGAAGCTGAAAGATCTGAGTTTGAACGATAATCGAATCGCGAGTGGACTCGGGGATTTGGTTGGGTGTAAAGAACTCGTGTCGTTGTCGCTGGCGAATAATAAAATTGCGTCGGTGGAGGATTTGCAACCGCTGGCGGACGAACTCACGCTGGCGGTGCTCGAATTGGAAGCGAACCCGTTGGCGGATGATGAGGAGTATCACGAAAAGGTTATGACGATGATGCCGACGTTGAATTCTCTCGATGGTCGGGATGAGTTTGGAAACGAAATCGACGACGATGATGACGACGATGAGGAGGATGACGACGACGAAGATGACGACGACGACGAAGACGACGACGATGACAACGATGACGACGATGACAACGATGACGACGATGACGACGATGACGACGACGACAGCGAAGAGGAAGAAATGGGATTGGCTGATCTCTACGGCGACGAACCGCTCGAAGACGATGAAGACGATGACGCATTCGAGGACGACGAAGATCCGGAGAGCGAGGATATCGACGAGGAAGAATCCGACGACGACGACGACAACGACGACGACGCGCCGGCCGGCAAGAAGGCGCGCGTTTAAATCAAGCACGTCGTATACAAGAAGAACGCTTTGATAAGATTCAGTAGCAGTTATTTACACAACAAATCCGTGATGGTGATGATACAGAGCGAGGCGACACAAAAAAAAACTCAAACCATATCCTCCCCGCCTCTAGACCCGTACGCGGACCCTCTCAACAAACTCTGCGTCTCTTCGTTCGATCCTCTCAACCTTTTCACCACGAAATACGAGGTCAACGCCGCGACGCACACGCCCACGGCGGCGACCAGAACCACCGGAGCCGAAACCGCGTAACCGCCCAGTTCCAACGTGACGCTTCCGAGCGATCCCGCGGCTTCCGCCACAGCCGTCGTCGCCGTCCCCAGCATCGCCGTGCCACCACTGGATGCCGCCGCGGCGCTTCCTCCAGTCAACGACATCGTTTCCGCCACAGCCGCGCCGGTTAAGAGTCCACCCATTGTTGTCTCGAATTATCTCGATTGATTGACTGTGTCCCGAAAGTCGTCCTCGCGTCCACGGTCGCGACTATCCCCGAGAGCGCGCGCGGGTCGTTCGTAAAGCTCGCGTTGTCGCGACAGCGAACGAGCTCGGCTCTTCGTTTCGCAACGCTCCGGCTCGGACGGACCGGAACCTCTCGCGAATTGTCGCGTTGTGGCGCCAACAACTTTCGTGCGCTCGACCCCTGGTATGTACTCTAGATGAAACAAACCCATGAATAACATTTCTACCGAATCTAGAAAATCAATATATGGTCCAAAAAAACATAGAGTAGGTAAGGGCGCAGGTTTTCGGCTCCGCGGTCGAGCCGAGTCTTCGTCAAACGTCGCTCGCGCTTCGGTGCGCGTCGACGGCGAGGATGCGGCGGTGTTTATCCACGGGCACGACGACAGCCGTGACGTCGTCGATGTTGCGATCGAGCGGCGGACCGCGGGATGCGTTGAGAGCGACGACGGCGATGCTGATGCAGATGCGCTCGATGGGAACGTGGACGACGACGACGGCAACGCCGGCTTTGCGTTCACGCTCTGCGACGACGACGACGACGACGACGACGAGAGACGCGTCCAGTGGTGTCGCGGTGGTTTACTCAGCATTCGGTGGTTCGCGCGACGGTGGCGCGGCGTTCGCGACGATGCCACTCGGGGCGGCGACGAAGACGACGTCGAGAGGGTTCGCGAGCGACGCGACGAGGTCCAAGTCGGCGGACGAAAAAGAAGACGAAGATGCGGGTGACGACGATCAAGACGGTGCGACGGACGCGGGGCTTTTCGACGGTAACGACGATAACGCGTCGACGTCGTCTTCTTTGTCGACGGGGGTGATGCGTGTGCGGTGGAACGTTGCCGAGACGCAAGGTTTGGGCGCCGACGCGCCGACGCCGACGTTTGGATACGACGGCGAGGTGACGGGTGAGGTTGCGCTTCCCGGTAGGATTTTCGACGTGCCTCTGCGGGTGGACATCGTGCACAGAGTCGTGCGGTGGCAGCGAGCGCGAGCGCGGTCGGGTTTGCACAAGACGAAGACGCGCGGGGAGGTTTCGGGCACGACGCGAAAGGCGAGGCCGCAAAAGGGCCAAGGTCGCGCGCGCGTGGGTAATCTCAAGGCGCCGCAAATGCGAGGCGGTGGTGTCGCGCACGGACCGGTGGTACGATCGCATGCGCACGATTTGCCGAAAAAGGTTCGGCGCATGGGGCTCAAGGTGGCGCTGAGCGCGCGCGCGGCGGAGGGTAAGCTCGTCGTCGTCGATTCGTTTGAAGGCATCGAGCCAAAGACGCGCGCGATGCGAGACACACTTGAACGTCTCACGGGTGACATTGGTTTAGCCGCGGGCGGTAAGTATCACTCTGCATTGATTGTTGACGGTGAGTTTGAGCCGACGACTGCTGAGGATACCGCTGACACGCCGATGACGACGGCGGTGAGACTCGCCGCGCGCAACTTGCCGCACGTGCAAGTGTTGCCGCAAGTCGGGCTCAACGTGTACAGCATCTTGCGACATAGGACGCTCATCATCACGAAGAGCGGTCTCGAGCAACTCATCGCTCGACTCGACGCGCCCATCAAGCGGTGACGCACGCGCGTACTATAGTTAGTAGTGGAAAAATTAAAAATTACTCGCGTTTGTTACAGGAACCTACCGGTACGTACCACTGGTAGTAGAGATTATACTAATAATCTTGTTCTCCTTCACCGACACCGGACCGTCCATTCTATCTATCTACCACGTTAAGTACATGTCCTTCGTGTACCCCAACGCCTCGAGCGCGGGCAAGACGGCAAACTTGAGCATGGGCGGGGGACCGCAGATGAGAATTTGCGTCCCCTTACCCGGCGGCGGCATGTGTTCTCGAATCATCTCCTTGGTGATGAAGCCGCTCGAGTACGCCCACTTCTTAGGCGGTCGATCAAGCGTGTAGTGCGCCGAAAACTTTTCGGCGCCGTGCTTTTCGACGTCGGCTTCAATCTCTTCGCGGCAGAGGATATCCGCCTCGGTTTGGTTGGCGAAGAGCAAGTTCATCTTCACACCCTTGTCGCCGCCGTCTAAAATAGCCCTAGAGACTTGCAACATGGGCGTGATTCCGCTTCCTCCGGCAATCATGCCGACGCGCTTGATCCCGGCGCGCTTCTCGAACCCGCCACCCTGAGATTTCAACCTCTTGACCAAAAACGTTCCTCGACCGGCGTACTGCTTCATCCCCTTTGGACCGCTGAACGTGCAGACATCCTTACCCGGCACGAGAGAATCTAGGTACTGGCTCACCTTGCCCCCTTCCGGGAACTTTTCGCACGGTTTGTAAACCTTGATGACGAACACGGCGACACCCAAGTCGTCGTCGCTCGACACGGGCGTGTACGGCCTCTCCACGCGATCTCCCGTCTTGGCGTCGACGTACGACAGCCCGACGTGCTGTCCGACCGGAAGTCCCAGCACGTGTTGTGGACTGGGAAGCTCGAACGTCAACCGAATCGTGTCTGGAGAGATTTGTTCTTTCTTGGACAGCTTCAGGTCCACCTTGGTGACGCCGTCGAGCGTCTTTGGATTTCTTCTTTTACTCTTTTGACTCTTCGACTCGTGCGTGACGCGAAGGGCGAGATCGACCCCGACGAGCGCGATGGCGACGATGGTTCCGACGAGCGTCACCAAGTTGACGAACTCGGACGTCCCAAACGCGGGAACCGGCCAAAAGATGTGCTCGGGCAGCGGGAAGTACGTTTGCTGGATCGCTCGAAACGCCTTCATCTGCATCTTGACCTTCTTTCGACTTGGGCACGAATCAAAGAATCACGTCGAAGACGACGGAAGCGACGACGGAAGCGACGACGGAAGCGACGACGGAAGCGACGACGGAAGCGAACGTCTCTCGCGGCGACGGCGGCGGCGTCGGCGCAGAGTGACGGCGTCCCGCGCGTCCGTCCGACGCTACTGTCTCCTACGTTTTCGAAAACACCTCGGCATTCTTTCGCTTGAGTATGGATTACATAAACACCCGTAACCTTATGTGTATGAAAGTGGATGGAAGTAGTGCCGAAATTTTCCCCATATCGTGGCACTAGCGCGCGCACTCCGCCACGTGTGGGGGCGCGCTCGCCGTATTGTATGCTCGGTTGGTCTAGTGGTATGACGTTCGCTTCACATGTGAGCGCACTTTCGCTTCGTATTCTGAAGCACAAAGACTCTAACTGAGTCCGCGAAAGGTCGGCGGTTCGATCCCGTCACTGAGTAAGATTCCTTTTGATAGCGTTTTTCCTTTTAAAGTACGTGTCAAACGTCCGACTAATTTTTTCGGATAAAACCATCGTTCGGTCGGGCGCTGGACGCGAGCGCGTCGGACGACGGTTGGACGCGAGCGCGTCACGCGACGACGCTCGACGATGCGGACCGTCGGTGCCGCCGTCGTCGGTGCCGCCGTCGGTGGTTTAAACGCCGACGCACACGCACGACGGTGCGATGGCGGTAGCCCTCGTCCTCGTCCTCGTCCTCGTCCTCGTCGACGACGCGGCTTTGTCGTCGCGCAGAGGAGAACACTGGCGGCGGCGGCGGCGGGCGACGCCGAAGTCGACGCCGAAGTCCGACGAAGAAGGCCGCCGACGAACAACTGTCGACACTTTGTCAACCTGAAGAATGGAATAGAGGCGATACCGACGCTGAAACGCGAGCTGAACGTCGTCGATTACGACTTTGTGCGCATCCAGAGCTCGCTTCTCGAGGCGGGAAACGTGGAGAAGATGATTTTGGAGCTCGACGCGGCGTTGCTCGCGCAGTTGGCGCTCGGAAGAAGCTGTTTCGTGTGGGATTACGGATCGCGGGACGTGGTGAAAGGGAAAGGGAACCCGCGAGCGCTGTGGTACGGCGTGGAATTCGTGCGGTTCGCGCTGAGGAGAGAGTGGTTTCCGGACGGGGTCGGGGCGACGGCGCCGCCGCCGGTGCTTCGAGGGAAACAAGTCGAGAAGGATTGGACGCACAAGCTCTCGATGTTGAGCCGAGGGGCGAAACGAAAGATTAGGTATTACAAACAATTTATTCCCGAGGATGTGCGCGACGTGCGGTTGATTGGGGTGTACCGACCGACGACGCACGACGACGACGTCGAGTTTTACCGCTCGACGTTGTTTCGTGAAGAGGAAATATGGAACGAAGACGAAGACGCAAAGACGGCGAGTAGTGGTGTCATCATGAGCGAGGAAGAAACTGTGCGAGCGATAGAAGAATTGGGTTTTCATTTATTTTATAGCGGTGCGGAAGAGCCGGCGTGGCTCAACCAAATCAACCAGGCAGGCGGTAGATAGACTATGTAAGCTGTACGTGTACGACTAAAAAGCTAAAGTCTTTGCGTTGCGACTCCACTACTTGGGTACTACTTGGGTGGCTATTTACCTTTTCTTCTTTGAAAAATAATTCGTGATCGAGTTGGTTTGCGATCTCTTCGCAGATATCGTCGTCGTCGTTCCTGTCGTCCTGTTGTTGAACGACGCCTTGATTTCTCGCTGAATGTCCTCGGGGAGTTCCGCGAGCACGGCGGCGTCGATTTCGTGCGCCTTGATCGGACTCACCGCCGGCGTCGTATTGGTCGTCGGTGCGTTTTTGAACATTTCCATGACGTCACCGCTATCCTTTTCGAGCGATGCGAAATTTGAAGCCGAGACGGATAGCCCGGTGATGGACCAATTCGTTCTACCGCTCGCCCACTTGGACAACAACGCCAAGGCGTCTTGCGCCTTTTCCAGCGCCCCCGGACGCATCGGACAGCTTCTTGTACAGTACCCGCTGCTCGTCCCTCGCTCGTCCGGAGACGATAACCCGAGCGTCAAGAGCTTTCCAACGCGATTCCACTCTTGCTCGTCCGCCTCGCACCTATCGTTGAGCTCGGCGGCGAGTTCGGTGAGCCAATGCTTCGCCGCGGCGAGCGTTTTAATCGCCAACCCGCCGCGAAAAGTTTTACCGGTACCGATGCTCTTCGGCATCTCCCTCGGTTTCACCGGGTCGTCGTCGAGACCGAGGGAGACCTTGCGCACCCACTGCGCTTTTTCTTCTCCGCAAATTTGTTCAAGTCTTCGCAGCGGCGTCAGCGCGAGCTCTCCAATCGTCTTGACGTCCAAGCCTTCGGCGAGCTCGCGTCCAAACTTGGCGCCGAGTCCGCGAATGCGATCAATCGGTAAATCTCTCAGCAGCGTTTGCGTGTGGTCGGGGCACAGCACCGTCTGGGATGCGGGTTTGTTCATCCCACTCGTCAGTTTGGCGAGCATTTTATTCTGCGCGACGCCGGCGCTGAGCGTAAAACCGAGCTCTTCCACGCACCTCGCTCGAAGGTTTCGGCAAATGTACGCGCCGGCGGCGAGTAACTTTTCCTCCTCGGGCCACTCGCGCTCATCCCGGTCCCACCACGCGAGCGACGCTTCGTCCGGCGCTCTCGGTCGATAATTTGCCATCGGGTCGTCGTCATCTTGTGAGTCCTCGGACGGTTTTTCTTCTTCTTCATTTTCTTCCGTCTCCCGTTCCTCCTCCTCGGCGCGCGCGATTCCCGTCGGCGCATCCGCCGACCCGGCGCGTAAACTCGCCTTACTCACGAACGCCGGCGCCTCGCTCGCTCCCGCCACGTGCGATATCCTCGCCACGTCAACGATTTCGCGGAACGATTTTGCCTCTCTCAACGCCCGTTTCGCCGCCTCTGTCAAATCCAAATACGCCTCGTCGATGGACGCGCGTTCAATCACCCCGCCGCTCGCTAAAATCGAAGCCACCTTGGCCCCGGCGTCTCTGTACGGCGTCAAATCCGCCTTCGATCGCCTCGTCGGCACTTGCACAAACAAACACTCCCCTAATTCTCTCCCCACCGTCGCTCCCATCGTCGACAACGATCCGTTATCCGCCTTCGCCTTTGCCAACCGTTCCTCCGCAAACGCGCGCGCGCGTCGCTTCGCCTCCCCCACTCGCATATTCCTCTTAATCCCCATCGCTCGCGCCTCGTACGACACCGCGATGAGCGAGTGCGAATCCGTCGCCGGATCTTCCGCGTCCAGTATCCGTCGATCGTCGATCGTCAGCGTCTTGACGCCGCCTTTTTCAAACGGATTGTATTGCGCCACGCACACCGCTCTTCGCATCTTACGCGTCGAACAACACGGCGCGTCGTCGTCGTCGTCGATGAACCCATCGGCGATGAGTCGTTTCCGCTCCACCTGGGAATAAAACGCGTCGAGATCGAGGTGCGCGATCACCCGCGGCGACGACGACGACATCGATTTCGTCGCGTCTCGCTCTGTCGTCCTCCTCACTTTTCGCTGCCGAAACGAAACGAAACGATGCTGAGTCGCGCGACCGCCGTCGACGCGATCGGACGCGCGGCGACGCGGCGAAGAGTGCGAACGACCCCGCCCTCGCGCGTCGCTCGCGCGTCGTCGTCGTCGTCGTCGTCGTCGTCGTCGCAGACGCCGCCAGAGCCGAGCGAACGAGTGCGTGGATTGGAAAACGAAGGGGCGTACGCGGTTCTGGCGTCTGCGAAAGCGCTCGAGCTTCGCGGGGCGAAAGTGGCGCACTTGGAGATTGGACAGCCGAGTTACGAGACGCCGGCGAACGTGTCGCGGGCCGGGATCGCGGCGATCGAGGGCGGGGCGACCAAGTACGCGGCGGCGAACGGAACGGATGATTTGCGGCGAGCGGTGGCCGAGTACGTGTCGAGAACGAGAGGAACGAGAGTGGACGCGGAGGACGTCGTCATCGGACCAGGGGCGAAACCGGGGTTGTTTTTACCCACGCTCGCGATCGTTGAACCCGGGGATGAGGTGGTGTACCCGGATCCGGGGTTCCCGACGTACGCGGCGATGGTGGACGTGGCGGGCGGACGAAGAGTGCCGGTGAAGTTGCGAGAGGACGGGGCGAGCTTTGATATGGCGGCGTTGGAGGCGGCGGTGAATGAAAAGACGAAATTGATAGTGATTAATTCTCCCGGTAATCCCACGGGTGGAGTGATGCCGAGAGAGGATGTGGAAAGAGTGGCAGAGTTGGCGAAGAAGTTTAACTGTTACGTGCTGAGCGACGAAATTTACTCGCGGTTGATTTACGACGTCGAGGATCCAGACGCGATATTTTCGATCATATCCCTCGACGGCATGTTGGAGCGAACAATCTTGGTCGATGGATTCTCCAAGACGTATTGCATGACGGGTTGGCGCCTCGGATGGGCGGTGTGTCCGCCTAAGATTGCCGAACGCGTCAAGCTCTTGACGGTGCACTCCGTCGGTTGCGTCGCCGCCTTTACCCAAGCCGCTGGCGTCGAGGCGCTCACCGGGCCGCAAGACTCGGTACAAATCATGCGCGACGAGTACAGGGAACGAAGAGATTTCCTCGTCGACGCCCTGAACGCCATACCAGGCGTTCAATGTCCAAAGCCCGCCGGCGCGTTTTATGTCTTTCCCGACGTCAGCAGTTTCGGCTTGTCCAGCCGAGAAGTCGCATCCATCCTACTCAACGACGCACACGTCGCCTTATTACCCGGCACTGACTTTGGTGACAACGGAGAGGGTAAAATTCGTCTCTCGTACGTCGGCGGCGGCGTCGATGAGCTTCGAGACGCCGTCAATCGCATCGAACGCGCGCTTCGAGCGCTTCGATGATGCGCCACAAAATGTCTTTATTTGATAGGAGATTGTATCCAAATAATACACGTAGTATCTTAACCTTTTGTATATCTTTTGTCAATCTATGCGTGTTGTTTTGATTTTTCGTGTATTTTAAAAAATACACGAAAAAGTTTTGATGGTATAAAAACGATACAGTATGTATTTTACCATCGACATGTGGGATTTAGTCGTTCGAGGGCGCCTTTCTCAACACGTCTCAACACCCTCGCTGCGGCTGCTCGATCCGGCAGTGACTGACGCGACGCGCGAGGTCGGGCGAACGCGCGCGCGCTCGTTTCGAAAGTCCTCGTCGCGGGTTCATCGTGACTCGAAGCGAGAGGACGCGGGAAACATCGGGAACGCGAAAGGCGACACGGAAAGGTTCGCGAACGAACCGATCCGCCGATCTTGCAGTTTGGTGTTGCGCAATGTCGACGCCCGACTGTGGACGCGAACGCGAGATGAGAGGCGCGAACGGGCGTGAGAGACGCGGAAGAGGACGTTGGGGATTGATCGCGGCGACGGTGCTGGCGGTCGGGGTGAGCGCGACGCTCGCCGTGGGGGTCAAGGCGCAGGAGGGCGTCGCGGGAGCGCGCGACGAAGCGGAGCACAGATGGGGCGCCGGTCCATCGGGTTCTTTCGACGATTTGACGAACGTAGGGGCGAGCGATGACTCGTACGACGATGATGTTCAAACGGCATATCCACAGACGACGTCGTACCCGTCAAAGGCGTCGTCGTCGTACCCGTCAAAGGATTCGTCGTACCCAGCTGAGAAGACGAGTTACCCGGCGGCGAGCAAAACGGCTGGGTTTGACGCTTCGCTCTGTACGTACTATATGTCCCCGAAAGGGAAAGCGGATGCGACGGCGCAAGCGAACGCTGGTTCGCGCTCCAATCCGTTCGGAACGCTGGAGGAATCGCAGCTCAAGCTCGCGGCGGGTGACACTTTGTGCGTGCTCAGCGGCACGTACACGTTCGATACTTTTGTGGGCGCAGAGGTGCTCGCGCGAGGCACGGCGGAGGATCCAATCAAAATTGTTGGCGTTAGGACGACGTCCACCAGTCAATTACCCAAGTTTGTCTTTGAAGGCGCCGTGGCGTTCGACTTTAGAGGCGCTAACTACGTCACAATTGCTGATATCAACGTAGACGGTGGCGCAGGTAAGCTCACCTTGACGCAGGCAATTTCAGATATTTGGTGGTCTCGTAAGCGTTTCTCGTCTGGTCTCGGTAGGACGTGTTTCCGCCTGAGAGACAAGTCTCGCCACGTTACGATTAGAAATTGCGCTTGCCACGACGCCACCGAGTCGGCGGTGAATGTGCTGGACGCGTACTACACCACGATTCGCGACAACATCTTTTACCGCATCGGATGGTACGGCACGGAGGACGTCGCGGCGGTGAAGCGTAGTTACGTCTCGGCTTCCAAGGAAGAAGAAGAGGATGCCTACCGATTGAGAGTCGAGAACAACGCCATCTGGAACGTTGAATCTCACTTTTACCAGAGGGATTTGGACATAGGCGTTCCGAGCTTTGTCGGAGCTCACGCGATTTCGCTCGAAGCCGTGACTGATGCGGACTCTAGGATGCTCGTTTCTGACAACTTGGTCGCGTTCAACGCGAACGCCACCTTCAAGTTCAGGCTCGCGCCTTATCTCGTCGTGGAGAAGAACACCATTTACTCTGATCCGAGCACTCACGCTTGCCTGATTACGGATGAAGCAGATTACTCAAAGGTGGTTTTGAAGGACAACATCTTTTACACCTCTGATCAGGCGCGCTTCGCGACGCACCTCGACACGTCTCTGCATGGAGCAGTCGACGACGACGTTGTCATCAACAACTTTGTCGCTGGCGGTGGCGAGGTGACTGGAGATGTCAAGTCGATCAAAAATCTTGGCAAGGTTGATGTGTTCAACGACCCAGAGCACGGCGATTTCACGGTACGTTCGGGCGTGAGAGGAATCATCCCGTCTCGCGTGCCGGGAGTGAGCGTTGAGAGCATGCAGGCGATCACTGAGACGCAACAACTCTTTGGCGCTCCCACCATTGGAAAGAGCGACTTCACAGCCAATCACGAACATTTGACAAAGTTGATCATCGCGACTGCGCCGTCAGCATACGCGCACATCACTTTCCATCGTACGTCTCCGACGCACGCATCGGTGCTTTTCACTGATCCAGTCTCCGAGGAAAAGTTCTCGCTGCGCATTCATCCAACTTACGCCGAGTACTTGCTCAAGAATGGAGACGTTTCGCCAGTGGAAGAAGCGACGGAACTTCGCGCGCGCATGGGTCTAGCTGGCGCTGACAATTATCCGGCGACAACGGGACAAAACAACTACCCGACGGCGAGTAACAACTACCCGACGGCGACGCCGAGTAACAACTACCCGACGGCGACGCCGAGTAACAACTACCCGACGGCGACGCCGAGTAACAGCTACCCGACGGCGACGCCGAGTAACAGCTACCCGACGGCGACGCCGAGCAACAACTACCCGGCGAACAACAATCCGCCAACCACGGATAATTCCGTCGATGCGATTACACAGGCTACGCAAGATGCCGTTCAGGCGATTCAAGACGCGACTCAGGATGCGACGACGAAGATTACGGATGCCGAGCAAAGCGCGACGCAGGATGTCCAGCAAGTCGTACAAAACGCTGTAGACACGAATTCTCCGGCTGCGACGCCGACGGCGACCGTCGTCAACGACCCACCACCGCCGACGGCGACCGTCGTCAACAACCCACCACCGCCGCCGGGTATCGCACCGATGCCGCCGGCGCCTGTTCCGGTTCCGCCAGAGGGCGGTCTTACAAAAGCGCGCGCGCCGATTCCGATGGTTGACACTCTGCGAGACTTTTTGCTCGACCGCGTCGAAAGTGTCGCCGCGTCGTCAATGGATCTGGATCACCCAGATGAAGACGTCAGCACCATTGTGGATCTTGAGCCGGAGTGCTACAAGCCGCCAGAGGCTTGTCCGCGAATTTTCCATCTCAAGAATTATAGATCGAAGCGCGTCATAAGAGACAGTAAAAACGCCAACAAGGTGTCGGACGAGAATGACCAGGCTCAGGCTCAACTCGCCAAAGACATGCAAAATATGTCACCGGAACAGCGTGCGCTGTACAGTGCGTCCGATGACGTCGACGACAGCCAAGGCACCTCATCCTTGGGTTATAAACTTCATCATCATCATCGTCATCGCAGCGAGTTGCGCGAATTCGACGCCGGCGGAATGATAACAGAAAAGCATAGAAGAGCCCTTTACGCGGCGTTGGGTATGAGACAAGACCGATTGTCCATGGCGAGCGATTTCGTCGCTCCTTTCGCCGTTGGTTTGGTTGTTGTGGCAGCGATGGTAGTGCGAAATAGAGCGAGCGACAGATCGGCGAGCGAAGAGAGAGCTTCGCTACTTTCCTCTGACGCCGCGCCGCGTGAAAGCACGACTCATGCGCAAAAGGTCAGACGCAGCACGATTGCAGCCTCTGCACTGGTGGGATTAGTATTCCTCGGGACCGCGACATCCGCGATGCCAGGCCCCAAGGTTATGCGCACCGCGCGAGCAGAGGTTGCCAAGCTCGGCTCGAAATTGGCAGATTGCGCAGGTAAGTTTTACGTCGTCAATCTGCCGTTCACCTCGTGCTCTGTTCGAGGTAGCGCCATTGCGCAAGGCGCGCGCCCGTTCCCTCTGGAGGATTACATCAAATTTGAGTCCTTTGTCACGGCGAGACTCGGGTGGGGCGGTTATTGGTCAATGAAGGGGGCCGGTTACGAAGTTCGCAGCGCCGCGCGTGAACACGTCTTGGAGCAGCTGCGCATCAAGAAGGTGCAGAACATTACCAATGGCATTATGAACTATCACCGTCAATGTCTCAGAACGAAGACGTGGTGTACGGAGGAGGGTAGGGATAACGCTTGTTGCCGAGCGATGCCCGTGAGCGAAGCGGAACGAAACTCAGATTCGGATCTCGAATTTGAATCGTTTCCTCAAATTTTGCGCAACCTCTGCGCTTGCTCGCTCATGTTGGACAAGACGCCCACCGGATGTGGACAGATTGATGACTACGGCAGGGATCTGTACTGCGATAGAATGATTGCTCTCGGGACGGATGACAACTTGAATAAGTGTTGCGACGCACCCAACCCGTACCGTGTTCAGGAGTGTCTCTGCAAGGGCGACGACGCAAATTTCTTGGCTTACACGTAGAGACGTCGAAGGTTTGTAAAGTTTTAAGTAAAACGTGAAGTATTATAAAATGCATCGTGAATGCGAGACCAAAATTTCTTCTTCATTTCGACTCTACTGAAAAAGTTGTTTGGCTTCAGGGGAGGTTGACGATGACATGACAAATGGTTGAACGGCCCGGCGCATCCGCTAACGTATTCCAGTTTCACGTACGCCCGCGCGTTTCGTTCACATTCATCCATCCATTCCAGCGACACCGCCGTCAGTAATTTGAAACTCGGCTTCTTCTTCCTTCAACGACGGTCCTTGCAAGACTTTAATCACGCGCGCTTCCGCCCGTCCTTTACGAACTTGCAGACGAATGTGACTTGCGTGCGCCAACACGTGGCCACCAATCGCCTTTTTCGGTTCCATGCCGGCAAACGCCATTCCGCCCGGATCGGATTGCACCATGTTGGTCATGACGACAGCGACGTTGAATTCATCCGCGAGCTTGCGCAAACGCGCCAGAAACTGGTTCAACAACTGCTGACGCTCGCTCAACTCTCCGCGTCCGACGAAGTCTACACGAAACAACGACATGATAGAATCAATGATGAGAAGTTTAAAGGGTTCTTCCGCCATTTTAGCGCCGATGCACACGAGCGCGTGCGTCATTTGCTCGTGCGAAAACACTTGCGCTACCATGACGTTGGACAAGACAGCATCCGCATCGAGACCGAAACGATCGGCAATGGCAATCAAACGGTCCCCGCGAAAGGTCCCTTCGGTATCAATCCAAGCCACCTTGGCGTTACCGCCACCAATTTCGACGGGCATTTGCGTCGTCACGGCGAGCGTGTGACACAACTGCGTCTTGCCGCAACGCCATTCGCCAAAAATTTCCGTCAACGCACGCGTCTCAAATCCACCTTGTAAAATCGCATCCACTGCCGCGCATCCAGAGGTAATGTGCACGGTATCCTTACGACGTTCGAGTTGTTCCGCAGCGGTGACGAATCCACCGCAATCGGAATCCGATAAGAGTTTATTCGCCGCGTCCAGGACTTTTTCCGCCTTGGCGTCGCTAAACCCCTTGATGGCGATGAGCGACTTGCGCGGGTACATGACGAGCTGCCGAATCGTCGCGAATCCCGCATCTTTGAGCTTTTTAACGTCTGTCGCCGAGACCCCGCTCTGTTGCAATGCATCGATGAGAATGACGGTGACGGTGGAGCCGACGCCATCCGCACCGAAACCGGCGTCTTCGCTTTCAATGTCGACGCTACGCGCGTGAACGGGACGCAACGGGACGCGCGAAGCCAATCGTCACGGTCAGTCATCATCGTCGTCCAATCTCTCTCACGCGCGCGCCGCGGTCGGCGCTCCGTCGCGAATGACGCACATCGGTTCCGTTTCTTCATTAGCCGGCGCCGCTTTCTCACGGCGTTTACGAGCCGCTGTCGACATGGATGTCTGTCCCGGCGCTCTGACGGTGTCCCCTGTGGTGATTCGATTCGATTCGATTCGCGTCGCGTATCGGAACAGTCGTTAAAAACGCGCGATAAAGCGTCTCGCCACGTGCACGGCGTCTTTAATGTCTTTTTCGAGTGTCGTTCGTCGTCGCGGATGCAAAGTCGGATCGCGAGGCGAACAATGACGCGTGCGTCTACGCTACGTTGCGCTTACATCGGACGCGCGTCGCCCAAACCGAATTGTCTATATAAAGCTACGAACGGTACACCCCCCTCGAGATCACGCGTTGTGTCTCTCAATCGTCTCGGTGAGACGATTGATGAACGCATCGTCGTCGATGAGCTCTAATAACGCCGCTTTGACGGCGGATGCGGTGACAGACTTCTTGTTCTTCTCAGATGGCGTTGAGGACAATTTGGCCGCCGCGTTTGATTTGGCGGCGTTTAATCGACCCGATCCCGCGGACGTGCCGACGACATTTCTCGGCGCTTGTAACACGCGGACTGGTGGTGACGAAGACGATGACGGAGCCGGTGGTGCGGCACCATCGATCGAAGCCTTGGCAAAGAGTTGTTTCAACGCGTCCGCGGCGACGCCGTTCGCCGAACCGCGCGCATCGGTGGCACCGCTTAACACGCGCTCGAAAACTCCACACATGTGTTCGCACTCATCTTGGTCGTGAAACCAAATCCCATTCACGTCGCGTCCGACGCGATACATCAAATACGGCGGTGAACGTTCGAGTTCAAACGCCTCGCCGCCAATCTCCACCGTTAAATTCTCCGCCGCACACCGGTTCAACACCACAAACGCATCAAACGGTGCTGTCGCCCGCTTCACGACAAACAACGATCCCTCGACGTTTTTCCTCGCCCACTGCCTCGACGCCGGATCGAACCCGTAGAGCACGGCGTGTTTGCTCTGCGCGACGATGCGTTCAATGTTTGGGTCATCGTTTCGTAAAACCTTGAGGTTTACATCGTCGCTGCTCGACGGTACGGGTGACGCCCCGCTGCCTTTTGGTTTCACCGTTCTCGGCGCCATGTCTCGCGATTCACGGAGCGTTTGCGCGATGAGCGGCACGCGCGCGCGTCGCTCTGTGAAGATAATGAGATCATCGAGTTGCATCTTCGTGCACGCGTTCCATACGGCATTCGTCGATGCTCAGAACGTTGGCGCGACGTCGCGGACGAGCGATTAGTGACTACATTGTCGCGCAAACGCATCGTGGATTCACGCGCGCCATGTCGACGAAGGCGAGCGGTGATGGGGGCGAACGCGGCGGACGAACGCTGTGTGTTATCACGCACGAGAAACTCGTCGAATCAACGCCGCTTAAAGACCGGTTGCGACGCGAGTTACCGGTGAATGCGTACTCAAACGTGTTGATCGGAAGCAAAGCGAAGGATTTCGAGCGCGTCGGGGCGGACGGGGATGGGCCGTTGACGATGCTTTGGTGGTTCGCGCCGGCGGAGTCGACGCGGGGGTTTTTAGAGGCCGACGCTGCGAGGACGAAACGGATCGATTGGATGCACAGTGGATCGGCTGGGGTGGAGCACTTGCTTGCGATGGATGCGGTGAAAAGTCATCCGTCGACGCTGACGAACGGCAAGGGAGCGTTCAGCGCGAGTCTCGGGGAATGGGGGGTGTTTGCGTGCATGTACTTTGCGAAGAGAGTAGATGCGATGCGGAGAGCGCAAGCGAAGGGCGAGTGGGTGCGCATGACTGTGGGCATGGTGCAAGGAAAGAGGATGACCATCGTTGGATACGGTGACATCGGGAGTCACGTGGCGAGACGAGCCAAGTCGCTCGGGATGAAGGTGCGCGCGGTGCGTCGGTTTCCAGAAAAGACGAGTCCGTCAGACGAATCGTGCGACGAAGTTTTGGCTTTTAATCGGCTGAACGATGCCGTGAAAGACGCTGATTACGTCGTCGTGGCGCTTCCGTCGACGACGGAGACGAATAAGATGATCAACGCCGATGTGTTAGGTTCGATGAAGAAGTCAGCCGTCGTCGTAAATCTCGGCCGTGGTTCGACGGTGGACGAGGACGCGATGGTCGAGGCGTTGCGGAACGGCGTCATTGCCGGTGCGGCGCTCGACGTCTTCGCAGTCGAACCACTTCCGAAAGATCATCCATTTTACTCGATGGAAAACGTGCTCGTGAGCTTTCATTGCGCAGATTTGACGGAGGATTACCATGATTTAGCGCTTGATTGTTTCATTCAGCACGCGCACGAATACGTCGAAAACAAGCCCTTCACCAACGTTGTGAACAAGGTCTTGGGGTACTGAAAAGAGTCACATTAATATATTTAGAGCGCGTGCGCATTGTCAGAAAACGAAATTTTGCTTCAACGCTTGTTCGTCCATTAAAATTTTGATTTGTCCACGTATCGCACCTCTGACTCCTCCAAACCGTACGTCTTCATGATGAGTTCACCCATCTTCTCGCTATAATCCCCTTGCAAGTCCAACTCATCCTTCCCTGTCGCACCCTTGGTCACGGAGCATCCACACGCAAACTTTTTCCCGAACGCCTTGGACGCCTCCTTCAAGTCAACGTCAAACTTTTCCAACCCGACTACGTTGGTGATCATCTTCCTTCTGTTCCTGCTCAACCGCGTGATGACAACCTCCTTGGCGTTTCCCTTCTTCTTCTTGGACGAAGACGACTTCTTCTTCTCTCCATCCCCGCCTTCGTCCGTTTCCGTCGCCGTTTCCGTCGCCGTCGCGTCGTCGCCAACCTTTGCCGCGGAAGACTCGGGCTGCTCCAGGGTCACCTTGTCGAGCTTTTCAGCCGCGAGGCGCGCGCACGAGACGTACTCGCAGTACTCTGGAGGGCACGTGCATGTCGGGCAGTACTCGACTTCCATGATTCGCGTCGGTTAGCGCGTGAACGCCGCGTCGAGCGCGTTCGTGTGTGACGCTGTGATTTGTTTTTTTCGCTTTTTGAGTTCGCGCGTGAGTCACTAGCGGCGAGTTGCGACACTCCCCGCCGCGTGACTGGCTGAACCGACCCCGTGGGGCGCGCGAGGACGCGACTGGGGGAGGGGTGATTGATTCACGTAGGCGATGGGCGACGACGCGTCGTCCGGCGGCGACGCACACGACGCGAAGAATGCGAGAGTTGTTGACGCTGACACCACACCGACAGAGGAGCCAACGAGCCAGCGGACGCTCGAGGACGCGCTGGAGGAGTGTCTGACGATTGAGACGCGCGCGTTCGACGATGGATTCGACGAGGGCGTCGTCGACGGGCGGGCGTTGGGTGTGGAGGAGGGTAAAGAGCTCGGGTTTCGGAAAGGTTTCGAGCTCGCCGAGGAGGTTGGGTATTATGCTGGTTGCGTGGCGGTGTGGAAGGAGTGCGCGGCGCGGGACGGTGGGTTCGGTGAGCGCGTGGATAGGTTGATTGCGAATTTCGATCGCGCGTTGGAGGAAAGCGCGCTCGGTAACCCGTTGGATGAGGGGATATTGGATCGAGTGGAGTCGTTGCGAGGCAAGTTTAAGACGCTGGTCGCGTTGCTCGGAATGCGCGCAGAGTATTCACCCGCGGATTCGGCGCTCGGGTTTAGTTTTTGAGTGCTCTCCTGTACTAAATAGAGGTTGTATCGTGTGCTTGTAGTGAAGAGGTAGAATTACTAGGGAACGTTGTTGACAATGTGCGTCGCTACGCGGCGTCGTTGGTTTGCGGTATGAGCCCAATGGCGCCGACGGTTGGCTCTAAAATTTTACCGCAGCCGAGGCAGTTGGAGCCGTCGTAGAACACAGCGTACTGTCCAGGCGCGAGGCCTTGGTCGTCCTCGTTAATTTTGATGTCCGCGGCCCGGTCGCCGTTAACTTCTCTAAACTTGAAGCTGCAGTCGTACATTTTTTCGCCGTGTCTCACCTTGACGCGCAAGCCGTCGATGTTTTCCACGTCCGGCTCGGCGCCGGAAACCCAGTTGAATCCGGCAACAGTAAAGTTATCGCGCGCCTTGTCGAGTGAGTAATAATCTCTCGTCACGTACACGATGTTGTTGACGCAATCTTTGCCGGCCACATACCACGGTCCGCCAGACAAGAACAAACCGCTCCTCTGACCAATGGTGTGAAACCAATACGCCCGATGTTTCCCGAGAACTTTCCCTGTTTCAACCTCTATGATATCACCCGGCATCTCCCCGAGGTGTTCCGCTATAAACTCGCTAAATTTAACCTTGCCCAAGAAGCAGATTCCCTGAGAGTCCTTTCTCCCCGCGTTGGGTAACGCAGCTGAGTTTGCGAGCGCGCGAATCTCCGCCTTTGGCATCCCCCCAACAGGAAAGCACACGCTTCTCAGTTGCTCTTGGCTTAAATCAGCCAAAAAGTACGTCTGGTCTTTGAAAGGGTCACCAGACATGACGAGTCTCGCCTCCCCCGTCTCCTCGTCGCGCTCCACCGCCGCGTAGTGCCCGCTCGCCACTCGATCAAACTCCCCAGGGTGCGTCTTCGCCAACCACTCCCGAAACGCCCCGAACTTCACTCGGCTGTTACACAACACATCCGGGTTCGGCGTGCGTCCTCGTCGAATCTCCTCGACGCTATCCTTCACCACCAAGTTCCAATATTCTTCCGTCAGAGGCACCGTCTCCAGCCGCACACCGACACGTTCGCACACCGCCTCTGCCACCTTCAGGTCCTCTTCCCACGGGCACTGATCCCACGTGTTTCTGAAATCCTCCTGAAACCAAATCTGCAGGTAAAACGCCACGCACTCGTGTCCGGCGGCGCGGAGCAAGGAGAGCGCGACGGAGCTATCCACGCCTCCGCTCAAAAGCACCGCAACCTTGAGCGGTTGACTCGTCTTCGGTTCCGCCAGCCGCATCGCCGACGCGTCGGCGGGGACCCAATCGAAGGTTGACGATGGCGACGCATCCGCGCGGACCCGTCGACGGCGCTCGACGGTGGTCGACGAACGAAGAGCGTTCGGGTATCTTTCGCGTTGAAACTGGCGGCGGCTGCGTGAACGATCGAGCACCGCCGACGACGAACACGACGCGATCGCAGAGGCGACGGCGACGACGGCGCGCGCGCACATGATTGACGGGTCGAATGACTCTTCTTTCGGTCGGTCGGTGTGTGACGACGCGTGGGTGTTTTTGTCGTTTGTTGTTGTTACAAAGGAAGGAAAGAAATGAAAAAGCGCGCATTCGTTCAGTCGTTCATTCCGTGCGGATGTGATTAAACGACGTGCGCCACGCGAAGACTCTCGTGATCCATAAAGTCGACGAGGCCTGGAATGGTGTTTGGATGACGACGAATGGCGTCGCGGAGCTCGTCGTCAGCGATGACGAGGACGATGTTTTTGTACTCTTTTAAAGCGGCGCCGCGAACGCCCGATCCAGACTTGTGCGCCGTGGCGACGCCCAAAGCGACGAGGTTCTCGAAAGCGCGCACGAGGACAGAACGACTGCAGTCCTTGGCATGAGTGAGCTGTTCGCGAGTGCCCATATCGTTGAGCTCCTGGGCCAAGGCGTCAAAGGTGAAGGATGGACGCTTGCGAGCCGTGTGCATTCTGTACATGGCGACGCAGAGCAAGAGCTCGAGCGGCGTGGCGCCGATGAGGGAATCGATGAATGAATTGCGCTTGAAGCTGTTGGCGGCGTCGACAATGTCTTGTCCAGTCACCTTGCCGAGACGTCTGTTAACTCGAGACAAGATGGCGCACGCCATTTTACTCACAGATGCGGGCGTGTTTTCCAGACGTCCGTAATGTTCAAGTTCTCGCTTGACAGCGGTACTCATCATTGCCGCGTGCACGTGAAAGTTCCACTGTTGTACGAAATCTGGCTCGCTCGGGCAGAGGTACTTGTCCTTTTCGGTGAGTTTGAGCGCTTTCGCGACGCCGTCAACCATGGAAACGGTGTTACCCGGAGGTGCGATGACGATTCTTCTGTTTGAAAACCGCGACGCGACGCGCTTTTCGAGCATGCGATCGACGCTGTGACGACAAGTCACGCCCACAACTGCCGCTTGCACCGTGGATTGCTGAAGCAGATCCGTGATAGCGTACAGCAGCGTTTGTTTCGAACGCATGGCGAACAGTTCGAAATCATCCAGAATGAACACCACACCTCTCTGTCCTCCTTGCAGCAACTTGAGCATTTCCGTCATAAACGCGACGTTTTCGGCAAACCCGCCGCTCGAACGCCCAGCTCCGCCGCCGTCGTCATTCATGTTTGGACACAGCTGCGCCGCAATCTTTTGCATCCCTATTCTCTCATCCGCGTGTAACAGTCCACTCAGGTGCACCGTCACTAACTTACCAGAGTGCCTATCCTCCAAAATTTTCAACGCTGAATCGAGAATCAAAGTCTTGCCGCTCCCTCTATTTCCTACGATTAACACCGAGTTGTTTTGCCCGCCAGAAACGGTGTCTTCGAGAATGTTCAATAGGTGATCGCGATGCGCCTTTAAGTTTGGGGCGAAATCCAACCCGTCGGCATCGATCGGGCGCTCACGATTGAGCCCGAAGAGCCTTCGTCTTAAAAGTCGAATGGCGGCGTCACCCGGTCTGGAGCACGGCGCCTCGGTTTCCTCCTCCTTCAGTGCGAGCGCCAACGCCACTCTCGAAGGAGCCTCACACAACTCTGCGGAATCCATCACCACTTGCGTTCCACCAGCGTAATCATCCTCGTAACCTTGCGTCCCACCGGCGACTAAATCGTCGTCGTCTTCGTCTAAATCATCCAATGCCTCGGTTTCCACGTCTGATTCGCTCTCCACTTCCAACCCCGCTAAAACCATCTTAATGTTCGGACTCGCCATCGCCCCACCCACGTCTGGTGAAAACGCCGCATTCGCATCGTCACCCGCTTTATTCCCTGCGAACCGTCCGGGTGTCAACGATCGTCCTTCACTCGGCGTTCCCTTTGCGGATTTCGGCGTCGTCCGCGCGTCATCCTCTCGCTCTTCTTCCGCGTCAAAGTTTATATTCTTCACCGGAAGCTCACCCGACGCACCTTTCTTCCTCTTCATCGATCCCGACGCCGTGACGGTGGGTTTGCTAACCACGGTTGATTTTACCCGTTCTCCACCCGTCGTCGTCGCGAGTATCCCCTCTTCTTCTTCGTTTGCGTTCAACGCCCGTTCTCTCAACGCTTCGTCATCAACTTCAACACCTTTTCTTTGACGTCGCGGTTCCGTCGCCGTTCCTTTCACCGGCGTCACCGACCCACGCCCGCTCGTAAATATCGATCCAAACGTCCCGCGCGTTCCCGCCGATACTGTCGTCGCGATATCCCGCGATGATCCGTGTGTCGTTACAGATGGTGTGCGTCCATTGTAAAAGTCGTTTTCATCAGCAGCAGTGTCAACGTCCACGTCGTCGTCGTCGTCTTCATTCGTCCATCGCCGTCTCGCGCTGAAGAGTTGTCTCGCCCCCGAGCCCAGGAGGCTTTTAATCGCGTCTTGCATCCGATGCGTCGATGCGCCGTCCGTCGCGATGTGTCGTTCGATGACGATGCGTGACTTCAAAAAATTTGAAATTTTTTCATTCTTCAGTGATAGACAGACAGACAGACAGTCGGCAACGACACTTGGGATGGATTTCTAACGATGCACTCTCAACTCGTACTACAGCAGTGGAATAAAAAATGAAAGAAAAACTATGAGGTACGCACTAGATCGCGCGCGCGATGTCGAGCGGTGGCGAATGTGGGACGCGGGCGCCAAAGGGAGACGGAGCGAAGCGTCGGATTTACGAAGCGTCGCGATTCTCGCGAGCAACGGCGACAATCTTTTCAATCTCTCTGCTCACGAGCTCGAAGGAGGTGAAGGTGATGGCGGCCGCCGGGGTGGTGCGGATGAGGTTGGTGCCGCACCCGCGGTAAAATGCGGTGACGCCGCCCTCGCGATAAATGCGGCGAACGAGGTCGCCGATGCCGCGAAACGGACCGAGGCCGTGGACGTGCATGTGGGATCGAATCACCTCGTGTGGGTACGTCAACGTCGATGCGATCATCTTGGCAAAGGCGCTCGCGAGCATGAGGTCCATCGGGGCGATTTCGTCGAGGAGCACGCCGCGCTCTCGGGCGAGAGACACCTTGATGGATTCGTAGAGCGGAAATTGAATGATGACGTGCGCGATGCCCATGAGCGACGGACCAAAGCCGCTGTATAAACCCTTCAATCCCTCTTCAGACGCCATTCGCGTCAAAGCATTCATGGTGGACGTGTAATGCGCGCGTTTCGGCATCGCCGCCGCCAGCGCTTGCGAGTGTTGAACTTGCAAACGCGTCTTTGCCACCCACAATGGATTGGTGACGAAAATGGTCGCCGCACCGGCGCCCGCAGCTGACAACACGTGCGCTAAATGATTCGCCGCCGCCGGTTGAGCTCTCGCGCTCGTCACCGTCGTTTCCCCATCCTCACTGGTTTGAGACGTCGACGGCGATCCGGGTCCACGTCCACCATCACCCTCGACGACGACTTCGCCGCCGAACCCGTTTCTTCTAAACAACCTCTTCAACGCCCCGTACGCGCTGAAATACACCCCCCAATTCGGTAACAACGCCGCCACCGTCGGTCCCAACCCCCGATACAACCCCCTCGTCCCTTCTTGCCGCACGATTCTCCTCAGCGCCCCGTACGTGCTCAGGTACTCCGTCGCGGACCCACCCGCTGCACGCGTCGTCGCAGCGCTCACCTGCAGCCGCGTCTTCAACACATCCAACGGGCACACCACCGTTGCCGCCACCGTTCCCGCGATCGCCCCAGAGAACCCGTTCGCGAAAGCTTTATCCTCCAGTAGCGTCAGCGCCGATCGCGGTATCGTCGCCGCGAGGTGTGCGTACACGTTCGACGTCGTCGGTTCACGTGCTGCGTGAGCCATCAGCATTCGCGTCGTCATTCTGCCCGCGTTCGCGTCGTCGTCGATTCGATCCATCGAGGATGGCGACGGGACGACGCGCGCGATCGGGTCCTTCGTCGACGTCGACGAAGACGACGGGGACGACATTCCGACGCACGCCACCCGTGCGTGTCGGGGTATGAAGCACGATTTCGTTGCAGTAGGTTCACAGCCATGAGCGTTCGCTCGCGTGCTCGCTCGATTTGGTAGGTTTCATGATTGCAATACTGCGCTTAAATAGTGGTTACAAGAGGAATCTTTGTTTTCAATGTACTACTATGTCTGTGTATGTGTATGTGCGTGTACGCTTGTGTCTGCGTAGCTAAGTATCGATGCGACGAAGACATTCCTAGGCCTTGTCGCGAACCCATCGGACGACGTCCCGCAGAACTTTAAAATCGTGTTCGTCGGCGATATTGGCAAAGACGCGCAATTCATCGCTCAGAGCGCCGGTTTTGGCGGAGCACTTGTACAAACCGCCGCACGTGCACCGGTTGGCGAGGTGTCCAACCTTGACGCGGCCGTCTCTGACGCACTTCAAATCTTGGATTTGATACGAGCGGACGCGTTCGTTGACTTCAGCTACGAGCGCGCCTTCAATCCATTGCGCATCGTATGGTTCATGACAACTCGCGCACGCCCAGTGACCGGCGGCGAAATCCGGGTCGCGACAGAGGTCTAAATCGCGCGCGTCGGCGCAGTAGGAACAGATGGCATCCCTGAGCGTGAATGTGACACACGGATCGATGAATTCAGCCTCGGGCGAAAATTCGGCGACGCGAATAATCTTGAGCGCGTTTCGGCGCAAAAGGGCAATGGGACCAGAAACACGCGCATCTAATTCGAGCACGGCGAGCACAGTCTTGACGAAGGCTAACGCCGGCGTACCGCGAGCTTCTGTGGACAAGTGTGAACCGGGCGGAGTCGGGAATTGATGCTCCTTTGGCGAGCGCGGACCGGGAATGCCCAACCGCGTTTGGATGGCTTGCGCCAGTCGAAGTAATTTCGGCGCAAAGTGCGCGTCAATCTGTTGTTCGAGCCAAATGGTCCGGTTTTCCTCGATGCGATCCAAATCGCGCGCGTTATGTCCACCGGTGGCACCTCCGGGCGTCGCAGGTGGCTTCTTTTCTGCAGGCGAAGCATCGCTATCCATGTCGGAATTGTCTTCAGAATCCTCGCTGTCGCTCAAAGCCTTGTATACCTTGACGGGCGTTCTACCGCGCAAGGGTTCGTCGTCCTCCTCGCGCGAATGCTTCCAAGGGAGAATCAAAAACTCGCCGACGAGAGCGTAGAAGTGATCGCGCACAGCCTCGGGTAAGAACATGGCAATGTTCCACTGAAAGTCTAATGCACCATCGCTCGAGTTGATGGCAAACGGATCGAGCTGTGTGTCGTTCGGCGCGATAGATTCTTGCCATTGACTGGCGCCGGGAAGACTACAAGCAGAGATACCGGCGTAATCATACGGTCCTCTGAAAATGAGCGAGTGCCACTGCTTGATAGGCTCGAGCTGCAACCAAGAGAAGAGCTCGCGCTTGAGCAACGCTGTGGTCAAACCGTCAATGCACGCCGCCGCGCCGGCGAGATCATTCTTGCGTGTGGCGACGATGATTCTGCGCATGTCCGCGTAAATGACGTCGACTTGCAACTTGCGAATCTCAGCGAGCAGGAGCGTGAACACCTTCTTCATGCAGAGCTCAACCAAGTTCTTCAACGCGGGCTCGCGCAGCGTCGAGGACGGGCTGAAGAGCCATCTGTGCAGCTGCGTGAGAAGATTATCAGCGTATCGGTTATCGTACTCCGTGGCGTCTTGGAGCCAATTCTTCACTAGTTTGCGAAGAGTTTTGAACGCACCGGCGGCTTCGTGACCACCGCTACGCACGGCACCCTTGGGACCGGTTTCGAAACCCAACAGAGCGCCTTGCTCGAGATCGTTCAAAATGTTCGAGTTGAGAATGGCGACGGCAGCCAAGTGATGGCATCGAAGCTCTACGCACACGCTTCTGTAGGCGCCGGGCGCCGTGACTTCCATGCGAGACGCGCCGAGGGTGTCATCCAAGTCACTCATCGACACGGCGCTCGCACCTCCGCCGAGATCTGGTTCTCCTCCTAAACCGGTCCACAGAACTTGAGAATCGTCTTGGAGCGAACGCGCAAAAAAGGTATCTGCAGTGTGCACGCACCAGTCGGAATTCAAATTGCCGACGGGCACGTTGGCGTATCGTGAGATGCCCACGTGATCACGCAACCACGCGGCGCTGTTCGCGATGCGCGCCGTAGCAATTTTAGCGGCGTCGAGCTGCCAATTGACGGTGTCTAATTCGCTATCATTCGAGTTTGGAGGTACCATGAGGAGCGGTAAACGTCCTGATGCGGGCATCAAAGCGCCGAGTCTCGCCGCCAAACCATCACGAACATTTGCAGAATCGTGCGATGGATCCGTACCGGCGTTCGCCGGAGCTTGGACGAGGAGTACGGTGGCACCGCGAGAGCTATCGACGTAACCACCGAGAGTAGTGTTCAAATGCTTGCTCACTTGTTCAATCTTTCTAGCGTACAAAACGGTCCAGCCATCTGAAGACAAACCAACGTTGCCTTCCTCGTCGTCAGCCATATCCGCGTCTTCCGAGTTGCCCGCTTGCATGAACTTGACCCACTTTTCCGCCGTTACCTCCTTGACGCCACCGCCGGGCTGGTGCACAACCACCATACCCTTGTTGCGGCGCTCGTCGTGCAAAACGTAGATGCCTCGGCCATTTTCGCCCGGAATACCGGCAAAGTAAAAGGTGATGTGACCCAGCGTTGGTAAGTACGAGCCGACTTCGCCAGTCGGTTTCATCTGAAACATATCCATCTCGTACATGCCGTCCTTCACGGCGCTCGCTCTCTGCTGCTCTGCGCGCTTCACGGACATGACGCAACCCATCTGGTGAACAAATCTATCGACCAAGGACACGTGCTTCTCGTACACGCCAACCACATCCGGATTGGCGAGGAGCGCCGCGACATCCAAACCATTGGCAAAGTCCTTCTCAGGAACGATCGCCTCGTACACGTGTGGCGCCGTGAACCCACGGGGAAGATCCACTGTCACTCGACGAAGACCGTCCAACCCAAGATCGCCCTCAAACGGTTTACGCATAGCCACGATGAGCTTTCTCGGAACGTTAACCTTGAGGCTCTGCATCGATCCATTCATAAGGACCCACACCGCATAGGTGCCTGGAATTTGAGTCGCCTCCACCTGGATGATGTGCATCGTAGAGTGCAGAACTAGCTCCTCGCGAGACTCAACGAATTGATCCATACCGTAACCTGATCGTCGCTTGCGTCGCACAACGCCGCCTTCGCGTTCGGCTCGAGCTTGCTCCTGTTCGTCCTCGAAGCGTTGACGCTTGATGTTCGCGCGAAGAGTCTTCCACTTTGACTTGCAATGCTTCAACCAACCGTCGTAATCCGTGGCTCGATCCGGCGCGGGTTCTGTCTCCGTACCAGACAACGGCGTGGTCGGCGCTCCGGGGGTGGACGGTTCAGGCGTATGCGGTGCGTTCGCATCCTTTCTAAAGCTCTTCGCGCGCGCGCGGGTTGGAGTAGATCTCGCCCCGCCGTCTTCAATGTCCATAATGTTCAAATCTTTACCAATCAAAGGTGCGCCGTTAGCGATGGCCGTGTTGAACATCGTTTTGAGACTGCGCTGCGTGAACTTGTCTTCCTTCTCGCGGATGCGCTTGTGAAGCCAATCGGGGTGAGCGACACGCGGGCACGGGTTCCTGACGTGCTGTAAAGCCGCCGGAATCGTGATGATCTTTTGAATCGCGCCCGCGAGACGAGTAATGTAATAATCCCAATCTACCATATCGCGCATGTTCGGCATCTCATTGTCCGCACCAGGGAGATCATCCTTTGTCCATTCTTTCAAAAACTTGCGTGCGATGGGCACTTCGGCATTGAAAATACTGACTGGAATCGCTCTCTGAGACGTCGGCGCGCCGAATGGCTTTTTGGAGATGATATACTTACACACCAAGCCCTTGTCCTTGATGAGGTCCGCGCCGAGGAATTGCGAAAGACGACGCGCAGTCGTCAACGAGGTCGACTTGCGATCACCGTAGTCAATCGCCGGTTTGCTCATGACGCTCGACTCGGAAATGAACTCCAAGAGCTCCTCGTCATCGAAATCAGCACCCTTCGTGTACAACATGTCCAACCATTTGTTGCCGATGCCACCTACGGCATTGTACACATCTTCCAGCGTGTCTCCCTTCAAGAAGAAGTCAAACACTTCAGCTTGAAACACTTTTATCAACTTGAGCTCACCACGGCGTTTGAGTTCGAACCCCTTCAGTTCTTCCATCGATCCGTCATGGTTAAAGACGGCGTAACGCTTCTTAATGAGCACGCCTTCCTCCTTGGACGCTGGGAGAATCATCGCCTTGTAAGGACCATCGACTTCGAATTCAATGCTCATCTCTGAGCTCGTCTTGTAAGACGTGTTTCCGTTTTCGTCCGTCATCAAGGTTTGGTACTGATCATTGGTGTTTCGAAGGGCAGTCATTCGGTTGAGGACGACGCACGGGTACGAAATTTTATAGGGCTTCTTGTTTTTTGCCACGACATTTTCCCCAGTGAACTCGAACTCTTCCGGAAACGATCCCGGTAAGCAGCACCAGATACCATCGGTGTCGAGTTCTAGCGGTTTGCCAATGTCGTCGACGAGATGTTTCGCCATCTGAATAATCTTCGCGCCAGTGTTCGTCACGACGCCCGCCATTTCCATCGAGTACCATCTCGCGCCTTTGCGCATGACGTAGCCGTAGAAGGAGTTCAAAATACATTTGTGCGCGAGTTGCAGCGAATCGTACAACACGACCATGTTCGCAGCCTTGGTCACTTCAATCACGTTGCCATCCTTCTTCGCATCGCCCAATTTTCCTTTCCACTTCTTGTTGAGACCCTTGTATTCGTATCGACGATCGCGGAAAGCGCGAACCGTATCAATGTAAAACGGGTTCTCGCGCATGCAAATTCCAGCCTTCTTCGTGGCGGTGACGGGTTTTTCCATAACCTTCCTGTAAACTTTTTGCGTGTAAGACTTCAAACGCGTCTTTTTTGCCTCTTGTTGTTCCTCGTAAGAGAGCTCTGCCCACAAGCGTTGCGCTCCACCTGGGTTGGACGGTGGGAACTTGTCCACTTGGAGTTGCGCCTTGATTGCAGCGTACTCGCTCGACGTTGACGCAAAGTGCTCGCCGCGCCAAACCCACTCCATCTCGCGAAGGCATCCTTTACCCGGTCTGTTGTAATCACAGGCGGCACAAACATCTTCGGTGACAATCGCCGCAGGTTGCAGACGATTCGTCAAAATAATGTTCGGGTACATGGCGGCGACGTCCAAGTGGTAAATCAAAGGCTTCATGTTCAACTTCGGGTTGTCGCGAAGGTACGTGAGCTTCTCCGCGATTTGTGAACGAATCTCGTCGTAGTTTTCGCAGTCATCTTTGGTCAAACCTTTACCTTCGACGCGAAGCGCGTAGTCAAGGTCGTCGTCGAGGCTATTCAAGAGTTGCTGATATCCATCAGGGTTCAAGTTGAAATCGCAGGGGATATCAGAACGGAAGACTCCAGCTTCGAGACACTCGACGTGACCACCGATGTAGGTTTCGCTGTTCAAAAGATGCCCCTTGTAGTAGTGTTCCCCACCGCTCACTTGCTTGTTCGGGCACACGATGTTGCCTTTGAACGCCTCAACCATGAGAAGCGCTTCACACAGCGTACCAGAGCCCTTTCTCAGCACCTCATCTGGCGACAGAGGAATGATGGTGGACAGCGCAAAGATGAACGGATGCACGTACTTCATGTACAAGTAATACGTGCTCACCGCATCGGAGACTGAGTAAGAAGCCATCTTCTGCGGGTGGCTCTGCGCATACGGAAGCATGTCCTCAGGATCCACTTCGACGGGATCGTAGCCGAGCTTAGCCTTGGTCACCGCCTTCAAACCGTGAGAACCGGCCGGAAGGTACGAGTCACGCTTCACCCACGCGAAGGCGTCGAGGTGGAGGGCAAAGTTACTGCGGCACTCGCCCGAGGCTTCGCACTTGAAACCAATTTCTCTGTACATGTCCATACCGTTCTTCTTGGCACGCGTCTCCATGAATGGGAAATCGAAGTAGTCACCGTTGTACGTCACGTAAATGCTCGGTTGAACTTCGCGCATGTGGTCGAACCACTTGCGAATGAGCGCTTCTTCGGTTGGTTCGTTCCAGACGATGAAAGGCCCAGGGTAATCAGCCTTGGGCGTGTACTCAAAGTCTTCCACGTCCTCGCTCACAATCTCGCGGTTGATAATCAAGTAACCTTGACCGTCAATCATGTACGAAATCATAAACACTTGATCGTGTTCGGCATCTGGAAACTTAAGCGGAAGCTTCGTCGTCTCAATGTCAAAGGCACAGATGCGCACTTCGCCGCGATCCAACATTTCCGTGAGTTTGGTCAACGTCACCGCTCCGTGCTCCGCGCGCACAGAGTACCACTGACCGCAACGCGTGTCGGTATCAATCATAAATCGCATGTGATACGGCACGTCGTACTCTCGAATATCAATCATCGCATCCTCGTAATCCGTCAACGTCTTTTTCGTCTCGATCCCGGCGTCCAGACTCTCTTGATGCGCGAGCGCCTCGTACGCCGCCGCCGCGGTGCCCGTTTTCTTTTTATTCCTCGAAACAATCGGCATCACCTCTCTCCGCACCTCCATCAGCTCTTGCACCGTCGCGAACGACACCTTCAAATAGGTTTGCTGCAACCCGCTCAAGTGATTCTTCAAATCCAAATCCTCCTTGTCCACCATCTCCACGTCCATCAACTGTTCCGCGTACTTTCTCCGAAGCAACGCCTCGACTTCGTGTTCGCACCCCGTCTTGGTCGCCAAGTAAAAATACGGCGCATACCTCACCTGCGCCTTGAACGTCGAACCATCCTGCGACATGAAGAAACAATTCACCGCCGCGTACGCCCTCCCACTCTCCGCGTCCTCGACTTGCGTGCTGCTCGCGTTGATCAACCAGCCCACGCGATCCGCCCCGCCGACGTGCGCCGCGAAACCCAACTCCTTTTGCAACGCATCCTCCTCCGCCGCGATCTGCGCCTTGGATCTCGGATCATACGTCGACGACCCGCGTCCACCGGGACCACGTCCACCGGCACCGCGTCCACCACCGCCCCGTCCACCGGGACCGCGTCTCGCTTCGCCGTACATGTTCGCCTTGTGTCCGCCCGTCGTGCCCGAAAACGCTGGTTTCTTCACCCCATCTTTACCTCCCGGCGGTGCCATCGCGCGAAGTCACCGGTCGTCGTAAAGCGCGTTTCCCCTTCACCGCGCGTCCGTCCGTCGTCGTCGTGCCGTCGTCGTCCGTCCGTCGCGACCGACGACGTCTGTCGTCTGTCGTCTGTCGTCTCGAGCTGTCCGTGCGCCACGTTTTTAAATTTTCAAAATCTTCCCACTGATGGGTCACTATATGGAGTCATGAATCGTCAATTCTAAACCCTAGGGACTATGTAACCAAAATCCATCATTTTGGTATACAAGATGGAATCGACGACGACGACGACGACCGAAACGCCTCTGTCGTCGTCGTCTCACACCCCGCCGCGATGGCGATGGCGATGGCGATGGCGACGACGACGCGCGCGAGACTCGGGGCGGCGGCGGCGGCGGCGGTGTCGGCCTCTTTATCGTCGCCGTCGGGGTCGATGTGCGCGCGCGAGGCGACGACGTCGGTCGGGGTGAGGACGGCCGCGAGCGGTGCGTCGACGGTGCGGGCGCGCAGTTGGACGACGAAGACGGACGACCCGGAAGGAAGGTGGAGCGCGCGGGCGACGACGACGACGGAAGGGATGCCGACGCGCGCGTCGTGGTCGACGACGGCGCTGACGACGGGTAGAGGCGAGCGGGGGTCGAACGGCGGCGGCGGCGGTGGTCCCGGGTCGGTCATCGACGCGAAGGAGCTGCGTTCGGTGGCTCGGTTGGCCAACGTTTCGGTCGCGACGACGCGAAGGGGTGAAGAGGCGATGTTGAGGGATGTCGATGGGATTTTGAGGTTTGTGAAGAGGTTGGATGCGGTGGATACTGACGGGGTGAAACCGATGTGGACGACGAGGGAGGCGGAGGAGGAGGGCGGGGAGGGGTTGCGGATGCGATTCGACGCCTCGGCGCCGGGCGAACGAGAGCTCGCGAGCCTGGAGCGAGGACGGTTGATGGCGGAGGCCAAGTACGCGAATGGGGATCGGTACGTCGCGCCCAGAGGTGGGGTATCGGAGGAATGATTGGTGTATGCATATGTGATGGAAAGAATTGTACAACAACACGTCTTCTAACTGTAATTTATATCCGCGCCGCGGGCTAAAATGAGACGCGGCGCGCGTCACTCGTTCTCGCTTGATTACGCGAGCTTTTTTGCCGCCTCAGTCTTGGCTCGGCGTCTAATTTCTCGAGCGGTGACGTGGAATACCCCTCCAGATGCCGTCAAGAGCGCCGCGTTGAAGGCCAACGCGGCGGGAATCCCGCTGTGATCAGCGAGCGCCCCGAGCGCGAGCGGGCCGAGGAGTAATCCGACGTCTCCGCACGTTCTGTAAATGGCCAAGGCGCTTCCTCGGATACTCTTCGGTGAAATATCCGCGGCGTACGCGGCGGGCGCGGTTCCCATGAGGCTACCAGCGGCGGCCCACATGACGGAAGCAGCGGTGAACGCCATGGGATTGGTCGTCGTGCCCATAAAGGCAACCGACGCGGCGGAGGCGACGACGCACGGAGCGATGACCGCCTTGCGACCAAACTTATCCGTGATGGCTGCCGCCGGACCGAGACCGAGAAGACTCGTCACCGCCATGGCAGAAAATAAAGCCCCGAGAGACTCTGGGGTGAAACCGAAGGATTGATAGGCGAGAATCGGGAGTAGAGTGCCCCGTCCGCCGGCGCCCGAAAAGAAGAGCGCCGAATTGAGACCGCACACCGCCCAGAAATCTTTTGATTTCACCAATCTTCCCATCGCCGCGTCCTGATCCGTCGTCGTCGTCGTCGTCGTCGTCGTTGGGGCGCGGTCGAGCAGCTCGTACGTCTGACCGTCGCGATGGACGACCGGCTTGCCAGACTCGTCGAGCTCGAGGCACACCTTCGGGTCCTCGATGGGATGCCCGTCGCAATACCAATGCTTACTCGGAGAAAACTCCTTATTTTGATTCGACGACGGCCTCGTCTCGGTAACTTTTGCAAAGCTATACATGGATGCGAACGACGTCAGCGAAGCGACGGCGAGAAACGGCGATCGAATGCTCATCCCGTCCGCCCCGGCGATGGCTCCGCCGAGCGCCGGTCCCGCCGCCGCCCCGGCGAGCACCGCCGCCTGATTCGCCCCGAGTATCCTCGCCCGCGTTTTTGTCGTCGATAAATCTGCCAACATCGCCGTCGCCCCGCTCATGTACATCGAGCTTCCAACCCCGGCGACGGTTCGCGCCGCCACGAGCTCCCCGAGCCCGCCGCTCAGGTACGACCAAATCATGCCCGTCGTCGTCACCGCCGGTCCCATAATCATCAGCGGCCGTCTCCCGTACTTATCCGCGAACCACCCGCACGGAAGATTAAACACCAGCCGCCCCGCCGCGAACGCGGACATCACCGCTCCAATCTCAGTCGCGCTGGCGCCGAAATCCTGCGCGAGCATCGGCAGCACGGGGCTCGCGCACGAGTGACTCGTCATCAACACCGCCGACGTCAAGCACACGCTCGCCACCGCGCCGTGCTCTCGAAGCATCGCCGTCATCGACGACGACGCTCCGGACGTCGTCGCCGTTCCCGCGTCCCCAGCCGCCGCCGACGACGACGACGACGTCGCGTCAGCACGCGCGCTCCGTTTCCCATCTTCCTCAACCGCCGCATCGTCTTCACCCGTCTTCCTCGTCGTCGACGCGTCGACCCCGGCGGCGCACCGCGGACTCACCGACGTCGAAACGACGCGCGCGAGCGCTTCGGCGCATCGCCGACGCGTCGACGCGATCGACGACGACGACGACAACATCGGCGTGTCTCTGGCGCGTCCACGGGCGAGGGTGTGTACTTTTTGCGTTGATGGTTCGAGTGGATTTATTATGTGTAAACAGTATGGAGAATTTCCAAAAATGTAACATTCGTGACATCTAAACTGAACACTAAATCCTCAAAGACGCGCGCTCGGGCGCGTGTCGGCGCCGCTGGAACGATCGAAAACGCCGCGCGAACGAGAAAAAGAACGATCGGTCGATGATGCTCGACGGCGATCGCGTCGGCGCCGCGTCGGCGGCAGAAACGACGGATGTGCGAGACGATTTGGACGAACGAAGCGATGCAAACGAGGAGAGATCTGGTGCCGCCTCGGTGCCGCCGATCGGCGGGATGGAAAAGCCGACGACGGAAACGACGGCGCCGGTGACGCAAGAGAAACCGGATCGGAGGGTGGAGGTGGATGTCATGGATGCGCCGACGACGGCGAACGCGATGGATGCGGTGCTCCCGACGGCTGGGCGAGCGAAGAAGGGAGTGGCGTTTTTCGACATGGACCACACCATCATCGACGTAAACTCTTCGTGGTTGTGGGTGAAGAGCGAGATAAACTCTGGACGCGTGGGGTTTTCGTTGATAGGGACCGCGGTGTATTGGTTCGCGAGGTATGCGGCGGGATACGGGGACGGGGCGGAGACGGCGGGGAAGGATGCGGCGTCATTGTACAAGGGTGAGACGGAGTCTTCGCTGGCGGAGCGGATAAGAGATTTTTTTCGCATGGAGTTGGCGCATCGCACGCGACCGGGATTTCAGGCTGTGTTGGAGGCACACAAGGCAAACGATGAGCGTTGCGTGATGTGCACGTCGACGTGGCAACATCCAGCTGAGATTGGCGCTCAGATTTACGGATTGGAAACAGGCGAGTCCAACGTCGTCTCGAGCATCATGGGCGTCGACGAACACGGATTGATGGATGGTACGATCCAAGTCGTCGCATACGGTGATGGAAAATACGAAACCACAAAGAGATGGTGCGACCAGAACGGCATCGATCTCAAGGATTGCTACTTTTACACGGATTCTATGTCCGACGTCAAGTTGTTGGAGCACGTCGGGTATCCCGTGTGCGTCAATCCAGACTCGAGGTTGAGGAAACACGCCACCGAGCGCGGTTGGAAAATTGTAGACTGGGGCAAGTCTCAGCCCACGCTGAGTAAGCCTAGATACAACTATTGTCTCACGTGCAGCGCGTGATATTTGTATAGCCATGACTGAATAAATAATGCACACTAGAGCGGTAGCGGGCGTTTCGCTCGCGAGTCGAGTCCACGAATCGAGACGAATCGAATTGAAACTCACTCGCGATGGTCGGATCGTCTTTGCATGTTGTACTTTTGAAATAAAGAAATATGAGTGCGCCACTCGTACTGGAATGATTTTAACGTTTTACTCACAACGAGGCGTGATTTTCCTTCGATCACCAAAGGGCGTGCGATTTGAGATTCCTCGCCGTCGCATACCGCCGCTCCTCCGAGTTCCAGTCATACTGCCCCGCCGCCGGCGGTTCCGCCCGGGTCAAATCCGCGAGATCGCCCACGAACGACCCGTACTCTTCGTTCGGTGGTTTGTACCACTCCTCCATGTGTCTCGGCAAAGGATCCTTTCCATATTCAAAAAATCCACCGGCGCTCGCATCCTCCTCTTCGTACGCCGCCTCCTCCTCGGGCGCGAACGGCATGGAATATACCTCCACACTCGGCTCCTCCGCGTACGCATCCACAACCCTCGTTCCTGGACGCATCGTTTTAATCCTCATAACCTCATCCGCGTCCAACGCTTCCCCGACTTGTTCTCGCTTTACCCGAGCCGCGTCCGCCCCGTCGTCGCCCCAGTCGCAGTTCCAATCCTCTTCATCCAACATCGCGTCGCGTTCACTCTTTCTCCGCCCCGACCCGGGCGCTAAAACATCCGCTATGTGTGAATCGAGGTGTCCACACCGTCTCTTGTTCGCTCTCGCCTCTTCCCCGGGTCTCGGTGCCGGCGCGCGTCCGTTTCGAACCGCGTCCCAATACGCCAACACGGCTTCATCCTCTGCGCTTTGTCGCGTCGCTGTTCGACGCGCGAACGCGCTCGACGACGTCGGTTCGGACGCGTCCGGGGCGCTCGACGCGATGAATGGCGTCGGGTTTCGCGTCGAGCGCGGTCTCATCGCGCGTGCGTCGGACGCGCGGATCGGTGGCGGTAGATTCGCGCGTGGATGACTGTGCGGGTGCACCGTAACGGCTTTTTCAACCTGCTGTGATTTTTGCGCTTACGCACGAGCGTCGGCAATCGCGTGCGCACCGAGACGCGTGGGAGCGACGTCGATGCGGTGAAAACACCGAAGGAATATTATTATCATTATTATTAACAACGTCAATCTCGTCCTAGTTTGTCGAGGGCGGCGACCATGTCGTCGTTGTGTTGTCTGGCGCGTCTCGCTTCGGCCAACTTGGTCCTCGCCGTCGCTTGCGACAACGCCAACGCGCGTTTGACATCCTCTAAACTCGACGATGCATCGATATCCATCGACGTCGACGTCGACGCGTTGACGGTTAAGGATGACGCATCGACCGCGGCGGACGCTTCCGGCGCCGGCGCCGGCGGAATCACCGCGCCGACTCGTAAAAATGTTTCCACCAAGTCACGTTTCCGCGTCTTTTCAATCTCTAAACTCGCCTCGATGTCCCTCGCGATCGATCGCGAGCGTTCCAGGCGCTCCCTCGCCTCATCCATCTGTGCGCGCGGTTCGATTGCGTTCGTCAGTCGGTCGGTCGAACGAGATCGAACTCGTCGGCGTCGTGACGACACCACAAGCACTTTTTCACTCATTCATTCACTCTTTCTTTCGTGAACGCCACCCTCGCTCATCGTCTTCGTCGCGTCGTCGCGCACGCACCGACATGTTCTCAAAACTCAACGCGTCTCCCTTTGCCGCAGCTTTCAACCGCGCAATCACCGCTCGTCGTTCGTCGTCGTCGTCGTCGTCGTTCTTCATGTTCACTCTCTGGTTACACACCGACGACTGAGGTTGGTTCAGTTCGTTCACACGATGCGACGTCGTCGTCATACCCCGTCGCGCGAGCGCGCGGTGAAAAAAGACATGACAACGACGACGATGAAGACGACGATGCGACCGCGATGCGTGCGACGAGCGACGACGACGACGACGACGACGATGAAGACGACGACGACGGAGAAGAAGACGATGGTTCAGCGTCCAGCGTGGCGTAACGGTCGACCGAATACCATCGCGTTCGCGTCTGCGAACGATTCGTGGAACGCAGCGATCGGGGAGGAAAAGTGCAGGGTGACGAAGAGCGCGAATGAATCCGTGGTGTTGTTTGAGTTCGGTGTGGATCCGGTGCGGACGACGACGGAAGTTGAGGATGAGACAAAGAAGCGAGACGAAGAAGCGCGAGCCGACGATAGCGCGTTTGTCGAATCCGTCGTCAGTCTCACCGCAGAGCAAGCACAAGAAGAGGACGAGGAAAAAGTCGTCAAAGAAACCGCAGTACCGACCCAAACCAAGACGCCGCCGTTATCCAAGATGAAAAAAGCCGAACTCGTCGCTTTATGCGAAGAACTCGGCGTCGACTCCACCGGAACTGTTCCGGCGCTTCGCGGTCGACTCGGTCCCGTCCTTCGCGCTCGCGCCGAGTAAACACACGCTGCGACGTCGACATTGGTCCATGGTCTCGCGTTTTCAACAATCGCGAAAGCGTGGAAGAGTGAACGAACATTTGGTTAGAGTGAAGCGCTCGGACGCGCGTTGTAATACATACAACCTTCTGCCGCCAAAAAACCGACCCTCTCTCCATTTTAGGAGATATGACTCGTGAAATATCCAAAGTTTTTGAAAGCACGTTTTTGATCTGATACCCCGCTCGTCTTCACTCACCGCCGCGCGACGAACGCGGAAGAACGCGGAAGAACGCGCTACATAAAATGACGGGTGGTATCGCGTCTTCGTCCTCGTCGGCGCGGGCGATGCACGTCAAGACGAGTGAACGTCATCGACAGCAGCAGAAGATGTCGACGATCAGTCGTACGATTCAACAAGATCGAAGATTATTATCATCTGTGCGCGCACAGCGACGACGCGCCAACACGGCGACGATGAAGGATGACGACGGATACGCAGCATCGTCATCGTCACCCTCCTCCTCGTCGTCGTCGTCGTCGTCCCAAACAGAACGACGACCGAACGGAGGACGCGCGCGATCCTTCGTCGGGGCGTCGTTCTACGACGATCCGTACGATTCGCGAGGCGGAGGGTCGAGAGGTTTGCCGAGCGCGAGACAACTGGCAACGAACGTGAGAAACTTGTCCGGGCCGATGTCTGGGGCGGCAAGACGGGCGAAGAGCGCAATGCGACCGACGAATGGTGGTGGGGTGGCGACGGCGAACGGCGGCGGTAACAGACGGAGAAACCGAGCGGATGAAGTTATTGAGAGACGGAGGAAGATTGAGCGGGATATGCGTTCGCAAATGGTGGACGCCGAGGTGAAAAACTTGGTCAAGGAGCGGGCGCGTAAGGCGCTCGAGTGTGAACGCGTGAATTTGCGCGATGGTAGCGTCTTGTTCAAGTTTAAGACGGATAAAGTCACGGCGACGATTTCGCCCGCAGAGGAAGAAAAACTCGCGCAAGAGGTTGAGAAGAGACTCTGGGGCGATACCAAGACGAACGACAACGTCATCGCGAGGTGGTTTATGACGGTTCGATTCCTCGCTTCGACTTTGAGCGTGGAAAACGCCCTCGTGTACGTGGCTACCACGCCTCTTCGCGTCGCGTTTTGGTCCGTCGCGTATGTCTTGCGCGCAATTTTCTGGATCATCACCGGTCGAGGCGGCGTTCGTGCCCCACGACGCGCTAAGAATCAGTTGAAACAAATCAACACCGTCGTCACCACCGGGCCAGATCGCGGGTTCAACCCTTTTGGGTCGGTCAATCCGCGAAGAAACTGGCGAGCCGACTAGTACCAAATTTCGCGCGTTGTAACGAAAAACACATTTGTTCTTTTCACTCGCTCACTCTTGCACTCTCCTTTACGCGCTCCTCACACCTCGGACCGTCGTGCTAAACCCGAGAAATCCGTCGCGCGATCGGCGTCCACGAATGCGTCGGCGCTGAGCGAGCCCCCGCCCCCCATCGCGCGCGCGTCGTCGTCGTCGTCGACGTCGAGAGACAAAGTCGTGTCTAAAAACGACGCAACGACATGTCCAACCGTCGAGATAAACCCGACGCGACGCGACGTTCGACGCGACGTAAACCGACGCTTCCGCGTCGAGGGGTTCCGAAAACCATCTCTGCGTCATCCGGTGGGACGATTGAGATTGTCAACGTGCGCGTGCGCGTGGGGGAGGAGGACGAAAGGCTCGACTGGGTGCGTCGAGCGCGAAGCGAAGCGAAAACAGACGACGACAAAGACGCGGACGATAATGGTGAGACGTCGTACGGCGTCGATGGGCTCGGGATTGTTCCTGGATTGTCGAGTCAACGAGGGAGTGGAGAACGCGATGGCGGCGACGGAGCAGAGGTACTGCACATGACGGAGACGACGGCGGATTCGGTGCAAGCGTTGCTCGCGCGACGCAGAGATATCGACGGTGTCGACGAACGCATGCCGACAGAGGAGAAGAGCGAGGTTGATTTGGCGAGGGAGAGACTCATGCGAGCGAATTTATCGGCGCCGATCGTTGAGGGTGAAGCTGTGGGATTGAGTCGAGCGGTTCCAGCGAGACGGATGACGGCGGCGGCGGCGACGGCGGCGGTGCTCGATGAAATCAGCGCGCAGGAACGACACAGTAATCGAGTGGCTTCGAAAGCGGCGCAGGCTTTAAGCGTTCGCGAGGAAGCAGAACGGACGTCACGGGCGAAACGGTTGCGAGAGGACCGTCTACGACGTCGCGTTTTGGAGAAGGGATTCGATGAGGAGTGGACCGAGCGAGCGATTGCGGCCAATCCAGAAATCGGAGAGACGAATAAAGAGGCGCTCGAAAGACTCGGTTCCGTTTTAGATTGGCTGTGTCTTCGCGTCCCGAAGGATGACATGCCGGATACTTTTGTGCGGTTGAGTGAGGCGTCGAAGAAGCAGGAGGAATCTAAAACGTCGCTCGTGGTAAAAGGTGCGAATGCGGTGAACGCAGCTTTGGTGAGCGACGCACCGGCTGAAGATCCGTACGTCTTGTTGCTTCAACGCGCCATGCTGGGACGATTGATGGCGATGGGATTTTCTAAAGCTGAGGCGCGCGAAACGCTCGAGTCTTCGGGATGGGTCGAAGAGGACGCCACGTTTGCGTTGCTGAAATCACTTCAACCAGAGGGAGTATCGCGACCGGAGAACGCCGAGGCGAGCGAGGCCGAGGCAGAACGCGGAGAAGAATCGATGGCTCTTGAGGCAATCTTGGACGAGAACTTTAAGATTGAGAGCGACGGAAAGATGTGGAGAGTTCGAGTGGAACTGGAAGAAGACGCGAACGGTGTTCAGTGGGAACCGTGCGAACTCGAAGTGCATTTTCCTCCGTCAAACGTGTATCCAGCTGAGGCGGCGCTCTTTGTCATTCGTCATGAAAAGCTTCCGGCGCAGGTTCGTCGATCCGTCATGGCGGCTGTGGCGTCGCAAGCGCAAGCGTACATCGGTGAACCAAGCGTGTACGCCATGGTGGTGTGGCTGCAAGAAAATATGCCAACCATTCTTGCCGAGCGAGGAATCGCCGATGATGAAGAACAGCCGGTGCAACCGAACGAAGAAGAGGAGGAAGAATTCGTCTTGACGGGGCGCGGCGCGCACATCAGACGAACTTACGAACGACTAGAGGCGGCACAGGCCGAGAAACACGCGCAAGAGGTTGAGAGACAAGAGCGCATAGAATATTTTAGAAGAATGATGGTGGAAGAGCACTCGCGCGCAGAGAGCGAGGAATTAATAAAAGAGCGGTCGAGAACGACGTCCGAATGCGACGCCTCTGACGCGCCGATTGACGCGGGAGATTCATCACTTGAGGCGAAGCTATCTCGATGGGAGCGAGAGCATGAAAAACGTCTCGAAGCGATAAAGGCGAGGGCTGCGAAACCCAAAAAGAAGGTGGTGCCAAATGTCGGCAAGGCGAAGAATCTGACGTCGGCATCAGACGCAAAACCGTCGAAAGGCAAGGGTGGTTGGCTCGCCAATCAAGTTAAAAAGGCCGGGTTGGATCAACAACCTATGATTGATGCCACAGATCATGAGGACGTGTTAGCCACTGCAAGTGCGAATGTCTTAGCGGGCATGTCGAACATTCGACCTGAAAAGCACACCGCGGAGCAGCGAGCTAGAATAAGCAAAAATTTGCTCGACGCCGAATTGGCTAAGGCGCAATCGTCAGAGTGGAGGAAAATGCAAGAAAATCGCGCCAAGTTGCCAGCGCATGATCTGAAGGACACGGTTCTACAAGCGATCGAGAACTCAAGCGCAGCCGTCGTGAGCGGCGCCACCGGCTGCGGTAAAACGACGCAGGTGCCGCAATTCATATTCGAAGAGGCTATAAAAGCCGGAAAAGGAGGAGAGACTAGCGTAATCATCACCCAACCGCGGCGGTTGTCCGCCATAGCTGTCGCAGAGCGCGTGGCGAACGAACGATGCGAACGAATAGGTGATACCGTCGGTTACAGTATTCGCTTGGAAAGCAGGCAGAGCGAAAAGACTCGAATGTTGTTTTGCACGACGGGCATCTTGCTTCGCCGATTACAAACTGATCCAAATCTCACGGGCGTCTCCCACGTGGTCGTGGACGAGGTCCACGAGAGAGATCTTTTGAGTGACTTTTTGCTCGTCATCCTGCGATCTTTGGCTGCGCGCAGGAAGGATTTCCATCTCGTCGCAATGTCGGCGACGGTGAACGCAGATTTGTTCAAGAATTATTTTGAGTCGCATCTTCAAACGGAATGTCCCGTCGTCGAGATTCCCGGTCGAACGTTCCCCGTGAGTGAATATAGACTCGAGGACGCGATCGAGGCTACTGGATACGTGTGTGAACCCGACGGTGAGTTTGCTCTCGGTGTAGAGCAAAGCCGGTCTGGGAGAGTCTTTAAAATGGGAGGGGGAGGAGGGGCGAGAGGCGCGGCGCTTCGAGAAGCGGTTGAGGAGTCGTTCGAGCACTCAGCGATGAGCGAAGTTCTTCAAGAGACGAGAGATATGTATCCAGAGTATAGTGAGACGACGTGGAAAAGCCTTCAGACGATTGATGAGGAGAAGATTAATTACGAGCTGATGGAGCTCTTAGTCGCGCTCATCGCAGATGAGTACGAAGACGGCGCCATTTTGATCTTCTTACCAGGTATGGCTGAGATTCGCACTCTGCACGACCGTCTCAGGGCAAACCTGAAGGATGCCGAATCCAGATTCCTTCTCATACCGTTGCACTCAACCTTGAGCTCTGAGGAACAAAAGCTCACGTTCAACCGACCTCCGCCAGGAGTGCGCAAAGTTGTCATGGCAACAAACATTGCGGAGACGTCCATCACCATTGATGACGTCGTTTTCGTCATTGATAGCGGACGCGTTCGCGAGACCCAGTACGATCCGGTGACGCGCATGTCTGCATTAGTGACTGCGTGGTGTAGCAAGGCGAGCAGTCGACAGCGCAGGGGTCGCGCAGGGCGCGTGCGTGAAGGATATTGTTTCCACATGTACAGCTCAAAAACGGAGGCCACAGTGCTGGACGATTTTACCACGCCAGAAATCATGCGGACGCCACTCGACGCGCTATGCTTGCAGATTAAGATTCTCGGTCTCGGTGACATTCGTTCCTTCTTGTCGAAAGCCATCGAGCCGCCTCCCGAGGATGCGATTGCCGCGGCATTGAAGTCTTTACACGAATTGGACGCCGTAGACGCAAAGGATGAGCTCACTGCGCTCGGCCATCACCTCGCAGAGTTACCCGTCGATGCAAGACTGGGTAAGATGATGCTTTACGGTGCCATGTTCTCTTGTTTGGATCCGATTCTCACCATTGCCGCTGGAGTTGGTTTTAGATCTCCCTTTTTAGCGCCCATGGACAAACGAGACGAAGCTGACGCAGCGAAGAGGAAAATCGCCGCCGAATCGAGCGACCATCTCACACTGGTCAGAGCTTACGCTGGTTGGGTGCAAGCGCGATCGAAAGGTCGTGGGTTCGAGCGAGATTATCTGTCAAAGCTTTTCCTTTCCGGGCAAACTTTGAAGCAAATATCGGAGATGAGACAACAGTACACCGAGCTACTGGATCAAATTGGATTTTTGCGCTCGGGAGCGGGCGCGCTCGGTGATGTGAAGCCGCTTGTCGGCACGAAGATTTCTTCTTTGAAAACCAAGCACGGAAAGAGAAGTAAACTCGAGCTCGCACTCGCGGAAGCGAGCGTGAATGCTGGAAACGAGTCTCTCGTTCGCGCTGTCATCTGCGCCGGTTTGTATCCAAACGTCGCGACGGCGAGCGCTACGGCGCCCGTCGACGACAGTCGCGCCCGGTCCCGATACCCGACGAGCTCCGTTTCAGTGCGCACGAAACACGATACCGATGTGCACTTGCATCCAACGTCGGTGTGCTACGGTCTCTCAAAGTTGGATGCGCGTTTCCTGCTTTATCACGAAAAAGTGAGAACGACCAAGGTGTACATTCGAGACGCCACCGCGGTGGGCTCTTACCCGTTATTACTCTTTGGAGGTAAAATCAAAATCAATCACGAGCGATCCAGCGCCACGTGCGACGGTTGGATTCATTTCCGCGCCGCCCCTCGTGTCGCGGTGCTCTTCAAGCACTTGCGAGCCGAATTGGACGCGCTCCTCATGGAAAAAATAGCGAGTCCATCCATGGACATTTCGCATCGCCAAGACGTCGTGCGAGCCATCGTGGAAGTCCTGCACAGCGAATCTGCCGCCGCCATCGAGCGTGGTACGCTTTTGGAAACGAACGCGAAACAATAGGAAACACTAGGCGTCGTTATTCAGAGATTTCCAATCGAACCAACCAACCAACCAACCCTCACTTCGCCACCCGCACGAAGCGTCTGAGAATGCTCCGTCGCGCCGCCGCGGCGGCGATGTCCGCAAGTTCGCGACGCGTGGAATCGACCCGCTCGCTCGCTCTCGCGCGCGCACGCTCGACGGACGCGCCAAAGGACGGGAATGCTGACGCCGAACAGAAACGCGCTCAAGCCGAGGCTGAAGCGGCGCGTAAAGTCCATGCCGGTTCCTCCCCGCTCTTCTACTGGACCGAAGTGGACGTTTCGAACGCGGACAGACACATTCCGCGTTGGCAAAACGCCCTCTTCGTCGGCGTCATCGCGGTAACCTTTGCGTGGTTTGGTAACAAAATGTACTCGAGCGAGTCGGAGCGCAGACGTCGCGCGGAAGACACGAGGAGCGAGATGGAAAGAAAAGCGCGCGCCGCCGTGCGTTCAGCTTCGAGTAACAACGAGGGTGGAATGCGGGACGTGCGTTTCGCGGACGAGGAGGATGCGTTCGAGGGGTTGACGCCGGCTGAAATAGAAGCGTTGGTGGAGAGCGAACGAAGCGCGAGCGCGAGCGACAATTTTTAAAGCGAGCAAAGGCGAGACCACGCTCGTTCATTCGTTCGATAGATTTATTAGTGTATTTCATAATGTAAATTTCCCGTAGACATTCAACGCGCCCATCTTCGCCGAACGCGAACGCTGCATATCTTTTCCATTCCGTCCAGTCGCGACGGACAGTTGTGGATATCACGACGCTCCCCGCTCCCCACTGACCGACTCGTTTGGATCACCACCGCTTCCGATGTCCTCCCTCGCCGCTCGTCAGAACATCACCGCTCGCACCATCGTCGTCTCGCGTCGCGACGCGCAAGCGTCGAGAGCGCTGAGACGCGCCGCAACCGTCGTCGTCAGAGCGGGCGTGACTGATCCCGCGACAAAGGTCACCTTTCCGGATAGCGCGGATGGACTCACGTGCGTCGGCGCCGGTTGCCGCGTCAAACGCGTCGCCATCATCGATATCAAGGTATACGCGATGGCGTGCTACGTCGACGCGGACGGGGCGAGAGCGAACAAGTCGGTGGGACTCGCGGGAGGGGATTACGCGAGGATGTTGTCCATTCAACTCGCGCGAGACGTGGACGGACCGACGTTTTATGGGGCGTTGGATGAAGCGTTGAACCCGCGAATTAAGGAATTGGCGACGAATTTGGCGACGGCAGAAGATGAAGATGGTAACTTTATGGCTTCGGTGGCGGAAGCGGCGGAAAAAGAGGAGGAGAAGGCGTTGGATGAGTTGGATGATATGCGTCGCGTGTTCGGCGGTCTGAACTTGAAGCAAGGGACAAAGATGACGATTTCGTGGACCCCGAAGGAGAGTGTCAAGGCGTCCATCGATGTGAGCGGGGCGGAGAAGTTGAATTTCGAATCTGATGTCTTGGCTAAGGCGCTGCTCGATACTTACTTTGGTTCCCAACCGGTGTCTCCCGCGGCTTTGCAAGCGTTCGAGAAAGGTTTCGCGGCGCTTTGATTTCTAGAATTTGAACCTACCGTACATGTATTGATCAATGCCTATCACTTTTGCGCTAACAATGCGGCGAGCATTTTACTCACATCCTTTGGGTTTGCTCTACCGCTTGTGCGTTTCATGACTTCGCCCACGAGCGCGCCCATGAGTTTCGTCTTGCCTCGGCGATACAGCGCCGCCTCCTCTGGTTTGTCCGCGACTACTAGCTCGCAAACGCGCTGAAGCTCTTTATCGTCGGAAATCTGCCCACCTCCGCATACAGCCTCGATGATTTCCGACAATGAGCGTTCATCGCCATTCATCAGCGATTCTAAGACTTGCTTTGCCATGCGACCGCTGAGATCGTTGTTGGCCACCTTGCCAAGAAGTTGACCGATGCGCATCGCCGAAGCGGCTCGAGGCAATGTGGAGAGCGGTTCTTTGAACGAAGCACCGCCATCCTTTCTCGCAGCTCCGATGATTTCGTTTGCGATAAAGTTGGCGACGTCTTTCGGCTGCGCGCCACCGCAATGCTCCATCGCGGTGTCGTAATACTTCAGCGAGGATGGGAATGCGAAAATGATGCTCGCCGTGGCAGGCGAAATGCCGTCTTTAACGAGTCTCTCAAAAGCTTCAGTCGGAAGCTCGGGCATGCGCTCCAAGATGGCTTCAATATCCGCCGCGGTCAATACGAGCGGGGGAAGATCTGGTTCTGGCGTGAAGCGATAATCGAGCAAGCTTTCTTTGCTTCTGAGCACGACAGTCTTCCCCGAGCTTGCGTCAAACGTCCGCGTCTCGCGTTCCACTTTTCCACCCTCGGACAAAATCTTCACGTGTCTGTCGGCTTCATACTTGACAGCCCGAACGATGCTTCGCGTACTGTTGAGGTTTTTCACCTCAACGCGTTCGCCAAAGACGCCAGCGGCAGCCTCCTCTGGCGTGCGCACGCTCACGTTCACGTCGCATCGCAAAGAACCCTCCTCCATGTTCGCATCACTCACGCGCAAATACCGCAACAATCTCTGCAACGTCTCAACCACCGCCGCCGCGTGTTCCCCACTCGTCATATCCGGCGCGCTCACAATCTCAACCAGCGCCTGACCGGCGCGATTGAGATCCACCAACGTTCCTCCTTCATCCTCGGTCGCCGTCGACGCCGAACTCTTGCCGGTATCCATCTCAATCTGCACCCGTTCAATCCCAAATGTTCGCTTCGTCGGAATCGCCGCGGTCGTCCCAACGTACTCCACCACCCCTCCACGCACGATCGGCTCTCTCTGTTGCGTGATTTGATACCCGTGCGGCAAGTCGGCGTAAAAGTAGTGCTTCCTGTCAAAGCTCGACTTCAACTGCACCTCTCCTTTCAACGCCAACCCAAGCTTTACCGCGAGCGCCACCGCCCCGGCGTTCAGTGTCGGCAGCGTTCCAGGTAACGCTGCATCGAACGCCGCGACGCGCGTGTTCGGCTCACCGCCGTACGCGCTCGCGGCGCCGCTAAACAGTTTGCTTCTCGTGGCTAAACGCGTGTGGACTTCAACGCCTACAACGGTTTCGTACGACGCTTTCGACGACGACGACGACGACGACAAAGACGCTTCCGACGAACACGCGCGACGAGCGGATAGGCACGCGAGAGGATCGACGATGCCTCGCGTCGACACGAAGAGCGAGCGAGAGAGACTCCGACGACACGCACGCGCGGACATGTCGCAGTGGGCCGGCAAGCGAGGCGCAGTCTGAAGGAGAGTTGTCTGAGGTTTTTGAGATTACATCACTCGCGGTGCGCGCGTTCGATTGCACACCTAGGCATCGATAGAAATGGCACCAGTCGCCTCGTCGACGCTCGTCGCGTACGTCGCGATGGATTTCGGTTCGCCGCAGTACGACTTGCCGACGACTGGAAGTTCCGGGAGCGAAGGACACCACTCGCCCTTTGGCGCTCCAGTCTTCAAATCGAAAGCGCTCTGATGCGCCGGGCACACAATCGTGGCGTCATCATTCACTTTCGCGCTCAATAACGGCGTCTTACCTTGCAAAGACAACCCGAGGTGCGGGCACTTGTTGCTCACCGCGTACACGTCGCCCATAAACTCTTGGATGAGCACCTTGCCCACCGAATCGAGTTCAACCACGACGCGCTTCTTCTCCGCCGCTTGCAAATCCTTGAGCGTCACTCCAGTCGTACGCATCGCGCACGTCGTCGTCGTCATCCCGCGTCGGACCGGCGCCACGCGCTGGTGCGTCGTGGTCAGAGTCGTTGTCGTCTTGCTGATGGAAAACATGATTGAATGATTAATCGATTGCGAGTTGGAAACGGTGTTGTTTCAACGTCCGTCTGTCCGTCGGTTACTATATATATATGTAGAGAGAGAGACTCTCGCGCTCGCTGCGATGCGATGTGTCACCACCCGCGCGTCGTTGTGACGAACACCGCTCGAACCACCCAAGAATCGATCGGGTCGTTCGCGCCCCACGAAGGGGGTTCAGGCCAATTCTGACGAGTAATAACTCGTGAATATGGATTTGACAGAGTCAACAGAAGTTGGAGAAAGACACTACGTCGGGACGACAACATTACTTCGCGCGCGTTCGGTACGCGCTCGAGGAGCGGGAGCGCGCGTTTGAATACTAGGCGCGACCTTCGTCGTCATCGTGTCATCGTCCCTCGCTCGTTCGTTTGAATCACGAAACGGAAATCCATTCCCAACTCCGATTCGAGAGCAAAGCCAAGCTGTCAGTTGCGTTTTTTTGAATTTGGATTTGAGTCATGAAGATGACGTCGCTGAACGTCGGTAAAGCGACGACGCGTGTGTGCAAGGCTACGACGACGGAAAATGGACGATGCGGTGTGCGACCGGTGATTCGTCGTCGCATGCGCGTGCGTCGCATGTCGACGCCATCGAGCGAAGCGTCGAGCGAGGAAGAGGAGACGTCTTCAGCGTTGAGACGCGCGGCGGCTCGAAGCGCCGTGATTGATACCGTCGCGCCGAGGGATGTAATGGATTCGATCTCGGTTCCCGCGGAATTGGTGCAAGTACGAGCGTACGTTCGCTGGGAGGAGGCAGGAATGCCGAGCGATACGACGCCGGAGTGGCAGCAAAACGAATACGATGAGGCGCTGTTGGATTTGAAAATCGAACTCTTGTCGGGAAAGACAGTCAATGAGATTCGTGCGAGGTACAAGATGGAGCCGGTGGAAGGGGGTGATGAGGCTATTTATAGCGCGGATGCGGATTTGGCGAGAAGGATCCAGGCAGCGGAGGCTTTGTTGATAGAGACGAGCTTGGATGAGCATGAGGAGGCGCAAGAGAGAGACGAAGCCGTCGCCTTTGTGGAAACCGTCGTCGTCTCTGCTCCAGATTCGGGCGTGGAAGAGGAAGAACCCGAGCGCAAGGTCGTTGCGGAGGTTCAATCCCCGGAACCGCGAGTGCCGGCGGACGTCGCCGACGAACACACAGTGATTGTGCCTTCTGAAATGGATACCATCATCGACGTATTCGCGAGTCTTTCCGAGGAGGAAATCGCCGACATGGAGGAATCCTTCAGCCAAACGTCCACCTGGTCCACGCACGACCAACTCGTGGCGGCGATCAGAACTGGCCCGAGCGAGGAAGAGGTCGAAACGAACATTCGCGAAGAGCTCGCCGAAACGAAGCTTGCCCTCGAAAACGCATTGGCGGAACTCGAACAGACAAAGGCTGATCTCGAAGACGTCGAGGCTGAAATCGTTGTCTCTCAAGCCGAAGGGGACAAGGCTCTCGCAGAAATGAAGGAAGATTGGGCCGCCGAAGTGAGCTCTCTCGAGGCTCAGCTCAAGCAATCCAACGCGTTGGCTGATTCTGAAACGGCAAAGGAGCTCGAAGCCATCCTCGCAAAGAGCGAAACTTTGGAGCAACAACTTGCGTCGCTGCAAACGGAGAACGCCGAAACGATGAAGAAACTCGAAGAATCGCAAATCGCACAAATCAAAGCCGAGGCGGTGCGCGATGCAAACTCCGAAGTCGTTCTGATGTTGAAGAGAGAGCTCGAATCCGTCAAGGAGGAGCTTCGCGAGGCAAAATCAAACTCTGTCTCTGAAAGCGAGTACGCTTCGATGAAGTCGGAACTCGATCGCGCGTGGGAAGCCGCGGCTGAGCTCCAATCGATGTGGGACAACGATCGTAAGGTGATTGAATTTTTGACCAAGTCGATCGACGATGAAAAGGCGAAGAAGCAAGCCCGAATGGCTCTCGACATTCCAGCAGCTGCCAAAGGACTCTTGGGATGGGCTCGCAATACCATCGCTTCGCGCGCGGCGGACGTCACCGCCGCTTCCGCGTCCACAATCAACTCTGTCTCTCAAGCATATCAAGATTTAGAAGCGTCCACGGGCGATTTCAGCGACGATGTCGTCACGGATGACCCATCGGAGTCTGACTACATGCCCCGCATGTAGGTGCAGCATGTAAAACCATAATAAGCTTTCGCGCGCAACGAATCATCGAACGAACGAACGAAAGACAACCTAATCCTAAAGTTCGAAGCATTACACTCGCTAATCGTCTACGGTACGGCCATTTCCCACGCCGCTCTACGGTGACTAAACCAACCAAATAGTGGCGAACGCTTCTCGCAAACACCGCTCTTTCGCCACTGCCCGCGAATCGAAGCCACACGCCTGCGCCACCGCCTGCGCTCTCGCCGCCCGTCCTTCCTCCGTGCTGTCGTCCCAACCCGTGATCGAGGTCCCCTCTAACCCCTTTCGCACGGCACTCGTCGGTATCGGAACCAGCGCCGGCGCCGCGTGCGACGCTGTCCCGACGCCACCTGGAGCGTACGAATCCGGATCGTCCACCTCCATCCCGTCCACATCGCTCGCCGCCGCGTTCGCGCTCGCCTCCGCCCTCAATCTATTTGCAATGTACGCAATCTCCGTCGCGTTTTCCCGTCGATAATCGTTCAATTTCTGTTCCGTCGCCGCGACATCGATGCCCTCAGTCAAGTTGAAAATCATCTCCTCGACGCTCTCGAGGTAGTCGTTCCACTCTCTGAGCGTCGCGAAATCTCCTTGGCGTTTGTTATACACCGAGGTGACGCGTTGACGCGCGCGCAGCGCCTTGGTGAGGTCCATCTCGGCGCCGCGTCGAACGACGGTTTCCGTGCGTCTCGACGCGTCGCGCTGTAACGTTTTGTACCCCTCCTCAGCGACGCCAGTCAGCGACGCCATTCAACCAACCATCCAACCGTTCGTCCATGTCTGTCACGATTGATGAAGACGCGGCGCGAACGCTCGCGACACTCGTGGAGACGTACGGGTTCCCCGTCGAGAGCGCGCTCGAGGCGGTGATGCGGGCGAGCGACGCAACGAATGTGGCGGCTTGTGTTGACTTTCTGTTGGAGTCTGGTCACACAGACAGAGGAGGGCCGGCTTTGGGCGTCTTGGAGACGTGTCCGCACGCTGAGGAAGGGTCGCTCGTAGAGACATCTGCGGTATCGCGAATACCGACGTCGTGTGGGTCGTGCGATGAGAAGGAGGAGCTGTGGAGTTGTCTGACTTGCGGAGTCGTGGGTTGCGGACGATACTCAAAAGGGCGCCACGCGAGCGAGCATAGCGGACGAGCTGAGGGTGAGAAGCACAGTCTGGCGATGAGTTGGGAAGATTTGAGCGTCTGGTGTTACTCGTGTGGGTCGTATTTAGCGGCGACGGAGGGGAGATTGGGGAAGCTGGTGAAGGCGGCGCAACGGGCGAAATTCAGCGAGACATCGGCTTGATTAGAATGGACTAGACTTGATTAGACGTACATGTAGAGATGATTTGGGGTTAAGAATCGCTGTGATAAATCAATGAATACAAATTGAATTCCTTCTTCTTTCTATAGACGCGTGCTATGTCATGTGTACTTGTCTGTCTGTTGTCTAGGTGCTTCGCTCTGGATTGGTCAACCTGTCGATGCTTCTACCGATGTCATAGAGGTCTTGTTGGTAGCTCTTCGGGAAGTCAGACCAGTATTCCATCTCAGCCTTGGCAACCTCGATGTCGTCCTCGAAACGGAGTCCGTATCGGAGCATATCGGACGACGGTCTCCAGCCCTCACCAGCCCACTTCTTCTCATAATGATCGAGCTCGGCCTTGCACACAAGAATGCGCCTCTCTTGACTATCCGTAAGCGTCTCTCCAGACGCGCGACGCTCCTCCAGTTCCGCCACGATGCCTCGCAGCTCTTCCGATCTATCATCATCCGTCATTTTCGTCATTTGGATGATCGACTTGATGCGCCACTCGGGATCTTCCTTTTCAAGTTCCCGAACGTTGGCTAGGTGCCAACTGTGACGCTCTGGCACGTTGCGCACCCATTGGTCGCGAGGCTTGTTCGAGAAGGGCTCGAGGTAATCAGACAACGTCTCCGCTGGTTTACCCCACTTCTCAGGGTTGCGAATCTTGAGGTCTTCATTCACGTCCAAGTCGTAGTACTTGGCAGCGGCCTTGATCTTGTCCATCTGGTTGACGGCTTCGCCGTTCGTTTCCTCGTCAATTTCCAGCGGAAGAATCTTGCAAGGCGTGTCCGGACCAATCTTCGGGTAGTCTCCCTTGGCCGGGTGCTTGGCAAGAATATCGACAAACTCGCTGTGCGGAAGCTTTTCGTTTTCAATCAAACGATCAACCATTGCGTTGATGGCATCCGTGTGCACCTCGATCATGGCACGAGCGTTGGCTTCCGCCTCGTTGAGGATTTGCGCCATCTTTCTCTCCGCGTACTGGTAGTGCTTAGGCGAGGCGGCTCGAATCGGACCGGCAATCGTCTTGAGATCATCCAAGCGGTTGATTTCTCCAGACTTGGAAACGACACCTTGGAGACGCGCAACCTTGGCGTCAGCGCGGTTGAGATGCGTTGGATCGTGCGTGTACGTCGTCATCATGCCCGGCTGACCGAGGCCAAAGTTGATGATCATATTTCGCAACAAGTCGTTCGCTTCGACAATGTCTTCGGTGCCTCGGGTTGTGACTTCGCCGCAGATGACTTGCTCGGCGGCACGGCCGGCGAGAAGGACTTGAACCCGTTCGCACATTCTGGCGCGCGTCGGATACATGTAATCCTCGTCGCGCATGCGCTGAATGAGCGTAATGGTTGGCTCAAAACCGCGCGGAACGATGGACACGAGCTCGATATCTTCGATGAGACCGGTGCTGTTGTGAAGCAAGTGCTGCACCAAGGCGTGTCCGATTTCGTGCGTCGCGAGCTTTCGCGTCAGCGGGCTATCCTTTGGATGAGGGGATAATCGAATGCCGCTCACGACTCGCTCCACGGCGTTGAGCACGTCATCCTCTTCGATTTGCTCTCCATTTCGACGAACGCAGTGCACGGCGGCCTCGTTGCAGATGTTCGCGATCTCAGCGCCAGACAAACCCGGGAGGTTCTGCGCGAGGCGCTTGGTGTCGATTTCTGGGTTGCAGTTTCTCTTCGACAGATGGATTTGCAAAATCTTTGCCCGAGCCTCGACATTTGGGAGACCAACTCTCACTTTGCGGTCGAAACGACCCGGGCGCAACAACGCCGGATCGAGTAAATCGGCACGGTTCGTCGCGCCGATGAAGACGACGCCAGTGTCCGGCGTGAAACCGTCCATCTCGGTGAGGAGCTGGTTAAGCGTCTGCTCGTGCTCCTCAGTCCCTCGCGTACCGGCGGCGGCGCGCTTGGTACCGAGGGCATCGATTTCATCGACGAAAATCAAACAGGGAGCATTGATGCGCGCTCTTTTGAATAAATCTCTCACGCGAGCGGCGCCGACGCCCACGATGATTTCGACAAACTCAGAACCAGACATGGAATAAAACGGCACCTGTGCCTCGCCGGCAATGGCCTTCGCGATGAGAGTCTTACCGACACCCGGACCACCCTCCATGAGAAGACCCTTGGGAGGTCTCGCGCCCACCTTGGCGAATCGTTCGGGTTCCTTCAGGAACGCCACGACTTCCTCCAAATCCTCGATGATGTTTTCCAATCCCCCGACGTCTTCCAGCGTAACGTTTACGGTGCCGTCTCGCCTCGCGCCCGCGCGCGACTGCGCGAACTGCATCGCCTGGAACTGATCCTGAGGCACGCTCGTCTTACGAATGATACCGAGGTAAATCGAACCAACCATAAAGGCCAAACCACCGAGAGAGTAGGCTAAAAACTCCAGGCCAGAGTACGTCGCCGGCTTCCACTTCTGATGATACGTGTACCATGTTCCGTATCTATCGCACTTATCCAATGCGGCGAGATCCAACGCCTTTGTCATGGTATCCACGTAATACTTCTTCCCACTCTTCATCGTCACGAGGTAATACCTCGCCCGCGGGATCTTTCGCAACGCCGGCGGTGGAAACCACCCAAACTCTGGAGGCTCCCAAACCTGAAACGTCGCCACCGAGCCCTCATCCACCGCCGCCGAAAAATCCCGCATCGACATCTCAGTCAACGCCCCCCAATTGGGCTCCTCATCGATGGGTTCACCCAAGCTCTGTGTGCTCACGTACTCGCTCGTCCCCTTGACGTCACCCTCCATCGGTCCCTTTTTTGCGATGCGCTTCTTCGCCTTCTCGCTGAACAACTTGTACTGCTCGTCTTGCTGGCGAAGCATCTGTTCGTACTCGGCATCCGTCATACCTTTCGGTTTCACCAAACCGTGCGCGATGACTCTCGCGCGTCGCGTCATCGGCATTGTCGCCGCCGGCGTCGACATCCGTCCGGCGAGCGACGCTCGCATCGAACCCGTCGTCGTCGTCGCTGAGGCGCAGCAGCCTCTCGAACCCAGCGGCATCGCTCTCGACGCCACCATTCTTCCGGGAATCATCCCGGACGACGACGCGGACATCGTACGCGGGCGAAGGGGACTAGAAGCGAGTTCCCGATCGACTCTCGCGCCTCTCGCGACGTCGCGCGCGCGACTGTGCCGACGACTGCGTCGACGACACCAGGGAAAACCTCGGTCTCGGCCGTGCGAGCCCTATTTCCTCACGTGAAGACATGCTTAGTCTTTGGGGTATTCTCAGTATGGACGATGGTCCCTGGTAACCTTCTAAGTCCATTTAGATCTACTTAAGTTTAGTAGAGTATGTGTTTGTAGGGTTTGGTCTCGTTGGCGCAAAAAGAACTTTGCGATGCGGGCGCGTCACACGGCGCCGAGGACGAACGGACGGCGAATCGAAGGAAAAGGCGGTGGTATTCCGTTAGATTTGTCGTCATCGTCGTCTGAACGAATCGTCGGCGGGTGCCGTCGCTCAGAGCGTTTAAAAGGAGCTCCTCGTGTGGAATTTGGATTTGTTTCTGATTCGTCTTCGTTTCGAAATTTGATTTCTCAACCAGCCGTCCGTCGGACTCGCTCGCGGCCGGACCTTCGCTATGGATTTCGTTGCGAGTTGGTTCTCTGGTGGTGGTGGTGGAAACCGAAGCGTTGACGAGAGCAGCGACGCGACGCGATCGGAGTCGGAGGACGAAGCGACGGCTGACCGAAGATGCCGGTCGAAACCGGTCGACTCATCCACGACGAGCGAAGCGGAGGAAGAGCACGAGGACGCCGAGGCCAAGGCGCTGCTTCCGCCGGCGACGATTTTACACTCGTACGATGAAATTCGACGAGCGATCGAAGAGCGTGCGAAGGCGCACGATTATCCTTCGGGGTTGACGAACGGTGGGAATACGTGTTTCGCGGCGGCGGCGTTGCAGTGCCTTCGCAGAGCGTCGGCGCTGACTTTGTGGTTTGAAGATGTGTCAAAGTTTCACGACGCGTTTAATTGCAAAAAGAGTGGGAAGTTTTGCGTCGTGTGCGAGTACGCGGAGCATTTGGAGCGGACGAAGACGTGTAGGGATGCGCATAGTATTGGAAAGTTGACTCGCGACATCAACAAGGTGGCGCGACAGTTTAAGCGCGGGCGACAAGAGGATTCTCACGAGTTTATCACCGCGTTGTTGGATGCGATGCACGTCGTCTTCTTAAAGGAAATCGGAGGTGAGAAGAAGTACGACTTGCGCACGCAAGAGACGACGTCGATTTATCACGTGTTTGGAGGCTATACTCTGGGCACCGTTAAGTGCATGTCTTGCGGACACGTGAGTAAAAACTTTCAGAGCACGCTGGATATTCCTTTGGAGGTTTCTGGTAAGATTGGTTCGGTCGAAGAAGCGCTAGAAGAAAACTATTGCACAGAAGAGACGCTTGAGGGATCGAACAAGTACCGTTGCTCAAAGTGCAAGGCTTTGGTTAGGGCGAAGAAGGGTTCAAAAATCCACGTGTCGCCAAACGTGTTGATGATTCCTCTCAAGAGATACTCGACGGGGAGGTTCAGTAAGATTACAAAGTATGTATCGTACCCTTCGACGTTTTCGTTAGGACCTTTTATGAGCGATGATGCACCCTACGAGGTGACACCACCGAATTATCGTCTATTCGGTGTGCTCGTGCATCAAGACTTTTATGCGAGCGCACACTCTGGGCATTACATCGCGTACGTCAAATTGGAAGACGGCTCTTGGGTGCTGTGTAACGACAGCCGCATCACACCGTCGTCCGAGAAAGAGGCGATGAAACAAAAGGCTTACATATTATTCTACGAGCGCGCCGAACCTCGCGGTGCTCCTCGCGTGCGCCCGCCAGGGTACCTGGAAGAACTCAAATCGGCGAGAGAGATGCAAACGCCGCAGAAGTCAAACGGATTGACGACGACGGCTCTCATCAGAGACGAGCACTTGTCTCCGTCATCGGAACGCAAACCGACCGTTCTGACTGAGGATTTGTCCAAGAGGCTGCAAGCCATGCGCGTGAAGGAAACCACCACGTCTTCGCCGAGTCCGGGGCGCGCAGTTCCCGCAACAAATGGACGCTTGAAAAAATCTCGGGCGCCCTGCGCCGACGAGGAGCATTCCGTGACTGTGGAGACTGGTTCGAAAACTTTGCGTCTGCCGTATAGATTTGAGAACGTTACCGTTGACGACAGAACCGAACTCAAGATGACGGTCACGCTCGAGGGGTGTTCAAGCGTCGAGCACTTTAGCGTCGAGTTCATTTCGAGTCCAGAGCAAAACAAGTACACGTTGCGCATCACAGCGCCGGGCGTTTACGAGCAACCCGTCGAGATTGATCTTCCAGAGAACATTGTCGACGAACCCACTAGGAGCACATTCAAGAAGGCGACATCGCGATACTGCGTTCGTTTCCCACTCAAGGCGAATTAATACAGTAGAAATCATCATCATCAAAGATGCGTGTAAATTACAATACAAGCAAAACGTTGTTAAATGAAAGTGCACTCACGCGAAGAGCTTGAGGAACAAGTCGACGCACGGCTTGGAACTCGCCGGGTTTTGCCCCGTCACCAAGTTTTTATCACAAACCGCATTCGGAGACCAATCCGCGCCGCCGTTAAACTTGCAACCGAGCTTTCTGAACTCCGTCTCAAGAAGCACCGGAACCTTTTCGTTAAGTCCGACGGCGGTTTCCTCGGCGTCCGTAAAACACGTAGCCTCAGTCCCTGCGAGCAACGGCGTACCATCCGGCTTTTTACACGACAACAAGGCAATCGGACCGTGACAATCCGCCGCGACGGGCTTCCCAGCCGCGTACTGCGCTTCAATCACCGCCGTGAGCTCGGCATTATTCAAGAAGTCGGCACACGTACCGTGACCGCCCGCGAGGTAAATCCCATCGTATTCAGACTGATCGACATCTCCGAGCTTTTTCGAATTCTTGAGCGCCGCCAGGGCGTCTTCATCCGCGTAAAACGTTTTGCAATCATCCGTAAAGAAATCCCCCGCCTCGGACGCGGGATCTATCGGGACGACGCCCCCCGCGATGGACACGATTTCGACAGTCATTCCCGCGTTCTTCATCGCATAAAACGGCGTCGCGATTTCTTCCAACCACGCCCCCGTCGGCGCGCCCGCCATCGAATTCGCACTCGTGCACACGAGCATTATTTTCTTCGTCGTCATTTTGCCGCTTTACCTCTTCGTTCGTCGGCTCGCGTCTCGCGTCGCACACTGGTGTGCGTCGGTTCAAGGATCGGATCAGGATCAGCCCAGTGGAAGCGAACGGAAGAAGCTTCTTTTCTTACTGTCAACCCCACCATTATTTGACGGATCATGACCCATCAGAACTGCCCAGAAGTCGAATCGTCACTCCAAAGAGACTTGAGATTGAGAGATCATGGATGCGACCGCGCGCGCGAACATCGACGCGCGTAAACGCGCGGGAAACGCGGCGTACGATGCCGAGGCGTACATGGAAGCGACGCGGGAGTACGACGCGGCGATCGAGGCGTGCGAAGCGGTGCTCGCGCGCGTGGAAGAACGACGGGAGGAGGAGGAGGAGGAGGAGGAGGAGGATGACGCGACTGGTGTGAAGAGGACGCTGTGTGCGGTGCGGTGTAATCGCGCGGCGGCGAAGACGAAACGAAAAATGTTTGAAGAGGCAATGGAGGATGCGAAGTACGTGATCGATCGGCCTTTGGAGGCGGGACCAAAGGTGTTGTGCAAGGCGTTTTACAGACTGGCTCGAGCACTGGAAGGCGTGGGTGACGCGGAAGGCGCCGAAAGCGCGCTGTTGTCGGCCAAGCAGATTGAGCCGAATAACCCAGTGGTAAAGCAGGCGTTGCGTAATCTGAGTAGCGTATTTCATCTCATCGTCGTGCTGAATCGGGCGTCGCCAGAGGTGTTGAGTCGACAGGGAAAGTACCGCGATTTTGAAGGGCACTGCGGCACGCATAGACGCAATCCGCTTCGCGGCGATTAGCACGCGACCCGCCTTGAAAGGGACGATGTACGCGTTTGTATTCGCAACTGCTACTATATTACAACACGTATTGTACGTCGTGCACACGTTTCAAGCGCCGCGCTTCGCTTTGTCGTCCTCGTCAAGCGCGACAAGGGTCGCGTCAATGAGGCGCTCGAGCACTTGGGAGAGGCGTACAATTCTACCGCCTTGCTCAGCGTTTTCCTTCACCGCTGGCGGTAGAGTATCCACGGCATCCGCGATTTTCGTCGCCAGTGAGCTGATTTTTGAGTCGATGATTGTTCGTATGGCGGATCGCTCGCGCTCGTACGACGCACACTTGGCTTCGAGATGTTCCAACTTGCTTGTCACGTCGTTCCGCCTCTCCGACGTCAATAATTCGAGGCGTAACCTTGCGTTATCAGCCTCAACCTCTTGCAAAGCGTCTCTGTTCTGCTTTGCTTGTTTTTCCAGAATCGTCATTTGGCGCACCAAATCAGTGGCGCCCACATTTTTCGGATCGGCTGAACCACCTTCAGATTCAGACTCGGATCCCGCCCAACCGCCGAGCGCGGCGCGAAGAGAACCACTCAACTGCGCATTAAGCGTTTCTTTCACAGCGGCGCGCTTGAGCCCCAAGAGCTCGGCAGTTTTCACATCGAGCGCATCTTCGAGCGCGAGCTTTTGTTCCTCACTAGCCACAATTTGGTTTTGCAAATCTTGAATCTTGTCGTCGCGTTCGCGCAAGCGCGAAGTCAACCCGAGCATAATGTCTCTCTGTTTCAGTAGCACCGCCTTGTATCTCTCCATCTCGCGCGCCGACACCTCATCTCCTTCCCGCTCCGCTTCGATGCTCTTTAATTTACGTTCGTACTCGGCTCGCACGGCTGCGATACTTTGTGGATCATCCCCACCCAAGAGTTGACTCTGCAACTCTGTGATGCGTTTTTCCAAGTCACGCTTTTCTTGCTTTTCCACAAGAAATTCCTTTGATCGCATCTCGAGTTCCGTGATGGCACGCAGTTTATCCGCCTCGGCTTTCCTTCGCTGTTCATCCACTTCAAGCAAACGACGCTTATCGACCAAGTCTCTCGTGCGTTCATCGAGCTCGGATCGCAGTTGTCGAAGCTCTCTCTCGTACTTGCGCAAGAGGGACTTTTGATCCAAATCCTCGTTGAGTTTCGCCTTGTTTTTAATCTCCTTGGCTCGATTGGCAAACTTGAGCGTCGATAAGGACTCTGCGTACGCCTCGAGAGCCGGGGAAACCGTGGCGATGACAGTGGTGATGCAGTTACCGCCGAGCGAGTCCTCGAGAATGCGGGTGAGCTTTGAATCTCTGTACGGGATGTGCGGTCGGCCCTTGACGTCGGTCAACGCACTGATGACGTTGCCGAGCGCGCTCAAGCTTTGATTAATCTTCTTGCTCTCATCCAAGCGTTTGCCCGTCGCCCCAGTGAGTGACACGCGCTCTGAACCCGCGAGATCAACCAGATTGAGCTTACCTACGGTGACGCTCTGGCGCTGCGCTCGCGTCATTGCGCCTGAATCAATGGCGTCGACGGGTTCGTCGTCGTCAATTTTACTATGTTCGATGATGATGGTAAACACGGCGTGCGAACGCGAAGAAATCTCATTCATCTTTGTCGAACCCGTCGCACGCAGTTGCGCGCCTCTCTCGAGTAGGCTATAGATTTCCTGCGGCGTCCGAGCGACCCACTCCGACTGTCCCTCGACAAATACGCCGCGTTTCTTATCCTCTCTAATTGTCAAATTGACACGTTCCGGCTTGAGCAAATCGCTGATCGTTTCATTGTAAATTTGCAAGTAGCTCACCCGAACGAGGTATTTAGACCTCGCGTTGGAATCGCTCGCGATGAAATCAAAAATGTCTTCAATCGCTCGCGGGATTATACCGCGTTCCTCGGCGTCCGTCGGCGGCGCGTTCCCTGGTAAACCGTACCTCTGTTGACCATACGCCAACAACGCCGACCGCTCGCCCTCCATGGTGTACGTCTTACCTGTTCCAGTTTGCCCGTACGCCAACACCGTCGCGTTATACCCCCGCAACGCATTCAACACTGCCGGTTTCGCGCTTCGTTCGTACACCTCTTTCTGCGTCGAAATCTCGTCGTACACCGCGTCGAATCCAAACTCGTGCGACTTGAACCGCGTCGACGCCGAATCAAAGTCACCATCTTCCAACATCGACCCGCTCGCCCCAACACCACCATCCGATACTACATCACCCATCATCATGCGACGTCCGAGCGTTCTCTCCGCGCTCTCGCTCGCCACGCACGTTTTCCCTTGATCCGTGCGGACGATGGCTTTTTGGTACGCGACGCTGCCTTCCAACTCGCGTCGAAGCGCCGGTCTAATCCGAATCACCACCTCCACGCGCGACGACGAAGACGACGACGAAGACGACGCCGCTGGGTTCATCATCCCACGCGTCGTTCCAACCGGTGGAATCGCTCTCAACGGTGTCGTCTGCTTCACCACGCGCGAAGATGCGAGCTCCTCGGCGTCAACCATCGTCAGTTCGTCGGTTCGCGCAACAACGACCCCGTCGTCATCCTCAGCATCACGAACCCCACCGCCTGTCGCATCACCACGCTCGCGACGCGATCGATGCGCGCCGGCGCGTAAACGCGCGAGTGGGGTCTTCATCCGCGGCTGCGCCCCGGGCCCACCGACCGCCGGTGCCGTCCCCGGTATCTGCGCGCGCGTCTATGAAGTCATTGGCCCGAACGACCAGTCAGTTCGTAATCTATCTACGTTAAGAGTATCTTGGCACAAAACATAGGCCCATGTTTGGTTACAGATACCCTTAAAAGACATACACTATATATGTGCACATCACGGAAAAAGGGCTTGGACAGAAACGCGTCGTGTCGAGGCGGCGGCACACATCGGCGCGCGCGTCGTGCAAACATCGAACCGCGCGGTCCGGACGGAGACGAAGAGGTAGATAGAAGCATGGCGTCCACGCTCGCGGATGAAATGTCAAAGATGAAGCTGGAAGACAAGGCGCATCCGTACTCGCGCGCGTACAGCGGAAGGATATCGATCGAAGACGTGCTCAGGGCGCCGGTGGAAGAATCGATCGGTAAGACGATCACCGTCGGTGGATGGGTGAAGACTGGGAGAGAGGCGGAAAAGGGTGCGATTTTGTTCATCGCGTTGAATGATGGAAGCGGACCGGAAAACCTGCAGGTTGTGGTGAAGTCGAACGTGTACGACCTCGGAGACCTGAAGTCGACGGGGACTTCGTGCGTCATCGAAGGAGAGCTGCGGGAACCGCCGGAGAGCGCAAAGGGGCAAACGATTGAGCTGCACGCGACGCGGGTGATTGCGTGCGGTAAGTGCGACGCGTCGACGTATCCGATCGCGAAGAAGAAGCAGACTTTGGAGTTTTTGCGGGAAAAGATTCACTTGCGTCCGCGCACAAACACAATCGCAAGTATCGCGCGGGTGAGAAGCGCGCTGGCGTACGCGACGCACACTTTTTTCAATAAGAATGGTTTCTTGTACGTCCACACGCCGTGCATCACGCAGAGCGATTGCGAGGGTGCCGGTGAGATGTTCCAAGTGACGACGATGTTGGCTGAGGCCGAAAAGCCGGAAGCACTAGAGTCAAAGGTGAAGCCGGAGGACATTGAAGCGAAGAGAGCAGAAGTATCGGAGCGTGGTGATGGTATCAGAACGATGAAGGAGAGTGGTGCTGAAGCCAAGGCGGTGAAGAAGGCGGTGAAACAGCTCGATGCGGTGAAGTCTGAATTGGCAGAGATGGAAGCGGCTTCTCGTAAGATTGGCGGCTTGCAACGCACCGAAGATGGATCTATTGACTACACCGATGATTTCTTCGGTGGCAAGTCTTTCCTCACAGTGTCTGGTCAGTTGCAAGTCGAGACTTACGCGTGCGCTCTTTCCAACGTGTACACCTTTGGCCCGACTTTCCGCGCCGAAAACTCAAACACGACACGTCACTTGGCTGAATTCTGGATGATTGAGCCAGAGCTTGCGTTTGCCGATTTGCAAGACGACATGCAGTGTGCTGAAGACTATGTGAAGTTCTGCTGCAACTACCTTCTTGAGAACTGCTATGGGGACTTAGAATTCTTCGCCAAGATGTACGACAGCACGTGCATCGACCGCGTGAAGGCTATTGCCACCACGCCATTCGGACGCGTCACCTACACAGAGGCTATCGAGCTTTTGGAAAAGGCTGTTGCTGACGGTAAAAAGTTTGCGTACCCAGTCTCGTGGGGTATCGACCTCGCCACCGAGCACGAACGCTGGCTCGCCGAGGAACACTTCCAAAAGCCCGTCATTGTGTACAACTACCCGAAGGATATCAAGGCGTTCTACATGCGCCTCAACGACGACAACAAGACTGTCGCCGCGATGGACGTTCTTGTTCCGAAGGTTGGTGAACTTATTGGCGGTAGCCAACGCGAAGAGCGTCTCGACGTCTTGGAGCGCCGCATGACTGAGTGCGAACTCGTTCCGGAAGACTACGGCTGGTACATGGACTTGCGCCGATACGGCACAGTCACCCACTCTGGATTCGGTCTCGGCTTTGAGCGCTTAATTCTCCTCACCACGGGCATGGAAAACATCCGCGACGTCATTCCTTACCCGCGCTGGCCGAACAACTGCATCAGCTAGACGACAGAACGTATTAAATTCGAATATCAAATACTTTTACAACTTGCTGTCACCCATGCGATACGCGGCAATATTACTCTTCAAAGGAGGAAACTGAAACACAACCAACCCGGCTCGATCATCGTAAAACAACACCGGAAACGTCGCGACGTCTTCGATGAATCCGACGCGTCCGACGGCGTCTATGATGGAATCGACCGCGTTCGCATCACCCGCCGCCTTGGGCGAGTCCCTTGGCTGGTCCGCGGTGGCGCCACTTCCAATCCAAAAACTATCAAACTCAATCTTACACGCCGGCCTGGGCCGTCCATCCACCACGTACGGCTCCTCACACGCCTTGACCGAGCCACTCGCTGATAACCAACCATCCGGAACGATCCCACGATGACGCACATCCGAACGTATCTTCCCTCCGCTCAAGTCGTACCGCAATGGGTCGAACCGCACGCCAACCGGCGTCGCCAACCTCGCAATGTGCGGCGCACAAAACACCCGCCACATCCCGTCTCCATCCACCGCGCGTTCAATCCCTCCATCCACGCGTCCTTCATCAATCAACCGATCGATATCCTCTTGCACCCAGGCGTCGATACCGTCGCAAAAGCTTACGTCATCAGCATTGTATTTAACTAATCGTTCGATCGCTTCCTCGACATCCGACGCGCGCGAGACGATGAGACGACGAGAAGAACGCGGACGGTGAGAACGCATCGGGGTCGTCGTCGATTGTGGTTTCACCATCGTTCGCATCGCGAGCGTCATCGTTATCGCGGCGTGTGCGAGACTGAAGCGGGTGCGCTTGTGATGTCAACAACCAGTCAATCAAATCAACTTCTACAGAATGCGCATCGCATTAAAACAAATGGATGAAGATTATCTATCTAACGGAGATTGAGCTCGGTGAGCTCTTCCGCGACGATTTGTGCGGTGGCGTCGTCGCGAGGTGGCAGCCGAGTCGGCGCCATTGCGGGGGGGGCTAAGAGGGTCGGATCGATATCCGGCGGACGAGGAATGGACGTCGGCTCGGACGCAGATGGTTCCGGCGGCGGATAGGATGATGGATTTGTTTGCGCCGCGTAGGAGTAAAATCCGGCATCCTGTGAGTTGTTGCGACTGTGAGAGACGTAGGAGGATTGGCTTTCGGCCAGGGATGGCTCACGAGAGTGAGATGGTGATGGGATGAAGAACTGTCCGGGCGTCGTCGACGGAGGCGCTCCAGCGTTACCCGCCATCGGTACGAAACCTTGAGGAAGGACGTTTCCTTCGAGAGCGGTCGACGCGCCCTCGCGAGGTGCGTGGTTGAAAGTGTCTACGTATCTCGAATGGATGCCGCCTTGCTTGACGTGCATGCTGGGAGCCACCAAGGGCGGGGGTCCCGATGTCGCCAGCGTCGTCTCTGACGGCTCGGCGCGCGTCGGCGGCGGACCGACTGGTTCCGGTGCCTCTGGCGCCTCTTTGCCTCTTTCGAGCCACATCTTACGAGTTTCGTCGTAGTAGAACACATTTTCTTGGCTCGTAGTCGGTTCTGCGGCCGGTTGCGGCTTTGGAGCCGCGTTGGCGAACAGGTTTGACATGGATCGCAACAGTCCATTTCCGCTCGGCGTACGCTGATGCTGCGGCTGTTGCGGAGCGACTGGTGACGCCACGCTTTGAGGCTGCTGCATGTGCGTCACCGGTGCCGGTTGGCTGTGCACCTGCTGTTGTTGGTGCGCGTACGCTTGTTGCGGTGGTGTCATCGGAGGAGGCGTGTGCGACGCAGGCGGCTGATCGCGCTGAAGCTCGTTTTCATCTCCAAACAACGAGCTCACGCTTCGATCGAGAAGACCCTTGAAACCTCCAATCAAGCTCTTCGCCGCGCCCGCCGCGGCCCCGGCTAGTTTCCCACCCTTTCCTCTCAGTCCGTTTTGTAATCGAGCTTCGAGTTCAGCAGCGAGCATCCCGACGCGAACGACGTGGACTTCCTGACAATGTCTGTCGAGAGTGCGCACGTTTTTCAAAATAGCCTCAACGTACGCAAGCGCTTGCTTCAACTTGCCCACATCTGCCAACGCGATGGCGTGCATGAGCTTGTAAGGCAAAAGCGACGGCATGTGTGCCTGCGAGTTACCACCGACAAGGGCGCTCTCGAGCATCTCGGTGAGCTGAATGGCTTGCGGAGTCGCGTACGTCCTCGGGTACTTGCGATGATCAGCGCCGAGCAAACATAAACGAGAGTTTAACGCGTACGGAATCGGACGTTCCTTGGCGATAATGTACGCAATATGCGAGGCGAAAAGGTCGTTTCGTTGCCAAAGCTCGTCCCCGAGCGCTCGAAGGACAAAGGCGCTTCCATTCGCCGGGTTGCCGCACAGGATTGCGACGTGTTCTCTCCATCTCGGTAACAATTCGCGCACCGGCGACTCGACAGGCGATCCGACTGCGCCGTGCGGATTCGGCGCCGCAGTCTCCGTCAATTCGTGCGCGAGGCCAGCCATCACCATCTCGAGCGTGTGCAACGGCGATCCCACCTTGCACGTCGTCTTCGCCATGGCGGCGAGCGTTTCCTGATGATGATTGCCGCCCAAGTGTCCGGCGAGCAGCAACGCTTGCGGCCAAAGTTTTGCATCCACCGCCAACTTGAGCGCTTCTCCGCGTCTACCAGACATGAGTAAATCTTCAAATTGTACGACGGCGCGCTCGTCTCCACCCGTGTGATTCAGCGGCGACGCAGCCGTGCCCGCCGAAACCCAACCACCGGACGTAGCCGACTGAGCGTCGCCCTTGAGAACAGCCGCAAGCTCCGCCGTCGCGCTCTTGCGATTATCACCCATCAAGTCCCCACCGTCAGAGAGCTCGCCTTTGTATCTCAGCAAGACTTTTAAGACACGATAGAGTAATGCGTCGTTTTCCGTCTGTTCCATCTCGCTTAAAGCGCTGTCGAGCATCTTGACGATGTCCGCCGAGCGTTTTCCCGACATTGGTCCTTGAAATCGCTCCATCGATCTCAAGTAAGACGCCGCCTCGACGTTGCCTTTCGCTAGGATAGCGCGCATCGATCGCACTGAGACGCTGCAAGGTGCAATATTCGTGCATCGAGCCGTTCTTCCGCCCGGATACCCAGGTCCGCTCATGATAAGTTGACCGCCAAATCCAAAGCACATCGCCACGTGCGCCGGACGTCCATCCGGCGATCGCTCAGATTCGTCAAACTGCACTGGTGTGCTCGTCGGAGCTTCGCTGTACGCGGCGTATTCCAATTGTTGCGACGGCGTCGCCTCGTACGCCGTGTGGTGTGTTTTGTAACTTGCGATCGGGGCGACGGGTTGATACACCGCGTACGCCGGCGCCACGTTTGCGCTCGAGATTGGAGACGCCACCGGCGCCGCTTGCACGTACGCGGGCGATTCCACGACGGGTTCAGGTACCATGAACGTCGGTCTTTGTGGCGTCGACGGGTTCGAAACCGCGTGGTACATGTCGGAAACGGAGTTTGACGACGACACGCTGTGCATGGTGTTGAGATTTTCTTCCGAGTACGCCTGGAAAATTGGCGGTGCGCTCGTCTCTGCTACGACTGGCTCAGAGTACGCTGGCGTGTACGACGGCGGTGGCGAGGGCTCCGTCGGCGGTGGCGGTGGCATCGGCATCGTAGCTGGAGCCGGAGCCGGAGCCGGAGCCGGAGCCGGAGCCGGAGCGATAGGAACGGGTTCCAACTCTGGTTCGGGTTCCACCGGTGGCGCCGTCACTACAGGGAACTCGGCTTGAGGGTACTCGGACGCCGCCGGGTACCGCTCCTCATAAAACTGCTGATGCACAACGTTCTCCTCGTACACCGCCGTCGTCGCCATCGGAGGCGGCGCGATCGTTTGCTGTACTACGTCTGGTTCCACCGGCGTAGGCTCCGGTAGCGTCTCCGCGCTCGTTGCTTCGATGTGTCGAGGCTCCTCTCGCGCTGGTTCGGGCGCAGTTGGCGGCGCAATCGAAACTGGCTCGCTCGACCCAAACATATCGCTCACCGGCTCTTCCGGCTCTCCTTGATTGAAACTACTAAAAAACGCGACGCCATCATCTCGCGGTGGTATCGACGTCGTCGTTATCGGAGACGCAAACGGCCCACTCGTCGCGTACGTCACCGCTGCTGGAGATTTGTCCGCTATGGCAGGGAAATCCGCGACTTCGGGCTGCACCACGACTGGTGAAACCACCGACGTCGGCGACATCCAATCCTCATCCGTCCCGACGCCACCACCAAACAACGCCCCTAAATCACCCTGCGCGTACTCCACGAACCCACCATCGCCGTCTGTGTGTCCTCCATCCGCGTTTCCAAACGCCGTCGGCGTCCGAGCGCTCTCGCTCGCGCTCGGCGACGCCGCGCCGAACGCATCCCGAAGCCCCGTCTCCGCTTCCTTCACCCCTGGCGACCACGACGACGAGGACGGATCTGGTGTCACCGTTCCGAACGGTCCGGGCGTCGTCTCCATTGCCCGCGCAGAAGAAGTCGTTCGTACTACTTCTTCTTCGACTCCGCCGAAACCTCTCGCGCCGCGCGTCCCGTCCTCCTTATCAACCCACGAAACGCGCTGCGCATCAGACGTCGACACCGATACCGACGCAGACATGGAATCATCCACATCTGCGAGCCAATCTTCGTCGTCATCGCTGTCCTCCACCGCCCCGAACGGCGATGCGGGCGTCATGACGTACCCAACCAACCCACTCTCACAACAAACAGAGATTGATTTGGATTTGGTTGACGATCTCGGCGTGTGACGGGTCGTTTCGACGAGACGAACGTCCCGAGGCGGACCGCTTGAAGTCACTCGATGTGATACGCGCGTTCGGTCGGTCCGTCGGTCCGTGCGTCGTCGGTCGCGTCGACGTGTGACGCGCGTTTCACTGTCAAAAAAGCAAAAAGAAGACACATTCCGCGCTGCGACGCGACACACCGACGCACCGCGCGCGACGCAATGTCGTCGAATTACCGGGATGACGATCGGTACCGGCCGTACGATCGGCCGTACGACGACGACGCGCGGCGTCGTCGGACCGGGGGTCACGAGGGCGGGTACAATCGTGAAGATCAGCTTCGTCGGCGTGACAACTCTAGAAGAGATTCATACGACGACGACGATCGACGACGCGGAGGATCGTACGACGATCGACGGTACGACGATCGACGGTACGACGATCGACGGTACGACGATCGACGGTATGAACATCAGGAGTACGATCGACGACGCGGCGGCGGTGGTGACGGGTCTCGAGGGAGGTACGACGACAGAGACAGAGGCAGAGAACCTTACGGACGCGGCGGCGGCGGTAGCGGAGGAGGACGGTTCGGAACCAACCGAGATTGGCCGTCGTCGCGAAACGATTACGACGATGGGCCTTCGCGAGGTGGATGGCAGACGCGGGATCGATACGATGGTGGGATGGGGAGAACGAGGTCGAGGTCGCGCGACGGAGGAGGTCAAGAACGCGAGCGCGACGATAGAGGAAGAGCGGGAGGAGGAGGAACTAAACCGAGGTTTGGTGATAGTGAATCAATCCGACAATCTGTTGATGGTGACGATGGTAGACGACGGTCGAGGTTTGAGTCGGCACCGAGGTTTGGGGCGCCGCAACAACGGAAGATGGAGACGCGAGAGCAGTTGGCGAGTCAATGGTTGGAACAAAACGCGGCGAGCGACGCAGCGGCAGCCCGACGCGATGGGAATCACGAAAAACGTAAACGGGAAATTCACATTGGGAATTTACAATCTGGTCAGATTGGTGCGACATCGTTGTGCGATTTGTTGAATGATGTGTTGAGGAAGGTTGTGCCCGAGGCGTGTCACGCCGTGGGAAATTTGCCTCCAGTACTGAGCATCGTCATGGACGCGCAACAAAAGTTTGCGCACATGGAACTCCGGTCGTCGGCGCTAGCGACGGCGGCGCTTGGTTTGGATCAAATTTTCGTCCTCGGACGTCCGCTGAAGATTACGAGACCTGCGGGGTACTTTGAGGATCCAGACGAAAAGAGGGAGATTCTCAACGTTGATTACATTCTGCCAGCGCCGTCGAAACTGCAAGAAGTGTACGACAAGCTGGACGCACGCAAGAGCGCCGAAGAGTTGGCAGCTAAAGAAGAGTCAGCGGTAGAGATTAACAAAGCCGGCGCGTTGGCGAGCGGCGGAGAGGCGCCCGCGGGCGAGGCGACGACGTGTCTCTGCTTGGAGAACATGGTGGACGCCGAGACGTTACTCAGCGGGCGCGAGCGGCGAGACTTGCGCCACGACGTAGAGGATGAGTGCGCAAAGTTTGGCGCCGTGAAACGAGTCCTCGTGCCCACGCCTTCGGATGAAGATGTCGATAAGCGTCGACCGAGCAAGGCGTACGTTCGGTTTGAGCTTGTGGACAGCGCAAAGGGTGCGTTTCAGCTCATGCACGGGCGAACCTTCGGAGGACGAAGAGTGGAGGCGAGGTACGTCTCTGAGAAGGAATTTGAAGACGCCGACTCCAGAAAGTAGAAGATACGCCAATCTACTAGTAATGAAATTTAAACGTTAATTAGTTATGATGAGTGTTGACGACGACGAACAAGAAGAATGTGCGAATCGACGCGAAATGATGTTACAACAACGGGAGCAGTCGACCACTCACTTGGCCCAGTGTTTCCTATCAATATCGTCGCGTGTTTTGTCGCGAAGCAGAAATAAACGCGCGGCGCGCTCCTTGATGGTGCCGCCGCACTTGAGTCGACGTGCGACGAGCTCCGCCTTGAGCACATCGAGACCCAACGCTTCGAGGGCTTCCGCCGAGGCGTAGTTGGATAAATTCATGGCAGACGGTTCCTTTGTCGCCGACGCATCCTTTGCCTCCTCGACAGGTTCTTTCACCGTCGGTGCAGAGGTTGGAGACGCAGACTTGGACGGATCCTCAGTGGGAGACGACCTCGACGCACCGACATCAGTCTTTGCCTTTTTCGCCACTCGCGGAAACAACAGCGCCGAGTCGTCCAAATCCTCATCGCTTTCGTCATCATCATCTTCCGCCATCGCAATCTCACTCACGCTCTCCTTCCCTTTCGCCATTCTCCGTTTCCTCTCCGCCTCGATCGCCGCCGCTTCCTTGAGTCCTGCCGACACAGCGTTGCCCACGCTCTCGCTCACCTTGGCGCTCTCCGCGTTGTACGCCTCCCTCTCCTTTTCCTCCAACGCCTTCAACCTCGCCCTCTCCGACGTCCCGGCTTCCTCTTTGATGTACTTTATCGCCTTCTTTTCAGCCTCTCTCTCCTCATTTTCAGCCTCCCACTGCGCTATTTTCTTTTCCCCGTTGACTGCTCGCAGACGTCTCCCTTGCAAGTCGCGACAGGCGTCGAAATTCGTCGTCTGCGCCCCGCGTCTCGCCGCCGTTCTCAACTGCGTCCCGAAACCACCTTTACCCCCGACGAGTCTCGCCGTGACCGATACCCACACGTCTTCGCCGCCGTCACCAAACGTCGTCGTAGTAGTAGTCATTTTCTTAGACGCGCGCACGACGCACCCGGGTGGGCACAGGTTTGGATTCGCGGCGCGAATCGCATCCCTCACGACGGATTCAAACCACGCGCGACACCGCGTCGTCGCGTCGCCAGCGTCGACGCACCGGCGGAGCGATACGCGGACGCATCGCGTGCGTCCATCGAGTCCGCGGACGATGACGTTGGTCGGGTTCGTCATCGCGTTTGAAAGTGGCGTTCTGGGTGCGCTGGCGCGTTGCCTCACTGGAACACTTTTGATACAAGTACCGGTATTACAACAACAATGACGAGGAATGAATGAATGAATGGATGGACGATCACACGACGCCGGGGAATCCAGAACCGTCGGTAGATGGAGGACGACGAAGGATGCACCCCGAAGCGGCGGCGCGAACGTGGTGGAAGCTCTCGCAGATTATGGCTGCTACGAAGAAGAAGACGCCGTAAACGTAATAGCCATCGAAAGGCTTGTCGGATGGAAATACGACGAAGGAAACGATGACGGTGAGGACTTTGCGAATGGTGGTGACGGCGGTGGCGAGCGTGGCGCCGAAATTTCTCGTCAAGAGGGAGAAAAAGTAGGCGCCGAAGTAGAATGTGACAGATCGAGCGAGTAAGAGACCGATGGCGCCCGGCGTTTCGCGAAGGTAGTGAATGGAATCTGCACCTTCAAAGTATGCGACGCCGGCGAATGCAACGATGGAGCCGATGGCGTTGGTGTAGAGGATGTTTTCTCGAACGTCTGCGCCGTGATTTCGCATCGCGTGTTCAGAGACATTGCTCTGAAGTGAACCCAAGAAGATGGCAAAGACGGACAATCCGAAACCCAACGCCAATCGAACGTCTTCGCTCAATCCGAGGGATGATTCATCCGCCAAGATGTCGGCATTCGGACTGATGCCTGATGAATCCGAAGGTGGTGATGAATCGATCAGAGTGCTATGCTGTTCATGCTCGGCGACGCCGAAAAACGCGACGGCGATGACGAGAAGCAAAGCCGCGGCTACTTGATGCGGCTTGTACTTGCGGTTCAACCAAACGACGGAAATAACCATCGTAAACACGAGTTTTGAGCTCCGCAACACCGTTCCCGTGGCGTAATTGATCCACTTGTAACATAATTTCCCCACTGCGCTGTACGCCGCGAGCAAAAGCGCCTGAATCACGTACAATGCAATCGGCGCTTTCCTCGTGCGCGTCAGCGTTCCATCCGCTAAACTACTCGACGCCGAAATAGACGCAAACGTCACCAACTCTGCCAACGCCACCGTCCAAAAGTAATCAAAATTTGGCAGCGATCTATACACGTACTCTTCAAAGTAACACGACGCTCCAATGAATCCTATGCACGCCGTCGACGCCGTGACCAGCGCCGCGGTTTCAGACATTTGGACGCCAAGCAAACGCCCGTCGTATGCCCGACCGCCATCCTCCGCCCTCGGACCATCCCCGTCGTCCCATCCGCGCTCGTCCTCCGCGCGTCGTCGATCAGACGTCGTCGCGTTCGCGTCATTCTACGCGTCGATACGTCGGTACGTCGATACGTCAGTCGTCAAAGCATACACAAGCTGTTCACTGATGGTGTTGAACTAAACACCGTGCTGATGATGATTCTCGCTCTCCCGCACGGCATCCATCGATCGTGTCTCGCGCGCACGCACCCTCGCATCACCACCACCGAGTAACGATTCCGTCTCCCCGCGCGTCCTGGCTTCCGTCGTCGCCATGACGACCCCGTCGGTCGCGGTCTGGCGTCACATTTCGACTCTGTACCGAAAAAGATGTCATCTCTATCCACGCGCGCATCGAGACCGGTGGCGCCGCGGAGATCGCACGGGTCGTCGAAACCGGCCCGACGTACTACGATACGCTCATCGACCTCCTCCTCGTCGTCGCCGTCGTCCTACGAGCGAACGATGGTCGTTATCACGGGCGGGACGAGCGGGATCGGTTTCGCTTTGGCAAAGGAGTGCATCGAAAACGGCGTCGGGGCGGTCGTCATCGCGTCGAGAGGCGCGAAGAGGACCAGCGATGCGGTGGAGGCGTTACTAGAGATGACGAAGACGTTGGAGACGGAGGTGTTTGGGTTGAAATGCGACGTGGGCGACGTGAAGGATGTGGAAAGATTGGAAGAGGAAACGCGGCGGCTATCGAAAGATTACGACGTCGTGCACTGGATTAACTCAGCCGGAATGGTGACAAAAAACGCGCCGCTACACGAAGTTGAGACGGATGAGATCATCGCTGTGACTCGGGCGAATTTAATTGGTCCGTTACTGTGTTGTAGAGCGGTTTTACAGCTAGCCGTCGAGGCGGGCGACGCTCGACGCTTTGTCGCATGGAATTTCGGTTTTTCAGACTGGGGGGCGAATTTATCGAAAAGCGCGGCGACGCACAAGGCGACGAAGACTGGATTGACGCAATTGACGAAATCGCTCAATGCAGATGTCGCGGCGATGCGCGCCGCGGGAGGAACGTCATCGTCGCTGCGATGCGAGTTTCATCAACTCTCACCCGGATTGGCGCTGACAAAGCTATTGCTCGGCAACGGCAACGCCAATCCAATCTCAAAACGCGTCTTCAACGCCCTCGCGGAGGAACCCGAGGTCATCGCTGCGGATATCACCCCACGCATTCTCTCCGTGGAGGAAGGATCGACGAATGCGGTGGAATTTCTCACCCCAATCGACGCCGTCTCCCGCGTCCTCGCCGAACTTCCTCGCGTCCTCGCCAACGCCGGCGGTCGACATTTCGACTCCACCGGTCGTCGCGTTCCCTCGGGCGATGGAAACCTCCGCGGCGATTACGACGTCGATGGTGTTCGCAAACTTCCGTTCGACAATTAACACTCGACGATTCCATTTGTAAACTACAAGTATAGCTATAGACTGCGCTGATGAAATTGTTTCAGTCGCTAAAACAAGATGCACCACCCCCCACTTTGTCACGCGCCACGTTGACACCCAACACCCCAGGTTCTCGTCGTACGACGACGCCTCAAACGTCTCCCTCGGGATGAGTTTCGACGACGCAGCGCGCCTCGCGCGCGGTCGATCCGTCGGGGTTTTAGTCGTCGCGATCGCCGCTGCCGCAGTGGTTTTTCCGATCTGGTTTCCCTTGTTCGTCGGCGTCGTTTTAGTCGGTAAAGTTTTCGGACGATCGTCGGACACCGCCGCCAAGGAGGTAAAGACGATGATGACGACGACGACGACGAGCTTCTCCTCGGGTTCGGTGAAGAGTATCGATTCCGAGGAGAAGGTGTCCTCGGTGAAGACGACGACGGGTCCGGTGACAACGCCAAAAGAGGATAAAGAAGAAGCGACGCCGCCGCCGGTGGTGCTCACGGGATCGGCAGCCATGTTGGCCAAGATGCGTAAGAGCGCGGCGGTGACGGGTGAGAAACGTGCGGCGACGGCGCGAGAGGCGAGCACGAGCCAACGGGTTGGGAAGAAGACGGATTCGGAAAAGACAAAGGCGTCTTTGTCGAGAGCGTTTGTGTTACACGGCGGCGAAGCGGCGAGTCAGATTGCGATGGATCTAGCGGAGAGTGCGAGGAAGGACCACGGTGTGGATGTGAATGTGTACGCGATGGATGATTTCAGGAATGTGCGTTTCGATGAAGAGCCGTGTGTGGTTATTTTTGTTGTAGAGACGGTGGAGAATGCGCAGCCGGCGGAAGCAGCGGGCGCGTGCGTTCGGTTCTTCAATCGTAAGCGCAAAGAAGGGACGAATAAGGAGATGTTGGCGGGTAAAATGTCTTTTGCGGTGCTCGGTCTCGGGGACACAAACTTGCTGTTGGATCGTCAGACGACGACGGCGAAGGATTGTAACCAGGCGGCGCAGACGTTGGATTCAGCGCTCGCGGCGTTGGGCGCAAACCGCATCGTCGCTCGTGGAGAAGCAAACGACGCGATTGGGCTGGACGAAGACGTCGTGCCTTGGTCCAAGGAAATGTTTCCGGCGTTAGTCGCGGCTAATAAGAGCTTGGAAGCGACGAAGAACGCCAAGATGTGTTTCCTGTATGGCTCGCAGACGGGCAACGCCGCTGAAATTTGTAAGAACCTCGCCGCCGAAGCGGGCGAGAAGGGGTACGCAGTCGAGGTTTGCGCCATGAACGAGGTCGAACCCGATGACGTGTTAAAACCTGGTGCCGTTATCACCTTTGTCGTTTCGAGTACTGGTGACGGTGACGCGCCAGACAATTGCGACACCTTCTTCACCAGACTTAAGCGCAAGGCGAAAAAAGAAAAGGGAACGGGTGCCGAGGGCGTTCAGTACGCCGTTTTGGGACTTGGAGACCAAAATTACAGCGCATTCATGGCTATCCCGCGAGCGTTTTCGCTCACCATGGAGAACCTCGGGGCGACGTGTTTCGCAAAGAGAGGCGAATGCGACGACACGCTCGGTCTTTACGAACAGGTGGACGCGTGGACGAGCACGTATTGGGGATACCTCGACGCCGCGCGCGCAAACTCGAGCAAACTGCGCAACGGGGAATTCTTGGACGCATCGGAAGCGGCCGTACCGCAGACTGTCGTCGATGCGAAGCCAGAGGCGCCGTCGAAGAAGATTGAGGGCGTTCCACCTTTGCCGATATGCAGAAGCGAAGTTGAGTGGCTTCAAAGTTCTCAAAAATCCGCTACCGTCAAGTCTGGCCCGGATGAATCCGGCGCTTACACCGTAACTGCCCCTTACATGGCGTCCATCACGAAGCGCGAGTTGCTCACCGACCCGAAATCTGACCGTTGCGTGTTGCACATGGAGTTCGACTTGGGAACGAGCGGAATCAGCTACAAAGCGGGGGATTCCATCGGCGTCCTTCCGCAAAACGAAGCGCGACTGGTGAGTGATATTGTGTCCCGTCTCGGTTTGGATGCTGACGCCGTGTTCACGCTCAACTGGAAAAAAGGTGACACGGATGAACACGCGACCCATCCGTTGCCTCACATCCACACTCCCTGCACGGTTGCCGAAGCATTCACAAGACACGTGGACGTCACCGGCTGCCCTCGCAAGTCCCTGCTGCGCGTGCTCGCCGAGCACTGCTCAAAGACTGAGGAAAAGGATGCGCTCCTCCACCTGTCTTCTCGCGGTGGAAGAGCCGACTACGAAGCTCAGATTCGATCGCAGTCGCCGACGCTGCTAACGCTTTTGAAGAAATTCCCAAGCTGTGCGCCTCCGCTGGCGGATTTATTGGACGCGCTCTCTCCGCTTGCGCCGAGACTTTATTCCATCACGTGCGCCCCAGAGGTCGCTCCCACGACGCCCTCGGTCGCATTTAGCGTCGTCAAGTTCAGTGCCCCGGACGGTGAAGAACGCAGAGGTGTGGCGACCAACTGGCTCGACGGCATTTCCAAAGATTCCAGTCTGGTTCGAGTACCCGTCTACGTGAAACCGAGCTTGAAGTTTGGCTTGCCGAGCGATACCGCCGCGCCTCTCATTATGATTGGCCCAGGTACCGGTGTCGCCCCATTCAGAGGTTTCCTCCAAGCTCGCCAAGCGGCAGCGGCGAAAGGAACCAAACTTTCCGAAGCCATGCTCTTCTTTGGCTGTCGCAAACGCGATGAAGACTTTTTATACGAACGGGATTGGAACGGTTTCCTCGCCAATGGCGTCTTGACGAACTTCGTCTGCGCCTTTAGCCGCGAAACCTCCGAAAAGGTGTACGTCCAGCACAAAATCCAAGAACACGCGCAAGACGTCGCTCGTCTCATCTCCGAGGGCGCCTACATCATGGTTTGCGGCGACGGCGCGCACATGGCAAAGGATGTCCACGCCTCGCTCGTTCGCGTATTGACAGACGCATCCATCCTCGGCGCGACGGATACTAAATCCGCCGAGGCCATCCTCGCCGACTTGACCAAATCCGGTCGGTACGTCCGGGACATTTGGAGTTGATCGCGCGCGACGATCATCGTTTCATTTTAGTATTCTTCATCATTTCATCAGAGTTGTAAAGGCCGACTAACGTTTGATTTCCGATAACTTTCCCCACGACTCGCACTCGACGAGCCACACCACTGTTAGTTGCACACGGTGAACTCGCAAAATAACATTTGAGCACGTGGGCGTCGTACGAAGACCATCGAGTCGTGACTCGTCGAAGTAGCAAGTTTCAGACTTTCTGCACTCAAGTTGAATCGCCACGACCGTCACAAACGCACGCGCGAAACATGGGTCGTCGACGCGCGACGACCGTCGCCCTCGGTAGCGGCGTAGCGATCACGTCGGTTCTCATCGCGCGCGTCTCTTTCGTCGATGCGAGCGCGGTCGAACCGACGAGAAGGACGACGACGACGGGTGACGATCGACTCCAACACCCTTCTCGAAGGGACGAGCGAGTTGCAAATAGACGCCAGGCGCGACGCGCGAAACGCAACGAACACCACGACGACGACGACGACGACGTGGTTTTCGACGACGGAAGTATCTTTGATGACGAGGAGATGTTGACGCGGTTCGGCGTCGGGGCGCGCGTCAGCGCGTGGACGACAGAGGGAGACGGCGGGCGCAGACCGAGGAGCGTTTGGGATGAGTTCGTAGAAACGCTCGGAGAGGATCGAGCGTTGGAAGCGCAGCGAGGGATTGAGTTTTACGAGAGATTTAAAGATGATGTGGCGATGATGAAACGTCATGGGGTGGATGAGATCGATGTGTCGTTGAGCTGGCCGAGGTTGATGACCGCATCGGGGAGCCCTCGTGAGGATGGCTTTGAGTTTTATGCGAAAATGTTTGAAGCGCTCAAGACGCACGATATTCGGGCGCGGGTGACTTTGTTCGATAAGGACATGCCGGTTTGGGCGTGTGATGAACCGAGACGACCGGATGCGGAGAGGCGTCCGGCTGGAGCGAGCTGCGAAAGCGGATGGTTGAGCAAGGAAACCATTAAGGATTTCGAGCTGTACGCTGACGCCGTGTTTGATCGCTTTGGATCCGAGGTGAAACACTGGATAACGATTAACGAGCCTAGAAAGATTGCCGAGTTGGGTTACGGCACCGGAACCCATGCGCCGGGACGGAAGAGCGTGAAGGAACAACTGCTCGTCGGGCATAATTTGCTCTTGGCGCACGCTCGCATCGCCAAGCTGTACAGAGCAAAGTACTACTCGCAACACGGTGGACAAGTTGCCATTAATTTGAACTGTGCCTGGGTAGAGGCAGCTTCGGGTGTGGACGAAGATAAATGGGCGAGTCAGGATGCGCTCGATGAAGAGGTAGGATGGTTTGCGGCGCCCATCTTTTATGGAGACTACCCGGAGAGCATGCGAATGCGTCACGGGAAATTACTGCCAGTCTTTACAGAGGCTGAGATGAACGACGTCTTGGGGAGCGTCGATTACCTCGCCATCACCTACGAAAACACGCTCAAAGTTCACGCGATTCCAGACGATGCGATCGACTCCCATCTCGGGTTTAGTGGTCGGCCGCAACCGTGGGACTTTCAGGTTGACGCCGAAGATCACAGCCAAGGACTCGCCAAGCTTTTGACTCACTTGACGGATGCGTACGGCGACCCCAAAATCGTCGTAAATAGCCGAGGGATATCGACCACCGAATGGGACAACCTCAGCGGTAACCTGGAGGACACGGCAAGAATCAATTTCATGGATGAAGAGATGAACGCCATCCAACATGCCATTCGTCGCGGCGTCACGGTGCGAGCCTACTTTTACCGTTCCATGTTTGACGCCTTTGAGTGGTCTGACGGAAACACCAAAAAGTTTGGTCTCGTCTACGTTGACCACGACGGCAAGTTTGGCGAACCCATGCGTCGATACCCTCGAAAATCCCTCGAAGCCTTCGCGCATTTCTCCAATACCAATCGCGATTTAGCCACGCTTGGCAAGACGCAAATGCGCTTGCGTACTCGCACTCAAGAGCGACGGTTGACATCTTTCAACATGAAACGCGAGGGTGAGATCATAGCGATTCAAGGCATGGCCGTCATCATCGGTTGCGTGTGCGCCGCGTCATTCGCACTCGGTATCGGCGCCAACAAGGATAGAAGTTTAGCAACATTAGAAGGAGAACGGGCGCCGTTAATGTAACACATTTTCGAGTTGGTTTGTTACTGAAGTACGAAAACACGTGCACTCTACTTTACGACTCGATGCTCCGAGCGACGAGCGCGCGATTGGTCGCAACGGCGATCGCGAACCGCGCGTCGTCGTCCTCCCCTCGCGTGCGATGGACGAAACTGCGTCGCGGTGCGCACGCGGCGGCGAATCGAAAACCAGACTTCAACGTCACGGTTGAAAAACTCGCACCGTATTGTGAACTCATCACGACGACGACGACGACGACGACGACGACGACGCAGAGGGAAGAACAACGGCGACCACTGACGCTCGTCATCGGATGGTTTGGTGCGGAACTGCGATACGTGCGAAAGTTGTGCAACTTTTGGCTGGATAGTGGGTGCGATGCGGTGGCGATAGCGCCGCCCAGCGCGGCGACGTTGTTGCCGCCCGTAGCGGACGCATATGGAGAGGTTGTGTTAAAAGCGCTTCGTCGCACGTTGGAAAGGAAGGGTGAGGGACGGGAGGTGGTGATTCACGTTGCATCAAATGGTGGGTTCATTTTTGGCGGGACGCTGTTGCTCAAGGAGAGGCTTGAAGCGGAGAGCTCGACGGACGACGGGAGCGACGACAGGATTTTCTCACGCGTCAAAGGGTGCGTGTTTGATTGCGCTCCAGGAGACCTCAGGCCTGATATCGTGGCTCGAGCGTTCGCTGCGGTTTTAGGCGGGCGTAGCGCGACAAAGGATCCGGCACCCGTGTTCGAAACGCTGGCGAAGAGCTTGTTGAGTTCATCATTTATCTCTCGGCGTCTCAACGCCATCGACCAAGCGTGGGGCAAGGTCCCAGCGGTTGGGATCGAGGATGTTCGTTGGTTAGACTGTCCTTCGATGTTCATCTATAGCGAAGCGGACGTGCTGATATCGCCGCGTGAGATTGAGGCGTACGCGAAAATTCGTGAGAAGTACGGCGAAGTGACCATGCATCGATTTCTCAATGCGTCACACTGCGAAATTGGCAGGGATCACGCCGCAGACTACGCCAAGCACGTGAAAGATTTCGTAGATGCGACGTTTAGACGGCGGTAGAAATGGAGTATTATGTATTGATACAAGTAGAGTTTAGACTATATTAGACCGCTCATGAAGCACGTCTTTCACATCTTTGATGAATGTCGAGTTTGCCAACATGTCTTCACACGTGACGTGCAATCTAAAGCGCCAGTAATGTTTCGGGTTCGTCGGATCGTTGATTGTTTCATCCATCGCAGGTCTCTTTGAGTATTCTGCATCGAGCGCTAATAAATCTTGAATTGGAAATATCGCCAAGACGCTCGGACTTTCGACGTGCTGAGTGATGATATTACGCATCACACTGGGCGTGCACGAATCGTCGACGCCAGAACCAAACATCTCGTCGTAGCGTTCTCGTCGTTCAGCATCCTCTTCCCACCAGGCGCGAGTCGTCATGGTATCATGACAAGATGGGGAACAGACGGTCAAGTAATTGTATGTACTGGGGCGACCGAATTCGGCGCTCTCGCCCACTGGCGGCATGCGTTGGATGCGCAACCCCAGTATTCCGAGCTCTGCCATGACTGGCGGCACGCACGTCGGCGTGAAACCGAGGTCTTCGCCGCAAACAAGCATTTCATTCGAACGTAATAGTGCGGGTAGAACTTTTCTCGCTTGTTTCCGCCAGGTACTCGATTGACGACCAAAGTAATAATCGTGTGACATGTCTCGCAGAGCGTCTCTTGTCCACGGTTCAAGTGCGTCGTAGGATGATGTTTCTTCCAAGCCAAACATGGGATAAAAGTGGTCAATGTTTTCTGGATCTACGATCAAACACCTGTTCTGGAAGAAACGCATCAAGCCTGCGCGAACGTTGAGCTGCTCTTCGGCGAAATGTTCGGGGAGATCTTGACGCGGTGCAGTCGCATCAAAAATAGCCTGCTCCGTTTCAAACTCACGCCTAAACTGCCACAAACCTCTCTGCTCATCGCATTCTTGCATGTACCGAAATGCGACTTCTTGAGCTTTATCTCCAAACGTGGCTTCGATTTCGAGCCACTGAATGTACGGTTCAGTCAAACGGTTGATATCCCACAGGCCGCGTCCGAGCAACTCGTCGCGCGTGATCGGCAGAGATGGTCTGAAGCGCCCCATTCGACCCGTTCTCGCAGAAGCTGGAAGTTCCCAGATGCGAAAAAACCCCAAGATATGGTCGATGCGAATAGCGCTAAAGTACCGTTCAAGGTGCTGCATTCGCGAGCGCCACCAGGCGTAGTCATCTTGCTCCATATTTTCCCAGTTGTAAGTCGGGAACCCCCAATTTTGACCGTTCGCGTCGAATGCATCCGGCGGCGCCCCAGTTGAGGTGTTCATCCGGAACAAGTTTGGATGCATCCAAGTATCGACGCTGCGTTTGTCGACGCCTACCGGTAGATCGCCCTTTAATATTATACCTTTCGTCCGGGCGTATTGCGCCGTGTCATAAAGTTGGACGTGCAAGTTGTACTGGAGGTAGTACCAAAATCGCGTGGATTCGTACAAATCTCCGCCTGGGGCGTCCACTTTATTGAGAACATCCTCAGAAAACGTCGAAAAGACTCCCCAGCGCCAGTGTTCCGAGGTACCGAACAAGTCTCTCAGGACGCAGAAGACACCGTACGGTCGTAACCATTGCTTGTTGCCCTCGTAAAACTTGAGAAACTCTTGTGAACCGAGCACTCTCTCACCGTCTTGATAATACGCCCGCCGTGCAAAAGACAGCTTTTCTTTCACCGTCGCTTCGTAGTCAACCTTTTCCAGATCTAGAGCTACACGAGCAGCCTCAATTTCTGCAGTCAACTCAGGCGTGACGCCAGATAATTCTTGCACGCGCAAGTACATGACGTGCAACGCGTGTACGGATAAGGAAGAGTACGGGTACGAGTCCCACCACGTACCGTACACGCACGTGTCGTTCACTGGCAGCACTTGAAGAACTGACATACCCGTCGCGTGCGCTATATCGACCGCTTGACGAAGGTCCACAAAATCGCCACATCCCACACTCTTTCCCGTTCGCAGAGAAAACACTGGCAGAGCCATGCCGGACCCTTTCCAGGATGCGCGATGCTTAAAGACTCCGTCTCGGTACAAGATACGCGTTTCCGCGGACGATGATACGTAGACATCACACGAGATGCTGTAGGAACACTCTCGCGGATGTCGAGCCTCTTCGACGTCGTCGCCGTCGCCGCGCAGCAAATATGTGTACTTGAACGGCATTTCCGCAGCTGGTACTTCGAATTCGATCGACCAAACCTCGCTTCCCGCTTTTTTAGTCAACGCCACAGCCTTGGCGCGATCATCAGATCCGAGCGCCGTACATGAACCGCTTACGGCGACGTATTGCACGGCGCTCGCGATGCCAGGAGCCGTCACTTCCAGTTTCACGGTAAGCTTCTTATCGCCTTGCGCAGCGGGAACGCGATCACCAACGTGCTCACGCTCGATGAGACTCCCGTTTTTAGCGTATCCTGGCGCCACGACGCGCGCGAACCCGTCGCGTCCGAACACGTGCTCAGCCGTCGCCTTTGAGCACCACGCGTCCACGCACTCCACTCCGCGTTCCGCCGTCGTCATCGCCATCATTGTCGCCAACTCGAGCTTGCGCACCTCCCCATCCCACGCGATGACGTGATTGTGTTCATCCACGACGGCATATCTGTACTCAATCGTCCCTTCATCCGCCACGATGACCTCCCCTCGCCACTCCAACTCGTTCTCTCCCACGTGCGCGCACGACATTCTTATCCCGCCCGAAGGATTCCACTTCCCAAACGACGACGTGGACCCACACACGACCAAATTCTCCCCCCAATTCGTGTAATACCGCGTTCTAAACACCAAGCGCGTCGTTCTCTTCGCCCCACCGCCCGTCGCGGACCCAGGACTCGCGACCGCGTCGTTGCCGCCAAAACCATTGTGCATTCGCATCGGCGTCGTCGATTCCGTCTTCGTCGTCGTCGTTTCCGACAGCGAGAGCGCGCTCATCGCTCGCGTCGCATCCCGCGGTGATCCCTCTGCGGTCGGTTTCGTCCCGAACGTCATTCGAAGATCCGCGCGTCGGCGTGTGACAAGGTTAATCAATCAAGCGCGTCGTCGTCGTCATCAATCACGTTAATCCAAACCGATGTCGATTGACGACGACACCGTTATCAGCTCGACGCGCCACTCGTCGACGCGCGGATCGCGAGTTGAATGAATGGACGACGGCGTCGACGAGGACGATGCCGTCGTCATCGAACGCGCGTTGGCGCCAGATCTATTCCTCGATCTCATCGCGGCGAGGATGGATGCGCGCGCGTTGGCGTGCTTGGCGTGCACGAGTCGATACTTTCGAGAAGTCATCAGCGGCGCCAGTGGTGAGACACACTTTCGACAGCGGTTGCTCCGGACGTGCGGAGGGATCGACGCGACGCTATCGACGAGCGGACGACGAGCGTTTGAGACGTTTTCGCAGTACGGGCGATTGAAGCGGGGGATGGAATCTGGTGGGAAACTGACGGGTGAGGAGTGTAGACGGGTGATGGAGAGCTTTGGATGGACGAGGAGTTTGGACGCATTTGGCGAAAGATGCTCGTCGTCGTCGTCGTCGTCGTCGTCGTCGTCGTACGGAGATGCGCCGATTCGATTAGAGGATTTGATTCTTGGGAAGCCGTGTGTGATGGAGAATGAACGCGCGCGCGAGTGGTTATCGATGGCGATGGCGACGGCGTTGATGAAATCGAAGAGAATGTGCGACAAACTGCGTCAAATGTGGCGCGAGGACGCGGCGTTCGAGCGTCTCGATGACACGAACGCGAGAGCGAAACGGCTTTTTCCTATGCTGTGGTCAATGTTAAACGCGCGTTCGACGCCGTTCAAAACGTCTTGGTTCAAGCAGAACGCGTCATGGGTCGGACCCATCGAAGTCCGACACGACACGTCTTATTGCGAGTTGGCGCGGAAGAGCGAGCTGTCGTACGCGACGCTGGAGCTGAGTCACCTCGCCTTTGTATTCTTATACATTCTTAGAGTGAGCGATACAGAGTACGAAGATCCCTCGTACGCGTTCCCATGGCTGGAACCAGACTTTACGTCTCGAGTTTCTCGCGGTCCGCATCCCTTGGGCGGTCGGCCAAATACCAATCCTGATCGAATGGCGCGAATGAAAGTCGACCCAAGCCACATGTCCTTGGTGGGGCGGTGGAAAGGCGTATCAATGTCGCACAAAGGCTTCAGAAGGACGTTTGATAGGCATCAAAACCGTTTGAGCGGCGACGCGTTCGATTCGCCTTTTGTGGACTTTCCCTGCGATCCCGAATCCGACTTGGTCTTCAAGCTCACCCTCGTCGGCAAAGACCCCGCACCGGGAACGCTCCAACGAATGGTCGTAAGCGAAGAACTAAGCTACGCTCGCACCGACGCGTCCGTTGAATACACTGACAGCGGCGAAACCATCAATGGGTACTACGTCGACGGATTGGGCTCTTGCATCGTTCGCGGCGTCGTATTTGACACCGACTCTGGTCATCGCCGAATCATCCTTCGCGGCACGTACGACCGAAACCACGAATTTGGCTGTCATATTTGTCTCGTCGGTTCCATCTCACCCCTCGGCATCGCCGGCTTCGTCGCGACAAACGCAGCGATTCCACCAAACACTTTTTCCACTGGAGATTACGCCCGTCTCAAGCGCGAATGCCTCGAGCCCAATCGCACGTTTATGATGTGGCCAAACTGAGCCTCATCGACGCGCGAGTCCATCGCATCGCGAACGACGGAAAGGATTTCACACATACCGTAGATAGATACACACCGTACAGTAGATAGATGGCGTAGAATTTATTCATTTTCATTTTCATCCACGCAGACCCGGGACGGAGGAGCGATTCAAAGGAGAGAACAAACAAAAACAAAAACACTCTCGTTCGATGATGTCATCAACACAAAAAGTGCACGAAAAGTCAAACGCGTCGTCATTGTCATTCACGCGCACCCACGCCCGGGATACAACCGCACACGAGCACGATATCGATCGACACGCACGCGATGCGCGCGACGTCTGTGTCGTCGTGTCGACGCGTCGCCGCGCTCGGACTTCGTTCCCTTCGTTCCCGCGTCGCGTCGACGTCGAACGGCGCACCCGTGAGTGCGACTGGCGGCGGCGCCCACCGATTCCTCCCGGTCGGGAACCCGCGACGTGAAGTGGTGACGAGCGCGAAAACAGAACGAGGGGTGAAGGATGATGAAAGTGATGATGTCTTTGGGACGGATGAAGCGCTGAGCGCGAGGGAGATGGAACGGTTGGATCGGGAAGGGGCGGCGTTCGCGAGCGCGTGGGCGAGCGAACTCGCGAGTTCTGTTGAGGATGCGAGAAGGTTGGAAAAGAAACTGTTTAACGACGACAGGGATGACGAGGACGATATCGTGTCGGCGTCGAATGTTGTTGATGAGGATGTGGGATCGATGCTTGGTGACGTCGGTGGGAAGAAGAAGAGCGCGAGGGCGGATGCGAGAGGACGTAGAAAGACGCGAAGGGACTGGAGCAAGGTGCCAGACGCGTCGTTACCGCGGGTCGCCATCGTTGGAAGGCCAAACGTGGGGAAGAGCGCGTTGTTTAACCGATTGACGGGGACGAAGAGAGCGATTGTGTACGATGAACCGGGGGTGACGCGGGATCGAATGTACGTGAGGTCGTATTGGGGCGAACACGAGTTTATGATGGTGGACACGGGTGGGTTGGAAAACCTGCCAGCGAATCCAGAAGGGGCGCCTTCGACGGATAGAATCGGTGGCGTGGAGATTCTTCCGGGGATGATTGAGGCGCAAGCGGCGGAGGCTGTGAAAGAGGCGGCGGTGTTGGTGTTTGTCGTCGATGGACAGGCGGGTTTGACGGCGGCAGATATGGACATTTATGCATGGTTGCGACGAACACAGTCGCACAAGCCGCTGCATCTCGCTGTGAACAAGTGCGAGAGCACAACCAAGGGAGAGGAGCTCGTCTACGATTTCTATTCTCTCGGTGACGTTACTCCGATCGGTGTGTCGGCAATCAGTGGTACCGGTACCGGTGAGCTTCTCGATAACATGTGTTCGACGCTCCCACCGCCGCCTCAAGACGCGGAACAGCGTATTGAAGACGAGGAGGAGGAAATTCCGGTGACTGTCGCAATCATCGGTAGACCGAACGTCGGGAAGAGTTCTCTCTTGAATGGTCTCGCGGGTGAGGCGAGATCAATCGTGAGTAACTTTTCGGGTACGACTCGAGATAGCATTGATACTGAAGTCGTCGACAAGTACAATGACAGAAAGTTTACGCTCATCGATACGGCAGGTATCCGTCGCCGAACTCAGGTCAAGTCTGGTACCGATGGCGCCGAAAAACTCAGCGTCGGTCGCGCTTTGCAAGCCATGAAGCGAGCCGACGTCGTCGTTCTCGTCATTGACGGCACCGAGGGACCGAGTCAACAAGACTTTGTGCTCGCCGAGCGCGCGACGCAAGAGGGGTGCGCAATTGTTCTCTGCATCAATAAATGGGATTTGGTTGACAAGGACACGTACACGATGAACAAGTACACGGATGACATGCGCTTAAAACTTCGTGTTTTCGAATACGCCGAGATTGTGTACACATCCGCGCTCACGGGACAGAGAATCCAAAAGATTTTAGACGCCGCGCACGTGGCGAGCGTCAATCACCGCAAGAGACTCACGACCGCCACGCTCAACTCGGTGGTTCAAGAGGCGACGCTCTGGAAGCTTCCACCATCGCGTAACAGCCGAAAAGGGAAGATTTACTACATCACGCAGGCATCCATTCGTCCTCCAACCTTTGTCTTCTTCGTGAATGACCCCAAGCTCTTTCCAGAGACGTACAGGAGATACATGGAGCGTCAACTTCGGGAAAACATTGGCTTTCCGGGCACTCCCATTCGCTTGCTCTGGCGGGGAAAAGGCGTCGAAAAGATGAACAAGTGAAGTGAGACGACGCGTCGGGTTAGGTAACAACACACATGCAGTAGTAGTTTGATTGTTAATAATTTTGCACTAAGTAAAACGTATGTATTACAACAGCCAGCCAGCTGACAAAGTCGGTTTAGAAGAGCGCTCGCCCATCCCGAGCGGTTCCTCCTCAGATGACTAACAAAGCAATCACCACCAAGGTACCAATGGTGAGCAACACTCTCGATAACAACAGCTGATTCGCCTGCGCCAAGGTTAAATCGTCCCCCACGCGTAACCCAAGGAGCGCTGCCAAGCCTCGACTCGCTGGTTCCAACGCCGCCAACACGTCGCTTCCCGAACGTCGATGATGCGCCGATCGCGGCTTCCTCCTAAACCTCGATGCCCTTCCATCATCATCACCACCGTCTTCTCCGTGCCCATACAGCGGAATCAACGCGTCCTCCGTCACTTCCGCCTTACACACCGGACACGCCGCGCACTGGGCGCCGCGGGCGCCCTCCAGCCATCTGTGAATGCACGCCCAACAGTACAAGTGTCCACACCGCGTCACCACCGGGTCCTGCGCGGTATCAAAGCATACATTACACTCGTACCGATCATTTCCACGCGTCGTCTTTGTCGTCGTCAGTCGACCCTTCCTCATCGACCCGTCGTCCGCGTGATCCTCGCTCGCTCTCCATTGCCCCCCGAGCGTTTGCGTCCGGCGCGTTCGCGTCGAATACCCCGACACATCCTCCCCCTCCTCCTCGCACTCGTCATCCATCAACGCATCTTCCTTCAACACCGTTCTCGTCGACGACGTCGGTGTTCTCTTTCCCCGACCACTCGTCGGTGCGTCGTCAGCTTTCACGAGACGAGCGTCAGCGTCAGCATCGGCATCGGCATCGTGTTGACGACGAGTCGATCCCGCGCGACGCACGTCCTCGAGTCCACCCGTCGACGCGCTCCGTCGTCGCGTCGTCGTCGTCGGTGCCTTTGTCATCGTCCTCCCCCTCGGTTCGCGATCGTTCGCAGAGAAGAATCCGCCCGTCGGGTCGCGAGCTTCAACACAACGCGATTCGATCGTCCGAACTGTGACGCGCGTCACTCGACTTCACTCCTTCACAGTCGATGCCGATGACGTCGTGTTTGACGAGCGGAAACGCGGTCGTTCGGGAACACGGAACGCGCCGGTGTCGTTTTCGTCGTCGCGCGACGATGTCGTCGTCGATGGGGACGCGACGACGAGCGTCACGCGACGCCGGTCGCGTGTCCACGACGCCGCCCGGGTGTCCTCGGCAGTCTCGTGTTCGGACGATGGATGACGACGGCGGCGGCGGCGCGCGCGGTCGAGCTGTGACGCGCGCGGTCGGGGTGGTGGTGGACGGTGATGCGGGAGGAAAACGCAGTGGGGATGGGCGAGACGATGGGGAACGACGGTCGGGGTACCGGTTCGTTGTCGTCGCGCTCGTGGCGCTCGCGCTCATGTTGTGCAACGCGGATAGGGTCATCATGTCCGTGGCGAGCGTTCCCTTGGCGACGGCGAATGGATGGGGTGAACGCGCGATTGGATTGGTGCAGAGTTCTTTTTTGTGGGGATACGCGCTGACGCCGCTCGTGGGCGGGGTTTTGGCGGATAGGTACGGCGGGAAGGTGGTGCTCGGTTTCGGTATTTTGGTGTGGTCGTTGGCGACTTTGGCGACGCCGTTCGCGGCCGCGGGGGGGAGTTTAGGGCTGCTGCTCGTGACGCGCGCGGTGATGGGATTGGGCGAAGGCGTGGCGCTGCCGTGCATGAACAACGTCATCTCCAGATGGGTGCCGAAGAGCGAGCGTTCGCGCGCCGTCGCGGCGTCGATGGGCGGATTTCAGAGCGGTTCCATGATTGGTTTGCTCGCTGCCCCGGCGCTTCTGGCTGCCGGTGGGATCCCCGGCCCTTTCGTTCTCTTCGGTGCGCTTGGATTGGTGTGGGCCGTCGTTTGGAACTTTGCGTCGTCGACGTATCCGGCTGAGTGCTCCATGGTGAACGAAAAGGAGCTCGCGTACATTGTCGAAAATCCGGGCGGCGCGCTCACCAGACGAGACGAAAAGAACGAGCAGGGCGAGCAGGCTAAGAGAGCGCCGCCACCGTTTAAACTCTTGTTGTCCAAATCTCCTACGTGGGCGTGCATCATCGCCAATTTCGTCAACAACTGGGGTTTTTTCATCCTCTTGGCTTGGATGCCCTTGTACTTTAAGCAAGTCGTCGGCCTCAACTTGAGAGAAGCGGCGTGGTTCAGCGCTCTACCGTGGGCAACCATGGCGGCAAGTGGCATCGTCGCCGGTACTCTGGCGGATAATTTGATCAATTCTCGCGGATGGTCCGTCACTGCGACCCGGAAGCTCATTCAAGGAGTCGGATTCATCGGCCCGGCTTTGTGTCTCGTCGCGCTCGCTGCTTTCGGAGCGAGCGCGGGTGCACAGACGGCTGTCACCCTGCTCACCGTCGCGGTCGGTTGCACCGCATTCACTCAGGCGGGCTTTCTCGTCAACTTTCAAGAAATTGGTCCGCGCTACGCGGGCGTTTTACACGGCATGGCGAACACCGCCGGGAGCCTCGCAGGCATGGTGGGAACGTACGTCGTCGGGTGCGTGCTCGAAGCCACGGGCGGGAACTGGAGCGCCGTTCTCCTCGTCACGTCGTGCGTTTACCTCATCGGTGCCGCAACCTGGCTCGCGTGGTCCACGGGCGAGCGCGTTTTCGATTAGGCTTATAGCTAGTCGCGTGGTGTAACTCTGAATTATTATTTTTTAAAAATAAAAATGGCGGTTTTTCGTCAGTTGGTTGTGTTTTCAAACACGCATATTCATTCGTTCAAGCGGAGCAATCTTTGTAGAGTGGTGGTGTTGAATGAACACCATGTATTTTGGTTGGCACGCGTGAGGAGGATCCCCGCGGGTGATTTTTTTGTTTTTTATCTATGCTAAAAGTAGCGTGTAGCCGCGTAAATAATTTACGCGCGCTCACCGCGGATGCGGCGGGCGAGTTGCACGTCCTTCGGCATGATGGTGACACGCTTGGCGTGGATGGCGCACAAGTTGGTGTCTTCGAAGAGGCCGACGAGGTAGGCTTCGGAGGCTTCTTGGAGGGCGAGGACCGCGGAGGATTGGAATCGCAAGTCGGTCTTGAAATCTTGGGCGATTTCACGGACGAGGCGTTGGAACGGGAGCTTGCGGATCAAAAGTT